>Ga0310691_10000017_pt1 | contig 334267 bp, 376 predicted proteins | sample 176DNAGHGlowgp2_FD_203887 | JGI IMG/M metagenome (GOLD analysis project Ga0310691, IMG submission 203887) | Sheep rumen microbial communities from Palmerston North, Manawatu-Wanganui, New Zealand - 1766 DNA GHGlow gp2 (v2) (version 2) | ecosystem: Host-associated > Mammals > Digestive system...
AAGTAATGTATATCCTACAGGAAATACAGCATATCCAAGCACAGCAACTGTAAGTTATAAAGATATAGCAAATAATATCTATGACCTAGAAGGAAATGTAAGAGAATGGACAACAGAAGCCACGGGCGCCGACGTTCGTGTCAGTCGTGGTGGCGATTGCTACGGCAGCCGTTCAGCGAGTTGTCGCTACAGCAACGACGGTCCGAACAACCTCAACGGTGGCGTCGGTTCGAGGTCCACACTTTACATAAAATAGCAAGGCTATTTTATGTAAACGCAGGTCTGTGTGCTAATAGCGATGCACATGGAATGCCTCATGCCAGAGGCAAAGCAACAGAATATGAAATTTGCAAGTACTATCTTGCGAGTTTGAACATTTTAGGGACGCGTTCAAAAAACAGGTTGCATTAATTATGAACATTTTAGGGACGCGTTCAAAAAACAGGTTGCATTAATTAAAAAAATATCTTATAATAAACAATAAAGGGGAGTTTGAAAATAAAATTATTTCAAGCTCCCATTATTAATTTATATGGGAGGGATTATTATACCAAGAGTTGCAAGAAGAGATTTAAATACATCTTTTTTACATGTAATGGTACAAGGAGTAAATAAGGAGTATATTTTTAAAAATAAAAGAAATATTGAAAAATATTTAGAAATTTTTAATAAAAATAAGATAGATTATGATTTTACAATTATAGCGTATTGTATAATGAATAATCATGCTCATTTTTTAGTATATACTGAAGATATAAATGGATTTGGTAAATTTATGCAAAGAACAAATTTAGTGTATGCTCAGATATACAATAGAGAAAATAATAGATGTGGAGTTCTATTTAGAAATAGGTATCAAGCTGAACCAATATATAATATTAAATACTTAATTAATTGTATAAAGTATATACATAATAATCCAGTTAATGCGAAAATGGTATCTAAATGCGAAGATTATAAATATTCATCATATAACGATTATATTAAAAATATAGGAGCAACACAAAGTAAAATTATGAAAGAGATTTTTGGAGAGAGCTGTGATTATAATAAGTTGTTTAAAGAAACAATTAATAAAAAATTTATGGACATAGAAGATGAATCTGATAATAAAGAAAAAGAATATATAATTGATGGAATTAGAGAATTTAATAAAGAGCAAAATATAGAAATGATAGATGTTTTTTCGAATAGGGAATTGTTTAAAGAGCTTATTAATTATTTAAAAGAAGAATGTAAATTTACATATAAAGAGATACAAAATTTTTTTGAAATATCAAGAGGAACAATGGATTGCTTGAAGAAAATGCAATAAGATGTATTTGGGACGCGTCCCTAAAATGTCGCCTAAAACAATCAATTATTTAAATTTAATACTATTTTTTTTTAACTTTTTATGATATAATTAGAAAATGAACATATGCCAATAGTTTCACAATTTTATGGAATAATAGTTTTAAAGATTCTGAACAACATTATTTACAGCATATATATGTTCAATATAATGAATACGATGTAGTTTATTCAATAAAAGATTGTATTTTATTGGAAGGAGAATTACCACCAAAGCAACATAAACTATTAGTTGCATGGATGGAAATACATAAAGAAGAATTATTTGCTTTGTGGAATGTTGCTCAAAATGACGGAGAAATATTTAAGATAGATCTTTTAAAATAAGGAGAAATTATATGATACCACCTAGAATAAAGGATGCTAAAGCATTAGATGACTTTTGCATAGAAATTACTTATTACACAAATGAAAAAAATATATGATATGAAAAAGTATTTAGAGTATGACTTTTATAAAAATCTTAAAAATATAGCATATTTTAAATTAGTGAAATCAGCCGGAATAACTGTTGAATGGCCTAATGGAGAAGATGTTGATCCTAATGAGCTATATAATAACAGTGAAGTTCAAAAGTAGCATTATAGGGATGAGTTGAGCAAGTTTTAATGAAGGCTTATATATATTTAATAAATATTATTACATGATAGTGAATATAACAAAAAAATGGAGAGTGTAAAAATAAAAAAGATATTTATTATATTGATTATTTTAATATTTTTTATTTTGTGTGGATTGGGTGGCTATCATTTAGTTTTAAAATATCTCTATCCACTAAAATATTCAGATTTTGTTTATATATACAGCGAAAAATATAACATAGAACCAGCTTGGGTATTTGCTATAATAAAAGCAGAAAGTAATTTCAAGGAAGATATAGTTTCAAGGAAGCGGAGCCATAGGCCTTATGCAGATTATGGAAAGCACAGCAAAAGAAATTGCAATTGAAATAGGACGAGAAGATATAGACTTAAAAGAACCAGAAAGCAACATAGAAATTGGCACAAAATATTTTAAAAATTTACTCGATAACTATCGGACGGAAACTACCACTTAGCACTTACGGCATACAATGCTGGAATAGGAACAGTACAAAAATGGATAGAAAATGGCACAATAAAACCTGACGGTTCAGATATAGAAAAAATACCATATAAAGAAACAAATAATTATGTTAGGAAAGTTTTGAAAAATTTTAGAATATACAAAGAGCTATATAAACTGTAGTGCCAATGTATGAAATTGCTTAGAACTTAATTATAACTAAATAGAACATTGATGAGAATTATGAAGTATATAGAAAAATGTAGGGCGGCTAGTAGCCGTTCGTACTACAAAGAAGTAGCTAATAACGAAAGGAATATTAAAATGAATTTAGAAGAAGTAAAAAAAGATTTGAAACAAATATTATCAGAAAAAAGGTATACTCACTCAGTTGGAACAATGAATATGGCAAGAGAACTAGCACATATTTATGGAGAAGATGAAGAAAAAGCAGCTTTTACAGGATTAATACACGATATTGCAAAAGAAATGAGTAGGGATGAAATAGAACAATATGTAAAAGCACATAATATAGAAGTAGACGATATTGAAAAACAAAACCTAGGACTATTACATGCAAAAATTGGTGCAAGTATTGCAAAAGAAAGATACAATGCTAGTGAGAAAGTCCAAAATGCAATTAAGTATCACACAACTGGAAACGTAAAAATGGATACCTTTGCAAAGATAATCTACGTAGCAGATAAAGTAGAAGAAAACAGAACTTATGAAGGCGTAGAAGAACTTCGAAAACTAGCAAAACAAGACTTGGACAAGACAATACTTATATTGATAGATTTCGTAATAGAAAAATCAAATAGATTGGGAAGAATAATGCACCCAGACACTGTGGAATTGAGAGAAAAGTTAATAAATGGGACAAAATAGTACGATAAAAATAATGCATGCTATTACTAGCCGTGCGAAGGCGTAGCACTTTTTTTCTGAAAACTTGCAAGGAAAAAACGTCCTATGCCGTTAGAGCTCGGCGGAAAAATTTGCAAATTTTATTGCAAATTTTAGCTAAACTATTGACTTTTCCTAAAAAATGTATTAAAATATTTTGGTACTATGAAGAAATATATCGCAAAAATTGGTTAAAAACCCGGTAAACCAATAATTGCACAAATATATTTTAAATATAGAAAATTGAAATGGAGGAAATAATTAGCCATGAATAATACTACTTATAGTGTAAAAAAAGATGAAATCGTTAGAAAATGGTATATAATTGATGCTGAAGGAAAGCCTCTAGGAAGAGTTGCAACAGAAGCTGCAAGACTTTTAAGAGGAAAACATAAGCCAACATTTACACCAAATATGGATGTTGGAGATCATGTAATTGTTATCAATTGTAGCAAAGCCGTTTTAACAGGTAATAAATTAAATGAGAAGGTTTATAGACATCATTCAGGATATATCGGAGGAATGAAAGAAGTATCTGCAAAAGATATGATGGAAAATAACCCAGAAAAAGCAATGATGCTTGCAATCAAGGGAATGCTTCCACACAACACATTAGGAAGAGAAGCTTTAAAGAAATTAAGAGTATATGCTGGAGCAGAACATGAAAATGCAGCACAAAAACCAGAAGTATGGGAATTTTAAAGGAGGAAAAGTAAATGCCTAAAGCAAAATCAGAAAATATAATGTTTTATGGTACAGGAAGAAGAAAAAGCTCTATTGCTAGAGTAAGATTAGTACCAGGTACAGGAAAAATAACTATAAATTCTAAAGATATAGATGAATATTTAAATCTAGAAACTTTAAAAGTAATAGTAAGACAACCATTAGTTGCAACAGATACATTAAACAAATATGATGTAATTTGTAAAGTAACAGGTGGTGGATTTTCAGGTCAAGCAGGAGCTATCCGTCATGGTATAGCAAGAGCTTTAAATGAAGCAAATAGCGAATATAGACCAGAACTTAAATCAAGAGGATTCTTAACAAGGGATTCAAGAATGAAGGAAAGAAAGAAATATGGTCTTAAAAAAGCTAGAAAAGCTCCACAATTTAGTAAGAGATAATGGATATATAGAACCTCGAAAGTTAGAAACTTTCGAGGTTTTTTCTAAAATTGAATCATTATTCCTAAATTTTTTATATTTTAAACTTGCAAAATTATGTAAAACAATGTATAATACTATATACATGAGCAAAATGCTCATAAATTTGCATAGGAGGTTTTCTAAATGCGGTACAGAGATGAGGAACGGATTATTAGAGAAGCAGAATATATAATCCAAAATAATGCTACAGTCAGACAGACTGCAGATTGGTTTTCTGTTAGTAAGTCGACTGTGTACGTTGATGTCGTCAGTCAGGAGCTGAAGAGGATTAACCCTCAATTAGCAAAGAAGGTTAAAAGAGTTCTCAATGCAAATAAGGCTGAAAGGCATATAAGAGGTGGACAGGCAACAAAAAGAAAATACTCCCAGAAAGCTAAATAATTAATTTGGCAATTACATAAAAAGCTCAAAGGATAATTTCCTTTGAGCTTTTTGTGTAATATATTTTATTATAGTTTTGTAATAGTTATACAACCATAATGGCCTGTATTTCTGTATCCTCCTGGATAATCACTACAATCAGAAGTAAGATTTATATTATAATAACTTGAACGAACGATGTTATCAATTATTGTTTGTAGTTCTTCTGAAGTTGATTTATGATCTCGACTTGATATACTAGACTGTTTAAACTCTATAAAAATAGGGTTACTAGTCTGCGAATTATTTACAATAACAAGTTGTAAAAAAGATATAACATCGGCTCCAGATATTTTTTTTCCAAAATAACTGGAAAAACGTGAGTTTGAAGATATAGCTTCCTGAGTCATATGTATATTTTTTCTTTGATCAGATAAACCAGAAGTTGAGCTTAAAGTCAAAATTGCAAAGCTTAATAATAATAGTACTATTAATATTCCACCAGCTATGAGTAGAGCCTTTGAAGCATTTTCCATAATACATCATCCTTTGTTATTTATAATTTATAATTTACATTTTATATTATAACATATAATAATTAAAAATAACAATATTTTTATAGTATTAAATTAAAATAATTTATATATGTAAAGAAATTTTAGTAATATAAAATATTAATAAAAAATGAGCGGTGTCCAAAATTGGACACCGCTTTTGCGTTTAAATTATTCTTAGAAGTATAAACCGATACCGCTACAGTAGCGATAGGAGAAAGGCATCAAGTCAACAGAATGCATTTTAACAGCGAAGAGATTCTTACCACTTCTTGACTTATTTGTCTTTTTCATATTGCTTTTCTTGACGGAGGGAATTGCTTCCCTAGAAGAAATCATCGAAGTGCGATTGATAAAATTGTCTTTCTTACCTTTCACTTTGGTAGAAGAAGAAAGAACAGTTTTTTTGTCACTGGGTTTATGCGTGGTATCTGAGTCAGACGAAACCTTGGAAGAGAAAAACTTGCAACGCTTATCCATCTCAAGGCTTTTTCTGAAAAAGCTCTTACGCAATAATACTTCGTGGGCATCCTGACTTTCCTTCAAAGCTTTATTGGTAAGAATACTTGCAGTTTCACGGTTGTGAAACTTATTATGCCATTCACGTTTACGTTTCATAGAACGCTGGGAACGATTTTTCCCGTAATCTTTTTCTTCGTCCTCTTTTTCTACTTCTTCATCGAAGGCACAATCAATGCACTCGATTACGGAAGCTTCATCATCGGAATCTTCCTGACTGGAAGAATAGTAATCGGCATATGCCATGTCGATTTCTGCATCACGCTTTGAATCAGAAATCTCTGCCGGAACAGATGACCAAACTCTGTTATAAAAATCATGCAGGTATCTCATATACTCCATTTCGTTAGAGAAACAGTTCAAGGAGTCTTCGGGATTTACCCGAAAATTATGAGATGAGCCAGAGAGATGATTTTTAGACATGATGATATCCTCCTTAAAATAATTTATTATGGATAAAATTTTATCCTTACACGCATGTATGAAAATGTGTGTATAAATATTATATCATAAAAAGCAGCGCAAAGTCAACATAATCTATTGCTTTTTCATTTTTGGTTTAGCAATAAGCGAAGCAATATAACCAAAGAAAATTGCAGCAGCAATTCCACCGGCAGCAGCTCGAGTACCGCCTGTAAATGCACCAAGTAAACCTGATTCGTTTACAGCTTTAATTGCACCTTTTGCAAGATTAGCCCCAAAACCAGTAATTGGAACAGTAGCACCAGCACCAGCTAAGTCTATTACATAGTCATATATTCCAAGTCCTCCAAGGATAGCACCAAGTGTTACAAAAAGTACAAGAATTCTTGCAGGTGTAAGTTTTGTTTTATCTATTATAATTTGTCCGAATTACACATATAGCTCCACCAATAACGAAACACCATATATAATCCATAACATTTAAACTATTAATAAAATCATTCATTAATATAATCCTTTCTATTTTCAGTAAAATAATTTCAAATTTCTATCGAAACTGCATGAGCAATTCCGAGGAATACTTTCACCCTGCTGAGCAGTAGTAGAATTTGTAAGGGCACCAGTCGCAATAAACAAGATTCTTTTGTATTTTTTCTCCTTAAGCATTTTATATAAATATCCTGAAAAAACAACTGCAGAACATGCACAGCCGCTTCCACCAGAATGTGTATCTTGTTTTTCTTTATCAAAAATTAAAACACCACAATCGTTATAATTTGATTTCATATTATATCCATATGTTTGCATCATATCAAGAACAATTTCTTTACCAATGTGTCCTAAATCTCCAGTGAGAATTGCATCATAGTAGCTTGGATTTCTGCCGGTATCTTTAAAATGAGCAAGTAAAGTATCAACAGCGGCAGGTGCCATGGCAGCTCCCATATTATTTGCATCTTTTATTCCTTTATCAATAATCTTACCTGGAGTAGCATAAGTAACATAAGGACCTTCTCCTTTTTTTGATATAATTCCAGCACCTGCTCCAGTTACAGTCCATTGTGAACTAGGGGGTCTTTGATTTCCAAGCTCTAGTGGAAATCTAAATTGCTTTTCTGCACTACAAAAATGACTAGAAACAGCAAATAGTACATTTTCTGCGGCTTCACATTCTGCTAAAATACTGCTAAGTAGCATACCTTCTGCAAAAGTAGAACAAGCTCCAAAGATTCCGAAGTAAGGAATATTTATTTCACGAAGCCCGAAACTAGATGAGATACATTGATTTAATAAATCTCCAGCTAAACAGTAATCTATATTTTCAAGAGGTATACCAGATTTGTTGATTGCTAATTCTGCAGCATGTTTTATAATTTTGCTTTCAGCCTTTTCCCAAGATTTTTCTCCCCAAAATTCATCTTCAAGTGTAGTATCAAAATATTTGGCAAGAGGTCCATTTGCTTCCTTAGGACCAACAATGGAAGCTGTTTCTATAATAGATGGGGGATTATCAAATTTAATCGTTTGTTTTCCAATTTTTTGCATTGAATTATCATCCTTTCATAAAATGTATATATGTCAGCCTACCTTTGGTGGTTATGTTTTCAAAACATAAGCCCCTAAACGGCTGACTAAAAAATCATTAGTATTTTTATACTAATGTAATAGCTTGAGTATGGAATATAAGATGAATAATACCAACTAGTATAGATGCTGAAATTCCATAGACAAGTACAGGACCTGCAACTGTAAACATCTTTGCACCTACTCCCATAATATATCCTTCAGATTTATACTCCATTGCGGGAGAAACAATAGAATTTGCAAAACCTGTAATAGGTATTAATGAACCTGCTCCTGCAAATTTTCCAATTCTATTAAACAAATTTAGACCAGTTAAAAAAGCACTTAATCCAACAAGAATAATTGCAACTACCGTACCAGATGCTTCCTGATCTAACCCCCTAAATTTACAAGCATCAAGAATAACTTGTCCTATTGTACATATTAAACCTCCAACCAAAAATGCATTAAAGCAATTTTTGATTATAGGAGAATTAGGTGTTTTTTTATCAACATATTCTTGATATTGCTTGTTTGTTTGAATTTTTTCCATAAAACATATTCCTTTCATTATTTCAATATTTTCTAATCAGTTAATCCTCGCGCTCTCTGTCAACGGTAAAAGATAGGTCTAAATCTACAAAGTATTCATTTAATTTCTTTCCGGAAATACTTGCTCTTTGATTTAGTATTTTAACTTCAGTTAAATAATCAATAGTTTTAGATGCTTCAGAAACTGTCTGAATTATTGCATCCTTCCATGACACATTTGATGAACCAGTAATAAATAAATGTTTTTGAGTAGCCATTTAAATAAACCTCCATTTTCATTGTATTTTTAACTATTATTGGCAATTTTTAAAAATATATGCAAAAAAATAAAATATTTGAAGCATTTCAAAATATTATATTTATATTTATTAATTCACTTTTTGTCTAAAAAAATCATAAAATCTATTAAGGAATGATGTTCATGAGGTGAAATAATTGGAGATAAAAAAAGGAGATATAGTAGGAAGAATATCATATGGAAAAGATATATTTTTTTATGTGGATAGAATAATCAAATTAGGAAATACAGGAAAATCATATGCTATTTTAAAAGGAATACAATATAGAATAGAAGCAGATGCGCCAATAGAAGATTTAGAAAAGATAGAAAAAAATGAAATAGATACGAAAAAAAGAGGTTTTGAAAACAAAATTGAAGAGAGATTAAATATATTAGCAAAAGATATTTTTTCAAAAGAAAAAAATAGATTAAAAAGAAACAATATTACAAATGCAGTTATACTTCATTTAGATGGAGATAAGAAATACACACAAAAGTCTGAAAGATACTATAACAAACTTGGGTTAAAAGCAGTTGTAAAAAATGTTCCAGAAAATAGACAACCACAAGTTATAGGTGGGCTTGTTAGAAAGTATAATCCAGACATTGTGGTTATAACTCGGACATGATGGAATGATACGAAATGGAACAAATTATAATGATATATATAATTATAGAAATTCAAAGTATTTTATGAAAGCGGTAATTGAGGCAAAAAGAGCAGCGAGACCTGATAAGGATTTAGTTATATTTGCAGGAGCTTGCCAAAGCTTTTTTGAAGCAATAATGGCTTCGCGGAGCAAATTTTGCATCATCACCTGCTAGAATTTTAATAGATTTTACTGATCCACTTGTTGTTGCAGAAAAAGTTGCAACAACAGATAAGAATAAATTAGTAACAATAGGAGATATTACAGAAGAACTTGGAGATGGTGGAAGACGTGTTGGTGGCAAATATGCCAAAGGCAAGAAAATTGGACAATAATCAGCATCTTGCATCGTTGCTATTCAGGAGATTTCCACTCAACGTATACAAGTATGCATCGTGGAATATCTCCATCGCTTGCCTAGTAATATACTAATTCTTGTCCAATTTTTAAAGTTGTAATTGTGATTGTAACATTATTGTAACAAAATTGTAACACAAATGTAATATTTGAAAAATATTGTCTGAAACATAATAGTGTCAACACTTCTATGGCTTGACCAATTTTTTGGACTTTTGACTTTTCATACTAAAAATGATATAATTCAACTATCTTAAATGGAATGGGTGGTCGTATGATTTATAGGAATGATATTGCAAACCTAAGAGAAGATTTAGAAGAAAAAGTTGGACAAAAGATAATAGTAAAAGGCTCACTTGGAAGAAGTAAATTTTTTGAAAAACAAGCAACACTTCAAAGTACTTATCCAAATTTCATCGTAGTAAAATATGATGAAGAAGAAGGAAATGCAACATATAGTTATACTGATGTTTTAACTAGAACAATAGACCTTCAAGTATATGATGGAGAAAATTATGCTTCAATAGTGCCACCAAGAGTAGAAGAACATAAGAGAATGAGAAAAGTAGCACAAGTAGCTGCAGAAGCAGTATAAATAAATAATTGAATATTAAAATCAAAAAATTCCTAAAGTTTTTAGGAATTTTTTTTGCTCGTCTACATATATATAATATAAATAAATTTGAGAAAGGATGATTAGAATTATGGTAGAAGCTGTAAAGGAGAGCCTCATTCTAAATAGGATTGTAGGGAGCAAAAACTTTAATGTGACAGCCCAAGGAGACTGTATAATACCAGATATTAAGCCAGACATATTAAACTCAATAAATATGACAGGAAATGTTTGCATATATAAAAAAGAAATTATGGAAGGAAAGATTAGACTTGATGGAAATGTAAACATTTATCTTATGTACTTAGCAGACGAAGTAGAAGATGGAAGAATTAGAGGATTTAATGGAAACATAGATTTTACAGAAGTTTTAGACTTCCCAGGTGCTACACCTAATATGATATTAGATGAGAAAATTATGATAAAAGAACTGGAATGTAAAGTTTTAAATGGAAGGAAAGTAAATCTAAAAGCAATGTTAGATATTACAGCAAATCTTTCTATGAATGAAAAAGAAGAGATTGTAAAAGAAATAAACAATGTAGATGATATACAAACTCAAGTTGTAACTCTAAAAATGAACTCGCTTGTGCGGGCAAAATTCCACAAGAGCAAGTGCTAAGGAAACACTTATAATAGATAGTAATGATGTACTTTCTGAAGTTTTAGGTGTGGATTTTAATATTACTAATAAAGACACAAAAGTAAGCTATAATAAAGTTTTAGCAAAAGCTGACATAGAAATGAGAATTCTTTACTTAACGGAAGAACGGGAAAATAAAGACATTGGAAGAAACGATTCCGGTAATAGGATTTATAGACATTACGGGCGTTTCAGAGGATAGCATTTGTGATGTAAAATATAAAGTAAAGAATGTAATTATTAAACCAAATAGTGCTGAAGACCATTCTATATATGTAGAGATTGAATTAGAAGTTTTCTGTAACAGTTATGAAGAAAAAGATGTAAGCATTATACAAGATATGTATAGTCCAAGTGTAAATTTAGGATTTAAAGAGAACAAAGTTAGTACAATGGTAAATTTGAAAAACACTACAGATACAATAAATGTTAGGGATAAAGTTAGACTAGAAGATATAGAGCATACAAGAGTGTGTGATGTTCAAGTAATGCCAGTTATAAATGATATGGATATTTTAAGAGATAGAGTAAGAGTAGATGGCGATTTAGATTTGAATTTTATACTAACAAATGATATTGGAGATGATATAATTACTTTAAATAGACAGGTACCATTTAATTTCACACAAGAAATACAAGGCTTAACAGAAGACAGTAAGGTGGATATGGAAATTGTTCCAACATTTAGAGAATTTTTGACAGATGATATGGAAGTGGCAGTAAAAGTGGATTTAGGAGTAAACACAAATTCATATAATTTAGAAAATGTAAATGTAATAGATGAAATTGAAGAATTAGCTGATGAATGTGAAAATCCATATAGTATGGTGATCTATTTTGTAAAACCAGGAGATACATTATGGAAAATAGCAAAGAGATACAGAAGCACAGTTGAAGATATTGCAAGGGTAAATGACATAGAAGACCTAAACAAAATAATGCCAGGTATGCAACTATTTATACCAAGATGTAGTGCATGTAAGGTAAGTGCATAAATTTTCACCAGGCTTGCAAGGAGATTTTGTTTTGAAAATTTGCATAAGTTACCGCCGAGCTCTACCGGCGTAGGGCATTTTCTTTCTCCAAGTATTCAAAAGAAAAACGCTACGCCTTCGCACGGCTACTTTATTTAAAAATTATGATTTTAGGGACACCTACCAAAATCAGGTGTCCATATTTAAAGAAGATAAATTTAAAAAGAAATTTATTAAATAGAAAGTCTGTAACTTTGCCAAGCTTAAAAATCATAATATAATATATGGATAAAATATATTCAAGAAAAAGAATACACTTGCCAAAGTTATATATCAGCAGATTTTCATGTAAGCATATAGATATTAGACAGAAGATTGCATTTAAAACTATATTTACGTTAATTATTGCGATATTTGTAATGGTTACAGTTATAAACGGAATTAATCCAATTATAGATAAGTTGTGTCTTGATGTTAGTAAGAATAAAGCCACTTCAATTTCGAATAAGAAGACGACAGAAGTAATGGCAAATTATTCTTATGATGATATTATAACAATATATAGAGATAGCGGAAATAATATTACTATGATAAAATCAAATGTAAATATAATTAATGATATTACATCTAAGGTGGCAACTAAAATACAAGAAGAGTTAGAACGAGATGGAACGAGTACTACAAACATAAAATTTGGAAGCTTAACAGGAATTAGATTTTTATCAGGAATAGGACCGAATATTCCACTTAAGCTTTCAACAACTGGGACAGTAATAACAAAGGTACGTTCAGAATTTGAAAGCACAGGAATAAATCAAACAATACATAGACTTTACCTTGATGTAACTTGTAATGTAAGCATATTAACACCTTATGATGTTGTAGAAGATAGTATAAAAAATGAGATAGTACTGATAGAAAATGTAATAGTAGGTTTAGTTCCTTCAACATATTATAATTTGGAAGGAATGGAAAAGAATAATTTGGTGGATATAGTAGAATAAAAAGCGTAAAAACCAAAGAATTTTTCATAAAAACCTTGACTTTAGGGTAAAATGAGTATATAATAATTACATACTAAAAATGAGACTAGAAGAGTGGAAGCAAATTCCACTCTTTATCTGTGTTAAAAGGAACTTTTAACACAGATAAAGAAAATGCACAGAAATAAGGAGGGAGTAATGGCAAATATTGAAGAAAGAGTACATGAACTCATAAAGCCAAAAGTTGAAGGCTTAGGATATGAACTCTATGATGTAGAATATGTAAAGGAACGGAAAAGACTATTTCCTTAGAGTATATATCGATAAAGAACAAGGAATAGACTTAAACGATTGCGAAAAGGTATCAAATGAAATCAATGATATTCTTGATGAAGCAGACTATATAAAAGAGCAGTATTTCTTAGAAGTGTCATCTCCTGGAATTGAAAGGGTTTTAAGAAAGGATGAACATCTAGAAAAGAATATAGGAAAAGAAGTTGAAATAAAACTTTTTAGACCTATAGACAAACAAAAGTCATTTCAAGGAACACTTTTGAAATTTGATAAAGAAAAGATATATATACAAATAAATTCAGAAGAAAAAGAAATTGAGAGAAAAGATATAGCACAAATAAAAACATTATTTAATTGGTAAGGAGAGGGTTGATAAAAATGAAGATGATTGATAACAAAGAACTAGAAATCGCATTAGAAACACTAGAAAAGGAAAGAGGAATAAAGAAAGAATACTTAATAGAACAAATCGAGGCAGCATTAATAGTTGCATATAAAAACAATTACAAAGATAGCGAAAATGTTAAAGTAGTTATGGATAAAGTAACAGGAGAAACGCATATCTATGCTGTAAAAGAAATAGTTGAAAATGTAGAAAATCCAGTTACTCAAATATCTAAAGAAGATGCTGCAAAAATAAATAAAAAATTAGAAGTTGGCGATACAGTTGATATAGAATTAAATCCAAGAAACTTCGGAAGAATTGCAGCACAAACTGCAAAACAAGTAATAATCCAAAAATTAAGAGAAGCAGAAAGAGATATAGTTTTCGGTGAATTTAATGAGAGAAAAGGTGAAATTGTTTCTGGAATAGTTCAAAAGGCAGATAAAGGACTTTTGGTTTTAGACCTTGGAAAGCTTGAAGGAATAATGCCAGCAAAAGAACAAATTCCAAAGGAAAGCTATAAAGTAAATGACAAAGTAAAAGCTTATGTTGTTGATGTAGTTAGAGGAACAAAAGGTGCTCCACAGGTTATAGTTTCAAGAACAGCAGGAGACTTTGTAAAAAAATTATTTGAATTTGAAATACCAGAAATATATGAAGGTTTAATTGAAGTAAAGAGTGTAGCAAGAGATCCAGGAAATAGATGTAAAGTTGCAGTTCATGCATCAAATGAAAACATTGACCCAGTTGGCTCTTGTGTAGGACAAAAAGGTGTTAGAATTCAAAATATAATAAATGAACTTAGCGGAGAAAAAATTGATGTGATTGAATGGGATGAAGATCCTGCAATATTTATTTCATCAGCACTTCTTCCAGCAAAAGTAATGGCAGTAGACGTTAACGAAGATGAAAAATCAGCAAGAGTAATTGTTCCAGATGATCAACTATCACTTGCAATTGGAAAAGCAGGACAAAATGCAAGACTTGCAGCAAGACTTACTGGATGGAAGATTGATATTAAATCCGAAAGCCAATTTAGACAAATGTTAGCAGAGATGCAAGAGGAATCTGAAGAAGTAGAAGAAGTTTCAGAGGAGAATAATGAAGAATAGTAAAGAGACAAGAACATGTATAGGGTGTAGGAAGAAAGATAATAAACACAATCTAATTAGAATAGCTAATTTAAAAGAAAATGGATTAGTGATTGACATAAGAAATAAAGCACAAGGTAGAGGATTCTATATATGCAAGAACGAAGAGTGTTTAAATAGAGTTTTAAAGAATAAATCTTTGAAACTAAATATTAGTGAAGAAAATATAAGTAAATTAAGAGGTGTAATACTTGGAGGATAATCAAAAAATCCTAGGACTGATTGGACTGGCATCTAGAGCTCGGAAAAGTAATATCCGGGATGGATGCGGTAACAGAGGCAGTGGAAAAACATAAAGTGAACCTTGTTTTAGTTACGACAGATATATCCGAAAAATCAAGGGAAAATATAGAATATGTTTGTACTAAACATCAGGTTAAAGTAATAGAATTTAAAGAAACAATGGAAAACTTAGGTAAAGCCATTGGTAAGAAAAATAGAGTAATTATTGGAATAAGAGATAAGAGTTTCTCAGATGGAATAATTAAAAAAATTAAGCGGGGGTGACTTGCTATGAGTAAGATAAAGATACACGAATTAGCAAAAAAATTAAATAAACAGAGTAAGGAAGTAATGGAAGTAGCAAATAGTATGGGATTAGACATAAAGAGTCATATGAATACGGTAGATGAAGAGATTGCTGCAAAAATAGAAGAAATCATGTCAGGCAAGAAGCCAGAAAAAGCTAAAAAAGAAACTAAAAAAGAGGAAACTTCAAAGCAAAAAGAGGCAAAAAAGAGTAACTCTTCAAAACAAGAAGACAGTAGTAAAAAAGAAAAAGCAAATGATACGCCGGTTATAATTAGAAGAGAAGTTATTATCTCAGATGAGGAACTTGCAAAGAGAGAAAAACAGTTAAAAGAAAAGTCTCAAAAAGATAGAAAAGATGTAGGATTTGTTGAGAGAAATAGAAACACAGAATATAATATCGTTTACAGAAACAAGCATAATAAGCCTATGACAGCAAGTGAGCTGTTTGGAATCCCATCTAAGAAAAAAGAAGAACCTAAAAAAGAAGAAAAAACAGTAGCTCAAGAGAAAAAAGTAGTTGAGATAAAAGAAGAAGTACAGGAAAAAGTTATTGAGCCTGTGGTTGAAGCTAAACAAGAAAAAGTAGAAACAAAACAAGTAGACCAAAAAATGCAAGATAACAAGAACAGACAAAATAATTTTAACAGAAATGAAAATCGTAGTTATTCTAACGATAGACAAATGCGTCAAGGTGATAGGCCAAGATTTGATAATAACAGAAGAGACTTTAGAGATAATCGTCAAAATGGCGGATTTAACAGAAATAACGGCGAAAACAGAAATTATAATGGCTTTGATAGAAATAATAATAGATTCCAAAATAGAAATAATGGTAATAATAATTTTGGAAATAGACAAAATAATAATGGTAATTTCAGAAATAATAATGGAAATTATAGAAATAATGGAAGAACTCTTGATGAAAGAGGAATTGAAAAAAATATCAAGAACATCATGGCTCAAGATATAGTGGAAAAAGAGAATACTCGTGACTATAATAGAGGCATGGATAAACAAAAAAATAATAGAAACAGTTCTGATGAAAATAGACAAAGAAAGAATCAAAAATCAAGAAGAAATGAAGAGTTCGATTCTGGAAAATTAAAGGGATTAAAACAAGAAAACAGACTATCAAACATGTTTGAAGACATGGAAGGTGGAATGCTTGATTACTATGATTTAACAACTGCTAGAGGAAAGAAAGGAAAGAAAAAGAATATTCCTGGAGAAGAAAGAACAAAACAAAAAATCTTTAAGCTTACAGAGATTACAATTCCTGAGTCTATAACAGTAAAAGATTTAGCACAAGAAATGAAAAAGACAACCGGAGATATTATAAAGAAATTATTAGACCTTGGAATAATGGCAACATTAAATAACGAAGTTGACTTTGACACAGCTTACCTTATAGCACAAGAATTTGGAATAAATGCGATTAAGAAGGAGGTTGTAACAGAAGAAGACATTCTATTTGATGATTCTGAGGATAAGCCAGAAGAGTTAGAGTCAAGACCACCAGTAATTGTAGTTATGGGACACGTTGACCATGGTAAAACATCATTACTTGATGCTGTAAGAGAGACAAATGTAATCGAAGGAGAAGCAGGAGGAATTACACAGCATATTGGTGCATATAAAGTTGAAGTAAATGGAAGAGAAATAACATTCTTAGATACACCAGGACACGAAGCTTTTACAAGTATGCGTGCAAGAGGTGCACAAGTTACAGATATAGCGATACTTGTAGTTGCTGCAAATGACGGAGTAATGCCTCAAACAGTAGAAGCTATAAACCATGCTAAAAACGCAAATATTCCAATAATTGTAGCAATAAATAAGATAGATGTTGAAGGAGCAAATCCTGAAAAAGTAAAACAAGAATTAATGAAGTATGACCTTGTTCCGGAAGAATGGGGCGGAAATACAGTATTTGTTGAAATTTCAGCAAAGAAGAGAATAAATATAGACGGACTTCTTGAAATGGTATTACTAGTTGCTGATGTACAAGAACTAAAAGCAAATCCTCATAAACAAGCAAAAGGTGTTGTAATAGAAGCAAGACTAGATAAGACAAAAGGTCCTATCGCAACAATGCTTGTACAACGTGGAACACTTAATACAGGAGATACAATAGTTGTAGGCTCAGTTATTGGTAGAATAAGAGCAATGGTAAATGATAAAGGCAAGAAGGTAAAAAAAGCTACACCATCTACACCAGTTGAAGTTATTGGTTTAACAGAAGTACCTGAAGCCGGAGAAACATTCTACGAAGTTGAAGATGAAAAGACAGCTAAACATTTAATTGAAAAGAGAAAACAAAAAGAAAGAGAAAAATCAATAAATGCAATGTCTGCATTAAGCTTAAATGATTTATTCTCACAAATTGAAAAGAATAAATTAAAACAATTAAATTTGATAGTAAAAGCAGATGTACAAGGTTCTGTAGAAGCTGTAACAACAAGCCTAGAAAAGATTTCAAATGACGAAGTTAAAGTTAAAGTAATTCATGCAGCTGCTGGTGGAGTTACAGAATCAGACGTTACTCTTGCAAAGGTCGCAAATGCAATTATCATAGCATTTAACGTAAGACCAGAGCCTATTGCAAAAGATATGGCACAAAAAGAAGGAATAGAAATTAAACAATATTCTGTAATTTATAAGGCAATTGAAGATGTAGAAGCTGCAATGAAGGGAATGCTTGATCCAACTTATGAAGAAAAAGTAATAGGAAATCTAGAAGTAAGACAAACCTTCAAAGTAAGCTCAATTGGAACAATTGCTGGATGCTATGTATTAGATGGAAAAGTTACAAGACATGCAGGTGTAAGAGTTATAAGAGATAACGTTGTAATACATGACGGAAAACTTGCATCATTAAAGAGATTTAAAGATGACGTAAAAGAAGTTGCATCTGGATATGAGTGTGGACTTCAAATTGAAGATTATAATGATATTCAAGAAGGCGATACACTTGAAATTTATGTCATGGAGGAAGTGAAGAAATAATGCCAGCGAAAAATTCTAATCGTCTTGGTCGTATAGACGAAGAATTAAAAAAAGAAATAAGCAATATTATTAATTACGAACTTAATAATCCAAAAGTTACAGGATTAATAAGTGTTACTAGATGTAAGATAACACCTGATTTAAAATATGCTCAAGTATATGTAAGTATTTTAAATTCAAAGAATGTAAAAGAAACACTTGCAAATTTAAAGAAATCATCTGGATATATTAGAACTGAAATAGCAAAAAGAATAAACCTTAGAATCACTCCAGAGCTTATATTTATACTAGATGACTCTATGGAATACGGTGCAAAAATTGATCAAATTTTGAAAGAGATAATTCCACAAAAAGAAGATTAAAGTTAAAAGAGTCAAAGGTTTGATATATACAATTTTTAATAAAATCCGCGAACAGCAAGGATTTATTAAAAATTTATATTCAAACCTTTGATTATTAAATTTTTAAAAGAGAGGTAATCGAATGACTTTAGATAATATAATAGAAGAAATAAATAAAGCAAAGACCATAGTGCTTCTTACACACGAATCTCCAGACGGAGACGCAGTTGGAAGCTCACTTGCAATGTACCAAGCATTAAAGCAAATGGGAAAAGAAGTAGACTTAGTAATTCCAGAACATCCGAAGGTATATGATTTTTTACCATGTGCAGACAAAATAAAAACAGAAGGAAGAAATGATATAATTTATGATTTAGGAATAGCACTAGACTGTGCAGATTCAAAAAGACTAGAAGGATTTGATTTATGGTATGATAATGCTAAAGTTACAATCTCAATAGATCATCATGGTTCAAATTCAATGTATGCAGATTACAACTTTGTAAATCCTGTAGCACCAGCTTGTGCACAAATATTAATAGTCGTTTTAAAGAGTATGGGAATAGCCATAAACAAAGACATTGGAAAATGTTTACTTGCAGGAATCATAACAGATACAGGTGGATTCAAATATGAAGGAGTTGGGGCAGAAACCTTCGAATTTGTTGCTGATCTTTTAAGACTTGGTGTAAATGTATCTGAAATATATAAGAAAGTATTGCAAGTAAAAACAAGAGCAAACTTTGAACTTACAAAACTTGTAATGGATAGAATGGAATTTTTTGCAGACGGAAAAATTGCGTTTACATATATAACAATGGAAGATGAAGAAAAAACAGGAGCACAGCCTGGAGACCATGAGGGATTAGTCGAAATTGGAAGAGACTTAGAAGGTATAGAAGTATCAATATTCTTAAGAGAGACAGAAAAAGGCTTTAAGGCATCACTTCGTTCAAGTGAATATGTAAATGTATCAGAAGTTGCATCAATATTCAGTGGAGGAGGACATGTAAGAGCAGCAGGATGTACACTTCCTTTTGCATTACCACAAGCAAAAGAGAAAATTATTGATAGAGTAAAGTTATTTCTTGAGTAATAAACAAGAGATTGTCATTTTTGACAATCTCTAATTTCAATATAGAGGAAAGTATATGGATGGAATTTTGATTATAAAAAAAGAAGAAGGCTATACATCACATGATGTAGTAAATAAAGTAAAGAGAATTTTAAATGAAAAAGTAGGACACACAGGAACATTAGATCCTCTTGCAACGGGAGTACTTCCTTTGCTTATACGGAAAAGGAACAAAAGTATCAAAATATTTGATAAACCATGATAAAGTTTATGAAGCGGAAATAAAACTTGGAGCAAGAACAGATACTGCAGATAGAGAAGGAAAAAAAATTGAAGAAAAAGAAGTAGAAAAAGAAAGCCTAAATGAAGCAAATATAAAGAAAGTGCTAAGACAATTTATAGGCAAACAAGAACAAATACCACCAATGTATTCTGCGATAAAAGTTAACGGAAGGAAACTATACGAATATGCAAGAAAAGGTGAAAGCGTAGATATAAAATCAAGACAAATAGAAATATATGATTTGAAGCTAAACTATATAAATGAAGAAGAAAATATAATTGGAATAACAGCATCAGTCTCAAAAGGAACATATATTAGAACATTATGTGAAGATATTGCTAAGATGCTAAATACAGTGGGATATATGAACAAACTAAACAGAATCAAAGTACGGAGAATTTGATATAAGTGAAGCTATAACTATATCTGAATTAGAAGAAAACAAAGATAATCAAGAATATTTAGAAAGCTATTTAATCAAGATAGAAGATTTATTCAAAGATAAAACAGAAATTTCACTTGATGATAAGAAAATGGAGCAATTTCTAAACGGAGTAAAAATAATTTGTAATTTGCAAGATGGAATATGCAAGGTATATAATAGTTTAAACCAATTTATTGGCATAGCAGAAGTAAAAGGAAAGAAATTAAAAAGAGATGTGATTGTTACTAGTTAATGTTTGTTATATAAATTTAATAAAACATATTTTCAAATCTTAAAAAATATTATATAATATATACAGTTTAAGCTAAAGAGGTAGCATAAAAGTGAAAGAAATAACAGAAAAGCTTTTAGAAATAGAAAGCTTAAAAGAATATTTAAAAAAAGGTAAATTTGGTCCAATAAAAATATTGGGCCTATCTGACGTTGCAAAATCCTGTATTCCAGAAGTAATACAGGAAGAGTCAAAAAGGCCAGTGTTTATTGTTACATATAATGAACTTCAGGCACAAAGATTGCATAAAAATATCAGAGCAATAAATAAAAATGCAATATATATACCTAAAAAAGATATCATAACATACGAGTATGACGCACAAAACATGGACATCCTTTATTCAAGAATAGATAGTCTTATAAAGTTATATAATAATGAAACAGAAATTGTAGTAGTTAGTATTGAGACACTTATGCAACCAGTACTTTCAAAAAAGATAATGAAAGACAGTATATTAAACTTAAGACTTGCTAATGAATACGATATAGAAGAAATCAAAGAAAAGCTAGTTGCTCTTGGATATGAGAGATATGATTTAGTTGAATCAAAAGGTAACTTCAGTATAAGAGGAGACATACTAGATATTGCACTTAATAATAAAAATGGTGTAAGAATAGAATTTTTCGGAGACGAAGTAGACCAAATAAGATATTTTGAAATAGCGTCTCAAAGGTCAACAGAAAATATTAATCAAATCAAGATATATCCAATATCAGAAGAAATTATAAAAGAACCCAATGGTAGTATATTAGAATATTTAGCAGATAATGCAGTATTAGTATTAGATGAGAAAAATAAAATTAGCTTACGTGCTGAAAACATAATAAATGACAACAAGTTAGCTGTAAAAGATTTAATAGAAAGAGATAAAAAAGTACCATATATATTAGAAAATATGTATGATATTAATTATATCCTAAAGCAAACAGAAAAGTTTGAAATAATTGAACTTGAATCACAAGATATAACATCAAAAAAAGAAAATGTAATAGAGCTCTCGAACGAAGAAGTACAAGGTATAGATAAGGTGTTTTTTGAAGTTACAAAACAAGAAAAAGATAACAAACCATATATTCCAAGAAGAAGAGCTTCAAAAGACTTTAGAGAAGGAGAAAAAGTTACATTCTCTGATCTTAAAATCGGAGATTATGTAGTCCATAAAACAATAGGAATTGGGCAATATATTGGGGTAAATACAATAAAAGCAGATGGAGTAATAAAGGACTATATAAAAATAAAATATAGAGGAGATGATACCCTATATATTCCAACAAATTCGCTAGATAATATTAGAAAATATATAGGTGGAGGGGAAGCGGCTCCAAAGCTTAATAAACTTGGCTCAAAAGAGTGGGAAAATACAAAGAATAAGGTTAAATCAAACTTAAGAGAAATAGCTAGAAACCTAATAGAGCTTTATGCTGCAAGACAGAAAGTACAAGGCTTTGCTTTTGAAAAAGACACTCCATGGCAAAAGGAATTTGAAGATACATTTCCATATCAGGAGACAGAAGACCAACTTAGATGCATTGAAGAAGTAAAGAAGGATATGGAAAGACCAAAACCAATGGACAGACTTCTTTGCGGAGATGTGGGCTATGGAAAGACAGAAGTTGCAATACGTGCAGCATTTAAAGCTTGTATGAATGGAAAACAAGTAGCATATTTAGTTCCAACAACAATACTTGCAAACCAACAATATGAAAGCTTTAAGGATAGAATGGGAGAATTTGGACTGAATGTAGAGCTTCTAAATAGATTTAGAACAAAGAAAGAACAAAATGAAGTTATAAAAAAATTAAAACTAGGACAAATAGACGTAGTAATACGGAACACATAGACTTTTAAGTAAAGATGTTGAGTTTAAAGACTTAGGCCTTTTGATTGTAGATGAGGAGCATAGATTTGGTGTAAAAGACAAAGAAAAGATAAAAGAAATGAAGACAAATGTGGATGTGCTTACAATGACAGCAACACCAATTCCAAGAACGCTTCATATGTCTATTGTTGGCGTAAGAGATATGTCAGTAATTTATGATCCACCACAAGACAGAAAACCAGTCAAGACTTACGTTTTAGAATATGATAAGGAAGTTATAAGAGAAGCGATTACTAGAGAATTAGAAAGAAAAGGTCAAGTATTCTATTTGTACAATAAAGTAGAAGGTATAGAGAAAAAGGCATTAGAAGTAGAAGAACTAGTGCCAGAAGCAAAAGTTGCTTATGCACATGGCCAAATGTCAGGACAAGAACTTGAAAATATCATGATGGACTTTATCGATAAAAAGATTGATGTTATAGTATGTACTACAATACTAGAATCAGGAATTGATATACCAAATGCTAATACGATTATTGTAGAAAACGCAGATAGATTAGGCTTAGCACAGCTTTATCAAATAAGAGGAAGAGTTGGAAGGTCAAATAGAGAAAGCTTTGCGTACATTACATACAAAAGAGATAAGCTTTTATCAGAGGTTGCAGATAAGAGATTAAAAGCAATAAAAGATTTTACAGAATTCGGTTCAGGATTTAAAATAGCAATGCGTGACCTAGAAATTAGAGGAGCAGGAAGTCTTATAGGAGAAATACAACATGGACATATGGAACAGGTTGGGTATGATATGTACTGTAAGCTTTTAGATGAGGTCATGAAGGAGATGCAAGGAACAAAAACAGTAGAAGAAAAACCAGAAGAAGATATACAAATAGATATCAATGTTTCAAGTTACATACCAGATGAATATATCGAAAGTAGTAGTATAAAGATAAGTATTTATCAAGATATTGCGCTCTGTAAAAATGAAGAAGAGATACTTGATGTAACAGATGAGATAATAGATAGATTTGGTGAAATGCCAAAAGAAGTAGAGAATTTATTGGAAATTGCTAGAATAAAAAATAGGGCTAAAGAGAAAAATATTAAGAAGATAGCACAAAAAGGAAATAGCATCGTATTTTATTTTGCAAGTGCAGAAGCGGAGAATATAGATTTAGGAAAACTTATCGGAATTTATAAGAATAATATAAGATTTTCTCAGTCAGCAATGCCATATGTGACATATAAAATTGATACTGATAAATCTATAATAAAGCAAATTAAGGATTTTTTGCAAAATATTTAGCACTAAAATCCGTCAAAACTCCTGCGTAGCAACAACGCAAGGCGACGTTTATTTTTTCAACGAGAGGAGAAAGTTATGCAAATAATAACAAGTAAAGATAATGAAGTCATTAAAAACATTAGAAAGCTTAAAGAAAAGAAGTATAGAGACTCTGCAAACGAGTATATCGTAGAAGGATTAAAGCTTATAGAAGAAGCTATAGAGGAAAATGTAAATATTAAGAAAATAGTTGTATGTGAAGAATGTTTAAAAGATAGTGAAATAGAGCAAAAATTCTTGTACAAAATTGCAAAGTATGACTGCATATATGTATCTGATAAAGTTTTTAGTCTTCTTACAGACGTAGTAAATCCTCAAGGAATGCTTGCAGTAATTGCAAAAGAAGGAACAGAGGATAAGATAAATTATTCAGATGACGTAATCGTTGTATTAGATGGAATACAAGACCCTGGAAACCTTGGAACTATACTTAGAACAGTTGATAGCGTAGGATTAAGTCAAATAATTTTATCAAAGTCAAGCGTAGATGCATATAATCCAAAGGTTGTACGTTCTACTATGGGGGCAATCTTTAGAGTAAAGATAATTGAGTCAGAAAATTTAGTAGAAACACTTAAAAACTTAAAAAAACACAAATTCAAAGTCGCTGCAACTTCGCTTGAAGGTAGTGAAAGTATTTATAATACGGACTACAACAAAAAAGTAATCATTATTGGGAATGAGTCAAAAGGTGTTTCAAGGGAAATATTAGAAATAGCAGATTCTAGGATAAAAATTCCTATGCTTGGAAAGACGGAAAGCCTTAATGCATCAATTGCAACAGGTGTTATTCTTTATGAATATGTAAGAAGAAAACTAAATAACTAGGCAAATAACAGTCACAAAAATAAACAAAATAGTTAACAATAACCTTGCAGTTTTATGTAAAAATTTCTCCGGAGGAGCGGAAATATTTCACTTTTAGAGTATTGCGTATTTATAAATTTATGTATATAATGTAGAAAAAAATAAAAAAATGTAGTTTAAATGGAGCAATATATGGAAATAGAAGTGAAACAAAAACAAACAGATATGGAGATGAATAAAGTGAGTGTTATTATTGAATCAAAAAATGGTAATGATGAAAAACTTGCAAAGTATATAGAGGAGTATAATGGTAAAGTTCAAGTTTTTAGTGAGAATAGAATTAAGACGGTACCTTTTAAAGAAGTTATTAAATTCTATTGTCAGAATAAAATTAACTATTGTAAAACTGAAGAAAAGACATATACAGTTAGAAAACCTCTGTATGAATTAGAGAATATTGCATCATGTTTTGTAAGAGCATCTAAAAAGACAATAGTTAATCTAGACCATGTAATTGAAACTGAATCTACTGGTATTGGTGGATGTATAATCTTTAAACTTTCGGATGGAACAGAAGAAAGAGTTGCACGAAGGAGAAAGAATAAAGTCTTGAAAGCTATGAAAGAGAGGTGTAACTAGAATGAAGAAAAATATAGTTAAACTTATAGTATTTTACATACTAGGATTTTTGTTGTATTCGCTTGTGCTTTACCTAACGCAAAGTGTTGTACTAAGCATTTTAGGTTTAACAAGAGAAGAAGTAGACATATTTTTAGATAATCCAATTATAAACGTAATATTATTTACAATACTTTACAGTTTTGTGACTTATATGTTGTATTTATATGACCGTACATCAGTTGAAGAATTAAATGAAGCATTAAAAGAAATGAAAGAAAGGGTAAAAGCAAATGAAGAACAAATACGTAGTAATGGGTATGGTAATAATTATAGTAGTAGCAGCGATTTGGGGAGTGTATGAGGTTGGTAATTCGGTTATGTTTAGGAATAGTGGAGATGTAATGACAAAGGAACATAATGAAACAATTGAAAGAATAAAAAGTATAGAAGACAAAGAAATAAAAAAACAAGGGATAGATTTTTATCTTAATGAAGACCGTATAATGCAAGAAGAAGCAAATGTGCTATATTAAAGAAAGATGGTGGACTATAAAAGACCACCATCTTTCTTTTTATATATCTATTTTATGATGTTTATCCATAAATCCAACATTGCATATAAAGACTATCATCAGGAACAAAAGCAGAATATGTGATTGTATACGTTCCAGTAGTTGGAAAATAAAACGTGAATTCTTGCTCTTCGTTAGCGCTAAAATAAAGGTCTTGAACCATCCACCCTCCATTTGGCCTCTTAATGTCAATGATGCAAGAAGCATTATTGGAATCACAGGATGTCTTAAATGTTAAACCAGCACTTAAAAGAGGAAGACCAGTTACGACAACTGTAAAAGAGCCACTATGGCTATATGTTGCCGTCTTATTATTATACCCATTGAAACTGCCTCTTGTGCCATTGGTGGGCGGAGTGAACCGCTCAAGAATCACACCCTCGCCAAGCTTGGGAGCATTGTCTGCCGAAACCTCAGCATAAGCAGTTACGCTGAAGCAGCTGAAAACCATGACCACTGCCAGAATCAGAGCAAAGATTTTTTTCATTTTAAATTTCCTCCTAAAGATGTTTTTTAGTTTTGTTTGATTTTGACTTTTTACTTTTCGCTTTGGACAGAATGATTACTACTTGGATTTTTGGATAAATATTTTGATGCTACAACATGATGTCTAACCTCCATTTCAAAGTTCTACAAAGGCTAATTGGCCGTTGCTTATCTATTATACGACAAAATTCGACATAAGTAAACATAAAAATACAAAATAAAAAACAGTTAAATACCGCTTATCCCTTAATTTATACCACTTATCATAAAACAATGAATTGCCAAGAAAATTAAGTTATTTTTTAATACTTTAAATCTTAAATAGCCGTGCAAAGGAGTTGTACTTTTTCCTGAAAAACGGTTGACACTTGATAGATTTTAAATAAAAACTAATTTTTTTATTTATTTATAAGATGTTTTCTATTGCTTTTTTCATTTATTAATTATATAATACATGTTGTAATAAAGAACATAAATTTTACCATAGAAATCATAAATTAAAAGGAGGAGTAAATGAACTACGAAGAAATAGAAAAAAATATTGGATATACATTCAACAATAAAACATTATTAAAAACAGCTCTAACACACACATCCTACGCAAATTCACATGGAATAGAAAGTAATGAAAAGTTAGAATACTTGGGAGATAGTATCTTAGAGTTCATAACAAGTAAATATTTATATACTCATTTTACAAATCTAACAGAGGGAGAAATGACTAAAGTCAGAGCAACAGTGGTATGTGAGCAAAGTCTATATGAAGTTGCAATAAGGCTTGGTTTTAGTGATTTCTTGATTACTGGTGGAGGAGAAAAAGTAAATGGAAAAGTAAAAAATAAGGCAATACTTGCAGACAGCGTAGAAGCACTTATTGCAGCTATTTACATAGATAGTAATCTAGAAAATGCAGAGAAGTTTATAATAACAAATCTAAAAGATGCAATGAATACAGAATCTAAGCATGCTGATGAAAAAGATCATAAGACCGCACTTCAAGAAAAACTTCAAGAACATGGAAATGTTAAGATAGAGTATAGAATAATTGCAGAAAAAGGACCAGACCATGATAAATATTTCGTAACAGAACTTTTATGTGATGGAAAAGTATTAGCTACAGGAGAAGGAAAGAGCAAGAAAGCAGCTGAAATGGATGCTGCAAGAGTGGCGTTAGAGAAGATGAAAGAGGTGAAGTGAGATGAAACCAGAATTTGAATTATATATAGGGAGTCTTACAAAACATTCAAAAAAAGAGCAAGAAGAGATGTTAGAAGAAGGCAATAGGGATATAAGAACAAAAAGATTTAAAACATTAAAAGTAGCAGTGGCACCAAACCTAATAGATAAAGAATTATTAAAAATGCTAAAAAAATATAATGTTTCAACTATAGAACTTGAGGTACAATCAACAAATGATTATATTTTAAGAAAATGCGGATATGCATATACAAAAGAAGAAATAAAAAAAGCAACAAAAATGATAAAATGGAATAGATTTAATGTTTCATTTCAAGTTGGAATAGGACTTCCAGATAGCACTAGAATTGACGAACTAAATACAGCAAAAGAACTTTCAAAACTTAAACCAAACAGAGTAAGAATATATCCTATGGTAGTGATGAAAAACACCGAATTAGTAGAAGAGTATAAAAAAGAGAATTATGAACCTTTGACATTAAATCAAGCTATAGAAAGATGTAAAGAAGTGATTTATGAATTTAATAGAAGACATATAAAAAATATAAGTATAGTTAAGCAAAATGAATTAAATGAATCAGAAGAAACAGAAATAATTGCTGGACCATATCATAAAGAATTTGGACAACTTGTAACAGATAGTATTTGGTATGATAGTATTGTAGACAAGATAAAGAAATTTAACGTAAAAGTAAAGAAGGTTAAAATAGAGGTAAATCCAAAAGAACTTCCAAATATTATAGGATATAATGAAGAAAATGCGAATAAATTAAAAGAGTTTTATAATGTAGAGATTAAAGCAGAAGGAAATCCAGATATAAAAATAGGAAAGTCAAATATAACTGTGCTTGAAGTATATAGTAATTAAATATAAGCATAAAATTTATTCAATTACAAATACTACAAACATGAAAGTTATAAAAAATTTATTAATTACAATTGTAGGTTGCAGTTTGATGTCAATTGGAATTGTTTTCTTTCTACTTCCAAATCAATTGTCATCAGGTGGCTTTAGTCGGAATAGCAACTCTTTTATATTATGTTTTTGGAGTAAAGGTAGGTACAACAACGATTTTACTTAATCTACCTTTATTTGTTGTTGCTTACATAAAATTAGGAAGAAAATTTTTTATAAGGTCGGTAGTAGGCACAGTTACTTTATCATTTTTACTTAATATATTCGAAAGTTTTTCCGGTAATTTAAAGATTATTACAAATGACAAACTACTTGCAAGTATTTATGGTGGATTAATTGTAGGAATTGGCTCAGCAATAATATTCAGAAATAACTCATCCACAGGAGGATCAGAGACACTTAGTAATATTATTTCAAAAATGTATCCACAGTTTAAGGTCTCTCAGCTTATTGTAGTATTGGATATAATTATAGTTGGAGCAAATGTTATCGTATTAAAAGATATCGAGATAGGACTTTATTCAGCAGTTGTTATTTATATAATAGGGAAAATGATTGAAACAATAGGTGAAGGAACGAATTTTACAAAGATGATATTTATTGTTTCAGATAAGTATGAAGAAATTGCAGAAGAAATCAGCAAAAATTTAGAAAGAGGTAGTACAGCAATTTACGCAAAAGGTATGTACATGAAGGAAAAGAAAAAAATACTTTGGTGTGTTGCATCTAAAAATGAAATAGTAAAGATAAGACAGATAGCGAGTGAGATAGATAAAAACTGCTTTATGACAATATTTAATGCAAGAGAAGCGTATGGATTAGGATTTAAAGAAGAGTGAAACGACTGGGACGGTTCCAAACGTTTCAGGGCATTACATCCAAAATCATGAGGATGCTTTTGCGGACACTAAAATCATGCAAAAATTTTTAAAAAATCTCTTGACAAATTATTTTGATTATCATATAATACAAACATGAATTCGTGAAACTAATTTTCAGGAGATGATTATATGATAAGTACATTACATATAAAAAATGTTGGAATTATAGATGATTTAAGTATTGATTTAAATGAAGGATTAAACATACTTACAGGAGAAACAGGAGCCGGTAAAACACTTATTATTGATTCACTTCAAATTATTTCAGGCGGAAGATTTTCTAAGGATATGATTAGAACAGGAGAAGATTTTTCTTATGTAGAAATATCAATGTACTTGCCGGAAGAAGATGAACCAGATGTCGTGGTTTCAAGAGAAATTTATGCTAATGGAAGAAATACATGCAAAATTAATGGAAGACTTGTGCCAGTTAATGAATTAAAGAGTTTTATGAAAGATATTATAGACATACATGGACAAAACGAAAACCAATCTTTACTTGATACAAACATGCATATACAATACTTAGATGAATTTGCTAATGGGAAAATCCATAATTTGAAAGAAGAATATAGCAAATCTTTTGCAAAATATATAGAACTAAAACAAGAGATAAGCAAGAATTTCGGAGATGATAAAGAAAAACAAAGAGAATTAGACTTACTTAGATATCAAAAGGAAGAAATAGAGGAAGCAAAGCTAAAAGCAAATGAAGAACAAGAACTAGAAGAGAAAAGATCCAAAATGCTTAATTCTGAGAAAATTTCAAATAATCTAAATGAAGCAAGTATGCAAATAAATGAAAATGCTATTGATAGCATTAGTCTTGCTGTTCGTGCACTTGAAAAGATAGAAAATATTGATTCAAAATATAGTGAATCTTTAAATTCTTTAAAAAGTATATATTATGACATACAAGAACTTTCAAGAGATATAGAAGATTACAAGGAAGATACATATTTTGATGAAGCAGAAAGAGATAGAGTAGAAGAAAGATTAGATATTATATATAAACTAAAAAGAAAATATGGAAATAGCATTGAAGAAATATTAAAATATAATGAAGAAGTAAACGAAAGAATTGAAAAGATAGAAAATTCAGAAGAATATGTAAATAAACTAAAATTAGAATTAAAAGCAGTTAAAACAAAAATGGAAATGCTTGCAAATGAAATGAACAAGATAAGAATTGAGTATGCAGAAATATTAAGCAACAAAATAAACAAAGAACTTGCTGATTTAGAAATGAAAAACGCAAGATTTTCAGTAAGCATAAAGCAAGAAGAAAAATTTAATACAAATGGACTAGATAATGTAGAATTTATGATTAGCACAAATATTGGAGAAGATAAAAAGCCACTTGCAAAAATTGCTTCGGGGGGAGAAATGTCAAGAATAATGCTGGCTATAAAGAATGTACTTGCAGATGTAGACAAGGTTTCGTGCATGGTGTTTGATGAAATAGATACAGGTATTAGTGGAATAGCTGCAAATAGTGTAAGTGAAAAACTAAAAACAATTTCAAAAAAACATCAAGTACTTTGTGTAACACACTTAGCAAATATAGCTGCAAAAGGAGATTACAATTACTATATTAGCAAAGATATAGAAGAAAGCAGAACAAAAACTAGCGTTAAAAAGTTAAATGAAGAAGAAACTATAAGAGAAATTGCAAGAATTGCTAGTGGAAATATAAATGACATCACTCTAGAACATGCAAGAAATCTTAGAAAAATAGCATAAAAGATATAAAAAAATAGTATCATAAAAAGATACTATTTTTTTGTAAAAATATTCAATATTTTATTTACTAAATTTTCTATAAATGATATAATAAACGAGGATTAAAATAAATATAGGAGGCATTAAAATGCTAGGATTTTTTAAATGGTTTAAATCTGGAACAAGAATGAAAAGATGGCTATTTCTTATACTTTTAGGAATTATACTTTTATGTTATGGAACAGCTACTATAATTGATATGCAGGAAATATCTGTATTAAATTTAATAATAACAATAGCCTTATCAGTTATTGGATTTATAATGGTAATAGTAGGAATTATATATAGTCAAAAAAGAGTTTTAGAGCTACTTATAGAAGATACTGATGACAGAATTTCTGATGACAAAAAGGATATAAATGTTAATTCTTTAATATTTAATAAAACAATATATAAAGAAGGACCAAAGATTGTAGTTATTGGTGGCGGCTCAGGATTAAATACTGTACTTAAAGGAATGAAAGGGTATACAAACAATGTTACAGCTATTGTAGAAATGTCAGAATATGGTGATATGAAAAAAGATATAAAAGAAAACTTACATCTTTTACCAATTGAAGATGTAAAACAAAGCATAATAGCTCTGGCAGATGATGAAGATGAAATGAAAAAACTTCTTGATTTAAAACTCCAAAGTGGAATGGATTTTACTGACATATTTTTATCTGCAATGCAAGAAATAAATGGAGAAGGCTCTAAATTTATAGAGAATATTTCAAAAGTACTTAATATTACAGGGAAGATTCTTCCTGTTACACTTGATAAGATGAATATATGTGCTGAGCTAGAAGATGGAACGGTAATAGAAGAAAAAAATAAAATCGCTGAGACTTCAATGGAAAAAGTTTCAAAAATTAACAGGGTGTATATTTCTCCGTCTAACGCAAGACCTGCTCCTGGAGTACTAGAAGCAATACAAGAAGCAGATGCAATTGTAATAGGGCCAGGACATCTATTTACTGATGTTATTCCAAATTTATTAATTAAAAATATTTCAAAAACAATAAAAGAAAGTAAAGCAATAAAAATTTATATTGGAAATATTATGACAAAACCAGGAGAAACAGATGATTTCACTTTGTCAGATCATATAAATGCAATATATGAGCATGCAAATAATAAAATAATTGATTACTGTATATACGATACAGGAGAGGTCATTCCTGAATTTGTTAGAAGATACAACAAAGATGGAGCAGACCTTGTAGAGCAAGATATATCAAAGGTAAGGGAACTTGGAATAAAGACTATTCCAAAAGATTTTTCTTGCATAGAAGGTGATGTTGTGAGACATGATCCAATAAGTGTTGCAGATTCAATTATTGAACTTATTTGTGAAGATTTAAAATTTAAAGATATGCAAAATAATCCAAAATATATCAGAATGAATAAAAAACTTAAAGCAAATGAAGAAAAAAGAAAAGCTAAAACAAAGCAAAAAAACATGAACAAGAAAATAGCAAAAAAGGCATATAAAAAAGCAAGAAGAATGGATGATAGAAAAAGGAGTAAGTTTAATACAAAGTATAATGAAAGGATAAAATCTATAAAAAATAGTGAGGAAACTAGACAAGAAAATATAAGAATGGTAGAAGAAGATGAGGAATAATATTTGGAGGAACTTATGAAGAAATTAGAGAATATTAATCTAGAAGACGGACTAAAGAAGGAATGGCTAATTACAAATGGACTTGGTGGATATGCAATGTCGACAGTTGTAGGATGTAATACAAGAAAGTATCATGGATTACTTGTTGCACCACTTTCTGCACCAGGCAGAAGAAGAGTGATACTTTCTAAGGTAGATGAAAGTATTGAAACAAACGGCAAAAAACACAATCTTTATACAAATATTTCAAATAATTACATATCTGATGGATATAAACACCAAGAGAGTTTCGAAAAAGAGTATATGCCTATTTTTACATATAAAGTAGAGGATATAGATATAAAAAAAATAATCTGTATGGAATATGGGAAAAATACAGTTTGTATTTTATATAAGATAAAAACAGCAGAAAATCCTGTGAAATTCACACTTGCACCAATTATGAATAATAGAGACTTTCATCAAATGAGTATAAATCATGTATTTAAAGTTAGACAAACTGTAAACAATAAAAAGGTCACTGTTGTTATAGACGACCAGGCAGAAACACCTATATATATGAACATGAATGAAGGAACGTATATTGAACATTATGGAGATATGTTTAATAACATGTATTATATAGAGGAAGAAAAAAGAGGTTTTTATCCAGAAGAAAATCTTGCAGTTCCAGGAAGATATGAAGTAGAGATTGAAGCAAATACTGAAAAAGAAATTTCTTTTGTATGCTCTATGGAAGACAACATAGAAGAACTTGATGTAAAAAAAGTAATAAATGATGAGATAATTAGAATTAGAGAGCTTGTATTAAATTCAAAGCTTTATGATGTAAAAGAAGAAGAAAAGTATGATAAAGAATATAAAGAACTAATACAAAATTATATAATTGCATCAGATAACTTTGTTGTATTTAGACCTTCATTTGGGCTACATACAATAATTGCAGGATATCCATGGTTTTTAGATTGGGGCAGAGATTCCTTGATTTCATTTGAGGGATTACTACTAATTCCAGGCAGATATGAAATTGCAAAAGAAGTACTTCTTACACTTATTAGGGATATTAAATATGGACTTGTTCCAAATGGATATTCAGGATTTGATTCAAGACCTTTATATAATAGCAGTGATGCATCATTACTACTTTTTGAAGCAATATATAAATATCTAAAATATACAAACGATACTGCATTTGTGAAAGGTATATATACAAGACTTAAATATATTATAAAATCATACATAGAAGGAATAGAAATAGATAATAACAACATATATTTAGATGATGATTACTTAATGGTTTCAGGCACTCCAAATACACAAAATACTTGGATGGATGCAAAATATGGAGATTTTTGCTTTACTCCTAGAAATGGTAAAGCAGTGGAAATAAATGCTCTATGGTATAATGCACTCAAAATTATGCAAGAGCTTTCAGGAATTTGTGATGACAAGGAAGAAACAAACCAATATAAGCAACTTGCAGAAGATACAAAAATATCTTTCATAAATAAATTTTATAACAAGAGGAGAAAATGTCTATATGATGTTATAGGGGATGGAAAGATAAGACCAAATCAGTTATTTGCTTTATCACTTAGTTTCCCGGTAATTGAAGGAGATAGCGAGATTGCAGAAAATGTAATGAATGTTGTAGATAAAAAACTTCTTACAAATTATGGCATTAGAACTCTTGCAAAAGGTGAACCAAATTATGTAGAAGTATATGAAGGAGATGCCTTTAAAAGAGATGCAAGTTATCATCAAGGACCAGCTTGGCCATGGCTTTTAGGACTTTATTATGATGCATTAAAAAATATGATAAAAGTAGAGAGTAGTAAAGCTAAGAAAAAGGAACTTATAGAAAAATTAGAAGAATTCTGCAAGACAATAGAAGAAGCATTCTTTAAAGTAATAGATAGAGATGGAGTAATGGGAAGCTTTGCTGAAATATATGACACAAAAGAACCATTCTCTTCAAAGGGAACACCTGCACAGGCATGGAGTGTAGCAGAAGTGTATAGAATTATACTGAAAAAATAGGAAGTGTAAAAATGCGAATACTTGGAATAGACCCTGGTTATGGGATAACAGGATATAGTATAATAGACTATGTAGGAAATAAATTTAGATTAATTGCAAGTGGAGCAATAAAGACACCTGCAAATATGTCTTTTCCACTTAGATTATCGGAAATATATACAGATTTAAATCATATAATAGACGAATACAATCCAGATGCGGTATCAGTTGAGGAGTTATTTTTCAATAATAATGCAAAAACTGCAATTAATGTTGCTCAAGCAAGAGGGGTAATACTTGTTGCGTGTTGCCAAAGAGGAATACCTACATATGAGTACACACCTCTTCAAGTGAAACAAGCAGTTGTAGGATATGGTAGAGCTGATAAGATACAAGTTCAAAAAATGGTAAAAACAATATTAAATGTGGAAACTTTGCCAAAGCTTGATGATACAACAGATAGTATGGCTATGGCAATATGTCATGCACATTCGGCAAAGTTTGCAGAAAGACTTTAAAATAAAAAGTCCGCCAAATCTATGCAAACATTATTGTCAGCCTTTCTTTGGTGGTTATATATTTAATTATCTTTGCTCCTTGCGTTTGCATTCCTTCCATTTCCTTTCAAGTAGAAGAAGGAATGCAAAATTCGCCTAGGGTCATTTCTATTCTGGGAGCTTCCCTGCGCGTCGCGTTCGAAATTAAATATATAAGCCACCAAACGGCTGACATAAAATTTTTGCGTTTGGCTACTTCAGATTTAAATTAAAAGAGAGGCAAAGATTTGAAAAGCGAAGAATTAGAAAAAGAGTTAAAAGATGAAAAACTTAATTACATATATCTATTATTTGGCGAAGAGACATATTTACTTGATACTGCTGTGAAGAAAATTAAGAAACTTTTTGGAGAGAGAATAACTGGAATAAACTATATAGAACTTGATGAAGAAACGCTTGGAAGCTTAATGCAAGAACTTCAAACTCCTAGTTTTGGATATCCTAAAAAAATGATAGTAGTTAAAAGTTCAGGATTATTCAAAAAAGAAACTAAAAAAAGAGGAGTAGCTTCTGTAAAAGACTTAAGAGATGAACTTGAAAAATATCTAAAAGAGAATGTAGAGTATATTAAAGAAAATTTAGTATTAATCTTTATTGAAGACGGTGTAGAAAAGCTTAATATAACAAAAACAGTAGAAGCAATTGGCGGAATTATTTGTGAATTTGAACTTCAAAAGCCAATCATGATAGAGAAAAGACTTACTGCAATTTGTAATGCATATAAGGTAAAAGCAGAACAAGGTGCAATCAGCTTTTTGATCGAAACATCTGGGACAAGCATGCAAGAACTTATTAACGAGATTAGAAAACTAATTGAGTATGTAGGAGAAAATGGTACAATAACAAGACAAGATATAGAAAAACTTGCAATAAAAAGTTTGGATAGCAATATATTTGATTTGACAGATAATTTGGGAAAGAAAAACATAAAAGCATCTTTGCAAATACTTAATGATTTGTTATACCTAAAAGAACCAATACAGAAAATACTTATTACACTATATAATCATTTTAAAAAGTTATATATTGTTAAATTATCAGAAAAATATCATAAAGACTTAGCGAATGCGATGAATTTAAAGCCTAATCAAGCATTTTTGCTAAATAAATATAGAACACAAGCAAAATACTTTACAGAAGAAGATATACGAAGCATACTTGATGAAATGATAAAGCTTGATTCTAACTATAAAATAGGTTTGATTGATATTAACATTGGGCTGGAAGCAATACTTTGTAGATATTGCAGTTAGTAAAAAAGTATAAAAACACCTCTTTTGAGGCATAATGCTTTAAAGAGGTGGTTTTTTATGTATAATTTTAGAACGGATTTGGCATTAGAAAGAAGAGAATTACTTGGTAAATTAAAGAAAGAGCGGAGAGCAAATAGATGGAATTGAAGTAGAAGAAAAAGATGCAAGTGAAAAAATAAAAATTTCTAAAGTTAAGATTACAAACGAAAATGGAGAACAGGCGATAGGAAAGCCAAGAGGAACATATATAACAATTGATATAAAGAAGCTTAAAATTGCAACAGATGAAGAAATAGAACAAGCGGCAAATGTTTTGTCTGATGAATTAAAAGGACTTGTAAATGCACATGTTGGACCACAAGATGATGTATTAGTTGTAGGACTTGGAAATGAATATGTAACACCAGATTCATTAGGACCAAAAGTAACAGCTGATATAGAGGTTACAAGGCATGTAATAAAATATATGCCACAATATGTAGAGGAAGGAACAAGACCAATTTCTGCAATAGCACCAGGAGTACTTGGTACTACTGGAATAGAAACATTAGAAATATTAGAAGGAATAGTAAACAATGTTAAACCTAAATTACTTATAGTAATTGATGCTCTAGCTTCTAGAAGTATAGAAAGGATAAGTAGTACAATACAGCTTTCAGACACAGGAATTGTTCCGGGTGCTGGAGTTGGAAATACAAGAAAGGAACTTAGTCAAAATACACTTGGTATACCAGTAATTGCACTTGGTATTCCAACAGTTGTAGAGAATGCTGTGCTTGTAAATGAAGCATTAGATTTATTTATTACAAAGCTTCAAGATGAAGGAAGGTCAAACGATTATCTAAATGAATTACAACAAAAAGATAATTATGAAGAAATAAAAGAAGCTCTAAATCCAGGAGATTACAACATGATAGTAACTCCAAAAGAGATTGATGAGCTTATAGAAAATATGACAGATATAGTCGCAAGAGGCATTAACTATACACTATAAAATATAAAGCATAAAGTATTAGCAAATGTATAGGGTAGAAAAGGTATAAAACATATTTTATATCTTTTCCTTTTTTATTATTATATAAATCAATAAAAACTAGAGGTAGACATGTACAGATAGTTATTAGCAAATATATGTTAAAGTTTGAACCTGATTTAAGATTTTTAAATTGCCATATAACTGTCGCTAGAATAAATGCTATATTCATCAAGATTTTGTTTTTCTTAAATAAATAAAATATAAAAATTATTGCAACTCCATAAGCACCATAGTCACATTTTGTAAATTCTGCAATTATAGCAAGAGATATAACGCATATTATTCCAAATAAGTCATTTAAATAGTGCAAAATTTTATCCTTGCTTTCTATCTTATGAAACATATCAAATAAAGTAATTGCAGAAAGTCCTAAAAACAGAGTAAAAAATACGTTTAAGGAAAAACCTGTAAAATAAGAAGACCTAAACAACGCAAAAGGAGCTTGTGAAATTAATGCAAACAAGAATAACCTCAAAAAATATTTTTTGAGGTTTCTTGTATGTATGTATCCTTCACTTATTTGAAATGCAAATATAGGAAAAGCAAATCTTCCTATATAATTTAGAAATGAAAATTTCTTAAATATTAAATAAGATGTGTGGTCACATGCCATACTAATTAATGCAATTATTTTTAGGATAAATGTAGACATAAATTAGTCCTTTCTATTTGTTTCTTTTTCCTCATTATATGAGTCAATAAAGTAAAGTGGCCTATGTTTTGTTTCATAGAAAGCTCGTCCTAAGTATTCACCAATAAGACCGAGAAATACAAGCTGAATTCCTCCTAGGAACAATATCGCAACCATTGTTGAAGCATATCCGGAAATGTCAACACCAAATATTAGAGTTTTTAGTATGATATACATTCCATATACAAATGCAACTGAAGAGAATATTAATCCAAGGATTGCAGCCCAACGAAGAGGAGATGTTGTAAATGAGGTTATTCCATCGATAGATAAATTGACAAGTCTTCTATAATTCCATTTTGATTTTCCTGCAATTCTTGGGTCTCTTTCATATAATATTTCTTTTTTATTATATCCAATCCAACTATATAGTCCTTTTGTGTATCTTTGAGATTCTCTTAGTCTTTTTATGGCTTCAACACAACGTCTGTCTAAAAGTCTAAAATCTCCAGTATCTTTTTGTATTTCGATTTTAGTCATGCTTTGAAGCACTCTATAAAATCCCCAAGAAGTAAGTTTCTTTAATGGACTTTCGCCTTTACGAGATTTTCTTCTTGCATAAACATCATCATAGCCTTCTTCCCAGTATTTTATCATTTCTGGAATTAGCTCTGGTGGGTCTTGAAGGTCTGCATCCATGATTATAAGAGCATCTCCCTTTATATAGTCAAATCCAGCAGCCATAGCTGTTTCCTTACCATAATTTCTAGATAAGTTCACATAGTTAATTCTATTGTCTTTACTCCTTAAAAATTTAATTATATCTAAGGTATCATCTTTGCTTCCATCATTTACAAATAATACCTCAAAGTCATATTTATTTTGTTCATTCATAAGTTTAGCAACTCTATCATATAAAAGAGGCAATGATTCATGCTCATTGTAGGCAGGTATTAATATTGAAATTAATTTTTTACTGTTTTGTTCCATATATATCATCCTTATAAATAATTTACATATATATTTATACCATAAAATAAAGGGATAGTAAATAAAATGATAAAATAATTTATAAAATTTTGTAAAAAATATTGACAGAAGTAAAAAAAAATATTATAATAATCTACGTTGTAGGGAAACTTACACATGGGTAGGTGGCCGAGTGGCTAAAGGCGGCAGACTGTGGTCTTTGGTTTAAACAAAACCTAAATTTGCAGCTTATACAAGTGATTGTATAATGATAACCTTGCTAATTCGGGGAATCCTTAACAGATTATGCTGATGGTAATCCCGAGCTAGAAAAGAAATTTTCGAGTGTAGAGACTTTATACAAGGTATCTTATTAATAAGATAAAGAGAAAGTCCAGACTACAAACATTTTAAATGGTAGTGAAAACTATAGTAGTAAGAAATCTGTTCTCATTTGAGTACGATGGTTCGAATCCATCCCTGCCCACCATAAAAATAAATCCATGGCGAAGCCATGGGTTTATTTTTATGCGTGGATTTGGAAGGAAGGATTCGAAAAGGAGGATAAGAAAAAGGTCCGATGGACCTTTTTCCCGACGCGGCTCGCCGAATCCATCCCTGCCCACCAATAAAAAAATCACAACAAAAGTTGTGATTTTTTTATTGGTATAATACTTGACAAATAGATAAATATATAATATAATAACAACAAACATAAGTTCAAAAGGAGAATTAATGAAATTTAATACAAATAAAGAAAAAGGTAATACAAGTTTAGGAATTGCAATAGCATATTATACGTCAAATGGATATACAGTTTCTATACCATTAAATGATACACAAGATTATGATTTGGTAGTAGATAAAGATAATAAATTAAAACGTGTCCAAGTTAAAAGTACATCATGTAAAAATAGAGATGGAAAATATCAAGTTGCACTAAAAAGTTGTGGAGGAACAAAAGGCACAACATATAAAACTATAAAGGATACGCAGATTGAAGAAGTATTTGTTTATTTAGAAAATCAGGAAATATATATAATACCTATTGATGTGATAAAAAATAAGTCTACATTAACAATATGTGATAAATATAAGGAATATAAAAGGAGTTAAAAAAGATGTCCAATTTAGGACATCTTTTTTGCCTTATTCAACAATCATAGGTAATTTTACGATATGTTTGTCATCAGGTTTTGGTGGTTTACTCTGGAAATAATCGCGATAGTTTTTTAGCTCTCTTCTTGCAATGACTTTTGTCCGACAATAGGCTTTGATTTCACCAGTACTGCGTTCATCGTCATAGATTTTGATTGCCCAAAAGAATTTAACTTTTGCCATAGTAAATCCCTCCTAAAAGAATTATGAATGAATTATATCATTTTCACTACATTATGTCAAATTAAAAGATAATATTTTCATAAAAATTTACGAAAAACCTTGTAATATTTCAAATTATTGGTATAATATAAGATGTAAAAACATAAGAAGGGATTGATTTAATATGAAAAAAGTTGCTATACTTGCAAATGGTGGAGATGTTTCAGGATTTAATGCTGTAATTCGTGGAATAGTAAAAACAGCAGATTTACATGGGATAGAATGCTATGGAATTATAGAAGGATATAAAGGATTATTAGAAAACAATTATATAAGACTTGACTCATATTCAAATGCATCTGGAATAATATACAAAGGTGGTTCAATAATAGGTTCTTCTACAAATGCAAATGTATTTCATTACAAAGTAGAAGAAAATGGAGAAATAGTATATAAAGATTTATCAGATAAATGTGTAGAAAATGTTAAAAAAGATGGATTTGACTGTATTTTCACATTAGGTGGAGATGGAACACAAAAATCAGCAAGAGACTTATACCTAAAAGGACTAAATATAATTGGAGTCCCAAAAACAATAGATAATGATGTTGCATGTACAGATATTACATTTGGGTATAATACAGCTGTATCTGTTGCAACAGAGGCACTAGATAGATTACACTCTACAGGAGAAACACATCATAGAATAATGGTTCTCGAAGTTATGGGAAGATATGCAGGATGGATAGCTCTAGAATCTGCAATAGCAGGTGGTGGAGATGTTGCTTTAATACCAGAGATACCATTTGATTTACAAAAAGTAGCTGATAAGATAAAAGAAAGAATTGCACATGGAAAAAGATTTAGCTTAGTTGTTGTTGCAGAAGGAGCAATGCCAAAAGGCGGAGAAATGGAAATAAAAAATGTAAGAGACAACGGCTCAGGAGTTGATAATACAAAACTTGGAGGAATTGGAGAAAAAGTCGCTGCAAAACTTCAAGAATTAACTGGGCTAGAAGCTAGAAACACAACACTTGGATATATGCAAAGAGGAGGAACACCAACAGCGTTTGACAGGGTTCTTTCTACAAAATATGGAGCAAAAGCTATGGAACTTGCGCTTGAAGGAAAATTTGGAGTATTAACAGTTATGAAAAATGGAAGGCTTGATTCAGTTCCACTTGAATGCGTTGTAGGACAAAACAAAGAAATTGGAGCTGTTTCTGGAAATACAAAAGAAAGCAATTTAAGAAGAGTTACAATGGATGATGATTTAATAAAGACAGCAAGAAATATAGGTATTGCACTAGGCGACTAAATTTGAAAAATGTAAATATAGGCACAAAGTAGTCAAATAAAAGCTTCGACGAGATTTGGCGGATTTTTAGAAGGGGATATAACATGATAAACTTTAAACAAGAAATAGCTAACAAAATATCAGAATTAATAGATATAGACTGCAATGAACTTATGGGATATATTGAAGTTCCAAAGGAAAAAAACATGGGAGACTATGCTTTCCCATGTTTTAGACTTGCAAAAACTCTAAGAAAATCACCTATGGCAATTGCAGAAGAAATAAATAGCAAGTTAAATATTGATGGGACATGCGTTGAAAAGACAGAAGTAGTATCGGGTTATCTAAATTTTTATATAAAAAAAGAAGAACTCGTAAAAACTGTAGTTGACGAATTTAACAAAAAGAAAGACAATTATGGAAAATCGGATTTTGGAAAAGGTAAAAATATTATAGTAGAATATTCATCTCCAAACATTGCTAAACCATTCCATATTGGACATTTAAGAACAACATTGATTGGAAATGCACTATACAATACATATAAGTATTTAGGATACAACACAATAGGTATAAACCATCTCGGAGATTATGGGACACAATTTGGCAAGATGATAGAAGGATATAAAAGATGGAATGCGGAATATAGTTTCGAAAAACCTATAGAAGATTTGACGGATATTTATGTTAGAATAAATGAACTTTGTAAAGAAGATGAAAATGTACTAGAACTATGCAGAGAAAATTTCAAGAAACTAGAAAATAAAGAAGAATATGAAGTTAAGCTTTGGGAAAAATTAAAAGAATTAAGTTTAAAAGAATTTTACAAAATATATGATTTGCTTGATGTTAAATTTGATTCACTTAATGGAGAAGCTTTTTATGCAGATAAAATGCAGGAAATAATTGATATATTAGATGGTACAGGTAAACTTGTAGAATCACAAGGCGCAAAAGTAATTGACCTTGAAGATAAAGGCATGCCACCATGTATTATTTGTAAATCAAATGGCTCAAGCATATATGCAACACGTGATTTAGCAGCAATTTTATATAGAACAAGAGAATATGACTTTGATAAGTGCCTATATGTTGTAGCTTATGAGCAAAATCTACATTTTAAACAAATCTTTGAAGTGGCAAAATTACTTGGAATAGATGAAAAATACACAAAGGGACTAGAACATGTATCATACGGAATGGTACATTTAAAATCAGGTAAAATGTCTACTCGTGAAGGAAATGTTGTAAAGGTAGAAGATTTACTTAATGAAGCAATACAAAGAGCAGAAAAAATTTTAGAAGAGAAAAATCCAAATATCGAGAATAAGGAAGAAATTGCTAAAAAAGTTGGTTTAGGTGCGGTTATATTCAATGATTTAGCTAACAGCAGAATTAAAGATGAAATTTTTGATTGGGATACAATACTTAATTTCCAAGGAGAAACTGGTCCATATATACAGTATATATATGTAAGAACTAAAAGTGTTTTAGAAAATGCAGGATTTATTCCTGATACTGAAAAACTTGATATACAACAATTATTGAATGAAGAGTCAATTGATGTAATAAAGAACATATATAGTTTTGAAGATATACTAAAAAGTGTTACAGAAAAAAATGAACCATATTTGCTTAGTAGGTATTTAATCGATTTAGCAAAAAATTATAGCACATTTTATAATAATCATAAAATTTTAGTAGAGGATAAAAATCAAGCAAATGCAAGATTATACTTGACATTCATGGTAAAAACAATACTAGAAAAAGGAGCAAATCTATTAGGAATAAAAATGCCAGACAAAATGTAATAATAATTTATAGTTATTTTGTTGCTTTTTGACGAAATATGATATATAATAATTAAGTTAAAAAATAAGGAAATATAAAGGAGGCTTTTATGGGAAGCAAACGAATGAAGGATGAACAATCAGAAGGAAAGAAAAATAAAAAGAAAAAAAAGCATATTTTTCTAAAGATATTTTTAGTATTATTAGCAGTAATAGTAATATTTGCAGGTGTAATACTTGGATATGGATATAGTAAACTTGCTCAAATTAAACATGATGATATAGATTTGAATCAAGTAGAAGTAAATGAGGGTGTAGAAGAGAAGAAAGGATATAGAAACATACTTTTACTTGGTGTTGATTCTAGAGAAAATGAATATACGAATACCTTAAGTGATAGTATTATGGTAGTTAGTATAAATCAAGATACAAATAAGGTAAGAATTGCCTCTGTATATAGAGATAGTTATTTAAAAGTTGGAAACAAATTTGATAAGATAACTCATGCTTTTGCACATGGAGGTGCTGCATCTTCACTTAGTGCTATTAATACAAATTTAGATTTAAATTTAAAAGAATATGTAGCAATAAATTTTGATGTAGTTATAGATGTTGTAAATGCTGTTGGTGGAGTTGAAGTTGAATTAAGTTCTGAAGAAGTTAAATATATAAATAAGTATATAAAAGAAATTAATAATTTAACCGACTCGAAAACTACTCAAATTAACAAAGCTGGAACATATAACTTGGATGGAGCTCAAGCTTTAGCATATTCAAGAATAAGATATACAGCAGGAGGAGACTATAAGAGAACGGAACGTCAAAGAGAAGTACTTGAAAAAGCCTTTGCAAAAGTAAAGAAAATGAATCTTGTACAGTTAAATAATGTAGCAACGAGAATTCTAGAAGAGGTTTCGACAAATATTTCTGTGAACGAAATACTCGGACTTCTTTCACAAGTTGCCTCTTATGAAATAGAAGAAGCAACAGGATGGCCATTTGAAGGTGGAATTAGAGGATATCAACCAGACAAAGTATGGTATGGTGCTCCTGTAAATCTTGAAAATCAAGTAAAATTACTACATGAATTCTTATTTGATGAAGAAGATTATGAGGTTTCAGAATCTGTAAAGAAAATAAGTGATGATCTTATCAAAAAAACAGGATATAAGTAGAATTATAAGAAAAAGAAAAGCAGATTTGGTATTGCACCTTATCTGCTTTTATGATATTATTAACATGAATTTTTTAAAGGAGGAATTTTTATGAAAAAAAATTTAAAAGCTGTATCAGGAATATTTCCTATGCCTGTATTAATGATAGGAACGTATAATGAAGACGGAAGTGTAGATGTTATGAATGCCGCTTGGGGAATGGCACAAAGCATGAATGAATTAAAGTTATGCTTAACAGAATCACATAAAACAGTTAAAAATATAAAAAGAACAGGATATTGCACGGTTGCACTTGGAACAAGAGACTATGTTGCAGAATGTGATTATCTTGGAATGGTTTCAGCAAATAATGTAAAAGATAAATTTGAAAAATCAGGATTACATGCTGTAAAATCTGAAAATGTTGATGCACCAGTTATAGAAGAATATCCAATATGTATGGAATGTAGGTTAGTTGGATTTGAAGATGATGGAACATTAGTAGAGGTAGTAAATGTACTTGCTGATGAAAAATATTTAGATGAAAACGGAAAATTAAAATTAGATGAAATAGGAATAATATCATATGATCCATATGGACATGGATATTACGAAGTTGGAAGAAAAGTAGGTCAAGCTTTTAGTGATGGAAAAAAATTTATGTAGAAAGACATGAAAAGGTATATAGGATTTTGCACACATGCAAATTAAATGGCTATGGAAACATAGCCATTATTTATTTAGCAGCTTTATCCTCTTATCTTTTATTTCAATAAAATTATCGTCCTTTAAATGACCTAGTTCTCTAAACATTGCTGAGCGGTTTACTCCAATATAGTCCGCTAAATCTTTGAAAGAAAATGGCAAATAAATAAATCGTGAGTGCGTTTTTTTATAAGTAATTTCAAAATATTCGAGGAGTTTGTCTCTTATTTGCTTCTTTTCTAATACCCTAATTCTCTCATTTCTCTCTTTAAACTTAGTATTTATAATATCAAACATGTTTCTAAAAAAAATATTAAAATAGCTATATTTTAAATTTCTTGGATTTATAAGTTTATCATAATCTATAACTAAAACCTCAGTTTCTTCTTTTGCAATAATATGGCAATTTTCGTTATTTGTAAGTGAAATATTAGTTCCAAAAACATCATCTTTTTCCAATGATTCCATCATAATTTCATTACCATTGTATTCAAGATATTTAATTTCCGCAGAACCATCCATAATTATTCCTATAATGTTTCCGCTTTTCATTGCCTGAAGAATTTCTTCGTTTTTGTTATATTTATAAATATGCACACCAAGTAAATTATAAAGTTTATTTCTTTGAAGTGTTGTCATCTCATCAAAAGGAGCTGTCATAATTTTACCTCTTTTCTATAATTAGCACTAAATTTCCGCCAAACGTTCGCTTGCAATTTTGTTTTGTAGTTTAGCATAAATTTCCGCCGAGCTCTATCGGCGTAGGACATTTTCTTTCTGCAAGTTTTCGAAAGAAAAGTGCTACGCCTTCGCACGGCTATTTTACGTAAAACATTTAATAAAACTCCTGCGTTTGGCTACTTTTTCAGTTTTTTTTTAAATTACCAAAAATATTTTATCAAATTTTTCAAAAAGTTGCAAGTGCAACTTTTATATTAACCATTTATTGATATAATTTGGTCAAGTTAAAAATACAAAAAAGGGGGAACCAAAGAAATGAAAATCGTAAAAAGAGATGGACACATTGTGGATTATAATCCAGAAAAAATCAGAGTTGCAATTCAAAAAGCAAATGCAGAAGTAAGAGGAAAAGAAAAAGCCTCAAAAGAGGATATCGATAATATTATAAAATATATCGAAGATCTAAACAAAAAAAGAATCTTGGTTGAAGATATCCAAGATATAATTGAAGAGAAATTAATGGAGTTTGATAAATATCAACTTGCCAAAAAATATATCACATACAGATACACAAGAGAGCTTGTTAGAAAAGCCAATACAACAGACCAAACAATTAAAGAATTAATTGAAGGTGAAAACGAATATTGGAACAATGAAAACTCTAACAAAAATGCTACAGTTATAACAACACAGAGAGATTATTTAGCAGGTATCACAAGTACAGATATAACAAGAAGATTTTTACTTCCAGAAGAAATTGTTAAAGCACATGATGAAGGAATTATCCACTTCCATGATGCAGACTATTTTGCACAAAATGCACTTCATAACTGCGAATTAATCAACTTAGACGATATGCTTCAAAATGGGACTATAATAAATGGTGTAATGATTGAAAAACCACATAGATTTATTACAGCTGCAACAATAGCAACACAAATAATACTTGCAGTTTCATCATCAAGCTATGGTGGAGCGACAGTATCACTTACACACTTAGCACCATTTGTTAGAGCAAGCTATGAAAAATATTATAAAAAGTATAAAGACAGAAACTTAAGTGAAGAAGATTGTAAAAAATTTGCTACACAAGATACAAAGAAAGAAGTTGAAGACGGTGTTCAAACATTTAATTATCAAGTAAATTCTATGACAAACACAAACGGACAAGCTCCATTCTTATCTGTAGCTATGTATTTAGGTGAAACAGACGAATACAAAGATGAGCTTGCTATGATAATAGAAGAATTCTTAAAACAAAGAATATTAGGATTTAAGAATGAAAAAGGAGTATATATAACACCTGCATTCCCAAAACTTCTATATGTTCTTGAAGAAGACAATATACGTGAAGGAAGCAAATATTGGTATTTAACAGAACTTGCTGCAAAATGTACAGCAAAGAGAATGGTTCCTGATTATATTTCTGAGAAGATGATGCTAAAATTAAAGAAAAATGAATATGGAGAAGGAGAATGCTATCCATGTATGGGATGCCGTTCATTCTTAACACCAGATAGATCAATAAGTCTAGGAAATATAGCAAAAGCAAAGAACTATGTTCCTGGAAAAGGAAAATACTATGGAAGATTCAACCAAGGTGTTGTAACTATAAACTTACCTGATGTTGCTTTATCTTCAAAGAAAGATATGGATAAATTCTGGGAAATATTTGATGAAAGACTAGAACTTTGTCATAAAGCACTTCAAATAAGACATAAGAGACTTGGTGGAGTTACAAGTGATGTTGCACCAATTTTATGGCAACACGGAGCACTTGCAAGACTTGAAAAAGGTGAATCTATACATGAACTATTACATCATGGATATTCAACAATTTCACTTGGATATGCTGGGCTATATGAGTGCGTAAAATACATGACAGGACATTCTCATACAGATAATGGAGAAGGAAAAGAATTCGGCTTAAAAGTAATGCAACATTTAAATGATGCAGCTAAGAAGTGGAAAGCAGAGGAAGACATTGATTACTCTGTATATGGAACACCAATTGAATCTACAACATATAAATTTGCAAGATGCTTACAAGAAAGATTTGGAATAATCAAGGGAATAACAGACAAAAATTATATTACAAACTCTTACCATGTTCCAGTATTTGAAGAGATAGATGCATTCTCTAAATTAAAACTAGAGAGTGAATTCCAACAATTAAGCCCTGGTGGAGCTATTTCATACATTGAAACACCAAATCTACAAAATAACTTAGATGCTGTAATTGAAGTAATTCAATTCATTTATGACAATATCATGTATGCTGAGCTTAATACAAAATCAGACTATTGTCAAAAATGTGGATATGATGGAGAAATATTAATAGATGATAATCTAGAATGGTATTGCCCAAATTGTGGAAATAGAGATCATAACACATTAAACGTAGCAAGAAGAACTTGTGGATACATTGGAAGCAATTTCTGGAATAAAGGAAGAACACAAGAAATAAAGGAAAGAGTGCTTCATATTGATAACAAAGTAGCAGGTGTTTAAACAATAATTGTATTTTGGCGGAGTGGCGCTGCGTTCGAAATGAAATCAACGTACAAAAAGTACGCCTCATTCATTTCGAACTTGTCTGCCTAGCCAAAATAACAATTCTTCATCACACTTAAGAAAGGGATTATTGGATTAAAATGAGATATAATTTAATTAGAAAAATGGATATATCAAATGGACCTGGAGTTAGAGTTTCAATATTTATGCAAGGATGTGCATTTCATTGTAAAAACTGCTTTAATCCTGAAACATGGGATTTTGAAGGCGGAAAAGAATTGGATGACAATGCAATAAATGAAGTACTAGATTTATGTGGACAAGATCATATAAAAGGATTATCAATTTTAGGTGGAGAACCAATGCATCCAAAGAATATTGACGGAACAACAAAGCTTGCAAAAGCTTTCAAGGAAAAATATCCTGAGAAAAACCTATGGATATGGTCAGGATTTAAGTTTGATGAATATATTCATGATAAAGAAATAACAAAATATGCAGATGTTATCGTAGATGGACAATATGTAGATGAACTACACGATTTTACATTAAAGTGGAGAGGTTCATCTAATCAAAGAGTAATAGATGTAAAAGAAAGTTTGAAGGAAAACAAAGTTGTAACAATTGCATAAGAAGTAAAAGCAAGTATAGGTATTGCACCTTACTTGCTTTTGTGATATTATATAACAAGAGTGTGCAAAGGGGACGAAGAAAATTGCGCACATAAGTTAGGTAAAAATACAATTTTGAGATGATTTTGGGAAAATCAACCCAAATTACAAAGTTAGGAGAATAGAAATGAATAATTATGTTTTATTAGGTTTATTAATACCATTTTTAGGCACAACGCTCGGAGCTGCAATGGTATTTTTTATGAAAAATAAAATAAATGATAAAGCGCAAAAAATACTTTTAGGCTTTGCGTCAGGAGTAATGATTGCAGCATCTGTATGGTCATTACTTATTCCAGCAATAGATATGGCAGAAGAGCAAGGAATTATAGCGTGGATTCCGGCAAGTGTGGGATTTTTATTAGGAATTGTGTTTTTACTTGTATTAGATAGTATAATACCACATTTGCATTTAAATAGTGAAAAACCAGAAGGAGTAAAAGCAAAACTAAAAAAGACAACAATGATGATGCTTGCTGTAACTCTACACAATATTCCAGAAGGAATGGCAGTTGGTGTGGTAATTGCAGGAGCACTCGCAGGAAATTCAGGAATTACAATGGCAGGTGCACTGGCTTTAGCAATAGGAATTGCAATACAAAATTTTCCAGAAGGTGCAATAATTTCTATGCCACTAAAGAGTGAAGGTGTTTCAAAACCTAAGGCATTTCTTTATGGAACATTATCTGGAATAGTAGAGCCAATAGGAGCAATAATCACAATACTACTTACAAATCTTGTAGTTCCAATCCTTCCATATCTTCTATCATTTGCTGCAGGTGCAATGATTTATGTAGTAGTAGAGGAACTAATACCAGAAGCACAAGAAGGAGAACATTCTAATATTGGAACAATAGGAGTAGCACTAGGCTTTGTGATAATGATGATATTAGATGTGGCATTGGGATAGAATCTAGCTGTATGAGAAAATCGTGCAACTTTATACAAAATTTTGTTGCGTACAGGTATCATTTTATGATAAAATTATTTTTGTAAATACCAATGGAGGTGTTAAGATATGTTAGTTGATAAATATAATATGACAGTGGAAGAAAATTTATTTTTAGCAAAAAGAAATATAGTAGATTCAATGTGGAAGAGTGCAAATTTAGAAGGAATTGCAGTAACTTTTCCAGAAACTCAAGCGATTTACGATGGGCTAAATGTTGCACATTTAAGAATAGATGAAATACAAACTATAAATAATCTAAAACATGCTTGGCAATTTATATTAAACTCAATAGATGCAAATATAGATTTTAATTATTTATCAAGCATACATAGTTTAGTTGGAGCGAACATAGTTGATTCAGCAGGAAAACTAAGAACATTTGAAGTCTCTATGGGTGGTACAAGTTGGAAACCAGAATTACCAAGTATGGGAAAAGTAGAAAAACTATTAGAAGAATATAATAATAGTATATCAAGCAAAACTGATGCAATATTAACATTAATGTGTAAGCTTATGAAAATGCAAATCTTTAACGATGGAAATAAAAGAACATCTATGCTAGTTGCAAATCATGAACTAATAAAAAATGGAAAAGGAATAATCTCTATATCGAATGAAAATAAAATAGAATTTGGAAATAAATTAATAAGCTTTTATGAAGATGATAATAAATTAGAAGAATTAAAACAATTTATTTTTGATAAATGTTTAGATGGGATTGAAAAAGAATAAAAATATATTTAAGAAATAGAGTGTCGCAAAGCGACACTCTATTTGATCTAGAACTACCAAGATTGTTGCATTTACTTTTTTTTAGGCGACGCTTTATGATCAGAAGACCTTAAGCTTTTAGCAGGTGGAAAAGCTGCAGCTCCTTGACGAGAAGGAAAAGTGTAAATCATATTTTCACTACTCTTTTTCTTAGCAAATGGGCGAGTAGGTCTGCAATAAACGCCTTTTGTGGGGTGATCTAGCAGCTCCTTTTTCATTTAATTTTCACTCCTTTTAATTAAAAGTTGAGTTTATTATACAAAAACTACCACATCAGTATATAATATATTTACATAAATGTCAAATTTAACACAAATCACAAATTAGGGGGGGTACAAAACATGATATAAAATAATAGAGCCATTTATAATAAAATTAAAAAGAGAGTTTGAAACACTTATTTCAGGCTCTCTTTTTTAATGTAATAACTAAAACAAAAATTTGCATAAAACTATTGACAAATAAAAACAACTGTTTTATAATAATTACGAAAAGGATGTGATATAATATGGAAAATGAAAAGTTAGAAACTATTTTAAATTTATTTGAAGGAAATGAGATAAGAAGTATCTGGGATGCAGAAAAAGAAGATTATTATTTTAGTGTAGTTGATGTTATTGCAGCGCTAACGAATAGCAAAATACCGAGAAATTATTGGAGCGATTTAAAGAGAAAACTAGCTGAAGAAGGGAGTCAGTTGCACGAAAATATCGTGCAACTGAAAATGAAATCACAAAAAGATGGAAAGAACTATTTAACAGATACTTTAGATACAAAAGGGATTTTACGTCTTATTGAATCTGTTTCAAGTCAAAAAGCAGAACCATTTAAACTATGGCTTGCACAATTAGGCAGTGAAAGAATTGATGAAGTGTTTGACCCTGAAATTGCAATAAAAAGAGCAATTAATTATTATAGAAATAGAGGATATTCAGACAAATGGATAGAAGGAAGACTTAAAGGAATACTAGATAGAAACAAGTTAACTGATGTTTGGAAAGAGAACGGAATTAAAGAAAACTTTGAATATGGAATATTAACAAATGAAATTTACAAAGCGTGGTCAGGTATGAAAGCAAGTGAATATAAAAAGTATAAAAATATCAGAAAAGAATCGCTAAGAGACAACATGACAGATATAGAAGTAGCACTCACAGATTTGGGAGAAATAGCAACTCGTGAACTTGCAAAGAAGCATAAACCATATGGACTAGAAGAAAATAGAAAAGTTGCAAAATTAGGTGGACATGCAGCAAAAGTCGCAAGAGAAGATTTGGAAAAAAATCTTGGCGAAACTGTAATTAGTAATAAAAATACTCTAAATTATAAATATTTAAAACAAAAAGCATTAGAAGATGGAAAACAAAATGAAGTCAAGTGACTACAAATTGTAGTATGTTAAAAACATGTGATATAATATATTTAGATTGGAGGTGAACTTATGCAAGAAAATGGTGGAAAAGTTTATATAGCAATTGATTTAAAGAGCTTTTATGCATCTGTTGAATGCAGAGAAAGAGGACTTGACCCGCTTACAACAAATCTTGTTGTAGCAGATAGCTCTCGTACAGAAAAAACAATTTGTCTTGCTGTAAGTCCATCTCTTAAACAATATGGTATACCAGGAAGAGCAAGACTTTTTGAAGTGGTCCAAAAGGTAAAAGAGATAAATGCTGAAAGAAGATTAAAAGCTCCCAATAAAACATTCACAGGATCATCATTTAATGATATAGAGCTTAAGAAAAATCCAGACTTGGAGCTTGGATATATTATAGCGCCACCAAGGATGGCGTATTATATGAAATATAGTACGAATATATATAACATTTATCTAAAATATTTTGCTCCAGAAGATATATATGCATATTCAGTAGACGAAATATTTTGTGATATTACAAGATATATAAATATGTACCATATGACAGCTCGAGAGCTTGTTACAAAGGTTATAAAAGATGTCTATGATACAACAGGTATTACAGCAACTGCAGGAATTGGAACAAATTTGTATCTTGCAAAAGTTGCAATGGATATTGGAGCAAAACATGTTCAGCCAGATGAAAGAGGTGCCAGAATTGCAGGACTTGATGAGATAACTTATAGGAAACTATTATGGAATCATAGACCTTTAACAGATTTTTGGAGAGTTGGAAAAGGATATGCTACTAAACTTGAAAAATACGGCATATATACAATGGGAGACGTTGCAAGAGCATCAATTGAAAAAGAAGATCTATTATATAAACTATTTGGTATAAATGCAGAATTACTTATCGACCACAGTTGGGGTTGGGAACCAGTTACAATAGAAAGCATTAAAGCATATAAGCCTATGTCAAATAGCATTAGTTCAGGTCAGGTTTTACATTGCCCTTATGACTATGAAAAAACAAGACTTATTGTAAAAGAAATGACAGAGCTTTTGACGTTAGAACTAGTAGACAAAAGATTAGTTACAAATCAGCTTGTATTAACGGTTGGATATGATATAGATAATTTAACAAATCCTGAAATAAGTAAAATTTATAAAGGAGAGGTAACAGAAGACAGATATGGCAGAAAAATTCCAAAGCACGCACATGGTACGATAAATTTAGACCATAATACATCTTCAACAAAGATAATTATGGATGCAGTAATGAAACTATATGAAAGAATTATGAATGATAAGCTTTTAGTTAGAAGAATAAACATAACTGCAAATAATATTATAAGTGAGAACTCACAAAATGCAAAGAAGTCATTCGAGCAAATTGATTTATTTACAGATTATGAGAAAAAAAAAGAAGAGGATAAAAAAGAAAAAAGAGAACATGAAATGCAAAAAGCAATAGTTAGTATCAAGAAAAAATATGGAAAGAATGCGATAATAAAAGGAATGAATTTAGAAGAACGGTGGTACAACTATTGAAAGAAATAAACAGATTGGAGGACACAAAGAATGACAAATACTGGAAAATATGCTGATATTATAAATCTTCCACATCATGTATCAAAGAAGCATCCACATATGTCACTTGAAGCAAGATCAGCGCAATTTGCACCATTTGCAGCATTAGTACGGATATGATGATGCAGTAAAAGAAACAATAAAAAATTGGAAAGAATCATGGGAAGAAGAGTAAAAAGAATTGATATATAATTTAGGATATACAGATAATAAATATTATGATATAATGCAATTGTATTTGAGTAATATAAAAATTTGTAGGAGAAAATAATGAAGAAGATGTTGAAATATTTGATAATAATTATTGCTATAATATTAATAGTAGTATTAGGTATAAATCTTTATGTTAGATTATCAACCAAAAAACAAATTTTAGACAAAGAAAGCTATTCAAAATTATCTGATGTAGATTGTATAATTGTTTTAGGTGCAGCAATATGGGGAGATAAACCAAGTCCAATGCTTGAAGATAGACTTTTAGAAGGAATTAACCTATATAAAAATAGTGTAAGTGATAAGATATTAATGAGCGGAGACCACGGAAGGCAAGAGTATGATGAAGTAAATATAATGAAAGAGTTTGCTACTCAAAAAGGAGTACCATCCGAAAACATTTTTATGGATCATGCCGGATTTTCAACCTATGAAAGTATATATAGAGCAAAAGAAATTTTTGGAGCAAAAAGGATAGTGATTGTAACACAGAAATATCATCTATATAGAGCATTATATATTGCAAATCAATTAGGATTAGAAGCCTATGGTGTTGGAGCAGACCCTAGACAATATGTAGGAGCTACATATAGAGAGATTAGAGAAATCTTGGCAAGGAATAAAGATTTTGTAAAATGTATATTCAAACCAGAGCCAACTTATTTAGGAGAGGCAATTCCAATAAGTGGAGATGGAAACGTAACAAATGATGAAAAATAAAGGACAAAGTAATGGAGTGAAATATATGAAAAGATATAAACAAAATGAAACTGATGAACTAGCTGAAATTTTAAAGAAGGATGGAGTAATAAGTGTGCCAACTGACACAGTATATGGCCTATGCGCTCGTATGAATTCAAAAAAAGCACATGATAATCTAATGATTGTTAAAAATCGTCCTTCTGAAAAAGCATTTCCGGTTATGTGTGCAGATGAAGAACAAATAAAGAGCATAGCTATAGTAGATGAAAGAGTAGAAAAGATAATTCGTGCTTTTATGCCAGGACCTATTACTTTAGTCTTATTTACAAAACAAGAATTGCCTGAGTATGTTAATAACGGAGTAAAAACAATAGCTATAAGAATGGCAACATCAAAAGTACTAGAGGAGTTAATTCGAAAAACAGGAAGTCCAATCTTTATGAGTAGCGCGAACAGAAGCGGAGAACCTGTATGCACGAGTTTAGATGAAATAGAAAAATTCTGTCCTTCTTTAGATGCAATGATGGAAGGAAATGTTTCATTTGGCAAAGCAAGTACAATAGTAGACTGCACAACAGATGAAATAAAGATTTTGAGGGAAGGACCAATTTCTATGAAGCAAATTTTAGAGGAGTTAAATAGATAAGAAATGGATAAAAAAATTAAGAGCAAGTAATATTGAAAATTACTTGCTCTTGTGATATTATATATGCAGTAGGAGGAAAATCATATGGAAAAGATTGACGAGAAAGATAAAAAAATAGGAATTATAATATTTATAGCAGGTATTATATTGACATTTGGAACACTTGCGTTAGTTCCAAGCGAAAATAAATTTGCAGCTATACTTGCTGTACTTGGTACTATTATTTCAACAGTTGGAGTATACTTTATGACAAAGAAATTTGATGGTACAAAAAGATTTCTTTGCGGCTTTGGATTTCTTGCAATTTTTATAATGCTTATAATAGTAATAGATTTTGCAGATATACAGAGTAATAATCATCCACCAAGATTTGCAATTGAAATTGAAACGGTTTCAGATATGATAATATATAAAACACCATTTTACAAGGTTTATAGGATAAATCCTGATACACAAAACGAATACTATATAGTTGATCAGAAGGGTGAATATACAAAAGATACAATACCTACATCTGTATTTAATAGAGTCAAATCAGGAATAGATAAGATAATTAATTACAGAGACTTATATGTTGGAGATAATACTAATGATGGCAATTTAATTGCACATTTACCGCTCTCAGAATATGGATATACATTTGAAATAGATTCAAAGAATTTTGGATTAACAATAAATTATAAAACTGATACAAGTAAAATTGACGAATTATATTTAAAAAAATCAATACTATATAACGCTGTATCAACATTCGCACTTATCCAAAATGTACAATACATGAAGTTTAATTTTGGTGAAACAAACTTTTCTGTTGAAAGACAAAAGATAGAAGAAGTATATCCAAGTTATGAAGAAATAGTAAATAAGGACAAAGTGATAAACAAAGATAATTTCAATAAATATGTTGAAGACATGATGAAAGATGATGAATTTGTTAAAAATATATTTAGTAAGATTTTTGAATAATACAAAATTAAAGCAAGTAATTGTTGAAAATTACTTGCTTTTGTGTTATGATTTTTACTGTAAATAAAATAATAAGAGGTGTAATAAATGTCAAAGTTATATTTTAGATATGGAACAATGAATTGTGGTAAAAGCTCTTTGCTTATGCAGGTTGCATACAACTATAATGAAAAAGGAAGAAGAGTAGTAATTATAAAACCAAGCATTGATACAAAAGCAGATGACAGATTATCTTCAAGAATTGGACTCGAAAGAAAAGTAGATATTTTGATTAAACCAGATGGCTCTTTTAAGGAATACTATGACGATTGGCAAAAGGATGTATCATGTATTTTAGTTGATGAATCCCAATTTTTAACAGGTAAGCAAGTTGAAGAATTATGGTATGTTACAAAGAAGTTCAATATACCAGTAATCTGCTATGGACTTAGAACAGACTTTACAAGTACACTATTTACAGGTAGCACAAGACTATTTGAACTTGCAGATGAAACAGAGGAACTTATAACAATTTGTAAATGTGGTAAGAGGGCAAAATTTAATGCAAGATTTGTAAATGGCAAATTTACACTGGATGGAGATTCAGTTTTAATAGATGGTTCAAAGAGTAATGTTATCTATGACCCACTTTGTGGAAAATGCTATCTAGAAGCAAAAGAAAAATTAGAAAAGGAAGGAAAATAATGAGCTTTACATATACAAGAAAAATCAATTATTATGAAACAGATAAAATGGGAGTTGTACATCATTCAAACTATATTAGATTTTTAGAAGAAGCAAGAAGTAGATGGCTTGAAGAACTTAAGATATCTATGGAAAGATTAGAAAAAGAAGGATATACAATACCAACACTTGAAGTAAATTGCAAATATAAATATCATGTAACAAGTGGAGATACAATTATAATTAAACCAAAAATATCTGAATACAATGGCGTAAGAATGACAGTATCTTATGAAGTCATTGAAGAAAAAACAGGAAAGACAGTAATAGAAGCATGGACAAAACACTGTTTTACAGACATAAATCTAAAACCTATAAATATGAAAAAACATAACAAAGAAATAAATGAAGTATTTGAGAATTTATTAAAAGAAAATTAGGGAGAGTGTTTTATGGGAAAGATGAAAGAAAAATTTAAAAATCTTTTAGGAAATCAGAAAGTTTATTTAAAAAAATATTGCATGACATTTATTTTAATTGCTTTTATTACAATAATGATGGTGGTTAATTTATATGAAACTGAACATATTGGAGAATTCTATACAACATTTATTTTAACAACTATTCTTGTATTCGCAGTAGAAACATATGCTGACTTTAAGTGGTATAGAATACCAATGTATATACTTGCTTTTGTGCTTTCAATGATAGCAAAAAATATTATATTTTCAGAAGATATAACTGTAAAACAAGGACTATTAATTTTAGGATTATATTTATCAGCAATATTACTTGCTATTTATAAGATTATTAAAGATTCAAATATTACAATATCGCAATATCTATCTAAAATATTCAATAATTATATTATCATCGGAATAGCAAGTATTATTCTTCAATTAGGTACTCTGTTTTTAGTAACTATTACAAATGCACTTTTACTAAAGAATTATAACTTAGATTTATATTTAAGGACTGAAATATTATTACTTGGCTTTTTTATGATTCCAGCAGGAATTTTAGGAATATTAAATATAAATAATGAAGTTTCAAAGGCAGTAAAAGTAATAATTTGTTATATAATACTTCCAATTGTAACAGCAGCAGAATTAATAATTTACATTTATTTTGCAAAGATATTAATAATTAGAGAGATACCATCTAACGTAATATTTGCAATTATAGCAAGTCTATTTACTTTCGCATTTCCAACATGGATAATGATAGATGCTTTTAAAGATAAAAATAAGTATATCGAGACAAATTCAAAGATAATCCCATATTCGTTTATACCTTTAATTTGTATGCAAATATACTCAATTGGAATAAGAATTATAGAATATGGTGTAACACCAGAAAGATATATTGGAGTTATGCTAGTATTATTTGAAATTGTAGCAGTTGTATTAACTTTAATAAAAGAACAAAAACATTTAAACAAAATAGTATTAGTAGGTATGGGATTTATAATTGTTACTTTGTGTATACCAAGTATAAATGTAATAGATTTTTCATGGAAAAACCAACTTGCTAGATTAAATTCAGTATATAAAGAAAATACAAAGTTTGATAGTTTATCAGAAGAAGCAAAGAAAAAGGCAGCAGGAGCATACAGATATTTAAGATATGATACAGAAGGGGAAAAACATATTCCAAACTATATAGATAAAGAAGCTTTAAATAATTATAATTTATATTTAGAGGATAGACCATATTATGAAAAAGCAGAATTAGATTCATATGTAAATTATAATAATTATAATGCAGATATTCCTGTTGAAGGATATAAAACTTTAAGAACTGTACATTATTACAAATATGCATATAATGAAGAGTTTAAGATAGAAAATATGGACACAAGAGATTTTGAAGATTATAATGAGGAGTATAGAATAGAAATAAAAAATAATCTAATATTACTTGTAAAGAGAGCAATGGAAGAAGAAAAAATAACAGAGCAAAGCATTAAATTATCTGAAAGTAAAACACTATGGATTAATTCATTTAATTTAAGATACAATAAAGATACAAATCAAATAACAAATTTAAGTATAGATGGATATTTATTAAAAAAATAAATAATTTTAAAAATTTCGACAAAACTATTGACACAAGAGGGGCTTGTGATATAATAGATTAAACAAGTCATGCAGGAGGATATAAATGGAAAGTGCTACAAAGTTTTTTCAGCTCAATGACAATTATAAAGAAATGAGCGATGAAGAATTAATTTCACTTATCAAGTCTGATAACAAAGAAGCTTTAGATTATTTATTAAATAAATATAAAGACCTTGTTTATATGAAAGTAAGCAAATATTTTATTGTTGGAGCAGAAAGAGATGACATAGTACAAGAGGGAATGATAGGTTTATATAAAGCAATCAAAAGCTTTAAAGAGGACAAGCATAATTCATTTAAAACATTTGCAAATATGTGTATAGAAAGACAGCTTATAACTGCAATTAAAACATCAAACAGACAAAAACATATGCCGCTTAATTCATATTTATCTCTAAATACATCAGCATATGATGATGATGAAGATAAAACATTAATGGAAGTTCTTAATAATCATACAGTAGAAGATCCATTAGAAACAATAACGAAGAAAGAATATTATAAAACAGTAGAAGATTCAATAGACAAATCACTAAGTGATTTTGAAAAACAAGTTTTGAAGAAATTTATAAAAGGAGATAGCTATGTAAAAATTGCAGAAGAATTAGAATCTCCTGTAAAATCAGTAGATAATGCAATTCAAAGAATTAGAAAAAAAGCACTTAAAGGAATAATAAATAATGATTAAGCAAAAATATAAGGGCGATACAAATCGCCCTTTACAATAAAATATATATGCTATCATAGCTCAGTCGGCAGAGCACTTCCTTGGTAAGGAAGAGGTCGCCGGTTCGATTCCGGCTGTTAGCTCCAAAACAAAAAACTCCAAATGGAGTTTTTTTGTTTTGGAATTAAGATTGAAGGAATCGAAAAGGAGGTTGCCAAGTCTAGAGACGATGATAATCGTCCTAGACGCAGGCTAAAACAGTCCGGTGGACTGTTTTACCGACGCGGCTCGCCGATTCCGGCTGTTAGCTCCAGTAACGTTTCTGTTCGAACTTTTTATAGAACAGATGATATAAAAATCAATCAGTAAAATGGTTGATTTTTTTCTTTTGCGAAAAAATCGTCCTAAATCTAAAATGAAGGGATGGTGTGAAAAATGAATATTATCAAAGAAGAATTACAATTTTGTCTACAAAAAAATCATTTAAAAACTATTTACATAATGTCAAAAATAGTATATAATAATAGTTGCAATTTATAAATAATAGTACAGCAAATTATATCGTTGTACGCCATAAAAGAAAGGAGGCATTGCTATGCCAGGTTACTTTGTACATATTGCTTCTGCTCCTGAAGACATTCGGAGCTCAGTCGTAGGTGTCAAGGGTTTGATTGTTGCAGATTTATGGAAGAAGCACACTCCTTCTAAAGAGGAATATGTTCAATTCTTTAAGGGATGTGAGAATGCTCCGACCTACGATCAAATTCTTTTGATGTGCTCTCTAGAACATGGTGGCACGCATTTTGGTTCTAAACCAAGCGAGACCAATAATGCAAATTTCCAGCTGATTAAAGATTTATTTGATAGCGGTCAATTTGCCACAACAATGTTCTTTAAGGGATATGTTCATCATCTAAGAGTTGATCATGACTTTTATGCGGATAAGTCCATTTGTAATGGTGAAGCCTTTATGGCAGACTTTAAGAAAGAGGAAGAATCTGCTGTAAAAGCTTTACACCTGGATTGGGACAAGACCAATCAGGCTCTTGCTGATTGGTATCCCGAAGTCAAGAAATTGGTGTCGGATATGCCTAATGAAGTCAAAAAAGTTATCGGCTTTGCTACAGGTGATACTCAGTATGTGTCTTTGACGCCAATGCATGAATTCGTTGAAGCAATGAGACAGCCCAAGAATCTGTACCAGCTACTTGAAGGTTAAATGGGTAACCTAATCTTTCGGTCCTATAGTTACGTTGTAGCTACAGGACCCTTTTTTATATATAATAAATGATTTTGTTTATTGGAAAGTGTATAATAAAATTGATTACTTTAATTCTTTCATCTTCTAACATAAAAAATAAAGCAATAGTGTAAAATAATTTCGGGGAAATAAAAAAGTAAGACAATATCTTTTTCTCAAACATACTTGATTTTTATTTTATAATTTGCTAATATAATTATAACTTGATTGATTATTATATCAATGTTAAATAGAGACAAGAGTTGTAAATATCTACGACACCCGCTCCAAAATACTTTAGTATGTAATAAAATAAATATCCCAAAGCAAAGCAATGGGATATTTATTTTATTATGTCTTATTTTTCGATTTGGAATCATTTTTGATGCTATAATAATCTTCCGCTTTACCTATTTTTGGCACACATCGGTCAAAGTAGCTGCGTGAACCACAGAAACCATCAGAACATCTAGGATCACTCTTGGGATAGTCTTCTGGACCATATCCGGCCAAATAATCGGCTCGTTCTCTTGCTTTACGCCATCTTTCCATTCCAATTCTCCGTGCATGTGGATTAGACATAATAAATCAACTCCTTAAAATTATTTTTAGAGTATATATAAAACTTGCACTTGGCAAGATAAAATGATTAATGTAAATATAATATCACATTTTTATATAAAATACAATGCAAATTATTGTATTTTACATAAAAATGTATTATAATTCTTCTATCATTCGTAGCTATGCGAAATATAACAAGAATAGCAAAGTATCAAATTCTCTAATAACAATTGTTAGGAGGAAAACAAAATGAAAAAACGGAGAATAAACATTGCAACAGCCCGGATTAAAGGATTAACGAAGCCACCGTACTACTTTGAACACCGTGGATTTTATGCTTGGAGTGTTACGTTTTCGGACAGCTCTACTTTAGGATTCGATAATCTTCCGTTTATTAAGGTTGGAGATACTAAAGAAGAAGGAGAAATTTTATGTAATCAGTTAAAAGAAAATTTCAAAGAAGCACACATTCACGAAGGAGATAAGGTGGCAGTTATTTTCAACAATGACGGAAATGTTATAGCAATCGGCAGTATTGGAAAAGACTTGTGGATTGATGTAACTGACAAATTTGCCAAAAAAACATTTAAAGAACTTAATATTGTTATTACTTCTTTAAGAGTGTATTAATTTACAACTGATCAAAACCCTACTACTAACAAAGTGGTAGGGTTTTTAAAATTAGAATGTAGGAATTGAAAATAAATTTTTTGAATAAATTTTATTTTTTTAGCAAAAAGTATTGACAAGTGCTAAAAAAAGATATATTATATTAGCAGTCGAAGAAAAAGAGTGCTAACAGAGGTGAAAGATATGTTAGATGAAAGAAAAAGAAAAATACTCAAAGAAATAGTAGACGAATATATTGAAACAGCAGAACCAGTAAGCTCAGCTGTTATCGTAGAAAAATATGAGCCAGATATAAGCTCTGCAACTGTTAGAAATACTATGGCAGACCTTGAAAAAGAAGGATACTTGGAAAAAACTCACACATCAAGTGGTAGAGTTCCATCTGCAAAAGGATATAGATTGTATGTAGATGAACTTTTAAAATATGATAATATAAGTTTAGAAGAAATTAAATACATACAAGAAAAACTTGAAAATAAAGCAAATGGAATTGAAGAACTTACAAAAATCGCAACAACAACACTTTCAGAAATTACGCATTATACAACAGTAAGTATAGGGCCAAAAACATCTGGACAACTTATTGAAGAAATCAAGTTTGTCCTTCTTGGAAGTAGAATGCTTATGGGAATAATTGTTACAGATTCAGGACTTGTTAAAGAAACAATTATAAAATTTGATGAAGACATTACAGCAGAACAAGTTGATACTTTAAACTACTTTTTCAATAACAAATTAAGAGGCGAACCAATTGAAAAGATAGATGATTCACTTGAAAAATATATATTTAGAGAGCTTAAATACAGTATAAATATTATAAGACCAATAATTGAACAGATGAAGAAATTAATCGAAGAAGAAGAAAAAATATACTTAGAAGGAGCAAATAAATCTTTCGAACTTCCAGAATTTCAAAGTCTAGCTTTAGCAAAAAACTTTGTTAATATACTTGATACAAAAGAAGTTATGAGAGATATCTTAAATACAGGCTTTGCAGAAGATATACAAATATATATTGGTGATGAAAACGAAAATGAAGATTTAAAAGATTTTAGTATAGTTACATTTAAACATTCAGTTGGAGATAAAGACCTAGGAACTATAGGTATTATAGGACCAAAAAGAATGAATTATTCAAAAGTTATTTCTGTTATGAAATATATTAGCAATAAACTTAATAATTCAGAAAAAGAAGATAAAGAGGAGGATAAAGATGGAAGAAAATGAAAATATTGAGAACAATGAAACAGTAGAAACCATTGACAAGGCAGAAAAAGAATCGCAAGTATATAAAAATGAAGATCCAGAAATGGTAAAAATGAAAGAAGAACTTGAAAACACAACAGATAGACTAAAAAGAATTGCAGCAGAATTTGACAATTACAAGAAAAGAAATGCAAAAGAAAGAGATTTACTTTATAGATCAATTCTTGGAGATATTGTAAATGGATTTTTACCAGTTATAGATAATATGGAAAAAGCAGCAAGCGCTGAAACAACTGATGAAAATTACAAACAAGGAATTGACTTAGTATTAAAACAATTTTTAGAAGTACTTTCATCATTTGGAGTAAAACCAATAGAAAGTGTAGGAAAAGAATTTGATCCAGAACTTCATGAAGCAGTAAGCATGGTACAAGATGAAACACTTGGAGAAAAAATTATAAAAGAAGAATATAGAAAAGGATATAAATTGGGCGACAAAGTTATTAGACATGCTATGGTTGTAGTAGCCAACTGAGTTTGAAAAATATTTGGACAATTTCTGCGTTGGACTGTGCATCGAAAATCCTCAACGTACATCAGTACGCCTCCGGTTTTCTCACTTGTCCGCCTTGAACTTGCCTCAAATCTTTTCCAAACTAAAATTTATTATTAAGTTTTTAATTTTTTAATTTTATATAAATCTACAAAAGAAAATAAATAAAATAGAAAGAATTTTTAAGGAGGAATTTTTTATGGGAAAAATTATAGGAATTGACCTAGGAACAACAAACTCATGTGTAGCAGTTATGGAAGGAGGAGAACCAGTAGTTATAGCTAATGCTGAAGGAAATAGAACAACTCCATCAGTTGTTGCTTTTTCAAAAAATGGTGAAAGACTAGTTGGACAAATCGCTAAACGTCAAGCTGTTACAAACCCAGATAACACAATCATGTCAATTAAAAGAGATATGGGAACAGACAGAAAAGTAAAAATTGAAGGAGATGAATTTTCTCCACAAGAAATATCTGCAATGATACTTCAAAAATTAAAGACAGATGCTGAAAATTATTTAGGACAAAAAGTTACTCAAGCAGTTATTACAGTTCCAGCATATTTCAGCGACAGCCAAAGACAAGCAACAAAGGATGCAGGAAAAATTGCAGGACTTGAAGTATTAAGAATAATCAATGAACCTACAGCTGCAGCACTTGCTTATGGCATGGATAAAGAAGATACAGATAAGAAAATAATGGTTTACGACTTAGGTGGAGGAACATTTGATGTATCTATACTTGATATCGGAGATGGTGTATTCGAAGTTTTGGCAACTAGTGGAAATAACAGACTAGGTGGAGATGACTTTGATGAAAGAATAATCAAATACTTAGTAGAAGAATTTAAGAAAGAACAAGGAATTGATTTAAGTCAAGACAAAATGGCTATGCAAAGACTAAAAGAAGCTGCAGAAAAAGCTAAGATAGAGCTTTCTGGTGTTGGCCAAACAAATATTAACTTACCATTTATTACAGCTGATAGTACAGGACCTAAACACTTAGATATAACATTAACAAGAGCAAAATTTGAAGAATTAATAGCAGATCTTGTTGAATCAACACTTGGACCAGTAAATCAAGCATTAAAAGATGCTGGAATTACAGCAGCAGACTTACACAAAATATTATTAGTTGGTGGATCTACAAGAGTTCCATGTGTTCAAGAAGCAGTTAAGAAAATAACAGGAAAAGATGCAGATAAAGGAATAAACCCAGACGAATGTGTTGCTATTGGTGCAGCAATTCAAGGTGGAGTACTTTCAGGAGATGTTCAAGATTTATTATTACTAGATGTAACACCACTATCACTTGGAATTGAAACATATGGTGGAGTATTTACAAAATTAATTGAAAGAAATACAACAATACCAACAAAGAAATCACAAATATTCTCAACAGCAGCAGATGGTCAAACAAGTGTTGAAGTACATGTACTTCAAGGTGAACGTGAAATGGCTGCATACAACAAGACACTTGGAAGATTCCAATTAACAGGTATTCCAGCAGCTCCAAGGGGAGTACCACAAATCGAAGTTACATTTGATATTGATGCAAACGGTATAGTTCATGTATCTGCAAAAGATATGGCAACAGGAAATGAACAAAATGTATCAATTACAGCAAGCTCAAACTTATCTGAAGAAGATATCGAAAAAGCTGTAAAAGATGCAGAAGCACATGCTAGTGAAGATAAGAAGAAGAAAGAAGAAATCGAAGTTAGAAATAATGCTGAAAGCTTAGTATATAACTGTGAGAAGACAATGAAAGATCTTGGAGACAAGATAAGTGGAGAAGAGAAAGCTAAAGTTGAAACAGAGTTAGATGCTGTTAAGAAAGCACTTGAGGGAACTGACACAGAAGCTATTAAGCAATCAACAGAAAAATTAACACAAGTATTCTACGAATTATCTGAGAAACTATATAAACAAGCAAATCCAAATCCAGCTGGAGCAACAGCTGAAGGAGCAGCAAACGGACCAACACAAGATGAAAATGGAAATGTTTATGATGCAGACTACAATGTTGAATCTGACGATAACAAATAATTTTGAAAAATAATCAGCATCTTGCGTCGTTATTTCAAAGACAGAAAATGCTCAACGTACATTAGTACGCTTCCGCTTTTCTGCTTTGAAATGCCTAGCAATATACTAATTCTTTTCCAAAATTTAGATACAAAGTAGCTAAACGCGGGAGCTTTGGCGGACTTTTTATAAAAATGTGAGGAAAAAACTTATGGCAGATAAAAGAGATTATTATGAAGTTTTAGGAGTAAGTAAAACAGCAACAGATGAAGAACTTAAAAAAGCATATAGAAAGCTTGCAAAAAAATATCATCCTGATGCAAACCCAGATAATAAACAAGAAGCAGAGGCTAAATTTAAGGAATTAAACGAAGCCTATGAAGTTTTGTCTGATAAACAAAAAAGACAAAACTATGATATGTTTGGACATAATGGCCCACAAGGTGGATTTGGCGGTTCAACCGGTAATGGATATTATTCATATTCTACATCTGGATTTGATGGATTTGATATAGATATAGATGATATATTCTCTTCATTCTTTGGTGGAGGAAGAAATAGAAGAAGTTCAAGAGCTTCTAATGGCCCAAGTAAAGGTGCGGATTTAAGACATGATATAGAAATTACTTTTGAAGAATCATTTTTAGGTGTTAGAAAACAAATAAATATCTCTAGAGAAGAAATATGTGATGTTTGTCATGGAAATGGAGCAAAGCCCGGAAGTAAAATCGAGACATGTGGAGTATGTGGTGGAACAGGTCAAGTAAGACAAGTTCAATCAACACTATTTGGACAAATGCAAACTGCTAGAACATGTACAACTTGTGGAGGAACTGGTAAAATTATAAAGGAAACTTGTGAGAATTGTAGAGGCAGAGGAAGAGTAAGAAAACAAGCTAAAATAAATGTAAGTATTCCAGCAGGCATAAGCGATACTCAGACTGTTGTGTTAAGAAATGAAGGCGCTTCGGGACAAAATGGAGGACCAAAGGGAGATTTATATATAGTAGTACATATAAAACATCATCCAATTTATGTAAGGCAAGATGATAATGTACTATGTGACATTCCAGTTACTGTAACACAAGCAACACTTGGTGCTGAACTTGAAATTCCTATGGTAGATGGAACAATTGAAAAGTTTAAAATACCAGAAGGAACACAGACTGGAACTAAATTTAAGATAAGACAAAAAGGATTTAGTGGTATAAATAGAAATACTAATGGAGATTTCATATTCACAATCGTTGTTCAAACTCCAAAGAGACTTTCTAAGGAACAAAGAGAATTGTTTGAAAAACTTGCAAAAACTATGAACGAACAACCTCCTGTTAGAAAAAAAGGTATTTTTGGATAAAAAATAAAATCACTTTCTTATGAGAGAAAGTGATTTTATTTTTCTATTGATTTTACTTTATAATTGTAGTATAATGAAAAACGTATCAAAGTAAAAAATGAAAGGGGTTAATACATTATGATAAATGTAACATTAAAAGACGGAAGTAAAAAAGAAGTAGAGAAAGGAATTACAGCATTAGAACTTGCAAAGAGTATAAGTGATGGATTAGCTAGAAATATGACAGCTGTTTTAATAAATGGCGAGGTGAAAGATTTAAGATATAAAATAGAGGAAGATTGTAGTGTAGAAATATTAACATTTGAAAATAGTTTAGATGGAAAGAAGGCATATTGGCATACAACATCACACATAATGGCACAAGCAGTAAAGAGACTATTCCCAAATGTAAAGCTTGCAATAGGACCAGCTATTGACGAAGGATTTTACTATGATTTTGACACCGAAACCCCATTTTCTGATGAAGATAAATCAAAAATAGAAGAAGAAATGAAAAAAATTATAAAAGAGAATTTAAGTATAGAAAGATTTTCACTTCCTAAAAATGAAGCAATAGAATCAATGAAGGATGAACCATATAAGGTTGAACTTATTAATGATTTAGCTGAAGGAGAAGAAATTTCATTTTATAAACAAGGTGAATTTACAGACTTATGTGCAGGACCACATCTTAAAAGTACAGGGGATGTGAAGATAGTTAAAATATTATCAGCATCAGGAGCATATTGGAGAGGTAGCGAAAAAAATAAAATGCTACAAAGAATATATGCTATATCATTCCCAAAACAAAGTGAATTAGATGAATACCTAAAAGCATTAGAAGAAGCAAAGATGAGAGATCACAGAAAAATTGGAAAAGACTTGGAATTATTTATGACACATCCACTTGTTGGTTCAGGACTTCCAATGTATTTACCAAATGGAGCAACTGTTAGAAGATGCTTGGAGAGATATATACAAGATAAAGAATTAAGAATGGGATATAAACATGTATATACTCCTTCAATGGCAAATGTTGACTTATACAAAACAAGTGGACATTGGGATCATTATAAAGATGACATGTTCCCAGTAATAAAAATGGATACAGAAGAATTAGTATTAAGACCAATGAATTGCCCACATCATATGTTAATCTACAAAAATAAAATGCATTCATATAGAGAATTACCAATAAGAATCGGTGAACTTGCACATGATTTCAGATATGAAGATAGTGGTAGCGTTTGTGGACTTGAAAGAGTTCGTGAAATGTGTCAAAACGATGCCCATCTTTTTGTAAGACCAGACCAAATAAAAGAGGAATTTGGAAAAGTTGTAGATTTGATACTTTCTGTATATAAAGATTTTGGATTTAAAGATTACTCGTTTAGATTATCTTTAAGAGATAAAGAAAACAAAGAAAAATATTTTGATGATGACCAGATGTGGGAAACAGCAGAGTCGCAATTAAGAGAAATTCTAATAGAATCAGGATTAGATTTCTACGAAGCAAAAGGAGAAGCAGCATTCTATGGACCAAAACTAGATGTTCAAATTAAGACAGCAGTTGGACATGATGTAACAATATCTACATGTCAATTAGATTTCCTATTACCTCAAAGATTTGAATTAGAATATATAGGAGAAGATGGAGCTCCTCATAGACCAGTTGTAATTCATAGAGCTATACTTGGAACATTTGATAGATTTTTAGCATTTTTGATAGAAGAAACAAAAGGAGCGTTCCCAACATGGCTTGCACCAGTACAAATAAAGTTACTTCCAATTTCAGATAATCAAGTTGAATATGCACTAAATCTAAAGGAAGAGCTAGAAACATTAGGTATAAGGACTGAATTAGATGATAGAAATGAAAAAATAGGATATAAAATAAGAGAAGCTCAAATGCAAAAGATTCCATATATGTTAGTAATGGGAGAAAAAGAAGTAGAAGCAAACAAGGTAAGTGTTCGTTCTAGAAAAGCAGGAGACATGGGACAAATGAGCTTTGAAGATTTTAAAGAAAAAATTGTGGCTGAAATTCAAAATTATGAGATAGATTAGTTTAAGGAGGAAAAGTTATGATAGTAATTGGAGCAGATCATGGAGGATATAAATTAAAAGAGGAAATAAAAAAATATTTAGATGAGAAAGAAATAAAATATGAAGATAAAGGATGCATGTCAGAAGAAAGCGTAGATTATCCTAATATTGCAAAAGAAGTTGCAGAGGATATATCTAATAAAAAAGCTGATATAGGAATACTTATATGTAGATCAGGAATTGGCATGTCAATAGTTGCAAATAAATTCAAAGGAGTTAGGTGTGCAGTTTGCTATAATGAACAAATTGCAAAATTTGCAAGAATGCATAATAATGCAAATATGATGGCCCTAGGAGCAGATTATATGTCTGTAAATGATGCAATATGTATAGTTAGACAATTCTTAGCTGCAGAATTTGAAGGTGGAAGACATGAGGCTAGAGTTAATCTAATAGCTGAAATTGAAAAAGAAAATATGAAATAATTCAAAAAATAATCAGCATCTTGCGTCGTTAAAATTGAAAAGAAAAGCTTCAACGTATATCAGTAGGTCTCCGGTTTTCTTTTCAATTTTGTCTAGCAATATACTTATTCTTTTTTGAATTTAATATTGGAGGATATGAAGTATGAGTAAAAAAGTAATCCTTAGTGGAATTCAATCTACTGGTAATTTGCATCTTGGAAATTATCTTGGAGCTATTAAAAATTGGGAAAAGATGCAAGATGAATATGATTGTAATTATATGATAGCAAATCTTCATACATTGACTATAAGAAATGACCCGGAAAAGTTAAGAAATAACACATTAAATCTTTTGGCTTTATATATAGCTGCTGGAATTAATCCTGAAAAAAGCAATATTTTTATACAATCGCAAGTTTCTGAACATTCAGAACTTGCTTGGGTACTTAATTGCTATACATATATGGGAGAACTTTCAAGAATGACACAATTTAAGGATAAATCTGCAAAACATGCAGATAATATAAATGCAGGTCTTTTTACATATCCTGTACTTATGGCAGCAGATATACTTCTATATCAAGCCGATTTGGTTCCTGTTGGAGAAGACCAAAAACAACATTTAGAGATAACTCGTGACATAGCTGAAAGATTTAATAGTATTTATGGTGAAACCTTTAAAATTCCAGATGCATACGTTACAAAAATTGCTGCACGTGTTATGGGACTTCAAAATCCAACATCTAAAATGAGCAAGAGTTCTACTGATGCAAATGATTGTGTTTTCCTAACAGATGATGCTAATGTAATACTTAAAAAGTTTAAAAAGGCAGTTACAGATTCTGAAAATGTTGTAAGATATGATAAAGAAAATAAGCCAGGAATAAGCAATTTAATGTCTATATATAGTGCAATAACTGGAAAGTCAAATGAAGAAATTGAGAAAGAATTTAATGGAAAAGGATATGGAGAGTTTAAGACAAAAGTTGCTGAATGTGTAATAGAAGAATTAAGACCAATTCAAGAAAAGTATAAAGAATTAATAGATAATCCAAAATACTTAGAAGATATATATACAAAAGGTGCTGAAAAAGCGAAAGCAATTGCAGAAAAGACACTTAGAGATGTTTATGAGAAGATTGGATTAATTATATAGCGATAAAGTAGCCAAATGCTCCGACGAGATTTGGCGGAAAATAAGGAGAATTTTTTAATGTTTACAGATTACGCAAAAGTTATAATTAAATCAGGAGACGGAGGAAATGGTGCAATTACCTTTAGAAGAGAAAAATATGTTGCAGCAGGTGGACCTGACGGCGGTGATGGGGGTAATGGTGGCAGCATTTATTTTGTTGTAGATCCAGATTCAAATACACTTGTTGATTTTAGATATAAAAAGAAATTTAAAGCTGAAAATGGACAAAATGGAAGTGGTAATCATAGCACAGGTAAATCAGGGGAAGATTTATATGTAAAAGTTCCAAGAGGAACAGTTGTAAAAGATATTAAAACTGGAAAAGTCCTTGCTGATTTATCAGAAGAAGGGCAAACAGAGCTTATACTTCCAGGAGGAAGAGGAGGAAAAGGAAATTCACATTTCGCAACTTCAACTAGACAAGCTCCTCGTTTTGCACAAGATGGTGAAAAAGGAATTGAATTAGAAGTTATACTAGAGCTTAAACTATTAGCAGACGTAGGACTTGTTGGCTTCCCTAATGTTGGGAAATCTACATTTCTTTCGATAGTAACCTCTGCAACTCCTAAAATTGCTGATTATCATTTTACAACAATAATTCCAAATTTAGGTGTTTGTAAAACACCATATGGAGATAGTTTTGTTATAGCGGATATTCCAGGAATTATTGAAGGCGCAAGTGAAGGAGTAGGACTTGGAATTCAATTTTTAAGACATGTTGAAAGAACAAGATTACTTTTACATTTTATAGATATTTCAGGACAAGAAGGAAGAAATCCTGTAGAAGATTTCTATACTATACAAGAAGAATTAAAGAAATATAATGAAAAACTAAGTAAAAGAAAGCAAATAATTGTGGCAAATAAGATAGATGTTGTGCAAGATGATACTTATCTTAAAGAACTTGAAAAAATAGCTAAGAAAGAAAATATGGAGCTATACAAGATATCTGCAACATCAAAAATTGGAATAGATGAACTTATAAAACATGTAGCAGAAGAACTTAAAAAACTTCCAAAAGAAGATTTAGTTGCAGTAGACGAGAAAATAGTATATACACTAAAAGAAGATGAGAAGGACTTTGAAGTTGAAGTAAAAGGACATGAATTTATTGTATCAGGACCAGCGGTTGAAAGACTTATGAGAAAAGTAAATATACAAGATAGAGAGTCAATGCACTATCTACAAAAGAGTCTATATAATATAGGAATTGAGGAAGAACTTAGAAAACTTGGCATAAAAGAAGGAGATACAGTAAAGATTTTAGACTGGGAATTTGAGTGGTATAATTAAAAATTGTCAATGAAATATGAAAATGTCTCAAAAAATTTTAAATAAAGGCTAAAAAAAATGAAATTTAATAGTAAAAAATTTTAGTAGAAAATATTAAAAAAAAAATATTGAAAAAAATATCTAGATAATGTAGAATATAAATATATTAAAATTCATGTTGAAATACAAAAAGAAGTACATTGAAAATTAAATAGTTGTAAAATCGAGGAATAATCAAGAAAACTTAGAAAGGTTTTCAACGTATTTATATTATGTATGTAAACATGAAAAATACATATAAAAAAATTCAAAGCGAGCAAAAATTGGGATGTATTTGCTAAAAGCAAAAGTGGCCCAATTTTGCAAAGCGGAAATGGAGGATACAAATGAAAGAAAAATTTAAAAATGAGAAAGGAATAACATTAATAGCCTTGATTATTACAATTATTATTTTAGTCATTCTAGCAGCAGTGTCAATAAGAGCAGTATATGAAATGGGGATTGTTGGTTACGCTATCAACGGAACTCAACAGTATGTAGAGCGTGCAAAAGAAGAAAATCAAATGTTAGATGAAACAGGAAGAAGAATAGAAGATGCTGTTTCAAAGGTAAAAGAGATACAAGGAGGAAATGGAGAAAGTGGAACAACTCCAAATAATCCAAGTGAACCAGAAACACCAGCAGGACTTACTCCAGGAAAAAGAGCAGATGAAAAAACAACATATACCACAGGAACAGGAGCAACAGAATATACAGCAGTAATACCTGCAGGATGGACAGTATCAGGAAAAACAGGAGACCCTACAACAAAAGTAGGAGATGAAACAACCATAGATACAGGACTAGTTATTTACTATATCCCAAAAACAGGGGATGGAGCAATGACAGACGAACAAATAGCAGCAATAGATTGGACAGATAGTACTGTAACAGAAAATTTGCGTAAGACTTATGACCAATTTGTGTGGATACCAATCCCAAGAAAAAAAATAAATAAAATGTTTATGTGCCAAGGAAAAACAGCTGATACAGAATGTGATATAGCCTTAGATGCAAATGGAGAACCATATTGTAAAAACCATAGTACAAATAATACAAAAATGGCAGGAAGACTATATGCTGACCCATCTATGAATAATGGTAATGTATATGGAGAAATTTTTAATGCAAGCTTAACCACACAAACATATAATGCAAACATTAGATTAAGAGAGCCAGCAATAGTAACAGGAAATGGTGAAGGCACAGGAACAAGTCATGATGGAGCAACAAGTGGTATAATATATCGTGACCAAATATCAGCTATTTTAGGAACAAGAACAGGGGAATATGCAAGTGAAGATTATTCAAGTGCAGATGCATTTTTAGGAACGCTTCAAAGAGAATATAATAAAATAGTAAAAAGTGTATATGAAAATGAAGGCTTTTGGGTAGGAAGATATGAAACAAGTGGAATGGCAAATTCAAATACAGTAGGAAACATAAAAATAGTAGCAGGCTCAAATAATACAACAAATGCAAACATAAGTTATGTTAACTGGTATAGAATGTATGCACAGCAAAAGAAATATGCAGAAAATAGAGGAATGCTAGGAGGAATGATACAGGGTGCTGCCTTTGACCAAATGTTAAAGTTTGTAGATACAGATACAAACTATAGTGTAACAACAAAAGGACAAGTTGCTCATACTTCATCAGAAGGAATAAGTAATGTATATCCTACAGGAAATACAGCATATCCAAGTGGAGCAACAAAAGAGTATAAAGATATAGCAAATAATATCTATGACCTAGAAGGAAATGTAAGAGAATGGACAACAGAAGCGGCGAGCACCTACACTCGTACCTATCGTGGTGGCGATTACGGCTACAGCGGTTCAGCAAGTCTTCGCGGCAACATCAGTCCGAACGACGGCATCAGCTTTAGCCTCGGTTCGAGGTCTGCACTTTACATAAAATAGCCTTGCTATTTTATGTAAATGTATGTCTGTGTGCTAATAGCTATGCACATGGAATGCCTCATGCCAGAGGCAAAGCAACAGAATATGAAATTTGCAAGTAGTATCTTGCGAGTTTACACGGAAAGCTTGGCAAAATTTTTATTCAGCCGATTTGAATAAAATCAAATCTAGTAGGATAAAAAAGTAAAAAGAACAAATTTGAAAAGTAAAATTTTTGAATTTGTTCTTTTTTGAAACAAATACATTAATGTATTAGTATTAAAGAGGTTTATTCCTTCCTAATTTAGGTAAAAATGTATCAGTAAAAGGTGTATTAGTAGATGCTCGAATATACGCCTTTTATGCTATTGGTGAGGTATTATATGAATGAAGTGTTTTTGATTTGAGTGGTATAATTAAAAATTTTACAAATCGAAAAATTTGTGGTATAATATAAGTATACTAAAGGCTATGTGCCGAATAAAGAAAGGAAACAAAATTATGAATTGCAAAGTAGTTAAGGCAGCAAGTCAGGCTCGGAGGAGAAATGAACTCCACTTCCTGGACCGGAAGGATGAACTCCTGAAGGAGGAGGAAGCAAGAAGACAGCAGGAGCTCGAGGCTGATCGAGCTTTTGCCGAACTCTGTGGATACGACCCTGATAGAGTTTCCTATCGTTGAACAATGGTGGCAAGTGCGAATGCACTTGCCACCGCTTTTTGTTGAAAATTGTATTTAAGATTTTTTCTTTTTTCATTGACATTAAAATATTAATTTTATATAATAAATTTGAAATTTAAATAAAGGAGGAACATTTATGAAAAAATATTTTTGTGAATGTATAGGAACAGCAGTGTTAGTACTTATGGGCTGTGGAACAGCTGTAATTACAGGAGGAGATATTGTTGCAACATCTTTAGCATTTGGACTTTCTATAATTGCAATGGCTTATGTTATAGGAAATATATCAGGATGCCATGTAAATCCTGCAGTATCACTAGCAATGTTAATTAACAAAAAAATGTCACTTAAAGAATTTGGACTTTATGTTTTAGCTCAAGTTATTGGAGCATTTGTAGGAGCAGGACTTTTATATTTCATACTTTCTTCAACACAAGCAGGAGTTATTGGACTTGGAACAAATGGATTTGATGCTCAGTCTGCAGTAAACTTAAATATGATTGGAGCATTTGTTGTTGAAGTGATTCTAACATTTATTTTTATTTACACGATACTTGGTGTTACATCTGATGAAAACAAATCATCTGTTGCTGGAATAGTAATAGGATTAACACTAACATTTGTACATTTAATAGGAATTAGATTAACAGGGACATCTGTTAACCCAGCAAGAAGCTTAGCACCTGCAGTAATAATGGGTGGAGAAGCTTTAAGTCAAGTTTGGCTATTCATTGTTGCACCATTTATAGGAGCAGCACTTTCAGCAATAACATTTAGATTTTTAAATAAAGAATAATATATAATAAGAATCATATTAACCTATATAAGCAAAGCTTGTTGGTGCATACCAAGGAACCATGTTGTATTCATAATAAAAGACCGCCTCTCAGTTGTCTGAAAGGCGGTTTGGTCATTATTATTTCTTTTTTTCTTCTTTAACGATGATATCAAATACATCATAGTAGAGGCCATGCCAATAATCAAAATCGCTTTTTTTGTATTTTTTTACAGCACAACGATTTCTGATACATGGCACATACATTACTCTGTGAAGTTTTTCAGCATCAAGAAGATGCACCTCTCCACACACCTTACATATGAAAAGATAACCACCATATGTCCGACTCATGAAGAAACCTCCTTAAAATAAAGAATTTTAAAGACTAATTAGTATTGACCATTACTAATTAAAAAAATATGACTTAAGTCATAAATATTTTATATTATATCATATTTACATAAAATGTCAAATAATTTTTGGTCTAAATATTTATGTAGTTTAATAAATTGACATAATGCACTTGCTATGATATAATAATAATATCCCAAGGTTATTTCATAATACAGGAGGACTTTTTATGATTACAACTTATGCCATTATGTCTGATGTAGAGGCTAAAACTGCAAAAGTTTCTATTTGGTTCAAAATTAAGGGAAGAGAGAAAATTGTGTATCATGAATTTGATACTTCATCATTGTCACAGTTTTATAAGTTAACATTTATTCTCGATACTACAAAGGCAAAGTCACTTGATAGTTTAAAAGAAAAGAGTCTTCGGGTAATCTATACTGAAGGAAAAGAAGCTTCAATTGTCGCTATCGGTGACCCTATTAATAATAAGTTTGTTGATCTTCAGACGGAAGAATTGCATACTGTCTCTGAAAGAAAAATTTATTGGAGATATAGAAAAAAAGTATAACCTGTAAAAAAAGGAAATCCATTTTTTGGATTTCCTTTTTTTCGCTTTTATAACATTTTAATCAGCCCATGTATATACATACCATCTCCCATTTTGAAATAACTCGCTTAATTTTTCTGAATTCAACTTATCACAGTCTTCCAAACCAATACCAAAATAGTAGGGTCCAGATTTGCTTTCGCATTTTAGAATTATTTTATCATCAGCTATAATACTCTTTTGTTTACTTATTTTAAAAAAATGCTCTATTGCCAAATTGTTTGGTATTCTTTGAAATGATTTCGCACAGTGTTCCCATGCAAATGTAGGTAAGCCATGACTATAACGTGATAAGAATGAAACTTCTAGGATTTTGTGTAATTCATGCCGTGTCATAAAAATACTTCCTTTCATAATTATATTAGAGGATTATCTAAAGGTTTGCTAGAAAAAGTATATCATTTATTATTTAAAAAGTCAACAATTATGTTAATATAAAGAAGCGTTTCTAGTTATAAACAAAAAAGACCTCATAATGAGGCACTTTTTTGATGGAGCCAATGGGGAGAATCGAACTCCCGACCTACTGGTTACGAATCAGTTGCTCTACCGACTGAGCTACAATGGCAAGTATATATATTGTAACATAAAATTAATAAGAAATACATACTTTTTTGAAAAAAAGTTATAATAATTTTATAAAAATACCTCAAAAGCTTGATTTTATCAAAAAAATATTGTAAAATATATAAGTATTATTAAAAAAATAGGAGGAAAAAATAATGGCAGATGTATATATGGCAGGAGATTTAAGAAAAGGATATGTATTTGAATTAGATAATCAAGTATTTAGAGTAGTTGATTTTCAACATGTAAAACCAGGAAAAGGAGCTGCATTTGTTAGAACAAAAATTAAAAATGTTATAACAGGAGCAGTATTAGAAAGAACATTTAACCCATCAGAAAAATTACAAGGAGCAGAAATTGAAAAAAGAGAAATGCAGTATCTATATAATGATAGCGGTATCTATTATTTTATGGATAACGAGACATATGAACAGATTCCACTTAATGAAGAACAATTAGGTGATAGCTTAAAATACATAAAAGAAAATATGACTGTAAAAATTCTTTCTTTCAAAGGAAAAGTATTTGCTGTAGAACCACCTATGTTTGTTGAATTAGAAGTTACATACACAGAACCAGGCTTTAGTGGAAATACAACAACAACATCTGGAAAACCAGCAAAACTTGAAAATGGATTAGAGATAAGTGTTCCACTATTCGTAGAAATAGGGGATGTCTTAAGAATTGACACTAGAACGGGTGAATATATGGAAAGAGTATAAATTTTACAATACAGAATTGGAGGTTTTTTAACTTGATGTCAGATTTAAAAGAAAAGCTAAATGTTATTATGCAAGATTTTGATAAGAATATAAAGAATAAAGAGGATTTAGAGTATATAAAATCTCAAGTATACAATATTTCACTATTATTCTTAGATGAGATGGATAAATTAGCAGATATAAATCTACAAAGACTAAATGTTCTTAATGATAGAGAAAAAGAACTTGCAAAAAGAGTAGCTAGTATGGAAAAGACAATGGACACTATAAAGAAAGAAATGTTTGTTGAACCAGAAGAATATGATTTTGAAATAACATGTCCATATTGTAATGAGGAATTTGTAGAAGACTTTACAGATGGGATAAAAAGTGAAATAAGATGCCCAGAATGTGACAATGTTATTGAGTTAGATTGGCACGAAGAAGATGGATGCGACTGCGGATGCGAACATGATTGTCATGGTGAATGTGATTGTAATGAATGCGAAGATGACTGTGAATGCGATGGAGAATGTGATTGTGATCATTGTGAAGACAATGAAGATGATATGTAAACAATAATAAATGTTTTATAGGGCGACTGTTGGTCGCCTTATTTTTGTGTAATAGGTATTAGGGATAATGGATTTTGAAAAGCTCCATTTATTTTTATGGCAAAATGCAGATGGCATCCTGTAGTTGCACCGATTAGTTGGAACACCTTGTTTATCATGATAAGGATTATTTAACACATCATAGACATGATATGGACCGAACTTGTCCTAAAACTTGAGTTCTCTCAACATAGTCTCCGGACGCTAACTAAGAAATTAGGGGAAACGTGACAATAGAATACTTTAATATCGTTATTCTCTATAATTATTGTATATCCTCCTGATCCTTTAAAACCAGTAAATACAACAGTACCAGAAATAGATGCTAAAAAGTATGTGCCTTCTTGAGCTGGAATATCAAGACCATAATGAAAAGAGGATGCATATGCTGTTGGTGAAGTTCTTGGACCAAAGTATGAAGAAATTTTTATGAATCCAGGTATAGGCCAAGCAAATCCTTTATCACTAATATAAATATCTTTTTCTTTTATATTGTAATTTGAATAATCAAGAGAATATGAAGACATACAAGATACAATGATAACAAGAATTATCATAAAAATAAATGAATATGAAAATAAATTGTTCATAGAAACTACCTCCAAAATTATAGATAGCCTCCAAAACAGAATATATGTCTAACTTAATTTTTTTTAAATGCAAAAAATTTACTTATGAAAAAGTTTAAGATAATAACTATAACAGTTAAAACTAATTTACTAATTAATTCTTGTACGCCAAGAATATTAAATAATATATAGAAGCCTACCATTTCAAAAATCATAGTAAACGCACGCCCAAGCATGAATTTATAGAATTCTTTCAAGTTTTCTTTAAATGTAATAGCTGTTGAATTAAAAACTAATTTTCTATTTGAAAAATATGCAAATAAAACACTTGTTATAATAGCAAGAATATTTGATAAGTTTTCTTCAAGACCTATATGTGTAAGAATAAAGAAAGTAACAAAATTAATAATAGTAGTAAGTATACCAAATATACCGTATAGAATTACTTCTCTTGAAAAAAGCTTTTTTATTAATTCCTTTATTTTCTCCATATAAAACTCCAATTTAAAATAAATGCTTTGATTTAACAAAGCATTATATTTCTAAATTTTAAATTCTTAATTTTAAAATCTAAGTTGGCAGGGGTAGAAGGACTCGAACCCTCACAGGCGGTTTTGGAGACCGATGTGCTACCATTGACACTATACCCCTACGTAGTACTTATATATATTAGCATAAAAAAGATAAATATGCAAGTATAATTTAGTTTTTTATTATAAAATATTTTAAAATATATATGTATAAATGCGACAACCGCTTTACATAATTTGACAATTACGCGAAAATGCAGTATAATATAAGTATAATCTTTTTGTTTCCTCTTTTTGCGTTATATAAAAACAAGAAGATATAAAATAATTTTAGGAGGAAAGACAAATGGCAAAATTAGTTCTTAAACCGTGGGCAGGCAGAAATGTTGCAACTGAGGTCATTACTGAAAGCGAACTGAATGAAAAGGAAATTGAGGAAGTTTCTTATGGAATAAGATATGCTTCAATTTCCTGCTGTGTTCCTGGATGGAAAGAAAGAACAACGCAACAGATTAAAGAGGTTATCGAGGATTTCTACGGTAAGAGCCTTGCCAACTGCATTTTGGACGTGAAATACATCTAAATACAAATAAATATCCCCCGGCTTAGCCGGGGGATATTTATTTGTGGTGGAGATGAGGAGAGTTGAACTCCTGTCCAATAATACTTCCATATAAACTTCTCCGAGTGCAGTTTATTAGAAAAGATTCCCTAAAACTTAAGTTAATAAACAAACTTCAAATTTTCAGTAGTTTCTAAAATACCCACTATTTTCGAAACATAAAATAGCTTTGTTTCCTACAAGGTTAACACCTTATCTAAACGTGTAGGCCATTTAGTAAGATGTAGCCGCGCTTAGGCAGCTAATGCTAATTCTCTATTATCAGCGTTTATTTTAGTTTTCGCCTTTTTTAGGTGGCCAGACGAATCCACCACTCGCTATTTATATTTCTATATTACTGTCGAAACCAAATACATCCCCGTACAATTATTAATTATACATTATTTTTCGAGAAAAAGCAATAGAAATTTTTTCAAAATCTATTGACAAAATAAAATAAAAATAGTAAAATTAATAATGCACTTGTTTTGAAAGCAAAATTTAAACATGGTGGATGTGGCGTAGTTGGTTAACGCGCCAGTTTGTGGCACTGGAGACCGTGGGTTCGAGTCCCATCTTCCACCCCAGTATAATTTACATTGGGCTGTAGCCAAGCGGTAAGGCACCAGACTTTGACTCTGGCATGCGCTAGTTCGAATCTAGCCAGCCCAGCCAAATTTTCCTTATACGAACTTTTAGTTTGTATAAGGTTTTTTTTATCCCTGAATCAAGGATAGAACAGTTGACTTTTTATGTAAATTATTATATAATTATTGCACTTAGCAAATTGCTATCAGTATTTGAAGAGGCGATGCCTAAATAACCAACTTTAATTAAGGAGGAAACATAAGATGAATAAGGATAACATAGCAAATAACCCCAATAATGGGGCATCTAAACTTGCGTTATTACGGCAAAACAGAGGTATAAAAAAACAAGATGTAGACATTGGTAAGGCCATAGATGGCTTTGCTGCGTCGATTGATGATAAGATGATGATGGAAGAAATTGCACGGAATTCTGCCATTGTAAATCTTATTATTGATTGTAGTGGCTCTATGAGTGGAACGGAATGGGAAATTGCACCAGAAATCAATGAATTTGCTACAAGACAGGCAGCAAAAATCTACACCACGAAGATGTCGCTTACTTTGTTTGATGATGAGGTTGATCCACAATTCCATAAACTAGATGTAAGAAAATTTAAACCTATTTTCACTTGGTCGTGTACAGGAGGAACTAATATCTATGATGCTATTATCAGTGCTATTACGCCTATTGTTAAGGCAGATGCCAGTCATATATTGCATTTGATAATAACTGATGGGGAAAATGGAGATAGCTGTCATTCTATAGAAGAAGTGCGAAACCTGATTACAAGTAGAATTAATTGTGGAGAACATATTTTCTTACTATACAATGATGAACTTCGAATCAGAGACAGTGCAAAAGCTTATGCAAGAGACCTTGGAATTAATCCCAATAATGCTGTAAACTTTGATCGTAATGGAGATGGAATAAAAATCATTTTCCAAACAATCGAAGATTTGTTAGATGGACTTCGGACTAGTGGAGTAGTTCCAAAAGACTGGGCAAAAGCAATCACAGCTCATGCAGCTTGCCCACTCGGAGTGAAAGCAAGGGATGTAAAATACCTTAAGTAATTAGCTATATTATAGGAACGCTGACAAACTCAGTGATTAGCTAAATTGTCAGCGTTCCCATTAAGAAATTTAACGAATTGGAGGTATAATAAATGGATCCTTATAAAGTACTAGAAGTTGATCGGAGTGCAGATGATAAAACTATAAAGAAAGCGTACAGAAGACTCATAAAAAAATGGCATCCAGACCTTCATCCAAATGAGGAGGTTAAAGAAAAGATTCAAGACATTAACGAGGCATTTGAGCAAATCGGAACGGCTGAAAAACGTGCTATTTACGATGCGCAGAATCCTGCTACTTCAAGTGTATATGAACATTACGCCAGTAAGGAAAGCAAAAAGAAATCTTGGCAAAAGAAAACAAGGAAAGCTTCTGACATTGAAAAAGAGAAACAGCGCAAAGCTGTAATCCAATTTTTTCACGTTGAATACGAGCACAAAAAAGAAATCTTCGAGATGTTTGATGAGCTTGCTAATGGTGCATTAAATAATGCTTTTTCTGATGAAGAATATCTTGAAACACTTAATTTGGTATTAGAAGAAGCACAAGACTGCATCACGAAAATCCAAGGAATTATATCTGCGGCAAATAAAAAACAAATTCAAGGACTTGAAGGCAATTTCAGGCAAGCACAAGTGGCAATCGAAGAAATCTCGAAAAAGATGGAAGAAACACCATCTACATTAAAACAAGCTCGTTATGCAGAAGAAACAAAAAGATTAACTGAAAAAGTGGAGTATCTTATTGCAGGAATTCCCAAAAGAGTAATTTTCATAAGTGGTTTAGATATTCTAATGAAAACTTGGGAATTCAATAGCGAAGAAGAGTATAATGCTTATTGTAAAAAAATTAGCGGAAAAGTAAAAAGACTCTTAAGGGATATTGAATGGATAGAAAAGGTTGCATCAGAACGTGATATCAAAATTGGGACAATAGAAGTAGGAAGATGGTCGGGAGACAAAAGAACTCTTAGCGAAATAAGGGGTATTGCTTTGGAGAGGGGCTCATACCTTTCGCTAACCTTAGAGCAGTTACGCATGAAGTTTTGGAAAGAATTTACTAATATTTCAGAAAAAAACAAAAGGTTATCTGGTAGTATTCATTACAATACAGAAAGTTGTAAGGGAACATTAATAATTCCAAAAAATGTATCTATTGGAGGTTGTTCGTTTTATTGGCTAAGAGAAATTTCTGCAATATCTATATTTCCTCAGAGCATTGATAAAAATACATATTTAGAACTCCCAGATAGTTACAGATTCAAATTAAAATATTTAACTATAAATTTTGATAAAAAAGCACAAGTTGTAGATATATCAAAAATTGATAGTGGCATTGTTACTAAAAAAGGAGAATATATTTGTATTGAATCTAAATATAAATTGGATTTGGGGTATATTCTTGTTGATGAGAATGGAGTTTATGCTTATGATGATTTGAAACTTTGCAAATTATTAGGCGTAAAAACTGTAGAAGAAGTAAAACAAATTTGCAGAAATTGGCCTTATAAATTTTCAGACTACTATTTGCAAATTCACGCATGGGCACAAGCTGCAAGGGTTTTACCAAGTGAAACACTTATGAGACTTATTCCAGCTACGACAGAGGATGTTAAGAAGTGGATTACAACTGATAAGACAAATTATGATAAAGTAGTATCTGAAAATAGGACAGAACTGTGGGAAAGAATAGTTCGGTTATACATAGGATTAGGTGCCTTAGGTGACGAATATTCTCATAAACGTGCAGAAAGTCTTATAGTTCAGATTAATATTGAAGGGTTGTATCGTACTAGACTGGAACGCGTTCCTAAAGAAAACAAGAAGAATGTTGACCCAATTGGACATGTGCCAAAAGAAGCTGTTGATTTTGTTGAAGCCAATATAGGAAATAAGGAGTTTGAACCTTATATCCTAGCTTTCTTAGAAGGCTATCAGCTATTTAAATCAGAGGCTCAGAAGGAAGGAGCCAAACTGTCGCCAGAATTTGTGATGCTAACTGCTCCACAATACATCTTTCATATTAAAACAAACGAAATTCCTGAATTTGCCAAACAAATGTTGATAATTGATAAAAATTTCGAGGAGCCGTATATTCTGGATGGAATTCTTGAGCTTTACAGATTTTCTAAGAGACAATTAAGTAAAGGTGTTAAGAAAGAAATCAAAGAAACTACGGATACTTTGGAAGATTCCAGATTTCATTATAAGTACATGAATTTGGAAGATTATCAAACATATTTGGCATTTTCAAAACAATTCATCTTTAAGGAAGCCAATAGGTATATTGATGATAGGTTTTTTAGAGCTGAAGCTGAAAATGTCTTCATATCTAGCAACACTCATGCGGTAGAAATTGTCGATGAAAAAAATAATCGTATTGCTATTGTAATACTTAATCTATTTGATGAAGGTGAGCTGTTTGCCGATATAATGACTTCTAAAGAGAAAAGTATGGATGTAATTGAGGCAATTATCCGAGCGTTAGTTGATCAGATGAGATGTAATGACAAAGTTCTTGGTATTTCAATTGGTACTGAAGAAGCACCAAGGGGGGAAAAATATAATGAATGGAGAAAAGTACTTCAAGATTCAGAATCACCTTGGCTTAAAAATATCGATTGGATAAAGTTTCAATACTTATTTAAGAACAGAGAATTTGGCATTAGTCACAAGGCATATCGTGCAAGATTTATAGTTGATGGTTACTATCAATATTTTGATGAACCTCAAAGATATATCACATATTCTGAAAGAAAAAATATAAAAGAATGGCAAAGGAAACACGGGTATTGGTAAAGCTTTGCTAATAAGGACTCCACCCACCAACGCAATCGAAGACTGTGGATGGGTATCCGGGAACCTTGTTGTTTCACAATAAAAAAATAGATGTTAGATTTTTCTAGCATCTATTTTTTTTAGAAATTTCAAAAATTATATTGACTTGTTATGTAAATGAGGATATAATAATGCTACAACTAAAATTAGTTGAACTTTTAAAGGAGGTTTTTGTTATGAGCGAAAATCCAAGAAAAATAATGTGGGAACAGAATTTCTTGGAAGTTTTGATTAATGCTCAATTCGAAGCAAACCGGTTTGGCATAGAATGGATTTCTGATATATTAGTACTTAAGGAACTAGTATATATGTCATCAAGCAATATGAGTGAATTGCTTTCTTGTGCCGGTATTCCATGGTTTAAAATCAAAGCTTCCATAGAAAAAGAAGTTAACAATTGGGCAAAGAGAACAAAAATGGACGTAGAGAAGTATGGCGTAATGAGTCTTAACAATAATGCTGCTAACGAAAAGAAAGCGGATTTTGTTATTGATCCTCAATTAGCGATTATCCTAGAGAAAAGCACTCAATTCTTGTATGATGATGCTTTTTTGGATGAAGTTGCTTTTGTTCTTGGGCTTATGCAGGCACCTTCAGGTTTTGTGACTAGTTTTTTCAAGACTATCAAGCTTGATAGTGAAATTATTATTCGCTTCTATGAAGGAATCCTTTATGAAGAATCATATGATGATTATGATATAAAGGATGAAAAAACAGCAAAACAAGATAAAAGTATTGAGAGAAAAAATCAAACTAGCAAGAAATCTGAAGAAAATAGCGAATTTGTTATTCCTTCAAATCTAAGAAGTTTTTTAAAGGTCATGAAAGCAGAAATTTCTGAAACCTCTCCCATTCTTGGAAGAGAAGAAGAAACTGAAAAACTAATTAGGATTCTTCTTAAGGTCAAGAAGAGCAATGCTATTATGGTCGGAAAACCTGGTGTTGGTAAAACAGCAATAGCTGAGGACTTGGCTTGGAGAATTAAAAATGGCAAATGCCCTGAAGCATTAAAAAATAAAATCATATTGGAACTTTCTGTAAATAATATTGTTGCAGGTACTGATTACAGAGGTACGGCAGAGGAACGCTTTAAGCAAATTTCTGAATTCTTGGAAGAATATAAAGAAGTAGTAATTTTGTTCATAGACGAAACTCACAATGTCGTCGGAGCAGGAAGCATAAACCATGAGGGTACACAAGATCTTGCAAATGCTTTAAAACCGATTTTAGCTAGAGAAGGAATATCTGTAATTGGTGCAACAACTGAAGAAGAATATGAACGCGTCTTCAAAAATGACGGAGCTTTCAAAAGACGGTTCGCGGTAATACCAATTAGAGAGCCTAAATCTAGTGAAGTCTATCCCATGGTTAAGGAACAAGTTAGAAGACTTAGTCAAAAACATGGAATTACAATTACAAAGCCAGTAGTTGAATACATCATTAAAGTTTCTGGATGTTTTAATTTTAAAACTGCAAATCCAGATAGGACATTGGACTTGGTTGATGAGTCTATGGCAGCCGCGAAGCTTAAAGGTGAAAAGACTGTCACAAGAAAAACTGTTCTGAAAAACTTTGATGCAAACTTCAAACTTTATTCCAAGATGTCTGAAGAACGTAAGATTTCTCTAGCATATCATGAGACAGGACATTATCTAGTCGCAAAATACGGAAAGCATTTTCCGCTTAAGGCAATGGCAGTATCTATTATTCCTGCAGATAGTTATTTAGGAGTTACAGTGTATGATGATGAGCGTGTCTTATTAGATGAAGATTATGATTTCTTTATTGACAGCATTTCGCGTAGCCTTGGGGGACGTGTGGCAGAAAAGATGTACACAGGTAAGGAAACTGCTTCTGCACGTTCTGATTTGGAACAGGCTACTGAAGAAGCAAGAAGTATGATTGTGGAATATGGAATGTCAAGTAAATTTGCTTTTAGAAATTGTGATAATGATTTCTATGACGAAAAAAGTAAAAAACTTGACGAAGAAATCGACAAAATTATCAAGGAAGCATACAAGAATGCTGAAAGAATTTTAATAGAACACGAAAATGCTCTTACAGCAATTGTTAGTGAACTTTTGAAAAAAGGCATTCTTATAGCTGATGACCTTGATAGAATCTGTAAAAAAACAGAAGGGAGAACTTTGCAAATAACAGAAACTGAAACTGCCGAAGTAAAGTGACTTTAGCACGAAAACTTGGAGGTTAGCAAATTGCTAACCTCCTTTAATTTAAAAAAACATATAAATTTCAACATATTAATTGACAATTGGCTTTTATCATAGTAAAATAATATCATAACATTATTTTTTATAAATAATTGTTAAAAATTTTTAACAAGGAGGGTACTTTTACATGGGTTCAAAGTATCGGACATACGTTGATGTGATGGCACTTCACAACGATGTAACCGGCTCGTGCAATTTCTTGGTTGTGAAGATGCCAACCAAGGAAACGTTCAAAATTATTGTAGACTGTGGACTTTTTCAGGAAAGAGAAAATTCCGCCTACAATAAAGATTTCCCGTTTAATGTGAAGGAACTTGATTTTGTTCTTGTAACTCATAACCATATTGACCACATTGGACGGCTGCCACTTTTAGTCAAGAAACAGTATAGTGGTTACATCTATTGCTCACCGGCAACCAAGATGCTTATTCCTCTTGCACTTGAGGATAGCTGTAAAGTCCTTGGAGATGTTAGTAAGAGAAATAATGAGGAAAAACTTTATTCTGAGGTGGATGTAGAAGAAACAGTAAAAAAACTTAAAAAGGTCGAGTTTGGTGAAACTATAAAGCTGAACCGATATATCAAGGCAACTTTCTTTAAGAATGGACATTTACTTGGCGCAGCAATGATTCTTATTCAAATTCAATTTGATGAGGAAGAACCGATTAATCTTCTTTTTACAGGAGACTACAATAATAAAAATACCTTTTTTGATGTTCCAGAACTTCCTGATTGGGTAAAAGAACTTCCTCTTACTATTGTACAAGAAAGCACGTATGGTAATATGGAAAGCTCAGAAATGACGCCTTGCTTTAGGAAGAATATTGCTGAGAAGATGAAAAAAGGAGGAACTGTTATTGTTCCTGTATTTTCTCTTGGTAGAAGTCAAGAGATTTTGAAAACATTAAGAAATATGCAGGACACAGGAGAGATTGATCCTAATATTCCTGTATATCTTGATGGGAAACTTGCAGTTAAGTATACTTGCCTTTATCTTAAAGAAGGATTCGAAATTAGAGAAGATTGTCTTGATTTTCTCCCAAATGGAATAATGTTCGTAGATAGAGGGAGTAGACTTGGCGTTGTTGAGTCACCAGATTCCAAGATTATCGTAACAACGTCAGGCTCAGGTTCTTATGGACCAGCGCCGTTTTATCTCCAGAATTATCTTGGAGATAAAAATGCACTTATCCATTTTACAGGATATCTTTTTGAAGATAGTCTGGGAAGAAGAATCAAAGAAACACCTGACGGAGAGTTTGTCAAAGTTGGTGGTATTGTTTTAAGGAAATATGCGCAAATTGAGTTTACTGCAGAATACTCTGCACATGCCAAGGCAGATGAGATGATTGAATTTCTTAAGAAATTTAGTAATCTTAAAGCTGTTTTGGTAAACCATGGAGAAACAGCTACAAAAGAAATTTTTGCTGAGAGAATTGTAAAAGAAGTAAATGTAAAAAATGTTGCAATTCTTAACAGAGATTATTTCTTCAGAATTTCTCCTTGGGGTATTGCAAAATCTCTCCCAACTGAATTCATGTAAGAAAAGTACTAAAAAGAGGCTCGGAATTTCCGAGCCTCTTTCATATAAAATATTATATTTTGTATGAAAGAGATGATTTAATGCCTTTGAGCTTTTACTTTATACATCTCTATTTAAATGTCCATTTGTGTAATTAGAACCTTCAAAGCGCTTTCCAACTTTAACAGTCCTTATAACATTATTTATCTCATCTATACTTTCTTCTAATACATCAATTCTTGCATAATCAATATTTAAATCACCGTATTCAATAGATAGAATCTTTGAGTTATATATACTTGTTATTGTCTTTAAATTATCAGGAATTATTCTAAACAAAAATCCCATTCTATCTTTTAAATAATATTTATTACCTGATTTACACTTCATATCACATTTTGGATAGCATGAATTGCTTGATCCTAGTAAGCAATACTTTGTAATCATTAGACGAGCCCTTCCATATACAGTTAACTCTTTATCAATAGGTGAGTGAATATTTTGTATATCTGTTTTATTAAGTTCAGAAGATAGTGTTACACAATCTACGCCAAGCCTTGCAAGTTCAGATATAGTGTAATCGTTGTATACATTCATAGAGTAATTTGATATGAATTCATAATTTTTGTATTCATCTTTTTTTATGTTATACAAACTACTTGTGTTTGAAATTACAAAACCTGCTATGTTATAAGATGAAAGTGCTTTATTAATATTAAGTGCCACTATATTGGCATAATTTGCAGTAACAATAGGTGGCATATATATGTAAGTTTTGAATTTTGAAGTTATTGCATCAACACAATGTTTAAATTCAGCTCTACCAAAGTATTTTAATGGTATATATGCTCTGTCAACATTATCAACTAAAGAATAATCATAAGATGAATCAAGTTCTTTGAAAAGTAGGGAAATTTTAGGATTAGAGTGCTTTTTTTCTTTAAAATTTTTTTCTTTAACTTCAGTAGGTACTCTAGTAAATTTTAAACATACTAAAGATTCAAGCTTTGCTAAAGCATCTCTTCTTAATGCGTTTATTTCACTTATTTTAGGTATATATAAATTATCATCTAAATCAACATCTATACTTGCAAATTCATAAGGAGTATCAGTTGTTTTTGAAAATTGTGATATAATTCTTTCCTTGGAAATAGGTTGATTTACAGCTTCTACAGGAATAATATTAGATTCCATGCTAACACTTACATTTTTGTAATTTTCATATTCTCTGTCAGGTTTGATAAATACAGATATAGGAGTATCTTTCTTTATAGCAATTTTACAATTTAACTTTATCTTTTTTAATTCTTTTCCAGAAAAAGTAATTTTTGCATCATCAGACAAGGCTTTGCTAGAAATCTTAAATATCTTGTCTCCAGGAGAGATATTTCCTTTCATTCTGCCTATAGTAATAAGCTCATTATCACAAGCAAAAGGAATGTTTTTGTCTTGGAACATAAGCTCAGACACTCTGTATTTAGTTGGTTCATTTTCAAATGTAACAGAGTCTCCAAGAGCTAATGCATCATTTAAATTTAGAGTAACATGTCCTTTTTTTCCATCATAATTTGAAACATTTCCTATATATATTCCCATATTATTTTGTTTTTCTTTAAAAACCAAATCAAGATTTGGCTCTTTATCTAAATGACCGCATGAAAAGTTTCCTCTATTAAATACTTGAAGTAAATCTTTTCTATCTTTTAATTCTACAGTGTATGGCTTAGAAGAAAAGTATAAATCAATATATTTCCTATAAATTCTTGTGACAGTCGCAACATATTCAGGAGATTTTAGTCTTCCTTCAATTTTGAAAGACTTAACTCCAGCCTCAATAAGAGAAGGCAAGAAATCTAGTCCACATAAATCACGTGGACTTAAAAGATATCCATTATCGATAATTTTATTATTTTCAAGTAGTTGATAAGGAAGACGACAAGCTTGTGCACATTTTCCACGGTTTGCACTACGTCCTCCAACCATACTAGAAAACAAGCACTGACCTGAATAGCTAATGCAAAGAGCACCATGTATGAATGTTTCAATTTCAAGTTTTGTATTTCTGCATATGTATGAAATCTCTTCTAAAGTAAGCTCTCTTGATAAAACAACTCTTTCAAAACCTAGGTTTTCACAAGTCTTGACTCCATCTAAGTTATGTATTGTCATTTGAGTGCTTGCATGTATAGGCAGTTTTGGGAAAGTGCTAATAAGAGTTGCTGCAAGACCTATGTCTTGAACAATAATTGCATCGATTCCAAGCTCATATGCTTTTTGGGCAAGAGAAAGAGCTTCAGAAAATTCATTATTTTTTATAAGTGTATTTAAAGCAAGATGTACTTTAACATTACGCACATGAGCATAATTAATAACCGCTTCTAATTCTTTTAAATCGAAATTGGCGGCACTAGCACGAGCACTAAAGGAAGATGCACCAACATATATGGCATCTGCACCATTTTGCACAGCAGCTTTTACACATTCGAAATCACCGCATGGTGATAAAAGTTCTACTTTATTTTTCATTATTACCTCCATTCGAGTATTTTTGTCTCGAATATACATCATATGTTTTTACACATTAATTGTATCACAAATAAATAAAATTTCATAGTATATTGTATAAAAATCTTTAGCATAAAAGCTATAATTTAATTTTAATATAAAGTAGTCAAATTTAGGATTTTTTTAAAACAAAAGCGCAGGCGAGTGTTTGGCAAACATATATTACATTATTAAATTATATCTTATGGGAAAGGAAGGGATTTTATGCCAGAAGATCAAAGAAATTATGGGGACCAAAGAGACTGCGGATGTGGCTGTGGTAACAATGGTGGAATGCTAGGAGGATTATTTGGAAGAAGAGGCTGTGGATGTGGAAATAACAGTGAAGTATTATTTTTCTTAATAGTATTCCTATTGTTATTTACTGACTTTGGTTGTTGCAATAATTAGTACTTATTTTTATCACGTTTAGCAGAGATTTTTTAACTCTCTGCTATTTTTATGTGTTTTTGTAGAAAAAAAACAAAATATATGATATGATACATGACATAGGAGGAAAAGCATATGTCAGATGTAAAATGGACTAAAGAGCAAAGTTTAGCAATTCACGAAAAAGGACAAAATATATTAGTTGCAGCAGCAGCTCGGAAGCGGAAAAACAGCAGTGCTCGTAGAAAGAATAATTAATAAAATAATAAATGAAAAGATAGATATAGATAAAATACTTGTAGTTACATTTACAAAAGCAGCAGCAGCAGAAATGCGTGGAAGAATACTTGACGCAATTTACAAAGAAATAGAAAAAGATTCTAGTAATGCACATTTACAAAAGCAGATAACACTTTTATCAAAAGCAAGCATCTGTACGATAGATGCATTTTGCCTTGATATAGTAAAAAATAATTTCTTTGAAATAGATATATCTCCAAACCTAAAAATTGCAGAGCAAACAGAAATAGAGATACTTAAAATGGAGACACTTGAAGATTTATTCGAAGAAAAGTACGAATCAGAAGATAAAGATTTCCTAAAGTTAATTGACATCTATACAGGATATAGAGGAGACGAAGTATTAAAAGAAATAATAGTTGAAATTTATGGATACATTCAAAGTACACCTTTCCCTGAAAAGTGGCTAAAAGAAAAAGTAGAAATGTTTAATTTAGAAGAAATAAGTTTTGAACAAACTGTATGGGGAAAGATTTTATTTGAAAGAGTAAAAGAAGAGCTGCAAGACGGAATATTAAATTTAGAAAATGAATTAAAAAAACTGAAATATGAAGCGGATACAGAAAAATTTGTAGTTACTTTGTCTGAAGATATTAGAAAGATAAATAGCATATATGAGAAGCAAACCTGGGATGAAGTATATTATGGAATAAATGAACTTTCACTTGATAGATTTCCAGTTGATAAAAGAGTTTCAGATGAAGTAAAGACAAGAATAAAAAATACAAGAAAAAAAGTAAAAGACCAAATAACAAAGATTTTAAAAGATATAATGCTATATACATCAGAAGAAGCAAATGAAAATATTAAAGAGATGCACCCTATATTAAAGAAGATTCAAGATTTAGTATTGGAATTTGGAGAAGCTTTTTCTAAAACAAAACAAGATAGAAACATTATGGACTTTAATGATATAGAGCATTTTGCATTAAAGATATTGTCTAAGAAAGAAAATAATGTAGTAGATAGATATAAAGATAAATATGAAGAAATACTTATAGACGAATACCAAGACAGTAACTTAGTACAAGAGTATATATTAAACACTATATCAAGAGGAAACAATATCTTTATGGTGGGAGATGTAAAACAAAGTATATATAAATTCAGACAGGCAAGGCCAGAATTATTCTTAGAAAAGTATGAGACATATAAAGATAAAGAAGAATTAACAGAAAATGACAATTTAAAGATACAGTTATTTAAAAACTTTAGAAGTAGGAAAAATGTCCTTGATATAACAAATATTGTATTTCAAAATATAATGAACAAAGAATTAGGTGATATAGACTATACAGAAACGGAGTACTTAAATTTAGGTGCTGACTATCCAGATGGAAAAAATATAAATGCAGAACTTCATATTATTGATTTAAAAGAGGAAGAAGAAAGCATATATAAGGAAGATACAAAAGAAGAGGAAGAAGAGGAAACAGAAAAAATAGAAGATATTCTAATTGAAGCAAAGTTTGTTGCAAGAAAGATAAAAGAACTTATAGATAAAGGATATATGGTATGTAATAAAGATAAAACATATAGAAAGATTACATATAAAGATATAGCAATACTACTTCGTTCACCTTCGAGTTTAGCCCCAATATATGAACAGGAAATTTCAAAGTTAAATATGCCTGTATTTTGTGATGTAAGCGTTGGATATTTAGATTCAATTGAAATTAATGTAATGATGAGTTTACTTAAAATAATAGATAATCCAATGAACGATATAGCATTAGTTACAGTACTTAGGTCTATGATAGGTGGATTTACAGATAATGAACTTATACAAATAAGAATAGAAAACAAAAATAAAACATTCTATGAAGCAATGTGTGAATATGGAAAAAATACAGAGATAATTACAAATGAAAGTGTAGTGACGATCAGTAATCGCCATAGTGACAATGTCTCGCATGATATTGAATTAAAAAATAAAATACAAAATTTCTTAAATAAAATACAAGAGTTTAGAGATGAAAAAGAGTATATGCCACTTGATGAATTTATATGGAAGATATACTTAGACACAGGATATTATAACTATGTAAGCTTAATGCCAAACGGGTTATTAAGAGTAGCCAACCTAAAGATTTTATTTGAGAAAGCAAAACAATATGAAAAGACAAGCTTTAAAGGACTATATAACTTTATAAGTTTTATAGATAAACTTCGCTTAAGTAATAAAGATATGTCAGGTGCAAAGCTTATTGGAGAAAATGATGATGTAATAAGAATAATGAGTATACATAAGAGCAAAGGACTTGAATTTCCAGTAGTATTTTTAAGTGGAACTGGGAAAAGATTTAATATACAAGATTTAAATACAAGCCCGATACTACTTCATCAGGATATCGGAATTCGGACCAAAATATATAAATTATGAAGAAGGAATAATATATAATACTTTAGCTAGAGAAGCGGTAAAATATAAAGTAAAGAATGAAAATATTTCAGAGGAAATGAGAATATTATATGTTGCTTTAACTCGTGCAAAAGAAAAACTTATTATAACGGGATTAGAAAAAGACTATAAGAAGAGCATAGGTAAGAAGGAAGATTTGTTAAATACATATAAAGATATAGAAGCATGTAATAAGATAAATAAAAACATAATTCAAAAATATCTAACATATCTTGACTGGATAGAGATTGTATATTTGAATTCAAAAAAAGAATTAGAGGATATACTAAGTGTAAATGTATACAAAAAAGACGAGCTTATGAAAGATATGTTCAAAGAAGAATACGTAGATGAGATAGATTTAAAAGAAAAGTTAGATGAAATAAAGTTTAGCAAAGAAGAGGAGATAAGAAAAAAGCTAGATTGGGAATATAAGTATAAGATGGTAAACAACATATTAACGAAATCTTCTGTAACAAAGATAAAGAATATGAAGCTTGATTTAAATGAAGAAGAAAGACACGAATATAATGTACCAGAATTCCTAAAGGAACAAAAAGAAATAACATCAGCTCAAAAAGGAACATTAATGCATTTGATATTACAATATTTAGATGAAAAGGTAAATTATGATAAAGATAAGATAGAAGAACTAGTGCTTTCTTTGAGAGATAAAAGAATAATAACAGATAAAGAAAAGCAAGCTATAGATATAGACAAGATACATGAGTTTACAAAAACAAGTATATGGAATGAAATAAAAACTGCAAAAGAAGTACAGAGAGAAAAACCATTCTATATAAATATTCCGGCAAAAGAAATCTATGGAGAGGATATAGATGAAGAAATACTAGTACAAGGTGTAATTGACTTGTACTATGTTACAGATAAAGATGAACTTGTACTTGTGGATTATAAGACTGATAGAGTGCAGGGGGAAGCGGAACTTATAGAAAAGTATAGTTCACAGCTTGTAATATACAAAGATGCATTAGAGAAATCATTACATAGAAAAGTAGATAGAGTATATATTTATTCGATGTATTTGGGAAAAGAGATAGATACGTTTAAAAACTCACAATAAAATGTGAGTTTTTTCTTGACATTTTTTTCATTTTAGTAGATAATTAATATGTTAAATTACGAATGATTTTTTAAGTAACAAAGGGAGGAATTTTTTTATGTATTTATTCAATAAAATTACAGTAAATCCACAATTACCAAAAAGGATAGACAAGCTTTCAATTGTCGCAAATAACTTATGGTGGTCTTGGAATTCTGATTTTCTCAAATTATTTAAAATGATTGATATAGATTTATGGGAAAATATCGGAAAAAACCCAGTTAAATTCTTAAAAATGGTACCACAAGAAAAACTAGAAGAATATTCAAAAAATAGTGTATTTTTGAAAGAGTATGATAGAATTATAGGAAACTTTGAAGCATACATGAATAGTAAAAATACTCTTTTTTCGAAAAAACATTCAGAAAACAAAAACGATTTAATTGCATATTTTTCAGCTGAATATGGTTTAGATGAAATAGTACAAATATATTCTGGTGGACTTGGAATTTTATCAGGAGACCATTTAAAAGCTGCAAGTGATTTAGGAATTCCTCTTGTTGGAGTAGGTCTTTTATACAAAAAAGGCTATTTCCACCAAGTTATTAATCATGCTGGTTGGCAAGAAAACGTATACAGAGATATAGAACTTGAAAATCTTCCAATACAAGTTGTAAAAGATGAAAAAGGAAATGATTTAATAATTGAATCAAGAATACAAAGAAAGAGATTATATTTAAAAGTATGGCAAATAAATGTAGGAAGAGTTAAATTATATTTACTTGATTCTGATATAGATGAAAATACAGACCAAGATTTTAGAGAAATTACTAAGTACTTATATGGTGGAGACCAAGAAACAAGAATAAGACAAGAGATTGTTTTAGGTATGGCAGGAACTAATCTTTTAGAAAGATTAGGGCTAAAACCAACTATATATCATATGAATGAAGGACACTCTGCTTTCTTGATATTAGAACTTGCAAGACAATTAGTTGAAGAAAAAGAACTATCATTTAGAAATGCTATGTCAATTGTATCTTCGAGAACAGTATTTACAACGCATACACCTGTACCAGCTGGAAATGATATTTTCCCAGTAGAATTGATGGAAAAATATTTCAAAAACTTCTGGCCAAGACTTGGAATAGAAAGAGAAGAATTCCTAAGACTTGGAATGAATCCAAAAGAAGAGATGGAGCCAGGCTTCAATATGGGTATATTTGCACTTAAATTTGCAGGTAAGAAAAATGGCGTAAGCAAACTTCATGGAAGTGTATCACGTGAATTATTCGGAGATGTTTGGCCAAACATTGCCGCAAATGAATCTCCAATAACCTATGTTACAAATGGAATTCATACATGTTCATGGCTTGCACCATCTATAAAAGAACTATATAATAAATATTTAGCACCATATTGGCAAGACAATATTCATTTAGAGAGTACATGGCAAAAGATAAATAATATACCGGATGCTGAACTTTGGGAAGAGCATTATAAGAGAAAAGTAAAATTAATGAAAATTGTTAGAGATAATACTATAAACAGACTTAGAAGAAACGGTATGAGATATGAAGAAATAATGGACATTGTATCAAAATTAAGTCCAGATGTTTTAACAATAGGATTTGCTAGAAGATTTGCAACTTACAAAAGAGGCACGTTAATATTTAGAGATTTAGAAAGAATAACTCAAATTCTAAATAATTCTAAGACACCTGTACAAATAATATTTGCTGGAAAAGCACACCCAAAAGATGTAGAAGGGCAAGAATTAATTAAGCAAATACATGAGATTTCAATGAAACCACAATTTAAAGGAAAAATTTTCTTCCTTGAAGATTATGATATAGGAATGGCTAGATATTTAGTGAGTGGTGTTGACGTATGGCTAAATAATCCAAGAAGACCAATGGAAGCATCTGGAACAAGTGGACAAAAAGCAGCTGTAAATGGAGTAATAAACTTCTCTATTTTAGACGGATGGTGGGTAGAAGGTTATAACAAAGAAAATGGATGGATTATTGGAAAAAATAATGATTATGATTCTTATGAAGTACAGGATAATGAAGATTCTCAAAGTATATATGATACTTTAGAGAACAAGATAATTCCAATATATTATAATAAAGATGGAAAAGAGTACTCAACAGAATGGGTTAGAGTTATGAAAAATTCTATTATTTCAAATGGATGGCAATATAGCACAGCTAGAATGCTTGTGGACTATACTGAAAAACTATATTTACCATTATGTAATTTGTATAATAAATACTATACTGATCTTGAAAATGTAATAAGATTAAATGAATGGATAGATGATATTAATAATAGATGGGATAATATAAAAATTATACAATTAAATAATTTGAACAATGTTACAATAGATGCTGGAAATAATATTGAAGTAAAATGTCAAGTTGATCTCCAAAATATTAATCCTGAAAACATTTCTGTTCAAGTATATTCTGGTAAAGTACTAGATAATGGTATTTTAGAAGATATATGTATAACAGAAATGGAACAAGAGTCAAAAGATAGCAACGTTTATAAAGCAAAAATTGCGCTTACAACAGGTGGAAATTATGGATATACATTTAGAATAATGCCTAAGCATGAAATGATTTTAGATAATCAAAATTTAAATTTAATTAAATGGATAACACAAGAAACACAAGAAAAATAATTTTATTACGAAACTAGTCGTTCGCCGATAAAACTCGGCGAAAATTACAGAAAATTTTATGTTTTTTTATCAAGCTATTGCAAAATACACAAAAAAACGTGTATAATATATATTAGTTTTTAATTTATAAATATAAAATTTAAATTGAATACATAAGAAAAAGGAGGTGTATAATATGCCTGTTATAGATTTAACAGATCCATTAACAATATTACTTTTCTTAGCAGCAATTGTTTGCACAATTTTTATAGGACATGAGACTAAAAGAGCTTTTGTACCTGCTGCGGCTTTGATATTGTGTGTTGTATTATTAGTTATTCATGCATTTCAATTATTTGTTTTTGAAGAAAACTATATATTGTTTAAGGAGGCGCTTTCTGCTTCATTAATATATGACTTTGGTCTTATTCTTTTAACTTATTTATCATATCTATGGATAGATGATATTGAATCAAAAGCAAGAAACAAAAAAAGCATTGATAATAGTCTTGATTGGTTCTGGTCTAAGATTTAGCAAATAAAAGAATAATATTTACTAAAAAAGGGGGATGTACAATATGGCTAAAGAAACATTTTATATTACAACACCGATATATTATCCAAGTGGTAAATTTCATATTGGAACAGCATATACAACAATACTTGCTGATACTATAAAAAAATACAAAACATTTAGAGGTTATGATGCAAGAATGCTTACAGGTCTTGATGAACATGGACAAAAAATTGAAGAGGTTGCTAAAAAAGCTGGAAAGACACCAATAGAACATGTTGATGAGGCAGCAAAAAATGCTAAAGAATTATGGAATTTATTAGATATTGAATATGATGATTTCATTAGAACAACAGAAAAAAGGCATACAGATATTGTTGAAAAAATATTTGATAGATTAATGAACCAAGGAGACATATATAAAGGTGAATATGAAGGATGGTATTGTACACCTTGCGAAACATATTTTACTGAAACTCAACTTGTAGATGGAAAATGTCCAGACTGCGGACGAGATGTTAAAAAAATGAAAGAAGAGGCATATTTCTTTAATATGAAAAAATATGCTGATAGACTTATTAAATTTTATGAAGAAAACCCACATTTTATTGAACCAGAATCAAGAAAAAATGAGTTATTTAATAATTTCTTAAAACCAGGACTTGAAGACCTTTGCGTAACAAGAACAAGTTTTGATTGGGGCGTAAAAGTTTTACAAGATCCGAAGCATGTTATATATGTTTGGCTTGATGCATTAGTTAACTATATAACAGCGCTTGGATACATGTCAGATAACGATGAATTATTAAAAAAATATTGGCCTGCAGATTTACAAATAGTAGGAAAAGACATTATAAGATTTCATGGAATTTATTGGCCTATATTCTTAATGGCTCTTGATTTACCAATACCAAAAAAAATATATGCACATGGATTTATTATGATGAAAGATGGAAAAATGTCTAAATCAAAAGGAAATGTTGTATATCCTGATATGCTTGCTAAAAGATACGGTGTAGATGCAACAAGATATTTTTTACTTAGAGAATTTCCATTTGGACAAGATGCAATATTTTCACCAGAAGGATTTATTGAACGATTTAACTTTGATTTATGTAATGATTTAGGAAATCTTTTAAATAGAACAATAGGAATGATAAATAAATACTTTAATGGTATTATTCCAAAGTACAATGGACATGTAACAGAATTTGATGAATTATTAGAAAATCAAACTGTAGAGCATATTAAAAAAGTGGAAGAGTACATGGATACTTACCATATAAATAATGCTTTAGAGGAAATTTGGAAAGTAATTTCAAGAACAAATAAATATATAGATGAAACAATGCCTTGGGTACTTGTAAAAGAAGAAAGAATAGATGAGCTTTCTTCGGTAATGTATCATTTAGTAGAAAACTTAAGAAAAGTTGCAATAATGTTAAAACCAATAATAACACATACTTCAAATGAGATATTAAGACAACTTGGATTAAATGATGAAAAACTTATTTCTTGGGATGGAATGGAAAAATATGAGTTGCTTTCAGGAGATTACAAAGTAATCGAAAAAGGAGAACCGCTTTTTGTAAGACTAGACCAAGATGAAGAGATTGAGTTTATTAGACAACAAATGGCAAAATAGATTTTGCCAAATAAATGAATATATAAGAGAAGAAAATGGGATAAAATCTCATTTTCTTTTTTATTGTTAAAATATGTTGATTACTTAAATTTTATATGATAAAATTCTATTGTACAATAAAAGTTATCAATAAATGGAGGAAATAAATGGGAAAATTAATTGTAATAGACGGAACTGATGGAAGTGGAAAACAAACACAAATGAGTATGCTTGAAAATAAACTAAAAAAAGCAGGGATTGATTATAGAAAAACGAGCTTTCCAAATTATGATTCGCCATCATCTAGCTTAGTAAAAATGTATTTATCAGGTGAATTTGGAAAAGACGCAGATAAAATAAGTCCATATGTTGCATCTACTTTCTATGCAGCAGATAGATACGCAACATATAAGAAGGAATTAGAAGAATATTATGAAAATGGTGGACTTATTCTTGCAGATAGATATACAACAGCAAATATGGTTCATCAAGCAGGAAAGATAAAAGACAAAGCTGAAAGAAAAAAGTTTTTAGACTGGCTATGGGATTTAGAATTTAATATGTATAAAATTCCAATTCCAACAAAAGTATTTTTCTTAAATATGCCACTTGAATATTCATTAAAGCTAATGAAAAATAGAAAGAATAAATTTGATAAAAATGCTGCAAAAGATATACATGAAAGCAATAAAGAATATTTAAAAGAAAGTTATGACGCAGCGTGTGAACTCGCAAAGGAATATAACTGGGAAGAAATAAAGTGTGTAATGAATGGAAAAGTAAGAACAAGAGAAGATATTGCAAATGAAATATTTGAGATAGTAAAGAAAGAAATAATATATTTTTAAATAATCTTGTAATATTAATATAGGAGGTAATATAATGGCTTTAATTAAATGTCGTGAATGCGGAAAAGAATTTAGTGATAAAGTGAGTGCATGTCCAAATTGTGCTTGTCCGATAGAAATAAATCATGATAAAGAAAAATTAACAAAAGATAATAATATAAAGAGCGAAGAAATGAATAAAGAAAAAGAAGACAAAAAACAAAAACAAAGTAAATTTAAAAATATAGTAATAATTGCACTTGTAATAATTGCACTATTCTTTATTTATAATAGAGAAGTTAGAAATTTTGTTACAGAAGGACTACTTATTATTTCTTTATTATCATATATCTATTCACTATTAATTAGAAATAATGTAATTAGTGAAAAATTTGAATTAAATGAAAAAAGACTTAAGAGTGTTTTTTATATATGTATTAGCTTAGCTTTAATTGCTATTATACTTAATTTTACATATCCGAAAAAAATTGTTGAATATGATGAATATATTGATATGGGACAAGTTGCAGATAAAATTATTAGTGATAATATTAATGAAGATAAAAAAACAGAGAATGAAATAAAAGATACGATAAGAAATGTTGAAAAAAATGAAAATGAAATAGAAAACAAAATAATAGATAATGAAAAAAATACAAATGAAATAGGCAATACAATAAATGATAATGAGAAAAGTTTAAATGAAATAGAAAGTATAAAAAAAGAAATTATTTTTCCAAAGAAAGGAAGTAAGCTTGCAAATGACTTTGACAAGGAATACACTTCAGATAATATAAGAATGTATATTAATGTAGATAATCAAAAAAATGTACCAAAATTAAAAAAATATGAGAATACATATATAACAGATGGAGTTTATGAATATATTGAAGATTTAAAAGAACTAGGATATGAAATAGAAATTACAGAATCAGAAACTAAAGAACCATATAAAGGATTTCATACATATGATACTAATTTTAAAGTGTCAAAAGATGATTTTTATTGGACAATGTATTTAAATATCCAAGATGAAAAATATGTAGAATATGAATTTGGTATAGATTTATAATAAAAAATGAGGTGTTAAATATATATGGAGAATAATAATGATGGAAAAAATATTTGGAATAATCTTAAAAGTCAAATGTTAAAAGATGAAAGAACTTGGCTTTTATTAGTATTTATAGTGGCGTTTCTAATAAGCAATATACCTAAAAAGGAAATTATAAAAAAACCGATATATGTTAGTGATAAAATACAAAAAGAAATGGTTGAAACGCTTGAAAAAGAAACAAATAATATTAAAGAAGATAAAAAAAATATTACAATAGATAAGAAAAATGAAAAGGAATATAAAGTTAAAGTGCATATAGATTTTACTGAAAATTTAATTTTTAGTAAGTATGATGTAAAATTTAAAAGTGATAATGGAGAAAAATTTTTAAAACACGGAGAAGATCAAGATATTGAATTGACTTTGAAAGAAGGAAAAAGAGAACTGACCTTTATTAGTAACGAAAAATCAAGTATTAAGGAGATTAAAACAATTGATGTTACATCTAATATGGAAATTGGATATAAAATAAATTGCTACAGCGATGAGATTACAGTGGAAGAATTATATATTGATAAAGATACAAAATTAGAAGAAAATCAAATAAAAATAGATTTTAACAGTTCAGATTTTAATGAAAAAAATTATAAAGAAGCTATTAATAAATTATCTCAATTAGGCTTTACAAATATTAAAGAAAATCCAATATATGATATTATCTTCAATATTACTCCTGATGGAGAAATAAAGAATGTTACTATTGATGGCAGTACTGGATACAGAAAAGGAGATATTTTTAGTAAAGATGTTGAGATTATAGTAAGCTATCATATGAAAGATGATGATGATCCATCTAAATCAAAACCACCATTTGATAGTAAAACTGCAAGTGATATGAACTATAGTGATGTAAAAAAAGCTTTTGAAGAAGCAGGATTTAAAAATATATCATTAAAAACAGATATAACATCAGATGAGGAGAAAAACGAAAAAGTATCTCGTATTATTATTGATTCAAGTGAAGCTGATAAAGAAAGAGGATATGATCCAAATAAAGAAGTAGATATCCATTACTATATATATAAAGAGCCTGAAAAAGAAGAACCAAAAGATGAATATGGAGATGGAAAACATGAAGCTATGGCGAAAACAGCATTTCAAAATGCAGGAAAATCATTATATCCTTACGGAATAAAATACCATTGGATTATAGGACGAAGAGATTTTACTTATCAAGGAAATGGTATTTGGCATATTGAAGTTGATGTTACTATAACTAATGCGTTTAACGCTAAAATGGATGCTATTGCATCAGGATATGTTGATTTTATTGCAGATGAAGTCAGAGATTTCAATGTAAGGAATAAATACTAATATTTAGAACTACGGTTTATCAGAATAAGTATAACTATAAATATTTAAGAGTAAGGATCATTTATAAAAGAAAGGATAATTGTATAATGTATTTTCATTATACGAGAAAAAATTTGATATGAAAATAGGTTTTTTTGGAGGATGCTTCAATCCTCCAACAATCGCACATATTGCTCTTGCAAATAAAGTATTAATAGAAACAAATTTAGATAAAGTTATATTTGTACCTGTTGGAGATTTCTATAAAAAGAAGGAACTTACATCTGCAAAAGAAAGATACAATATGTTAAAATTAGTGTGTGATGACTTAAAAAACATAGAAGTATCTGATATAGAATTGGATATTAAAGAAACCCTATATGCAATAGATGCTTTTAAGTTGATAGAAGAAAAGTATCGTAATGACGAAATATATTTCATAATGGGTGCAGATAATTTTATAAATCTAACGAAATGGAAAGCTGGAAAAGAGCTTATTGAAAAATATAAATACATAGTTTTAGAAAGGGATAATATTGATATAGAGGAATATGTAACAAATAACCTTAAGGAATATAAAAATAAAATCAAAATTGTAAAAAATGAAGAGTATGGAGATTTCAGTTCAAGTATGTTTAGAGAAAATAATGATTTTAGTATTGTTCCTAATAATGTTTTAAAATATATTAAAGAAAATAATCTATATAAAATTTCATAAATTTTTACAAATAATTGACAAAAACAGTGTAATATGTGATACAATAGTAAAAGAAAATTTAAGGACTATATTTGTCCTGAACGGAGGTTAAAAATGAGCGAAGTAAAATATAAGCGCATTTTATTAAAGCTAAGTGGAGAAGCATTAGCTGGAGACAACAAAACAGGAGTATACGCAGAAGTAATAGGAAGAATTTGTGATGAGATAAAAAAGGTAGTAGATTTAGGAGTTCAAGTTGGAATAGTTGTTGGAGGAGGAAATTTCTGGAGAGGAAGATATGGACATCAAATGGAGAGAACTACATCAGATTATATGGGAATGCTTGCAACAGCAATGAATGGGCTTGCACTTCAAGATACATTGGAAGCGAGAGGGGTTCCAACTAGACTTCAAACAGCAATAGAGATGAGACAAATAGCAGAACCATACATAAAAAGAAAGGCTGTAAAACATTTAGAAAATGGAAAAGTTGTAATATTTTCTTGTGGTACAGGAAATCCATATTTTACAACCGATACAGCAGCAGCTCTTAGAGCAGCAGAAATTGATGCAGAAGTAATTCTTCTTGCAAAAACGATTGATGGAGTATATTCTGCAGATCCAAAGGTAGATCCATCTGCTGTAAAATATGATAAAATATCATATTTAGATATATTAGATCAAGATTTAAAAGTTATGGATTCGACTGCAACAGCTATGTGTAAGGATAACAACATACCATTAAGAGTATTTGCTATCGAACAACCTGAAAACATTGTGAAAGTAGTTATGGGAGAAAATATTGGCACAATAGTAGAATAATTTATAAAAAAATTCATGTAGGGGCGGACGTCCCTGTCCGCCCTTATTTAAAAATCATAATTATAATAAAGGAGAGAAAATTTTATGGATTTTAAAAATATTGAGGAAAAAATGGATAAAACTATAAGTGTTTTACAAGAAAATTTTGCAGAGGTTAGAGCAGGACGTGCAAACCCAGCAATCTTAAATAAAGTAAAGGTTGATTACTACGGAGTTGCAACTCCTATAAGTCAAGTGGCTGGGATTTCCGTTCCAGAGGCTAGATTAATAGTTATTCAACCATGGGATATGAGCATTTTAAAAGAGATAGAAAAGGCTATACTTGCTTCTGATATAGGAATCACTCCAAATAATGATGGAAAGGTTATAAGATTAGCTTTCCCAGAATTGAATGAAGAAAGAAGAAAAGAGCTTGTTAAAGATATAAAGAAAATGGCAGAAGAAGCTAAGGTTTCAATTCGTTCTATAAGAAGAGATGGAATTGATGAAGCAAAGAGAGCACAAAAAGATGGTGAAATAACAGAAGATGATTTAAGAAATGCAGAGACAGAGATTCAAAAGATTACAGATAAAAAGACAGAGGAAATTGATAATATTACAGCTGCAAAAGAAAAAGAGATTTTAAGCATCTAGATTGAACAATAATTGCCATTTGGCGTTGTTGCTCATCAAGAGAAAATCCTTAGGCGTACACCTGTATGTTTCCGGTGTTTCTCTTTCGAGCGCCTAGCCAAATAACAATTCTTGTCCAATCTAAAAGTTGTAATAAAATGGAGGATAAATTAAATATGAATTTCAAGGAAGAATTAAGTAGATATGTTAAAATAGTAAACAATGAACTTGAAAAATATGTAAGAAAAGAAAAATGTCCAGAAGAAAAGCTTAATTCTTCTATGGAGTATAGTTTGATTAGTTCAGGAAAAAGACTTAGACCTATACTTATGATTTCTGCATATAAAGTATTTAAAGAAGACTATGAAGAGGTGTTTCCTTTTGCTGTAGCAATGGAAATGATACATAATTTTTCTTTAATACATGATGATTTACCTGCAATTGATAATGATGATTTTAGACATGGTAAGCCTACTAATCATAAGGCTTTTAATGAGTCAACTGCAATACTTGCAGGAGATGGCTTATTAAATAATGCTTATTTAGTTATAAGCGAAAGTATTCTAAAAGAACAAAATCAAGATATGCTTCAAGCGAAAATCAAAGCATTTAATGTATTAGCATACGGAGTAGACAGAATGATTGTGGGAGAATATGTTGATACAGAGTTTGAAGGGCAGGAGATTTCAAACGAATATTTAGAGTATATGCACAATAATAAAACAGGAGCATTGATTCGTGCATCAGTTAGAATTGGTGCTTTACTTTCAAGAGCAAATGAAGATGATTTAGAAAGACTTACAAAATATGCGGAAAAAATAGGCCTTGCATTTCAGATAAAAGATGATATTCTATCTGAAATTGGGGATGAAAAGATACTAGGAAAACCTGTTGGAAATGATAGAGAACATGGAAAGGTAACTTTTGTTACTAAATATGGTTTAGATAGAGCAAAAGAAATATTAGAAGATATTACAAATGAAGCATTAAATGAATTAGAAATATATGGGGAAAAAGCAGAATTCTTAAAAGAACTAGCTATATATATAAAAAATAGAGAAAAATAAAATTCTTTTCTAAACTTTGGAGGAAATGTAATGAGTAACAAACCAAAACATATAGCAATAATAATGGATGGAAACCGAAGATGGGCAAAAGAGAAAAGAGTTTCTACCGCACTTCGGACATAAAGAAGGAGCAGAAAATCTAAAAAGAATAGTTAGATATGCAAATAAAATTGGAATAGATTATCTTACTGTATATGCTTTTTCTACTGAAAATTGGAAGAGAAGTGAAGAAGAAGTAGGGGCATTAATGGTGCTATTCAAAACTTACTTAGATGATTTGATAAAAACTGCAGATACAGAAAATATTAGAATAAAATTTCTGGGACATATAGAATCATTATCAAAAAACCTACAAAATAGTATTCAAAAAGCAATTGAAAAAACAGGAAATAATACAGGTTTAACTCTTTGCATTGCATTTAATTATGGTGGAAGAGATGAAATTACAAAGGCTGTAAGAGAAATAGCAGAGGATGTAAAACAAAACAAAATAAAGATTGATGATATAACAGAAAATTTGGTCTCAAGTTATCTTTATACAAAAGATGAACCAGATCCTGACCTTTTAATTAGAACAAGTGGAGAACTTAGATTAAGCAATTTCTTGCCTTGGCAACTTGTATATTCGGAGTTCTTATTTGTAGAAAAATATTGGCCGGATTTTTCAGAAGAAGATTTAGATGATGCAATAAAAGTATATGAAAATAGAAATAGAAAATTTGGAGGTAAATAATTCCATGGATTTAAAAAGAATCTTAACATCACTAATTGGCTTTCCAATTGTGCTTGCAATTATTATTTTTGGGAATAATACTGTTATAGATATATTTTTTGGGATAGTTGCAATTATTCGGCATGAGTGAATACTTTGGAGCATTTGAGAAAAGCAAAAAAGCTAAGCCTATAAAATGGATAGGATATTTAGCAGCAGCAAGTATTGCAGTATTAAGATTATTTCATACAAAGTCTTCACTTATTGATGAAGATGTTGATATGATTAATATGATGTTTTGTGTAGTTATATTTTCTATGTTTGTGATTTTTTTCCATATTCTTAATTCTGGAATGAAGATTACAGTCGTAGATGGTGGAATAACTTTATTCGGTATATTGTATGTACCAGTACTTACAATGTTTTTATCAATAATTCATTCACAAAAAAATGGAATTATATTGCTAATATATGTAATATTATGTGGATGGGCAACTGATGTATTTGCGTATTTTGCAGGTAAGATAGCAAGCACTAAAAAACATAAATTTAGTAAAGTTAGTCCAAATAAATCAATTGAAGGATGTATAGCAGGAGCTGTTGGTGCAGTTGTAACATGCTTAATTTATACTGTGATTTGCAATACATATTTCTATACAAATATTTCATATATATATATTATACTTATATCATTACTTTTAAGTATAATAGGGCAAGTTGGAGATTTTGCAGCATCTAGTATTAAGAGATACAATGATATTAAAGATTATGGAAATATAATTCCTGGTCATGGAGGAATATTAGACAGAATTGATAGTATCTTGTTTATTGCTCCTGTTGCATATATCTTGCTTATGAATATATGAAAAATATAACAAATTAGCCAAATCTCGTTGGAGCTTTTGTTCTATAGTTTTGCATAAAGGACCGCCGAGCTCAATCGGCGTAGGACATTTTTTCTTGCAAGTTTTCAGAAAAAAAGTGCTACGCCTTCGCACGGCTACTTTTGGCAAAAATATATAAAACTTCTGCGCTTGGCTATTGTTACTATTCTAGGAGGATTATATTTTGACAATTTTGTTAGGTATTATAAAAACCTTGATTCTTTTAGGGATTTTAGTTATAATTCACGAAGGTGGTCATTTTTGTATTGCTAAGCTTTGCAAAGTTAAAGTTAATGAGTTTTCTATTGGCTTTGGCAAAGCTTTGTGGAGTAAACAAGGAAAAGAGACAAAGTATTCTGTTAGAATGATTCCTTTAGGTGGTTATGTTAGTTTAGAGGGGGAAGATGAACATTCTGACGAAGAAGGTTCCTTTAGTAATAGTAGTATATGGAAAAAGTTAGCAATTGTTTCTGCTGGAGCAATAGTTAATATTTTGTTTGGATTACTTGTATATTTTTTACTTGTTACAGTACATTATGGTTTTGAGATTGCTCTTCGTAGTACAGGTAATTTTATAGTGGCACTTGGAGATAGCATAAAAACATTATTTACAGGTGGAACTAAAATAGATGATTTAGCTGGACCTGTTGGAATTACCTCTATTGTATCACAAACTTCAAGCATGACAGATTTTGTATATCTTTTGTCTGTAATTTCACTTTCTTTAGGTATAACAAATCTTATTCCAATTCCGCCACTAGATGGAGGAAAATTACTTTTATACGTGATTGAAGCAATCAAAAGAAAACCACTTAAAGAAGAAACATCACTAAAAATACAAATGCTAGGTTTTTCTTTTATAATAGGGCTTTCGCTTTTTGTACTATATAATGATGTGATGAAGTTAATATGAGGTAATAAATATGAAACATAACATAGGAGTTTTTTTATCAAGAATGCAACCATTACATATTGGTCATCTTGGAATAATTGAAAAAGCAATTTCTGAAAATGATAAAGTTGTTGTATTGATTGGAAGTAAGAATAAGAATGGAACACTAAGAAATCCTTTTGATGTAAAGCTAAGAAGAGAGATTTTAGAAGATGCTTTATTAGAAAAGTTCGGACATGAGTATAAAAACAAAATATTTATTTCAGAGCTTCCAGACTGGTCTATGGAAACAGAAGTAGAAACTTTCCTAGAATGGGGAAGATATTTATATTATAATATTGTTTCTATTGCAGAACAAAAAGAATTTTCAATATATTTTTCAGATGAGCCAAAACTTATAAAATCATGGTTTGAAAAAGAGCTGCAAGACAGAATAATTTTTAGACTTTTTGAAAGAAACAATATGTTTGATGCGGTATCTTCGACAAAAATAAGACAAGCTTTTATTGATGAAGATAAAGAGTACATACAAAAAAGTTGCCCAAATGCGGTTGTGAAAAGATATGATGAATTAAGAAAAATATTAAAGAAAGTAAATGAAAATCCAAAAGAAGATTATACAATTTAAATTATAGAGTAGCCAAATACAGAAACTTTGCTTTTGAGATAAATAAATGATATTCTTTGTTAAAGATAAAAGTGTCTCCATTTGTCAAAAAGAGTGCGGGCGAGTGTTTGGTTGATTAAATAATTTTATGGAGGAACAATGAAAGTAGAAGATTTTAATTATGATTTACCAGAAGAATTAATTGCTCAAGTACCAATAAAGAAGAGAGATACATCAAGACTTATGGTGCTTAATAGAAAAGAGCAAACCATAGATAGTACAAAGATTTTTTCTGATGTAATAGATTATTTAGAAGAAGGAGACTGTCTAGTAATAAATAATACAAAGGTAATTCCTGCGAGATTATATGGAAAAAAGGAAACAGGTGCAAATGTAGAATTTTTACTTTTAAAACAACTAGAAGGAGATATATGGGAAAGTATAGTAAGACCTGGAAATAAGCTAAAACCTGGAACAAAGGTTAATTTTGGAGATGGACTTCTTGAAGCAGAAGTACTAGAAGTTTTGCCAGGAGGAACTAGAAAAGTAAAATTTAATTATAATGGAATTTTTAATGAGATATTAGATAAGATAGGACTTATGCCACTTCCACCATATATACATGAAGAATTAAAAGAAAGAGACAGATACCAAACAATATATGCAAAATATGAAGGTTCAGCAGCAGCACCAACAGCAGGACTTCATTTTACAGAGGAGCTTCTTAAAAAAATAGAAGAAAAGGGCATAAAAATCGCAAATGTTACACTACATGTTGGAATAGGAACTTTTAGACCAGTCAAGGAAGAAAATGTAGAAGAACATGAAATGCACACAGAACATTTTTATATCAAAGAAGAAGATGTAAAGAAAATAAATGAAACAAAGGAAAATGGTAAAAGAGTAATTGCAGTTGGTACAACATCTTGTAGAGTGCTTGAAAGTATAGCAGATGAAAATGGAAAAGTACATGTATGTGAAGAAGATACTGGAATATATATTTATCCAGGATACAAGTTCAAATGTATAGATGGTCTTATTACAAATTTTCATTTGCCAAAATCAACATTACTAATGCTAGTTTCAGCATTAGCTGGAAGAGAATTTATACTTAAAGCTTATAACAAAGCTGTTGAGGAAAAATTTAGATTTTTCAGCTTTGGAGATGCGATGTTGATAATTTAAAAGTAGAACAGATATTGCAATCAGTGCAAATCTCATATCTATTTTCAAAAATTAATTTGAGAGTATTTATAAATTCATCATTATGCTCATTATCTATCAAATGGATAATGAGTTTTTTTGGTGTTAGATTAAGAAGTGTATTTAAAGCATAATCATTTGATGAAAACGATATATCAGACAAATATTTTGCTTTAAATATTTCATCTTCAACAGGGATGATGTTTTTATCAATATCAAGTAATATACTTTCTCCATTATGATATATTAAATGTATAAGAGGAGAGTTAAAAGGAGTCATTGAAACATAAAGCTTTAATATACTTACAAATTCGTTATATTCTTTTTCTATTAAATATTTATTGACAGAAATATCAATAATATAGTCAAGATTTTTCATATAATTTTGAAGTCTAAAATTAACAAAACCATCTAATACAAGAGATTTATTTTGCTTAATATAATCAAGTATAGCATAATATATAGCAAAGAAATTATCATCGGTAGTTATAGCATCTTCTTCTATAAAGTCATTTGAAATTTGAAGAATGATTTTCTTTTCAGGTAATGAAAAATAGAAGTAATTATATTCTAAAATTCTTTTTAATAGTTTCTCTTGATAGAAATGTATTATAGCATTTGTTAAAATGCTAGCAATTTTATCATAAAAAAAATCTGTGTTTTCAGACATAAAATGAACTATGACATTTTCATAAATTTTGAATTTATGATTTGATATATAAATTGAGTCTATGTTTAAAGATGAAAACTTCTCTAGCAAATATGATATTATATTATCGTTATTCGTTTTTATGCATAGCGATTTCATTTTTAAAAAAGACCCCTTTCAAATAAACATATGTATAGTATTTGCTAATTTTTTAAACCGTATACATTATATTATTCAAAAAAAGTCTTTTGAGAAACTTGTATTTATTTATATATTCTATAATCTACTTCAGGGAAGATAGGGTCTTTTTCTTCTATATCATTTAAAAATTCTTTATCAATTTTATTTTCTTTAATCTGTTTATATAGTTTATTAAATCTACCGACATGGTCTTTAGTTCTTCTTTTTGCATATTCAACCATAGTTCCATTTGTTATAATAAAGTTCCAGTCGCTACTTTGTGCAAGGAGAAGTTCTCTTGCACATTGATTTAATGCTCTAATTTTTATTTTATCTTTTTCATCAGCATAAGTATTTGCAAGTTCAACCATTCTGTCTCCGCATTTATGAAGATGTCTTATTGCATAATCATTTAGCTCGTTTAACCAAACTTCGCTATATCCATTTGCACCCCAACTAGAACGACATGGAGTACATTCTTGTATTTCAGGATATTTGTCTATATATTCACTAGGTGTTATTAATTTAAAATCAGATTTATCATAGTAGATTTTTTTAAATAAAATATATAGCCAATATGGACCTTCATACCACCAGTGACCAAATAGTTCTGCATCATAAGGACAAAGTATGATAGGAGGCTTATCCATAAAATTCGCAAGATTCGTAATTTGTGCTTGTCTCGAATCAAAGAAGTGCCCAGCTTGTTTTTCAGCAGAATCCTTTGCCCACTGAATATCATAAATGTCTTTATCTTCAGTTTTACCAGTAATTCTATGATATTTTATTCCTGTGTTTACACGTACTCCATCATATGTAATATATGGCTTGATATATTCATAATCAGCTTCATAACCAATATCTCTATAAAACTCACGGTAGTTAAAGTCTCCAGGGTAACCACATATAGAACTCCAAACTTGTTTTGAAGCCTCCATATCACGACCAAAAGCAGTGATGCTACTAGGAGAAACGATAGGAGCAAATGTTCCATATACCGGTGTTGGATTTGCATATAGTATACCATGAGATTCAGTAATTATATATTCTATGCCAAATTCTTTTAAATATTTATCAGCTTCTGGAACATAACCACATTCAGGAAGCCAGATTCCACGAGGTTTTCTTCCAAAATATTTTTCATAAGTTTGAACACCAACTGCAATTTGTGCACGAACGGTTTTTTCATTTACGTATAGTATCGGGAAGTATCCATGAGTTGCTCCGCAAGTTATTATCTCAAGTACTCCGATATCTTGGAAATGTTTAAAGCCTTGGATAATATTACACTTGTATTCTTCTTTGAAAATATGTAAATCTTGAGTATATCTATCTAAGTAATAATGTGATAATTTATTAATTCTAGGATTATCTTTTGTTCTAATAACCTCTTTTTCACAAAGTTCGATATGTTTCTTCAAATAATTTATATATCTTTTTTGCAATAATTTATTATCAAGCATCGAAAGAAGAGGGGGAGTAAGCGACATTGTTATTCTAAAGTCAACTTTTTCCTCCTCTAGTTTTTTAAAATTAGTAAGCAAAGGTATATATGTTTCTGAAATCGCTTCAAAAAGCCATTCTTCTTCTAAATAGTTTTCACTTTCTGGATGATGCACAAAAGGTAAATGTGCGTGTAAGACAAAGCTTACGTAACCTTTTGGGTTATTATTCATTTGTAATTCCTCTTTCTATTTCATTATGAACTCACCAGAGCTTGGATTTGTAAGTCCATTTAAAGTTTCTTTATTATATAATGCACTATATACATCATATATATTTCCATATAATCTATCTATATTATTAATAAATCTTAAGCTACCATAATCTTTTTCTGAAATTACACCAGTCTTTACATTTCTAAATCTAACATGTCCCAAATCAGATTTCTCAAACAGTATATGATCATTAGGAGAAATAATATCATTTGAAGAATCAATGTAGATGTATTCTTGAGGTCTTTCAATAATTTTTCTTCCAAGTTCTATAGTGTAATCACAATTAGGCTCTTGACATCTTATATACCAACTATTTGCAAAATCATTAATCTCTATTTCAAAAGAATAATTTTTTGTATTGTTATGGACAATCAAGATAGGTCTTGACTCATAAAAGAAATTTTCACCATATTTTGAAGTTAGTTTATTTCTATCATCTTCTGAAATATCCCAATATACAAATAGGGCAGTTGGAGTTTGAGCTAAGATTTTTACAGTTGTCTCATTATATCCGTATGGTAAATCATAATACTCTACAAGCATAGGCTTTGCAGTTGATTTTGTTCTAGAAGAAGTTTTTCTTGGCGCCGTTGCTTTTGAAGCTGAAGAGGTTTTCTTACTAGATGCTTTAGTAGCTGATTTATTGGCTGATATTTTTGATTTTGCAGTTGTTTTAGCAGTAGTTTTTGAATTTACTTTTGCTTTTTCTTTTGATGCTATTTTTTTACTTTCAATTTTTTTAGTAACACTTTTTTTAGATGTCTCTTTTTTTTCAGCTGTATTTTTTTTTGCCACAGAACTCTTTGTGCTAGTTGTTTTTGAGACCTCTTTTTTATCTTCTTTTACTTCTTTTTTAGTTTTTATTGCCATAAAACTTCCTCCTTTGTAATTTATATGTAAATTCATATGTACTATCATATACTAAAATTCAAATAAATTCAATACAATTTACAAGAAAAAATATAAAAAATCTGTAATAAAATTGTAATAAAAATGTAAAGAAAATGTAAAATAACGGTAAAGTCTTGCTAGAGTATACATATATTCAGATAAATAATTGTTAGTGTCGAATTTTGTCGCGAATTTAGGTATTGACAGTTTAAGTATTATGTTATATAAAAAAGATAATGAAAAGTTGAAAATTCAAATCAACAATTTATTATCTATTTTTTATAGAAATACAACTTAGTTTATGCAAAACAAAATCTATTGGTATTCGCCAAAGAAAAAATCAGTAATCAAATTTAGAAATATTAGTCAAACATATTGACAAACAGTACCAAATATAGTATTATATAAACTACAATTGACTAATATTTCTGCATTAGGAGGAAATATATGTCAGATATTGATAAAATCATACAAAAGATGAAAAGACAGCCAAATGGCATAAGATATGCAGAATTAGCAAAAGTACTAGAATATAATGGATATAAAATGAAAGTGAAAAAACGATACATCACATAGAAATTTTATTAATGAAACAGGAAATGTTATTACTATAAAAGAGGATAATCCATTAAAAGCTGTTTATGTAAAAGATGTTTTAAAAAGAATAGGAGAATAAAAAACAATTATTAGTGTATATTAAAAGAGGAGTAAATATTATGAAAAAAATTGATTATTATATGAAATTGCCATATAACTATATTATACAACAGGTAAATGATGAAAGCGGAGAATATTTTTATGCTAGAGTCTTAGAATTAGATGGGTGCCAAACTACAGGGGAAACATTTGATGAGACTTACAATAATCTAAAAGATGCAATGAAAGGTTGGATTGAAACTAAATTGGAAAATGGATTTGATATACCTCTTCCAATTGGACAAGAGAATTTTAGTGGTAAATTTGTTGTTAGGATACCAAAGTCACTTCATTATAAGTTGTCGATTGAAGCAGAACAAGAAGGTGTTTCTCTAAATCAATATGCTTTATATAAATTAAGTCATTAAAAGAAATTAAAGGGATACACACCGTAAAAAGTCCAAGAGGATTTTTTTAAGTTATATGATTTTCGGGAAACCAAAAGCATAAAAAGTATACCAAAGTACAATAGATAACATTAAGTCTATTGTACTTTTATTTTTTCATTTTAATTTTACTTGAGTTTTTTATTAAAATTTGATACAATACTATTGTTATGATAGCAGAGGTAATAATTAGCAGTAATGCTAAAGATTTAAATAGAATATTTGATTATAACGTACCAGCAGAAATGCTTGGTACTATTTGTGTTGGGAGTAAAGTACTAGTTCCATTTGGAACTATGAAAAGATACCAAGAAGGTTTTGTTATAGGTTTTAAAGAAAAGTCTGAATTTAAAATAAAAAATATTGCAAAGTTAGAAGAACGGTGGACTTGATGAAGAAAGAATAAATCTTGCTAAACTTATGGCACATAAATATTTTTGCAATATATCAGAATGTATAAAGCTCATGCTTCCTCCTGGAACTACGGCAAAAAATACAGAAAATCGAGTAAAAGATAAATCTGCTAAATTTGTATATCTATTGAAAGAACCTGAAGAAATTGAAGAAGAAATAGAAAAGAAAATATTAAAGTCAGATAAACAAATTCGTACTCTGAACTTTTTGATGCAAAATGAAGAAGTTTTACAATCAGAACTTATATCTTTTGCAGAAAGTAGTAGTGCTGTTATAAAGACACTTGAGAAAAATGGATATATTGAAATAGTAGAAAAAGAAATAAATAGAAATCCTTTTAAGAATAAACATATTACACCTACTAAAAATCTTGAACTTACAAAAGAACAACAAAAAGCAATGAATAGAATAGAAGGCTCAATTATTGATAAAGAATTTAATGAATTCTTACTATTTGGTGTAACTGGCTCGCGGAAAAACTGAGATATATTTGCAATTAATTGGAAAAGTATTAGAAAGAGAAAAATCGGCTATTGTACTTGTACCTGAAATTTCGTTAACACCGCAGATGGTAGACAGATTTATTGCAAGATTTGGAGAAAATAAAATAGCACTTCTACATAGTAAACTTTCTGTTGGTGAAAGATATGATGAGTGGAAAAGAATCGAAAAAGGAGAAGCTAAAATTGTAATTGGTGCAAGATCAGCTATATTTGCACCTGTTAAAGATTTAGGAATAGTAATAATTGATGAAGAACATGATACATCATACAAATCTGATATGACACCAAGATACAATGCAAAAGAGATTGCTCTTTATCTTACTAAAAAGAATGATATACCACTTGTGCTTGGTTCTGCAACTCCAAGTATTGATACATATTATAAATTAGATAAAGAAAATAGTGTAATAACATTAAGAAATAGAGCAACAGGCTCAAAACTCCCAAACGTAGAAGTTATAGACATGAAAAAAGAGCTTGCTATTGGAAATAAATCGATGCTAAGTATAAAACTTCATGACATGATAGAACAAAATTTGCAAAAGAAGAAACAGACAATTCTCTTTTTAAATAGAAGAGGATATTCTACTTTTGTTATGTGTAGAGATTGTGGGTATACTGCTAAATGCAACAATTGCAATATCACTTTAACTTATCATATAAAGCAAGATAAGCTTAAATGTCACTATTGTGGATATGAGAGAAAGAATTTTACAGAGTGCCCTGAATGTCATGGAAAGAATATAAGATATTTTGGGACAGGAACAGAAAAACTAGAAGCAGAGATAAACAAGTTATTTCCAAATGCTAAAACAATAAGAATGGATATTGATACAGTAACAAAGAAAAATTCATATGAAGATATATTAAACAAGTTTAGAGATGAAAATATTGATATATTAATTGGAACACAGATGGTAGTTAAGGGACATCATTTTCCTAACGTGACTTTAGTTGGAGTAATTGCAGCAGATAGCAGTATGTATATGTCAGATTATAGAAGTAATGAGAGGACTTTTGGACTTTTAACGCAGGTCGCAGGAAGAGCAGGGCGTGAGGAAGATGAAGGAAATGTAATTATACAAACATATAATCCAGATAGCTTTCCAATCGAATGTGCAAAAGAACAAGACTATATGAAATTCTATGAACAAGAAATAAAATTAAGACAAGTCTTGAAATATCCACCATTTTGCGATATAATAAAACTTGAGGTTAGTGACATATATGAAAAAAACGTATCAAGAGTTATTACTGAAATATATGACAAACTATTAAAATTAGGTGGAAAATCAATGTCTATATATGCACCAATGCCTTGTCCTATAAGCAAAATAAAGAATAGGTATAGGTGGAGGATTATTATTAAGTGCAGACTTCGGAAATAGCATAATAAACAAAATTAATGAAGCTGTAGATGTAGTTAAACTTGGTGCTAGCACTAGAATAAGTATTGACATTAATCCAAATAATATGAACTAAGAACATACTAGCCAAACACAGGAGTTTTGCTTTTGTGACAAACGGGGATATCCTTTGCCGAAGGCAAAAGTGTCCACATTTGTCACAAAATAATTTTAAAAATATAAGGAGATAAAGAAGATGGCTATTCGTAATATCAGAAAAGAAGATGATGAAATTTTAAAGAAAAAATCAAAAGAAGTAGATGTGATTGATGACAGAATAAGAGAACTAATAGAAGATATGGTAGATACTATGCATAAGTATGAAGGTGTAGGACTAGCTGCTGTACAAGTTGGTATTTTGAAAAGAATTCTTGTGATTGATTTATATGATGAAAAGACACCAATTATAAGACTTATAAATCCTGTTATTATAAAAACAAAAGGAACACAAGAGGTTGAAGAGGGATGCTTAAGTTTTCCAAATAAATATGTAAGAGTTGTAAGACCAAATGAGGTTACAGTTGAAGGCTTAAATGAAAAAGGAGAAAAGGTTGTTATAAAAGGAAAAGGACTTCTTGCACAAGCTTTGTCACATGAGATAGATCATTTGAATGGAATTGTCCTTACTGATGTTATGATTCCGGGGACAATGGAATATGTAGATCAGTCCAAAAAATAATTTGATTAGAACTAAAATTTCCGCCAAACTCGAAAGGAGGTTTTGTTTCAAAAAATCTCAAAAATGATTAAATCGAATAATTTCGCATAATTTCTAATTCAAATTAAAACGGTTCCCTCCTCGATAAACTCGGGATCTTCCATTTTAATTTGAACAAGAAATTTTATGCTCAATGATTCTCAATTCCTCATTTTTTCAATTTTTTGAAAACAAAACTCCTGCGTTTGGCTAATTTAGTAAAACGAGGAGGAACGTTTTTTAATGAGAATTTTATTTATGGGTACGCCTGATTTTGCTAAGGCTTCGCTTGAAGCTTTATATAATGCAAAATATGATATAATTGGAGTTGTTACAAAACCTGATGTACAATCTGGTAGAGGAATGAAAATAACAGAATCTGACGTTAAGAAATTTGCAATAGAAAAAGGATTAACAATATATCAACCAGAAAAAGTAAAAAATAATACAGAATTTATAGATAAAGTAAAAGAAATAAATCCAGATTTAATTTGTGTTGTAGCGTATGGGAAAATTCTTCCAAAGGAATTATTAGAAATTCCAGAAAAAGGCTGCATAAATGTACACGGATCACTTCTCCCAAAATATAGAGGTGCAGCACCTATTCAATGGGCAAGACTTAATGGAGATGAAACAACAGGTATAACTACAATGTATATGAATGAGAAAATGGATGAAGGTGATATAATTTTACAGGAGGAGACTAAAATTGGAGAATATGAGACTTGTGGAGAACTTTGGGACAGATTATCTAAAATTGGAGCAAAACTATTAGTTGAAACTGTAAAACAGATAGAAGCAGGAACAGCGTCAAGAAATAGGCAAGAAGGAGAATTCTCAATTGCTCCAATGTTTGATAAGTCAATTGCAAAAATAGATTTTAGCAAAGATATAAAAGAGATAAAAAATAAAGTGTATGGACTTAATCCTTTTATGGGAGCATATGCATTTTATCAAGATAAGAAAATAAAATTCTGGAGAGTTGAAATTTTAAGTGATAAAGAAGCAAGTGAATTTATACAAAAAGATATAACGGAAGAAATTCAATCAGGTGAAATTCTTTTGGCAAATGATAAGCAAGGACTATTTGTAAAAGCAAAAAGCGGAGTCTTAAAAATAACTGAAGTTCAAGGCGAAAATTCAAGGAAAATGAATACATGTGATTTCTTAAGAGGAAACAAATTAGAGGTTGGAGAAAAGTTTAATTAAGAGTAGTAACAAGTCAAACACAAAAGCTTAGATAAAATTTGACGGAAATTTTTGGAAAACAATTGACAAAGCTCTTATAATATGCTAAAATATTAAACTGTAACCGCATAAGTCAAGGTACATAAAGTCTAATTAAGTTTAGATACCTATATTTTAAGGTTAGCGAGTATACGAAAAGGGAGGTGCTTTCATAATGTACGCTATAATCGAAACTTGTGGAAAGCAATACAAAGTATCTGAAGGAGATGTAGTTTTCTTCGAAAAATTAGAAGCTGAAGAAGGAAAAAAAGTTAAATTTGATAACGTTATTCTTGTATCAGACGGAAAAAAAGTAGAAGTTGGGACTCCTTATGTTAAAGGTGCTAAAGTAGAAGGAAAAGTAATTGCTCATGGTAAAGCTAAGAAAATCATTGTTTTGAAATATAAAGCAAAGAAGAATTATAGAAGAAAACAAGGACATAGACAACCATTCACAAAGGTAGAAATTACATCTATCAAGTTAGCAGCTGAAAAAGCAGATACAGAAAAGAAAACAGCTGAAACTAAAACAGCAGAGAAAAAAGAAACTGCTAAAAAGACAGCTACAAAAAAAGTAGAAGCTTAATTTTATGAAATATACTAAAACAGTAGAAAGGAGAAATGACATATGGCACATAAAAAAGGGCAAGGTAGTGTTAAGAACGGTAGAGATAGTGAGTCTAAACGCCTTGGTGTAAAAAGAGCCGACGGTCAATTTGTTCTTGCAGGAAATATCTTAATAAGACAAAGAGGAACAAAAGTACATCCAGGTACTAATGTTGGTATCGGAAGTGACGATACTCTTTATGCTAAATCAAATGGAATTGTTAAATTTGAAAGATTAGGAAAAGACAAAAAGAAGGTAAGTGTTTATCCAGAAGAACAATAAATAATTAAGCGCTAGGGGCACTTAGGTTGCCTCTAGCGCTTTTGAGTGTAAGAACAGAATTTTAAAATATTACAATAAAAGTAGCCGTGCGAAGGAGTTTTGTTTTTCTTCCGAAAGCTTGAAGGAAGAAAATACAACAGCTCCGATAGAGCTCGGCGGATATTTATAGTTTATATAATAATATATATAATATAATTTTAATAATAGGAGGAATAATTATGGGATTATTTAAAGAATTTAAAGAATTTGCATTAAAAGGAAACGTAATGGACCTTGCAATAGGTGTTATCATAGGAGGAGCTTTTTCTGGAATAGTTACAGCACTTACAGATAATGTTATACAACCACTTATCAATTTGGTAGGTGGAGCAGAAGTACATGGAACTATAGTACTTGCAAAAAATGCTGCAGGAGAAGTTACATCTGCAATAGATTATGGAGCATTTATAACTGCTGTTATCAATTTTTTAATTGTTGCATTTGTACTATTTATGATTGTAAAAGCAATAAATACAGCTGATAAGAGAAATAAAGAAGCTTTAGAAAAATTAGCTAAAAAGGTTAAAAAGAATAAAAAAGGTGAAGTAGTAGAGGAAACACCAGTTGAACCTACAACAAAGATTTGTCCATATTGCTTATCTGAAATTCCTTACAAAGCTACAAGATGCTCTCATTGTACATCTGAACTTGAAATAGAAACTAGCAATATGAAAAACTAGGCGATAAATAGCAAAACACAGGTGGCATACTTATCTTCCGAAAACGCAGAGGAAGAGAACACTTACTATCGACGAGATTTGGCAAAAATAATATAGATATACTTGAAAGGGAAAGGGCTAATGGAAAAGCAAGCTATAACTTATGAATTATTACATATTGATAAATACACAGGAGCAAGGAGGGGTGTGATTCACACCCCTCATGGTGATATTCAGACACCGATTTTCATGCCTGTTGGAACTCAGGCTACAGTAAAGTCAATGACACCAGAAGAGTTAGAAGAAAATGGTGCACAAATAATACTTGGAAACACATATCATCTTCATTTTAGACCAGGAGATGAACTTGTAAAGGAGGCAGGTGGACTTCATAAATTCATGAAATGGGACAAGCCTATACTTACTGATTCTGGAGGGTTTCAAGTTTTTAGTTTAAGTGCACTTAGAAAAATAAATGAAGAAGGAGTAGAATTTACTTCTGAACTTGATGGTAGTAAACATTTATTTACTCCAGAATCTGTTATGCAAATAGAAGAAAATCTAGGAGCAGATATTATAATGGCATTTGATGAATGTTGCCCATATCCTTCAACATATGAATATACAAAGCAATCTATGGAGAGAACAACAAGATGGGCTATGCGTTGCAAAGAAGCACATAAAACCACAGATAAACAAGCTCTATTTGGAATTATTCAGGGTGGATTTTATCAAGATTTAAGAGAGATTTCCGCAAGAGATTTGATAGCACTGAATCTACCAGGATACGCAATTGGTGGAATTGCAATAGGTGAACCTAAAGAAGAATATCTTAGAATTTTAAGACCTACTGCAAAATTAATGCCTGAAAATAAACCAAGATATATGATGGGAATTGGTTCTCCTGATTATTTAATTGAAGCAGTTTTAGCAGGAATTGATATGGGTGATTGTGTCCTTCCAACAAGAATTGCAAGACATGGAACAGCAATGACTTCACAAGGAAGAGTAGTTGTAAGAAATGCTACTTATGAAAGAGACTTTCGGTCCACTTGATCCAGAATGTAATTGTTATACTTGTAAAAATTATACGAGAGCATATATTCGTCATTTAATAAAATGCAAGGAAATACTTGGAATGAGATTATTATCAATTCATAATATACACTTCTTGACTAATTTGATGGAAAGAGTTAGAATAGAAATAGAGAATGATAATTTATTAAATTTTAAAAATGAGTTTTATAAAAAATATGGTTATACAAAAGAATAAAAGGAGGTATTAATATGCAAATTGAACAAGATGGTTTTATTACAAACAAGAAAAGTGGTAATGATAGTAAAAAAACGATTACAATTATAATTATAGCATTAGCAGTTTTAGTTACTATAATTATAGGCATTATAATTATAATGATGTCAATTGCGGGAGGAAAGCTTTCTGTATATGTTGATGGCGTTAAAGTAAAAATATCAGAAGATACATTTTTCTTTTCAGATGATGGAAAAGTGTATGTTTCAATAAAAGATATTGCACCAATTGTAGGGTATACAGCACATAATGGTGAATATAAAGTAAATGTTGAGAACGAAACAAATAAAGCATATGTAGAATGTAAAGATGAAACTGCTTCTTTTTTCTATAATTCACAAACAATAAGTAAAGTAGCACCTAACTCAAAGGACGATTATGAAAATATAACTATAAGTGAACCTGTAATAAGAATTAAAGATAAACTATATGTTATAAGTGATGGATTTACATCAGGATTTAACTGTTTATTTAATTATAATGAGCAAAAAAATAGAATAAGCATACAAACATTACCAAGTCTAGTTACATTATATACGCAACCTATTATTGATTATGGATTTGCCAAAATAAGTGAAGATTTTAATAATCAAAAGGCATTAATTAGTGGACTATTAGTAGTTTCAAGAGAGGATGAAAAACTTGGGGTTATAACAACATCAGGAGAAGAAATTATAAGCCCTAGATATAATAAAATTCAATTTATTGAATCTGCAAAAGAATTCATAATTACAAATTCAAGTAATAATGTTGGTATTGCATACAATACAGGAAAAACAAAGATTACAGTTTCATATGAGGATATAAAAGTTATAGACAGTGCTTTGGGATTATATTTAGTTAAAAGTAATAACAAATATGGAGTTATTAATTCTCAAGAGAATTTTATAATTCATATTGAATATGAACAAATAGGTATTGATACTACTAAATTCCCAGCAGATAATATAAAAAATCAATATATTCTATGTGACAATATAATTCCAGTTAAGTATAATAATAAATGGAGATTACTTGACATCAATGGAAAAAGATTGACAGATGAAGAATATGACGAGATTGGTTTTACAAATACTACTATAAAGAATAAGATAATTAATAATTCACTCGTAATTGGAAATACAAATACTATTATTGTTGGAAAATTGAAAGATAAAAGCAAATATTCAAATGAGAAAATATATGGTGGAGTTGATTCAAAGGGAAATACTCTAATCCCTGTTACTTTTGATGCTATATATTCTATAACAAGTGGTGGTCAAGTAACATATTATATTTTATACAATGGTATAGAATATAATGCGATTGATTTGATTAATGCTATAAAACTTCTTTTAGGATACAAAGAGGAAGAAATTAATCCACCGGATGAACAACAAGAACAAACACAGTCACAAAGTTCAAACGAAATAGTGGATACTAACACAGTTTCAAATGATAATTCCATAAATACAGAAACAACAAATACTGCTGAAACAAGTGTAAATCCAACAGAAACGAATAGCGTGATGAATACAATGGCTACTGCAAGTAACAATATTCAAGCTAATCAAAATGATATACAAACAAGTACATCTAATTAATAAAAATTATGGCGAAAAATGCAAATAAAAAAATATAAAAAATACTTGATTAATTTAAATAAATATGCTACAATATATTTAACAAATAAATAATTTAATATTTAATCCCTGCATGGTACGTACTTAAGGAAATTTTAGAACCTACAAAGCAATGGATATGGGAGCAGACTCTCTGAATATGGCGTGTATGCTTACACTTATTAGTAGTAAGAAACCCATGAGTATTTAGGTAAGCACCCACCTGTATATATACAGGTCCATAAAATTTCTTAGACTATACGGCTAATGTGGGGGATTTTTTTGTTGCTATTTAATAATTTTAAATAAATTACCGCCGAGCCTCTATCGGCGTAGGACATTTTTTCCTTGCAGGTTTTCAGGAAAAAAGTGTTACACCTTCGCATGGCTAGTTTTATTCTCAAATTATTAAATAGCAACAAATTTTCTAAATATTCTAAATTTTGTTGATTTTCTTTTAGAAAAAATATATAATAAATTGCAAGGAGGAATAGAAAATGAAGTTTCTAAAAAAGATTAATAAAGGATTAGTTCTTACGATTATAGTTATAGTTCTTTTAGTAATTTATTTAGTAAATATTGAAGTAAAGAGAAGTGCTGAAAAGCCTAATATTGAAAAAATTGCAAAGGAATACGTAGAACTTGTTGATAAGTATGCAGTTCTTCCAGAGGAGTATCAAAAAATATATTCTAAAATAAAAAATGATGATGAAGCAAATGAAATAGATGAAAAATTGGACAAGGCAATAGAAGAACAGCTTTCAAAATTTGATGAAGAATTAAAAACTAAAATGGTAGATAATAAAACTGCAAAAGAACAGCAAAAAAATATAATTGAATCAATAATTAGTTCTAATAACGACTTAAAGAAAAATGTAATGACAAAATATGATAGAGAAATAAAAAAGATAAAAAAGTATGAATTTGATGAAGACCAAGTTACTGTAACATTCGACTCGAATTTAGAAAATGAAACAAAATATATGGAAGGCAAGAAGGAAAAAACAAAGAAAAATACACAAAAATTTGAAGATGAATCTATAACTTTAAAATATGAAAATGGAACTTGGAAAGTTGTATATGCAGATTTAAGAATTCAACCTAATGCTACTCCAGAAATGCTCGGAATGTTTTAAATAGAAAGAAAAGCTGATGTCAAAGTGGATATTTTTTACACAGCAAAAGTGTCCTTTTTAACATTAGCAAATATAATTTAGAAAGGAAATCTTAAAAAATGGGTAATGTACTTGAAATAAAAAATTTAAGCAAGTTTTTTGGAAGAACAAAAGTTGTAGATAGTATAAATCTAGAAATTAAATCAGGTGAAATATACGGTTTCTTAGGACCAAATGGAGCTGGTAAAACTACGACCATAAAAATGATTTTAGGGTTATTAAGTATTGATGAAGGTGAAATAAAAGTTAATGGTTATGACGTAAAGAAGAACTTTGAAAAAGCTATGGAAAATTGTAGTGGAATAGTTGAAAATCCTGATATGTATGGATATATGTCAGGATTAGATAATTTAAAACTTTTTGCAAGACTTAGAAATGTTAAAAAAGAAAGAATTGATGAAGTAATAGAATTAGTAGGCATGAAGGAAGCTGCAAAAATGAAAGTTTCAAAATATTCACTTCGGAATGAAGCAAAGAATGGGACTTGCACTTACACTCCTACATTCGCCAAAGCTTTTAATATTGGATGAACCAACAAATGGACTAGATCCAGCTGGTATTAAACATTTAAGAGATATTTTAAAAGAAATTTCTAGAAAAGACGGTGTAGCAGTATTTGTCTCTTCACATATACTTACTGAAATGGAGCTTATGTGTGATAAAGTTGCAGTTATTAATAAAGGAAAGATAGTAAAGATTGAAGAAATACATAAGGAAAATGAAAATGAACATGCAAGTGAAGAATGTGAAATTAGTGTAAAACAACTTTTAGAAGCAGAGAAGATTCTTGGAGAAAATGGATATGAGACTAAAATATCTGATGATAAGATTTTTGTTAAAACATCACATGATAAAATTCCGGAGATTACCAAGTTACTTGCAAAAAATGATATTGACATATTTAATATAACACATAAAGAAAAGAGCCTTGAAGATATATTCTTTGATGCAACTGAAAATAAAGGAGGTCAAGAAAATGAAAATAATTAAATTAATACAAAATGAAACAATAAAAACTCTAAAAAAGACCTCTACGAAGATACTTATATTATTAGCTATTTTAGCTTTACTTGGAGCTGTTCGGATTTGCAAAGGGAATAACTGCACTAAGCAACTATGCTATGAATTTTGTGGAAGATGAGATAGAATGGAAGACGGAAATGCAAAATAGACTTAATTACTTAAAGAAATCTATAGAAGATAAAAATAGCTATAATGCAGATGCATTAGCACAAATAAAGGCGCAAATAGAAGTATATGAACTTGCACTTGAAAATGATATTAATTATGAATTTTCAAACAACTATAATTATTGGAAAAGACAGATTTTAGATGAAATTATGGCTTTAAGAACAAAAGTAATGTTACTTGAAAATAATAAATATTTGAGTAAAGAACAGAAAAAAGATAAAGAGGAAACACAAAACCAAGCAGAAGAAAGAATTAACATTATAAAAAATGATGATTATACAGGATATATAGAATTACTTAAAAGAGAAGAAAAAGATAAGCTTGATGATAAAGAAATTGAACAAGATGAATATAATGATAATATTTATTTGTTAGATTTAAAGGCAAAATACGAGATATTCAAAAATGACGGGATGGAATACACATCAAAGCAAAGTATATATTCTGATATTGAACTTATAAAAGAAAGTTTAAGAACAGGACTAAATTCTAATAATGGAAAGCTTTTAAAACCAAGTCAAATTAAAGAAATGGAAGATGCTTTAAAGATAGATATTTATAAGCTTGAAAACAATATTGCAGTAATTGAATCTATGACGGATGAAAGAGCTGTATATGACACGGTTTCTGAGCAGTTTAGTATGCTTATGGTTTCGCTTTTAATGATAATAATTGCAGGTTCAGCTATTTCTACTGAAATATCAAAAGGAACAATAAAGTTCTTATTATTTACACCAAATAAAAGATGGAAGATATTATTGGCTAAGGTTGTATCTACTATATTAATACTTTTGGCTTTAACAGTTATACTTTCACTTCTAAGTGTATTAATAGGAAATATATTCTTTGAAAAAGCTGGAAGTGATTATATCTATATAAAAAATGGAAATGTTCAAAAACTTTCATATATTGAATATAAAGTGCTTTATTTCTTGGCTTCAAGCATAGATATACTTGTATATATGTTTTTTGCATTTATGCTATCGGTTGTTACAAGAAATACAGCTTTAGCGGTAGGACTAAGTGTTGCAAGTTACGTAGGCTCTGGAATTGTAATGAACTTAATCAACATGTATATTAAAGCAGATTGGGTAAAGTTTATACCGTTTAATAACTTTGGAATAGCTGATAAAATATTCACAAGTTCAGTATCATATACAACAATGCAAATGGCAAGTGAGGCAATGAATAATGTATCAGTATGGCTTTCACTTGGAGTACTAGGAGTTTCAACACTTCTAATGATTATTACAATGTTTGACAGCTTTAATAAAAGAGATATAGTGTAAGATAAAAATTCCTCTGGCTACGCCAGAGGAATTTTAGTGTGCAATGGGGACGGAGAAAATTGTACATATTTATCTCATCAATCTAAACCAGTTATTATATAAATTTGTTGTCATATTTATTAGATTTATTTTTTCTACAGTTTCATTTGCAATTACATTTACAGTTTTTACTACTTTATCTCCAACAGAGTATGTCACTTGACCAATTATTGCTCCTTGCTCTATAGGTGCTTCTACTGTATCTCTAAATGTGATATTTTGCACAACTTGACTTGATTTTGATTTCTCTATAAATAGTGAAGCATCTTCTTCTAAGATTGCCTTTATTTCTGATTTAAGACCTTTTTCTACTTTAACAATACCTACAATATCATCTTTCTTTCCAAAAGATATATTAGTGAAATTTGAGAACCCATAGTTTAAAAGCTTTTGTGCTTCTGAAAAACGTATATCAGAAGAAGGAGAATGCATAATTACAGCAATTAAAGATAGTCCATCACGAGTTGCACTTGCAGATAAGTTATATAAAGCAAGAGAAGTAGAACCAGTTTTGAGTCCAGTACAACCTTGATAATTTCTAACTAGTTTATTTGTATTTACAAGCTCAGTTTTACCGATCTCTTAAACTATCCATGTAAATGGAAGTATACTTTGTGATAGATGGATGCTTATTTAAAAGTTCACGAGACATTAAGGCTATATCATAAGCAGACGTTACATGGTCATCAACATCTAAGCCATGTGGATTTTTAAAAGTTGTATCATGCATACCAAGTTCTCTTGCTTTCGAATTCATTCTTGCAACAAATTCTTCTTCAGAACCTGCAACGAATTCACTCATAGCAACAACACAGTCATTTGCTGAGTTTAAGCAGATAGCTTTTAGCATTTCCTCAACAGTTAAAGTTTCTTTTTCATTAAGCCAAATTTGAGAACCACCCATAGAAGCAGCATGTACAGAACATGGAACTGGAGTAGAAAGAGTAAATTGTCCATTATCTAGTGCTTCCATAATCAAAAGAAGAGACATAACTTTTGTAACACTTGCAGGTCTAAACATTTCATGTGCATTATGCTCATATAAGACTTGACCGGTAGTTTGCTCAATAAGAATAGCACCTCCAGATTCGAGCTTTAAATCAGTTGTATTACTACTAGAAGTTGACTCTATTAATTTACTAGAATCAGACCAAATATATGGAGTTAAAGCATAGGAATATGAGGAAAATGAAAAACCTAAAATACAAAAAATACAAAACAAATTAAATATTTTTTTAATATGCATATAAAAACCTCCAATTTAAAATTCGAGATGTTAAAATGATATGATATAAAGTATAAAAATATGCTTGAATTTATAAAAGCACAAAGTAGCCAAACGCAGGAGTTTTATTTTCAAAAAATTGAAAAAATGAGGAATTTTCACAAAAACTATTGCATTTATAGCCTGTTCTGTGGTATAATTGACAAGGTTAAAATTAGACACATAGGATTAATCTACAAAAAGTGCTTAAAATAAGTCTTTGTAGGTGCTTGAAATCCTATGGATGTTAAAACTAAAAGGAGGAATTTAAAATGGCAGTAGTTGCAATGAAACAATTACTTGAAGCTGGTGTTCATTTCGGACATCAAACAAGAAGATGGGACCCTAGAATGGCAGAATATATTTACCAAGCTAGAAATGGTATCCATATTATCGATTTACAAAAGACATCTAAGAAAATTGACGAGGCTTATGCCTTCGTTAAAGAACAAGTTGAAAATGGAGCTTCAGTTCTATTTGTAGGAACAAAAAAACAAGCTCAAGAATGCATGAAAGAGGCGGCTCTATCTTGCGAAATGTTTTATGTTGATCAAAGATGGTTAGGTGGAATGCTTACAAACTTTGGAACAATTAGAACAAGAGTTGAAAGACTAAAAAAATTAGAAGCAATGCAAGAAGATGGAACTTTTGATGTATTACCTAAAAAAGAGGTTATAGGACTTAAAAAGGAAATGGAAAAACTAGAAAAGAACCTTGGTGGAATTAAAAATATGGAAACATTACCAGGAGTTATATTCATAGTTGATCCTAAAAAAGAAAGAACAGCTATATTAGAAGCTAAGAAGTTAAACATTCCTGTAGTAGGATTAGTTGATACAAACTGTAGCCCAGAAGATATCGATTTCCCAATACCAGGAAATGATGACGCAATTAGAGCAGTTAAACTAATAGCAACAGTTATAGCTAATGCTGTTATAGAAGGAAAACAAGGAGAAGTTCTTTCATTAGAAGACCAAATGTCTGAAGAAAGTCAAGAAGAAGAAAAATCTATGGAAGAAGTTGTAGCTGAAGAAGCTAACGAGGATGTTGAAGAATAATATTTTTTGATTTTATAGAAAAGATTAAATATCAAAAAGACTTTTTATTACAAAAATGAGAATTTTAACAAGAATTAGTATATTGCAAAGCACACGAAGGAGATATTCCATGAGGCGTACTGGTGTACGTTGAATGGAAATCGACAGAGTAGTAACGAAGCAAGATGTTGATTATTGTTAAAATTATTATAGGAGGGATAAGATATGATAACAGCAAGCCTAGTAAAAGAGCTTAGAGAAAAAACAGGTGCAGGAATGATGGACTGCAAAAAAGTTTTAACTGAAACAGATGGAGATATGGAAAAAGCTGTTGAATTATTACGTGAAAGAGGAATAGCAAAAGCTGCTAAGAAATCAAGCAGAATAGCTGCTGAAGGATTAGTTACAGCTTATGTTTCTGAAGATGGAAAAACTGGAGCAGTTGTTGAAGTTAATGCTGAAACAGACTTTGTTGCAAAAAATGAAGAATTCAAAACATTTGCAAATGATTTAGCTGTTCAAGTAGTTAAAGAAAATCCAGCAAATGTTGAAGAATTATTAGCACAAAAATTCATTAATGATTCTAGTAAAACAGTATCAGAAGTATTAACAGATAAAATCGCTACTATCGGTGAGAACATGTCAATAAGAAGATTTGTTAGATTAACATCTAATGGAATGGTTGAAAAATACATTCACGGTGAAGGAAAAATAGGAGTTCTAGTTGCTATGGAAGGTGGAGACCATGAAGTAGCAAAAGACGTATGTATGCAAATAGCAGCAGCAAGACCTGAATACTTAGATAGAGATTCAGTTCCAGCAGAAGCTGTAGAAAAAGAAATGGAAATTCTAAAAGCTCAAGCTATGAATGAAGGAAAACCTGCTGAAATAGCTGAAAAAATGGTTCATGGAAGAATTGGAAAATTCTACGGAGAAATCTGCTTAGTTGAGCAAGAATTTGTAAAAGATTCAAGCATGAAAGTTTCTGATTTACTTGCTTCAAAAGGAGCAAAGGTTACAGAATTTGCAAGACTAGAAAAAGGCGAAGGACTAGAAAAGAAAGAAGAAAACTTTGCAGAAGAAGTTGCAAAACAATTAAATGGATAGTATTAATTGATTATCAGCCCTAAGATATAAATCTTAGGGCTGAATTAATACTTGCTACCCGAAAGCTACAATCAAAATTTGTTTTATAACATTTCTATTGTATAATTAAAAGCAGAATGGTAATATTTTTTACCATTCTGCTTTTAATGTTAGACAGCCTTAGGAATGAACTTTTTGTAATCACGAGAATAAAGAAGTTCATATCTTTCATTGATTATGACTTCTCTTCTTCCTATGCTGTCTCGAGAAATTCCCACCGAAGAAAGAAGTTCAAGAAATTGCTCATCCCGGTTCCATAGAACACAGCAATGCAAACGACGCATTGTTTCTTTAACATAGAAAATAAGAGCTTTTGACTGCTTTTCCGTTAGCTTAGACGTACCTGTAACCATCTCTATTGCCCGGAGATAAATTTGATTTACTGATTTCTTATTCTTCTTGGAATTTTCTGTTTTCATAATAAACCCTCCTTTTAGGATTTAAACAATAATATTATATCACATAATTAAATAAAAGTAAAATTTTATCAGATTCTATTGGCTTTTAATATTATTTGTAATATAATATTAATAATTAAAAAAATTTGGTTTAAATAATTAGATTTTTAATAAATATATGATATTATATTGAAAAAAGTGGAGTAAGAAAATGGAACTTATTAAGGAAGTGCTTATAATAATAGATATATTTACAGCAATATCTTTTGTATATTTTATAATTACAGGTTTATGTGTCTTAATGGATAAAAAGGAGATAAAAGATGGCACAAAAAAGCATAAATTTGCTATTATTATTCCAGCAAGAAATGAAGCTAAAGTAATTGGAAATCTTCTTAAAAGTTTAAACAAACAAGAGTATCCAAAAGAATTATATGATGTGTATGTTGTTATAAATAATTGCAAAGATAATACAAAGACAATAGCCCAAGAAAATAAAGCCAAGATTATAGAGTGTTTAAAACCAATATCTTCAAAAGGAACAGCATTAAGAACAGCATTTGCTAAACTCAGTAGTGTTGATTATGATGCATATTTAATCTTTGATGCAGATAACATTGCACATCCTCAATTTATAAAAAAAATGAATGATGCTTTATGCAGTGGGTATGATTTAGCACAAGGATTTAGAGACAGTAAAAATCCTTCGGACACATGGATTTCTTGCTCATATTCAATACATTATTTGATACATAATGTATTTTTAAATAAATCTAGAATGAATTTAGACAAGTCATGTTTTATAAATGGTACAGGTATTATGATTTCAAAAAAACATATTGACAAAAAAGGATACAAGGCTCACACTTTAACAGAAGATATTGAGCTAACAGTCAGAAGTGCACTGGAAAATGAGAAGGTTGCTTTTGTAGAGAATGCAATAACTTACGATGAACAGGTAGAAACATTTAGAGATTCTTGGAAACAAAGAAAAAGATGGTCTATTGGAACAATTCAATGCTTTAAATATTACTTTGTTAAACTATTTAAATATGCAGTAAAAAATAGAAGTTTTTCATGCTTGGATGCAATATTTTTTCTTTCAACACCATTTATGCAATTTCTTGGAGTAATATCATATATAGCACACTTTATAGTAGCTTGGGCATATGGTTTGCCAATAAACTATGCTGTAAAAATCCTAGGACTTGCTTTAGGGTATTTAGCAAGTATTGCTTTATCAATTGCTGCTATAAAATTTTCTAAAAAACATATAGCAACATATATAAAAGGAATTATAATGTTACCAATATTTGTATTATCATGGGTGCCGATAAATGTTGCTGCAGTGTTTAGTAAAAAAAGTAGATGGGAAGAAATACAACACTCAAAGGATGTATCAATAGAAAGTATACTGGAGGAATAAATTTGAAAATAATCAACATCTTGCGTCGTTAACTTAAAGATACAAAATGCACAACGTACAATAGTACGTCTCCGCTTTTGTACTTTAAATTTTCTTGCAATGTACTAATTCTTTTTTAAAATATATAATTAATAAATAATGGGGGAAAAATAGATGAAGAATAAAAATGTAAGAGTATTTAAAATAATAATGTTAGCTATTTTTTTGGTTATAATGATTTTACTAACTCTAAAACTTTTTCCTATATTTAAAAATATATCTACTGAAGAAGGAAGAATTAATTTTAAGACAGAAATAGAAAGTTTAGGATATGAAGGAATGCTTATAATTATAGGACTTATGGTTGTACAAATATTTTTACCTATACTTCCGGGGGAACCTGTAGAAGTACTAGCGGGAATGTCATATGGACCAATTGGAGGACTTATAGTTGTATTTTTAGGAGCATTTTTAAGCAGTTTTATAATTTTCTTTGCAGTAAGAAAATTTGGAAGAAACTTTATATATAGTTTTGTTTCCAAAGAAAAAATAGATAAATTAGAAAAAAGTAAATGGCTTTCCAATGAAAAAAGGATTGATATTATTTTATTTTTATTATTTTTTATTCCTGGGACTCCAAAAGATTTATTAGTATATATAGGAGGTCTTTTGCCCATAAAGCCTTTAAGATTTTTCTTAATTTCAACTTTTGCAAGATTTCCATCAATTATTTCTTCTACAATAGCAGGTAGCAGCTTAGTTACAGGAAATTGGTTTGCGATAATTCTTACTTATGCTATTACATTTGGACTTGCAGGTATATTAATTTTTGCATTAAACAGAAGGGAAAAGGCATATATAAAGATATAAGATGTATTTATATTTATACGATCAAAAAGATAAAATACCCTTAGTTATGCAAAGATAGGACATTATGATATAAAATAATATAAGAGTAATGTTAGGAGTGCAAAACATGAAAATAGGTATAGATTTAGATGGGGTTGTATTTGATTCAGAAAAGATATATAGAGTTTATTCAGAACTATATGATTTGCTAGAGTTAAAGCAGAATAGTAAGATAGACAATGAAGAACTTAGATTCCAAGATAGGTTTGCATGGACAGAAGAACAAACAGAAAAATTTTGGGAACTTTATGTAAGAAAAGTTTGGAAAGAAACAGACTATATGCCTGGTGCAAAAACTGTATTAAAAATGTTAAAAGAAGATGGACACGAGTTAATAGTAATTACAGCAAGGGGTGGAACATATAAAGAAGCAATAGATATTACAAAAGAAAGATTAAAAGAAGATGGATTAGACATTTTTGATAAATATTATTGGGCAGTGGATGATAAAAGCAAAGTTTGTGTAAATGAAAATGTAGATATAATGATTGATGACTTCTATAAAATTTGCCAAAGTATAGCAAATTGCAAAATAAAGACTATATATTTAAAAGATGCACCATCAAAAGAATTAGAAGAAAATGAGTATATAAAAACCCTATATAATTGGGGAGAAATTTATAGATATATAAAAGAACTTGAAAAGAACAGTAATCACAAAATAAAATGCACTAAATTATAAATACTTGGATAATAATAAATTAAAGAAAAGAAAACAACTGAAAGGAGTTTGAAGTGAAATTAAATAGAATAACTATAGAAAATAATGAAGATTTTTTAAGACAAATCTCAACAGATGTTGATTTTAATAACGACAATTATAATGAATGGATCGAAGCATTAAAAGATTATTGTCAAAATAATGCTGTTTATGCTCTAGCACCAGTTCAAATTGGTATCCCTAAAAGAATGATTTATTTTAGAAATACCACAACTGATATGACTAAAAATAAAGATTCAAATTATGATGAAAGCACAGTCCTTATAAATCCGATTATAATTGAAGCTAAAGGACATACTAGATTTATTGAAAGATGTGCTAGTTGCCTTGATTATGTTGCTACAGTTGATAGACCATACTCAGTTGAAGTTGAATACTATGATGTTTATTGTAATAAAGTTCATGAAGTTTTTGAAGGATTTAAAGCAACAGTATTTAGTCATGAATATGACCACTTAAATGGAATTTTGCATATTGATTTATCAGACGATGTTAGAGAAATGACATGGGAAGAAACAAAAACATACAGAGAACAACATCCTTATGAGATTTTATCTAAAGATGATAAATATGATCTAGTTTCAAGAAAGGTAATAATTAATGAGACAGTTTAAGTTATATTGACTAGAATTAGAACTTAAAAAATCCAAAATCAGACAGCCTTTGTAAAGGCTATCTAAAAAAGGAAAGATTGTAAAGCAAAATAAAGCTTTGCAGTCTTTTCTTTTAGTACTTTTTCAGAATCTATTTTATAAATATGAGATTATGATGAAATATGAAGATTTATTTTTCTATATAAAGGCCTAATCTTTGGATGAATACATGAAATGCCTGATGTTGCTTGGATTTTTAGTATCGATAAGTTAGCCAAAAATGAGATAAAAATGACACAAAAGTAGGGTGCTCTAAAAGTGCACTTCAATTTTAAGAGTGCACCAGCTAAAAGCTACGCTTTTAGGTTGTTTACAAAAAGGAGTGCACTCCTTCTTCCTGCAAAATTTCCAAAAGGAAATTTTAGCGAAGAAATGTTGAACAATGTATTTTTTATTGTTATAATTTAAAATAGATATTGATTTAGAAATATTTTTATGAGGAGATATCAAATGAAAATAAAGGATATGAAACAAGCGGTTAAGCTTCTTAGTAAAGAATGGAATCTTGGAAAAAAAGAATCTGGTGCAACAAATGATATTTGTGCATGGATATATTTAATGACTATTTTAGAAGAAACTGAACAGTTTATCTATTATAGAGAAAATGGAAAACTATTAGGATTTGCTGGATATTCAAATATTTTATCAAAAAAACATGGTTTGAGAAAAAAGCTTTATAATTTTATAAGGAACAAATTATATAAAAGTAAAAGTATTAAAAATATTGATGCGCTGCATGAATATGAAAATAATTATGACTATATGCCTGAAAATTTAAGAAATAAATATGATGGGGAAGTATCAATACTTATACTTGATTCAAATCGAAGAGGCAAAGGCATTGGTAAAAAAATGTTATTAAATTTATTTGAATTAGCAAAGAAAGATGGTATTAAAAGTCTCTATATTTACACAGATGATTCATGCAGTTATTATATTTATGAATCATTAGGATGTAAAAGAGTTTATGAGACAATTATAGAAAACAAAGAATATGATAAAATTGGAAATAATTTTAAAGAACATGCTTACATATATGAAAAAGACTTATAATTGCATTTATATAGATGATATGTTATTAAGAAAGAAATGGTATGAATGCTTTTTTAATAGAGTGACTTAAAATATTTAATTTACTTAAAAACACTTAGGTTAAAAACTAACAAAATTTCGAGCATCAAAGTACTAAATGACATAAAAAACTTTACATAAATTGACAATTATAGTTTAATTTGATATAATAAATCCATAAAGAACTTATTATATAAGTTGCTTTTGACTAAAAAAATCTTAGGAGGAAAACAGCAATGACAAAAAATGAACGGAACTATATGGAGATGACATTTCCTAGTAACGAAGACAATGGAATATTCGCAAGCTATGTTGTCAGAGCATTTGCTACACAATTAGGTGCCACAATCGATGAACTTAGCGATATCAATACTGTTGTAAGAGAAGCAGTGACAAATGTAATTGCACATGCATATCCTGATACCGTAGGAAAAGTTTCTGTTCGTGCAACAATCTTCGATGATAACGTTATCGAAATCAAAGTCCGTGACTGGGGCTGTGGCATTGAAAATGTCGAAAAAGCTCGTCAGCCACTGTTCAGCACTGCAGTAGATCGAACTGGCATGGGATTTACCATTATGGAGAGTTTCATGGATTCTGTGAAAGTACGGTCGAAGCCGGATAAAGGAACAACTGTTACGATGAGACGTCGCATTTCTGCAAAGAAGATAGGTCAAAAGTAAATACGAAAAGGATGCCAAATGGCATCCTTTTCTATAGATAATTTTTGAATTTTATAGCTACACTTAACATATCTTGGAAAATGACCTATGCAGAATATACTCAACAGCATCACAAAATTGACATTTTATGTTAATTGATGTATAAATATTATAACGATGCTTTAAGCATTAATTTTGAAAGGAGCATAAATCATGAAAAAAAGAGAACGCATATGTATCTCTGCTAAAGAAGCATGGGAGCAGTTGCCTTCATTGTGTGAAAGATCAAATGAGATCACGTTTCGGGAGAAAGATCTTACAATGTTTGTTGATTATGCAGATATTATGATCTGGAGAAGCTATAGCTTTTGTCCTACTGACTACATTGAATATCCTGACTGTATATGCGTTGCTTATAGAGGCGGTACATATGAATTAAACTTTGTGATAAAGAATCACAAAGCTTATTACGTAAAAGGACCTTGGCATGCTTTTGATTTATGCATTAAAACAAAAAGATTTTTTTAAAAAATCTTTAAAACAAAAATCTCAGCAAAATTTGCTGGGATTTTTGTTAATGAAACGGTGAATTGGAACAATAGGAACGATTCTATACGTTGCAAAAGATATCAGAAACAATTGGAACCGTCCCTATTGTTTTATATTTTGTAAGTTATGATTTTAAGGAACTTCAACAAAATTACCGTCAATGAAACGGCAATATTTACCATTTTCACTGAGATACGGATGACGAAAAACACATACATTACGATTATATACTACATAGTATACAATTTTTGTCCGAGAATCATATACAAGATCTGTCAAGAGTGCAGCATCTTGATTCGGAATTTCTCCAATATTCCATTGATGTGCTGAATAATACTTACCATTACTACCTTCATAAATTGCTTTAAAATTTCCAATTCGTTCCATAATCTTTTCCTCCTAACAATTGTTTTTAGAGAATTATATGCTTTGCTATTCTTATTATAGTTCGTATAGCTACGAATAACACAAATAGTATATCATATTTTTATGTTAATTTCAATAATTTTAGTAAATTCAATGACAATGGAATGGAAACTATTGTAGTTATTGAAAAAACAGCTTGGAAAATCAGTTTGACATAATATTGACTAGAATTACAAAAAATGGTATAATATTTGCATATCTATTTTGGATATGTTTCAATCTGTAATAAAATAATTTATTTAGGAGGAGACAACTATGAGTATGACAACAGCAGATATTGAAACAATGATTTCCAAAGCCTTTGTCTTAGTGGAAGCTTCTAAACTCAGTCTTGATGATGAGTTTATGAAGTTTAAACCTAAGAGCAATAGAGAAGAACGTTTCATGAAACAGCTGACAAGGGTAATCAAAAATGGCATAGATGATTTTTGGTATCCTAAGTACGACCCTTCTTTTAAGGAAGATGGAACAGGAATTTGCTATGTACCAGGTAAGAAACCGGCTGTTGGTAAATCCTATGAGTGGTGGGATTATACTGCGCAAACCTTTTGTCCTGAGCGACATAGTTGGCTTTGCTCAAAACCTGAGCGTGTAGCATTTGTTGGGAATTTTACCAAGAAGCTTGTAGAAAACGGATGGAAAGTTGAAGATGCGTGGTATACTGCTTGCTTTGACTCCAAGAAACTTGGACATTATCTGAATTCTCAAAATTCTAAGCGTGCCTTTGAAAATACTGGTAGTAGAGAAATCTGTGGCTTCTGTGACCTAGCAAATACTTCAAAGATTTTGGAAAAAGATAGAGTATCTGGGGACATTAGACTGGCTAGCGGTAATTATGAAGAATTTGGATTTGTCCATCCGATTGCCGACTTGAGACATAATATTTTTCTAGGACTTGATTTAGATTATAGCGTTGGCTTGATTGTGCTTCATAAAAGTGCTTCTAATCTCTAAACGGAAATCAAACAAGTGGAGTTCTCTGAATTGGGAGCTCCACAATCTTTTTGCTCAAATTGGCACAATTTATTTGACATAATATTAAAACAAGCGTATAATAATAAATGTAGACGAAAAATACTGTAATAATTTGATTATTACAGAGATTTTTGCATAATATTATTTGTTAGCAAAAAGTTGCATTAGAATTGTTAAAATATAATTGCTAGCAGATAATTTATAAAATAGAAAATAGGAGTTTAGTAGTGACTATGCTCTTTTTTGTTTACCAAAACAGAGGGGTGATATTATTGAAAGAATTTAGCATTTAATGTATTAGTATTTTAAAAGGTAATTTAGACAAAAAAGATTTGGACAATCTTTCTTTGCATAATATTTATGGATAAATATTATGGAGGAGCTTTGATTTTATGCAAATTACTTCTTGCAAAATTACTAATACAAATCACAAGAACAACCCCTTCACTCATATTATATTACAAAATATGAGTGGAGGTTTATTTTTTATGGATTATGAAATTATGATGAACGGAAATGTTAAGATTCGGTCAGATGGCACCTGAGATAGAAGCTAATTCTACAATGGGAAAAGTTTCTTTGAATGATTATAAAGGAAAGTGGGTTGTGCTATTTTCACATCCACGGAGATTTTACCCCTGTGTGTACCACAGAAATAATTGCTTTTGCAAAAGCTAATACATATTTTGAAGAATTAAATACAAAACTTATTGGATTGAGCGTAGATAGCAATCCATCACATTTGGCATGGCTATATGATATTTATATGAAAACAGGTGTGAAAGTTCCATTCCCAATAATTGCAGATTTAGGCGGAAGCATTGCAAGAAGATATGGAATGATTTCAAATGATGTAAATAGTAATGAGACGGTTAGAAATGTATTTATAATTGATGATAAAGGAATTATAAGATTAATACTTGTTTATCCTATGAATATAGGAAGATGTATACCAGAAATTTTAAGAGCATTAAAAGCACTTCAAACAGCGGATAAATATGAAGTATCAACGCCTGCAAATTGGGTAGAAGGAGAACCAGTAATTCAAAAGTCTCCAAGAACATTTGATGAATTATTAAATAGAATGAATGAAATCGAAGAAAACAGAAATGGAATGAGCTGGTATTTGAGCTTTAAGAATGTAGGCGAACGAGAAGAACAAAAAGAATAGAAGAAAACAATAATAGAGTAGCCAAACGCAGGGGTAGCACTTTTCTTCCGAAAACATGCAGGAAGAAAATGTCCTACCCCGATGGGATTTGGCGGATTATTTTCATTTCTTGTCGAATTATATCAACTTTTCTTGTTCGATGGAATATAATATACTAAGCTAAGCTTATGGAAAGGAGCTAAGAAAATGATAGAAGAAATGAAAATAAAATATAACTGTGACGAGATATGCGAAGATAGACATCCAGGTAATTGTAAAAATAATAAATGTTCATGTATAGAATTAATTATAGCAATACTTGCAGTATTATTTATAGGAGTAATAGGAATAATAATTGGAGCAGCAATAAGTGCAACAGTACTTGGCGCTCTAGCAGCAGTAATAGTACTTGCAATAGTGTTATTCATCTTATTTGTACTAAGTATCATTATTTTAATATGTTGTAAAAATAAAAGTAAAAAGAAATGTTGTAGACAAAATTATTAAATGACAAAAAAGTTTCACTTGGTAGCAATTTTTTTTAAGAAATTTGAAGAAAGTTGCTACCACTGCATTTGACATGCCTTAGATTAAAAAAATAATGGATTTCATAAAAAAATTAAAAAAATTACTTGAAGTATATTGTATTTATGATATAATATGTACCTGTATGAGGTATGTCGAAAAAATCTAGAAAGGATATAAAATGAAAAATATACTTGAATACTTAGAAAAAACTGCTTATGAGAACAAAGATAAAATTGCAGTTATAGAAGAAGATAAAAAATGTACATATATAGATTTATTAGAAAATAGCAAAAGAATTGGAAGTTATCTTTCAGAAAAAGATATATTAAGAAAACCAATTCCTGTACTTATGGAAAAAGGAATAAATGCACTTTATGCTTTTTTTGGAATAGTTTATGCAGGAGGATTTTATGTTTTACTTAATCCAGAATTACCAAATTCTAGATTGAAAACAATTTTAGATGTTCTAGAATCTAAAATAATTATAACAGATGCAGAAAATTCTAATTTAGCAGTAGAATTATCATGCGATTCCGAGATTTTAGATATTCAAAAATTACAAAAATGTGAAATAAATCAAGAAAAATTAGATAAAATAAGAGGACAAGCGCTTGACGTTGATCCACTTTATGCTAATTTTACATCAGGATCTACAGGTGTACCTAAAGGCGTTGTGGTATGTCATCGCTCTGTAATAGATTTTATCAATGTGTTTACAGATAAATTTGGAATAAACAAAAATGATATTATTGCAAACCAAGCTCCATTTGATTTTGATGTTTCTGTAAAAGATATTTATTCTTGTATAAAAACAGGTGCAACGCTTGTAGTTATCCCAAGAAAACTATTCATGGCTCCTACTAAGCTTTTAGACTATCTAACAGAAAACAATACAACTACACTCATTTGGGCTGTCTCTGCACTTTGCTTAATCACGACATTTCATGGACTTGAGTATAAAACACCAAAAACAATTAATAAAGTAATGTTTAGTGGTGAAGTAATGCCATTAAAACATTTAAAAGAATGGATAAAATATATACCAGATGCTATGTATGTAAATTTGTACGGACCTACAGAAATAACATGTAATTGTGCTTATCATATTGTAGATAAGACACTTCCTTATGAAAAACAAATTCCAACAGGACAAGCATTTGATAATGAACAGATTATTCTTTTAGATGAAAATAATAACGAAATAAAAAATAAAAAAGCTGTAGGGGAAATATGTGTAAAAGGTACAGCACTTGCACTTGGTTATTATAATAACATGGGAAAGACAAATGAACAATTTGTTCAAAATCCTCTAAATAACAAATATATAGATATGATATATAGAACAGGAGACTTGGGTTATATAGGTGAGGACAATAATTTATATTTCTCCGGAAGAAAAGATTTTCAAATAAAGCATCAAGGACACAGAATTGAACTTGAGGAAATACAAATAGCAATGGAAAAAATAGAAAAAATAGAAAGAGCTTGTTGTCTGTATTATGAAGAAAAAAGCAAAATCTATGGATTTTATATTGGAAATATAACAAAGCAGGAAATACATGATGAACTAAAGAACATCTTGCCTATATTTATGATTCCTAATGTATTGATACAAATTGATCAATTCCCAATGACAAAAAATGGAAAAATAGATAGAAATATATTAAAAGAAATGATGAAAAAATAAAGGAGAAATGATGGAGGAAAGCTTAAAGAGAATAATTGAAAATGAAAATACACCTGCATATATATTTGATATTAAAACATTAAAAAATCGTGTCAAATATATACATAGCAAAATGCCAAAAGACACTTTTTTATGTTATGCTATTAAAGCAAATACATTTATTGTTAAAGATATAGAAAATGATGTTGATAGATTTGAGGTATGTTCACCAGGAGAATATGAGATTTGTAAATGCAAAAATATAGATAAGGATAAAATACTTATTTCAGGTGTTTATAAGACACCGAGTGTAATAGAAAGTATGGCATTAGAAGATGATATAACAAATTTTACAATAGAATCAATGGAACAGTTTAAATTAATTAAAGGATTAAAAACAAAAAATCAGATTAAACTAATGCTAAGACTTACAAGTGGAAACCAATTTGGCATAAATGAAAATGAAATTGAAGAAATAATTGAAAAAAATAAAGAGTTTGAAAACATTAAAATTACTGGAATTCAATATTTCTCTGGCACACAGAAAGTTTCTCTAAAAAATTTACAGCGAGAATTAGATTATATAGATGAATTCATAAAAAATATAAAAGAAAAATATGATTTTTCTTTTGAAGAATTAGAATTTGGCCCAGGATTTCCTGTACATTATTTCCAAAATAGTGAATTTGATGAAGAAAGCTTCTTAACTGAATTTTCTAATATGCTAAATGGAATGCAATATAAAGGTAAAAAAATTTTAGAGTTAGGAAGAAGTATAGCAGCAAGTTGTGGAAAATATATAACAAAAGTCGTAGATATGAAGATAAATAAAGGTCAGAATTATGCGATTTTGGATGGAGGAATACATCATTTGACTTATTATGGTCAATCTATGGCTATGAAAATACCAAAATGTGCTGTTTATCCTGAAAGAGAAAACACTGGAGAAGAAAAATGGAATTTGTTTGGTTCTTTATGCACAATAAATGATATTTTAGTAAAACAATTTCCTGTAAGTAATTTGAAAATTGGAGATATTTTTATTTTTGAAAATACGGGAGCTTATTGCATGACAGAGGGAATTTCCTTGTTTTTAAGTAGACAGCTTCCAAAGGTTATAAAAATACAAGAAAATGGCAATATAGAGATTGTACGAAAACATTTAGATACTTATAAAATGAATATGTAAAATGAATAGAAATTATGCGAAATTATTCGATTTCATCATTTTAGAGATTTTTTAAAACAAAAGCTCCGACGAGATTTGGCGGAAAGCATTATATAAATTTAATATTTAGTAATTTTTTAAGAAAGGAATGGATGATTATGGAAAGATTAATCGAAATTTTAGAGGGAATTGAAGCAGGAGTTGATTATGAAAATTGCAATACTTTAATTGATGATGGTTATCTAGATTCACTTGCAATTATTTCACTAATTGCAGAAATTGAAGAAGAATTTGATGTACAAATACCTACAGTTGAAATTGTACCAGAAAATTTTAATTCAGCAGAAGCAATTTGGGAGTTAATAAAAAGAATAGAAGAGGAGGGTTAATTTTCAAAAGAAATGAATTATTTTCATATACTATTTATTGGAGCATTTTTGCCATTAATAATTATATTATATAACATAGTACCACAAAAACAAAGATGGATAGTATTACTAATTGCAAGTTATATATTCTTTTGGTCAATAAGTGGAAAGCTTATAATATATTTACTCATTACAACTCTATTAATGTATTTCTTTGGAATTTGGCTTGACAAGATTCAAAGAAAAAGAGATAACGAGTTAAAAAATGCTGAAAAAGAAAACAAAAAAACAATAAGGCAGATGGCTATAAAAAAGCAAAGAAAAATCTTGGCACTTGCAAGTTTAATTATGATAGGTACACTTGCTATAGTAAAATATATGCCTTTTATAACAGAAAATATAAAATCACTATTTGAAGCCTTAAATTTACCTATTGAAATAAAAATTATTAAATTTATGGTTCCAATAGGAATTTCTTTCTATACACTACAAGCTTTATCGTATATTTTAGATGTATATAAAGAGAAAATTAAAGCCGATAGAAACATTGGGAGACTTGCTTTATTTATAAGTTTCTTCCCACAAATTATGGAAGGACCATTTTGTAGATATTCAGAAACTGCAGAAGATTTATGGAAATGTGAGAGAACAACATATAAAAATCTTACATTTGGACTTCAAAGAATAGCGCTTGGCTTTATGAAGAAAAAAGTAATAGCAGATAGATTAAACCCAATTGTTGACAAGATATTTATAGACTATGCTAATTACGATGGTGGATTAGTTGCTGTTGGAATGATATTATATACATTACAACTATATATGGATTTTTCGGGTACAATGGATGTTGTAATTGGTATAGCTGAAATATTTGGCGTTAAGATGCCAGAAAACTTCAGACAACCATTCTTTTCAAAATCTATATCAGAATTTTGGACAAGATGGCATATTACACTTGGAGCATGGTTTAGAGATTATATATATTATCCTGTTTCACTTGCTGATAAATGTAAAAAAATTACAAGCGCAGCTAGAAAAAAACTTGGAAATTATTATGGACCAATGATCTCGAGTACAATTGCATTATTCTGTGTGTGGTTTTGTAATGGTATATGGCATGGAACAGGATGGAATTTCTTATTCTTTGGAATATATCACTTTGTATTAATATTAATTGGAAGACTCATAGAGCCATTAGCAGAGAAAATAAATAAAAGGTTACATATAAATAAAGAAAACTTTTTATATAAATCTATGCAAATTATTAGAACTATAATTCTAGTATTTATTGGAGAATTATTCTTTAGAGCAAATACATTGATAGATGGCTTTAAAATGTTTGGAATGATGATAAAGAATTTTTCATTAAATTTAATTAATGATGGTACCATATTTGAACTTGGGATAGATAGACAGGATTTTATAATAGTTGGTGTTATGACCTTGGTTATACTAGTAATTAGTATATTTAAAGAAAAAGGTATAAACATTAGAGAAAGTATAGCGAATAAAAACATTATTATAAGATGGTGCTTTTATTATGCGATAATTTTATCAGTTTTAATATTTGGGGCATATGGAGTTGGATATATACCAGTTAATCCAATGTATGCACAGTATTAGGAGGAGAAAACAGTTGAAAAAAAATATAGTTAAGTCCATATGCTTTGTAACAATATTTGTTTTAATTTTATTAGTATTATCAAATATTTTTAAACCGAAAAATAATTTAAAAGAATATGGAATGCATTATCCAAAAGCAAATGGAATATTAGGAGAAAGGGAAAACTCAATTGACATTGTTGTAATTGGAGATAGTGAATCATATAGAGCTATTATTCCAATGAAATTATGGAAAGATTATGGTTTTACTACATATCTATGCGGAACACCTGAACAGAGCTTATCTGTTTCTTACTCTTTTTTAAAAAAAGCATTAAAAAAACAGAGCCCTAAAATTGTTATACTTGAAGTTGACAACTTTTATATAGATAGTAAATTGGTTGACCCAGTAAAAAGTTTAATATATGAAGTATTTCCTATTATAGAATATCATAACAGATGGAAAAGTTTAAATAATGATGATTTATTTAAAAAAGTAAAATATACAGGCATAGAAGATATGAAAGGTTACGAGTATTCTACGGATGTAGAACCTATTGATGAAACAGAGTATATGAGTTATACTGAAGATGAAGAAGCAGTTGAAGATTTGAATGTTATGTATTTTAAATTAATAAATGAATATTGCAATAAACATAATGCTAAACTGATTTTAGTGTGTGCACCACAGACAGAAGATTGGAATTATGCAAGGCATAATGCGGTTGATAAACTGGCAAAAGAGGCAAATGTTGATTTTATTGATATGAATGTAATAGATGAGATAGATATTGATTGGGATACTGAAACAAGTGATGGTGGTGTACATGTAAATTATAAAGGTGGCAAAAAGGCTACTAAATATCTTGGAGATTATTTAAAAAACTTAAATATTTTAGATGATCATAGAGAAGATGAGGAATATAAATCGTGGAATAATGCACTTAAGAAATTTAAAAAACTTACTGATGATGATAAACTAGGAATGTAATGATAGTAAGATCTTTTCTTTACAATATAAAAGGCAGGGATACAAACCCTGCCTTTTATGTAATAAAAAGCAAAATTTATATCCATGCCTTAATTAATAATATAAGCTAAAACTATTTACCAATCATTTGGTTTTCAGCTCTTTGTATTAATTTTCTAACCATGTTACCACCGATTTTACCAGCATCTCTTGAAGATATATCACCGTTGTATCCGTTTTTTAGATTAACACCTACTTCGCTAGCTACTTCGTATTTGAACTTATCTAAAGCGTCCATTGCTTCTGGAACTACTTTTCTGTTATTATTTGAGTTTGCCATTTTCTATTCACCTCCTAGGAAAGTTAATTAGAAAAACGATGTATTTCATTTTTCTAATCAATAGAATGTGCAAAATTTAAAAAAATAAAACAAGAAATTTTTGTAAATAAAAAAATATTACAAAAATATTACATTTATATTACAAATCAGTAAAAATTATTGTATATTATAAATTAATAATGTATAATTCATATTAAGATAAATAATTCTGTCTAAAAATGCAGAATATAATGAGGAGGAATAAAATTATGGCAATGAATCCAATGCAAAAAAAAGCTAGAATATCTTTTTTATTAGGTATGTTATTAACACTATTAATTACAGGAGCAATTATCGCATTTTTGATTTTTCAATTAGTACAAATTAAGAAAAAAGAGGACGCAATAGTTTATAAACAAGTTTATGTTGCAAATCAAAATATAGGTTCAGGAATACCATTAAATGGTAATTATACTATTAAATCAATAGATAGTACATTAGTACCAGCCAATGCACTAACTTCATTAAATCAGGCTGAATTTTTAACTGATGTATCAACTATCAAAATAAATGTAGAAGCTGGAACTGTACTTACAACAGATATGATAAACACCGATGGAAAGGCTGAAACATCTGATTTAAGATTACAAGAATACAACATGATTGTTTTACCTAGAGAATTAGCAGTTGGAGACTTTGTAGATATAAGACTAAGAATTCCTACAGGTGAAAACTATATTGTTTTATCAAAAAAATATATTGAAAAAACAGATGGAGAAACAATATGGATTAAGGTTGGAGAAGATGAGATTTTAACAATGAGCAATGCAATTGTAGAGGCATATATAATGAATGGTGCTAAACTTGAAGCTGTTCAATATACTGATGCTGGAATGCAAAACTCAGCAATTCCTACATATGTTGCTAAAAATTCTGTAATTGCTTTAATGAATTCAGATCCAAATATAACATCAGTTGCAAAAAATGCATTAATAACAAGATATACTGATGATGTAAGACGTCATAGAGATAATATAAATCAAATTTTATCAGCATATGGTGAAGAATCAACATCAAGCGTTGAAAACGGTACTAAAGAAGAAATTCAAAGACAAAAAGATGCAAGACAGACATATGTTGAGTCTTTGGGATTATAAAAATTATATAAATTAGAAAGGAACATGATAGATGAAAACAGTTGCATTTATAGGAGCTTATGATAAAACAGATCTTATTTTATATACTGCAAAAATATTATCTATGGCAAATAAAAGAATTCTTGTTGTAGATTCTACAATAATGCAAAAAATGAGATATGTTTTACCTACAATAACTCCAACGAGAAATTATATAACAGAATTTGAAAATATTGACTTTGCAATTGGCTTTACTAGTTTGAATGATATAGAACAATATATAGGAAATGGTAGTATTTCATCAAGATATGACATTATACTTTTAGATATCGATAGCCAGGGTGCAATGAAGAACCTTGAAATAGACAAAATTGATAATAATTTATTTGTAACTGGATTCGACGTGTATTCTATAAAAAGAGGATTTAGTATAATACATAATACAATGAATTATACTAATTTCTCAAAGGTTATATTCTCAAAAGAAATGTCAAAACGTGAAAATGAGTATTTAGATTACTTATCTAGTCAGTATAATGTAATTTGGGATGATAAATTATTTAATTTTCCTTTGGAATTAGGCAATTATGCTGTTACAATGGACAATCAAATTGCTCAAAGAATTAAAATAAAGGGATTAAGTAACAATTATAAGTACGCTTTACAGTATATGATAGAAAGTATTTTTAATGATGAAATACCACCTAAGGAAGTTTCAAAATTAATTAAAATCTTAGAAAAGGAAGTATAAAAATGGCAGTTGTAACATTTTGGAATAATAATACAGGAAAAATAGGTCAATCACATTCAGTGCTTGCTATTGCAACTTATATGGCAATGGAACATAACTACAGAATATTGCTTATTTCAACAGGATATAATGAGGATGTTTCTATGCAAGCTTTTGGACTTAGAAAATCATCTAAAAGAGTAAATTTTAATAGAAATATGATATCAATGGATACTGAAACAGGAATCGAATCATTATCAAAATTAGCTCTTTCTAACAGGTTAACTCCAGATATAATTTCTAATTATACAAAAATGATTTTTAAACAACGACTTGAGATATTATCAGGACCATTAGGTGGGGATTATAACAAAATTTATGAATCTTGTATTGATATTATAAATAATGCACGATCAGGTTATGATATAGTTTTTGTTGATTTGAATAATGGATATGAAGACAACACTACAAGAGAAATAATTAATATGTCAGATATTATAGTAATGAATATTGAACAGAAAATGTCTGATCTTGATGAGATTTTGAGACTGAAATCAGAAAAGATTATTTCAAATAAAAAAACATTATACTTATTAAATAGATATGATAGATTTTCTAAATATACGGCAAAAAACGTTTCAAGATATATTGGGGAAAGAAAAGAAACATTAACAGTTCCATATAACAATCTTTATGCTGAAGCCGTTGAGGAAGGAACATTAGCTGATATGTTTTTAAATCCTCGAATTAGAAAGATAGATAATATAGAAGATAAAAATGGCTTTTTTATGAATGAATTAAGGAAAGATTCAGAAGCTATTGTATATAAAATGCAAGAATTACAAATGAGAGTTTAACAACATAAAGGAGGAATATAGTGAGATGAATTTATTAAATTTGTTGGCTATTTTAATTGTTTTAACAGTTGCAGCCTTTATGGTTATGAGAGTGTTAAAAGCAAAAAAAGATGAAGAAGTTGAGGAAATTGAACAAGATGACAAAACTTATACTTTAGAGATGATGAAGGATTACATTAAGAAAAGACTTGATGAAATAACTAAAATAAATTTATATGATATAGGATTGTCTGAAGAAGAATTAAAAAGAAGAAAAAATAAAAAATATGAATTAAAAAAAGCATTAAAAGGTTGTACATATGGTGATGTTAATGATAAAAAATATGTTAAGGAATTGATATATGATTTATTATCTAAAGAATATGGAACTAATGAGGTAAATATTTCAAAAGCAATACCTTTTGATGTTCCTTCTTTATTAACACCTCAAGATAAATTTGAAATATTATTATATATATATAAACAACAATTTGGATATGAAGCTTTAACAGAGCTAATAAAAAAATATAATTTGGCTGCACTAAAGTATGTAGCAGGTGAAACGAAACCTTCTTATGTTATTACATCAGAAGAAATTAATGATATATATGAAAAAGAAGATATATCTTTAAATTTTCATGACAAATTAAGTATAGTTGTTCAAAGAATATATCAATCATATAAGGGATATAGCAGCATAGATGAAGTTAGAGACATGAATATTGATGGCGTGTCTGGTGGTGTATCTGGTCTACCAGAAAGCTTTTTGAGCCAGGTAGCTCAAACTGATGGAGATTACTTAGAACAAATTTTAGAAAATAAGGTTCCAAGAGCATGTGATAGTATTTGGATTTTCTTCCAAGGTAAATCAATAAGGCTTGAATTTTTAAGTTTTGGAACAGAAAGCGAATTAAAGAGAGTATGTCAAAATATTTACAAATATAATAACCCAGGTCAATTATCAGATTCTAATGGTTATAAAATTAATGAAATGAAAGACGGATCTCGTGTTGTTGTTGTAAGACCAAGTATGTCAGAAACATGGGCTTTCTTTGTAAGAAAATTTGACGTAAAACGTGCAACTTTGGAACAAATTATTACATGTGGTGGAAAAGAACAAGCAATAGATTTATTAAAATTTCTTGTTAAAGGTGCAAGAATTATTGCTCTAACAGGTGAACAAGGATGCCGGAAAAACAACAATGTTAATGGCTATGATAGAGAATATATATGAAACTATGAACCTTCGTATTACTGAAACTGCATTTGAGTTGCATCTAAGAAAAATATATCCAACAAGAAATATTTTATCAATGAGAGAAACAGAAACTGTTTCTGGACAGGAATGTTTGGATGTTCAAAAGAAAACTGATGGTTCTGTTAACATTATCGGTGAGGTCGCAACTGACCCAGTTGCATCTTGGATGATTCAGTCAGCACAGGTTGCTTCGAAGTTTACATTATTTACACACCACGCAAAAACATTTCCAAACTTAGTTACAGCATTAAGAAACTCAATGTTAAGAGCAGGTGTATTTAGCGATGAAAAAACTGCAGAAGAGCAGGTTATTCAGGTTTTGAACTTCGATATACATCTAGTTAAAGACTTTAGAGGAAGAAGATACATTGAAAGAATAACAGAATGTATACCTGTTGAAAACAAAAATGAATATACATTTGACTATAGAAAAGAAAAAACACTTGAAGGCAAAATCGATAAATTTATGGATAATGCTACACACTATTTTACAAAGATAACAGATAGAGAAACATATAGATATGTCAATATAATGGAATATATTGACGATAGTTATGTATTAACAAATAAAATATCAGATGCAAACCTAATTGAAATGAGAAACAATATGGATGAAACTGATATTGAAGCGTTTGACAAATTTGTTGCAGAAAATTGGCATGTTAAGATTAAAGATGGATATGCAGGAGTTGAATCACTTGATAATAGTGCAACAGTAAAGAAAACAAGAAGAGAAAAAGTTAATACATAGTAAAAGAAGCTTAGGAGGTGCGAATTAAAATGTCAAATCAGGTTCTTTTATACATAATGGGAGGAACTTGTGCAGTTCTTGTAATTTTAGTAATTGTATATCTTATAATAAACAAAAAGATGAATTCTGAAGAAAAAAAATATCTTAGAGAACTAAGACAAGGGACAAAAGAAAATAAATTTTCATCAGAAGTAATTTATCAAAAATTATATTTAACATATATGAAAGTTCCATTACTTAAGAGATATTTACTTAAATTACGTAGAAGATTAGAAGTAATAAATATTCAAGACGAATATCAAACAAGAAGACAAACTTCTGCAATACTAACAAAAGCACTTCTTATAATAATACCTTTAACATTAGTTATTATACTCCTTGCCCATTCTGATACTTTGTTATTATGTATTTTAATATTATTTGAATTTTTCATGATTGATTCATTGATGGACGGAATGGTAGGAAAACTAGATACAAAGCTTTTAAAGCAACAAATTGATTTTTTTGCTGAAATAAGGCATATGTATCATGAATATAATATGGTAGAGGAAGCAATTTATCAAGCATCCCAAGATGAAGATAAAGAAATTTCCAGACAAGGAGAAAAAATATATGAGATATTAATCTCAGATGATCCAGAAGAAGAACTAGAAAGATATTATGATGTTGCTCCAAACAGTTATCTTAAAGAATTTGCTGGTATTTCATATTTAACAAGAGAATTCGGTGATAGAAAAACAGAAACTGGAGCATCACAATTTCTTAAAAACTTAAATAACATTACTCAAGAAATGCAAATTGAAATATTGAAGAGGGATAAATTGGATTATGTATTCCAGAGTTTATCAATTATAGCTATATTTCCAATCTTACTTTTACAACCTCTGAAAAATTGGTCAATATCAAATTTTAATTTTACAACCAGTTTCTATGAAGGAAGATCAGGATTTATTGTTCAAATGCTAATAATAGTATTAACATTTGCGTGCTATCTATTGATAAGAAAAGTTAAGGATACTAATGCAAAAAATAATACAAAGAATGAGCAAAATCCATGGCAAAACAAATTATATAATATTGCTTCAATAAAGAAAATTGTTGATGCTTTTATACCAAAAAAAGGAACAAAACAATATAAAAATCTTATTAGAATGATGAAAGATGCTGCAACAAGTGAAAAGATAGAATGGATATACATTAATAGAATAGCATTATTTATTGTAATTTTCTTTGCATCTATATTTATGATGGATAGAATGCATAGATTATCAATTGACTATATATATACAACACCGACAACAAGCTATAATTTAATATCAATGTCTGAAAAACAGGAAAAAGAAGCAATGGAAGTAACAAATATTGATAATAAATTTTTGGACATGTTTAAAGGAAGAAGAAATGTAACTGAAGAACAAATAAAAGCAAAACTTATAACATCAAAAGATTTTGCAGACGCTGAAGAAGAAGAAATTGATGAAGCAGCTGGTAGAATTTATAGTAAATTACTTGTTATAAATGGTGAGTACTTAAAATGGTTTGAGGTTCTTATTTCACTTGCATTTGCTTATGTGCGGATATATGGTTCCAATATGGCTACTTTATTTCCAAAAAATGCTTAGAAGGCTTGAAATGGAAGATGAAGTAATGCAGTTTCAAACTATAATATTGATGTTAATGAAAATTGAACGTGTAAATGTTGAAATGATACTTGAATGGCTAGAAAGATATGCTAACATTTTTAAGGAGCCTATAACGAAATGTGTTAATAACTATGAAAGCGGTGCGTGGGAGGCTCTTGAAGAATTAAAAAATGATATATCTTATCAGCAATTGATAGTATTAGTTGAAAGTTTACAAGCTGCTGTTGAAAAAATTTCAATTAAAGAAGCCTTTGATGAATTGGATACAGAAAGAGATTATTATCAAGAAAAGAGAAAAGCATCAAATGAAAGGCTTATCTCTAGAAAGGGAATGATAGGAAAGGCAATTGGTTTTGCACCAATGGTAGCATTATTTGTTGGATATTTAATAGTTCCACTTGTAGCTATTGGCTTAATGAGTATGACAACTTCTTTTTCTTCGATGTCTACAATGATGTAAAAATGGAAGGAGTTTGAAAATAAATGGAAAACGCTTCAAAAGCATTAATTATAGCTGGTGGAATATTGATAGGAATAATTACAATTTCGATATTTGTTTTTATGTTTAATAAAATAGGCGACACTATGGATGTAATTTCTACAGATACTTCAGAAGAAGAATTATTAAAATTCAATAAAAGTTTTAATATTTATAACAAAAAAGTTATGTATGGTTCAGATGTAATAAGTGCTATAAACAATGCAATTGATAACAATGAAAGATATAAAAACAGTGGACCATTTGTTAATATAAAGTTTACATTAAAAAGTGATATACAAACTGTAGAAAGATATTATAATTCAGATAGAAGTTTTATGTACGAAGATAAACTTGGGAATGTGTCATTTACAGCAAATAAGGAATATTCAATAAAAAATGACAAAGATTTAATAAAAGCAACAATTATTGATGCACTTTCTGATATAACTTTAAGCGGACAAGCAAGTGAAATTAGAGAAGAATTGCCAAATGGCCAATACAAATTAATCCAACATGCAGTGGCGGTATTTAAAAGAAGAATTTTTAAATGTAATAATATTATATATGATAATAATTCTGGACGAATATGCGAAATGGAATTTATAGAAATCTAAACTGAGATAGGAGGATAGAAATGGAAAATGCTTCAAAAGCTTTAATTATATCAGGTGGAATTTTAATAGGAATAATAATTGCTTCATTATTTGCTTATGAAATGTTTTCTATTTCACAAACTGGAAATTCATATCAAGCAAAAATTAATATGGAAGATGTTTATGAATTTAATGCACAATTTACAAAATATATAAATAAGGACTTACCAGCACAGGATGTTGTTAGTATTTTAAATTTTGTTTTAGAATGGAATCAGGAAAATGAATTTAATGCTATAAAAATTGGACAAATTAAATTATCATCTAATAAAAATATAATGGATGCACATAAGCTTTCAAAAGCAGAGTTAAACCAAGAACTTGGTGGAAATATGAATACATATATACTTAGTAATTTTGGAACAAAAGATTATGCTTATAAATTAAGAATCACAGGATACGATGAATTTGGAAGAGTAAATAATATAAGTATTTTAAATACAAAGTATAAAGAGCTTGAATATACTGTAACACTTGATGCAAATGGTGGCAGTGTATCAACGAATACAATAATAGTAAAAGAAAATACAAAAATACAATCATTATTACCAAATGCAACTAGGGATGGTTATGATTTTCAAGGATGGTATACATCTCCGACAGAAGGAAGTTTTATTGATAGCAATTATATGATTACTGGAAATATAACATTATATGCACATTGGAAAGTAGGCGAGTATACAGTAACATTTGATTATAACAATGAATCAGGTAAAACAGAGAAGAAAACAGCTACATATGATCAGGTAATACAAGTTCCATCAAATTCACCAACGTGGACTGGACATGATTTTCAGGGATGGTATACATCTAAAGAAGGTGGAGACAAAGTTACTGATAATTATATTGTAAAAGGAAATACAACATTATATGCACATTGGGAAACAAAAAAATATGTGCTTGATATAAATCCAGATTATAATTTATATGGAACCGGATATGATTATTGGGGACCAATAAAAGGAAGTAAATCGAGAATTGAATCATTCAATTTAAGAATTTTAGATGAAAATGGAAATGAAGTATATAATAAAGAGGGAATTGATGATTTTTATGATCCTGAAAAAAAATACAGCGGATATAACTATACATATTATATAACTAATATAAAGTATAGTGATGGATATACTTATAAAGATATTACATTGAGAAATGATGGCAAGGTAGGCAATTCAAATTTATTAATAGAACAACAGACATCAACATCAGTAACATTTAAACATGATTATGATGGAGATATATGGCTATCAATCAATACAAAACCAATACATGTATTATATGATAATGGAACATATTATGCTAGTTATACTACAAAACTTCAATATCCATCTATAAATTTAAATAAACCAATATATTACGAAACATATAAGAATAAAAAATGTATACATTTAACTCCATATGGACATAAACTTGTACAGTTTAATTATCAATTTACAGCTAATGATTACAAATATATTAAAGCGGATGTTATCTATATAAAAAACAAAACTTATGGAGAGGTATATAGTGCTGAAGTTAATGCTTTAAAAAGTATTGCAACTGATAATGGAAATGCTATATTTAACAATATAGTTAAGACAAACGTATTAATAAGCAATTCAAAATTAATAGATCAAAATTCATGGTCTACAGTCACATTAGATGTATCTAATTTAAATGGTACATTATATGTTGGATTGCATGGATGTGATACTGATTACTATATTAGTAAAATTTGGTTAACAAATCATTCTTCATAATGATAAAATGAACATAATTATAAAATTGATATATAAAGTAAGTTTAGTTGCAATAGTAGAATATTTTCAAAAGATAATAAAAACAAAATTTTCCAAAGCAAAAATATAAAAAATTATTGCTTTATAAATTTTAAAATGATATAATAAGAAAGGAAAATTTGATGAAAAAAGTCATATTATTAATAATAATATTATTGATTTCAGTTTTAATTGCTTTAACTATTACAGTAGTTAAAATTAGAGAAAATGATATAGCAAGTAATAAAAATACAGATTTCAATTCCTTTTTTGAAAAATATAAAGATAAAACATTGTATGGCACAGAGGTACTTACAATAATAAATAAAGCAATAGATATTAATGAAAAAAATAAATATATAGCAAATACACAAGAAACAGAAAAACCAGAAAATGTAAGTGTAGAAATAATATTTATTTATACAGATAAAGATGGTAATATTTTAGAAAAAAAATCTAAAATGGAAGATGTAGAAAAAGCAGGATTAAGTAATTTTATAGCAAATTTCTCGCTTACAGAATTTAAATGTGAAAAAATAGAGTATAATACTCAAGATAGAGTTAAAAATGTTATTTTAAAACAAATAGAAATATAAATTAGTTTTTAGTGTTAACATTAATACATAATGTTAAAAAAATATATACAAATGTTAAAAAGGGGGGAAAACATATGGAAAATGCGTCAAAAGCTTTAATTATAGCAGGAGCAATCTTAATATCAATTCTTTTAATTAGTGTAGGTATAATGGTAATGAGTTCTACAAATGGTGTTCAAGAAGAAATGGGTGCGTCAATGAGTTCAGCTCAAGTTCAATCATATAATACACAATTTTCAAATTATATCGGTCAACATAAGAGCGCTTCAGAAGTAAAAGCTTTATTTGAAAAAGTACAAGCTACTAATGCATCAAATGTTAATAAAATGTTTATGGAAATTAAAGTTGGAAGCACAACATCAACTGCTTCACCAGCAACTATTGCAACACTTAATACAGGAAAAAAGTATAAAATTGTTATAAGTGATGTAGGAAGTGATGCAACTTCAAATACTAAAGCAACAAATGATAGTAAACCAGATGGTATTTATGATTATATACTTGTAGAACAAGAAAACTAATATAGAAGAAAAGGAGGTGCCGTATGGAAAATGCTGTTGATTCTTTTAAAATGATACTTGGTATTATGATCTTTTTATTTGGACTAGCTATATTTTTCAATATGGCATCTCAAGCAAGAGAAACAGCAAGTATTTTGATATCACAAATAGACAAGACAAAATACTATGACTATGTAAAGAATGAAGGAACTATAGATAACAATGGTAATAGAATTGTAGAATTGAAGGATATTATTCCGACATTATATAGATATCATTTAGAAAACTTTGGAGTAACTATAGTTGATAAATCAGGAAATATCGTTGCAAGATTTGATTTGGACACTGAAACAATGTGTAACAATTGGCAAGCTGCAAATTCAAGAACTAAAGACAATTTTATTACTGAAACAAATAATGTAATAAAAAAAGTAAATAAATTAGCTGCTGGGAGTAGAAAAGTAAATGAACTAAATACAGATAGAGATAGTCTAAATAATGATAGTATAATAACTTTGTTTAAAAAAATATATGCTCAAAATACAAGTGATACAATAAGAAGAGATTATTATTGCGCATGGATAGGAAATACAGGATGGATAGAACAACGAATAGGCTCAGATATATCACGGATATGAAGCTATGTTTTCTTCAGCAAATTCTGGTGTTTTAAGTGGAAATCATGCTCCATATTTCAATAATAAAGGCTTAATAAAAGAATTTGATGGTGAAAAATTTACAGAATATCTTGTTGAAATAGATAGAAACAGCTATATTTATAGTGAAGATAAAGAAGAAAAATTATTTGAATTTGGTAAAGTATTGCAAACAATAAAAAAAGAACTTTTTTATATACAAAATTAATAAATAACCGTAAGGGCAAAAGGAGGAAATTATATGAGTGGAGAAACATTAACAACAATCATCGCTATTTTCATAGCTGCAATTCTTATAGGAATTTTTCCTATGATGGCTATTGCAGATAGAAATGATGACATTTCACAATTAGCGGTTCAAACTAAAGTATCAGAATTTGTAGATACAGTTAAAAAAACAGGTAAAATAACACGAGATAATTATGATGCGTTAAGAATGAATTTGTATTCAACTGGAAATACATATGATATTTCTATGGAAGCTCAAATTTTAGACGAAAATCCTTCTAAAAAAACAACTCAAATGGATTCTACAAAAATAGGAGAAAATATATATTATTCTGTTTATACATCTCAAATCGAAAAAGAATTAAATGAAAAAGGATATTATATTTTAAAAGAAGGAGATAAGATTACTGTAACAGCAAAAAATACAAATAATACTATTGCACAAGCATTAAAGAATTTCTTTTATGGTTTAGCTGGAAATAACACTTATAGTATTTCTTCATCTCAAACAGGAATGGTTACAGCAACCGGAAGTTAATAAATAGTTATATAAAAAAATCTTTATTAAACTTTAAGTAGTAATAAAGATTTTTTATACAATAAGAAAAACTTATATATATTGTAAAGCCTCATTTCTTATTGTATAAAAAATCTTAACTATAAATGAATGACATAAATAGAATTGCTTAAAAAAAACGAAGGTGAAAAAAATGAGATTACAGAACTTAACAATAATATTTATAGTAATAGTATTACCTGTAATAATACTATTATCTGTATTTATAAAATTTCAAGTAGATACAATTAATTTAAAAGCACAATATGATGGTATTTTTTTAAGTGCAACTTATGACATGATGTCAGCGTTAGAGTTAAATAATAATAACAATAAATATTCGGCAGTATCTGATTCATTAATACGAGATATTGAAGGTTCAATAAATTCTTTTTCCACAACTTTTGGTAATTCAACCAGTATGTTTGGAGTAAGCAAGAAAAGTGTTATGGATTTTGTCCCAGCAATAATGTTTGGATTATATGATGGATACTATATTTATACACCTAGTAAAAATGAAAAAGGTGTTTTTGAGCATACATTAAAACCATATGTATATTACACAAAAGAATATACAAATGGAACAGGTTTAAATCAAAGAAAAATGATAATAAATTTCTCATTAGATAATCATGTTACTGTATTTTTTTCTGATAAAGTAAATAATAGAAAATATGAATCTAGATCTGGTTTTCTTGAACCAATTGCAACCAGTAAGACTGATAAAGGTATATATATAGAACCAGCTCCTGGACATACACAGGCAAACTTAGAAAAAGATATGGATGAAGATACAGCTTTAATATATTATAATGGGTATCAAATAGAAAAAGATGAAAGATTAACAACAAAAGTATTTACAAATACGACAGATACACAAGGTAATGTTGCAAATAGCGAGTTTGATTCATTAGATGCTTATGATTATTGTCTAAAAGCATATAGATTCACTAAATGGTATTATGATATTTTAGACAGAACGTTTGGAACGGGACATGATAGTACAAAAGAAATATTAAAAATAAGTGTAGATAATCAAGCATTACCTCAATATGAATCTAAATTTAACCAAGAAAAAAGAAAAGTAATACAATCTAGTATTGAAGAAAATCTAATTCAATCAATGGAGCTATATAAAAGAAAAAGTGATATAGATTTTAAAATGCCACAATTTACGGTACTTGATTGGGAACAAATTACTCAAAATATATGTGTTGTAGCATTCTTACAAGGAATGCCAGTTGGTATGTCAATTTATAATAACTATGTAATATTACCAAGCACAGATAATAATTTCTTTGTAAATGAAAAAAACCTTTACTATGTAGGATATGGTGGAGATGCAGACACTCACTATCATAGACTAGGATGTGAACATTTAAAAGGAGATTATATAACGCGGATACAACAAAAACGAATTTTCTAGACAGACAGCCATAGCATCTAAAACAATTGGAACAATAAACAGGCGGAGATAAGTTCCTAAATGAAGATGGAAAACCGGTTTATTATTTTTTACATGATCAATTTACAGCATGTTATGATTGTATAGTTAATGCAACAGATTCAAGCGCAGATAGAATAGAAACTAATGATAGTGATAATTCAATAAAGAGAGAAAAATGGGATTCATACTATACAACTTTAGCAAGAGAAAAAAATAAAGCGGTAAGAAATTCAGAATATATAAAACTTGGAAGCTATAAAATAAAATTTGATAAACAAGGAGGAACAGGAGGAACAGATTTCCAAAACGTTATACCAAATATTAAACCTGATTCAATAACTGTGCCAACAAAAGAACACTTTATATTTGATGGATATTTCTATTCTACTGATAGTACATCAAAACAATATGTAGATGAAAAGGGAAATTGGATTACACCATGGGAATATGAAAGTGATGGTACATTATATGCACATTGGCACTTGGATTTACCAAGTCTTACATGGGCTATGGACATATCTTCGTCAGTTTCATCTATTAATATTATAAGAGGAGGAAAAAACGAAGGAGATAGAGTACAAATGAGGGGAAATCGATCAAATCCAGGCAAGGGTGCAGCATGGGTAGAGTGGGAAGGAAAGGATAATTGGTTAAGACTTACTTCCATAGAGTTTGATTATAATATTGAACAAGGTGATAGTTTCTTAACGGCAGGATTAATGCTAAATGTTAATATGTCGGATAATGATAGGTTAAAAGGATATATTTTGAGCTTTAACTTTGATAAACAACGTTTTAATCAAATGCATAATTTTAATATTTCAAATACAGGTTCTATTTTTAAATTTACATATAAAAAAGCTGCAAATTCAAATGTAATAGAAAATTTGACTGAAATTAGTGATTTTGATGCAGGACTAGTAGGAGGAAATTTTGGCTCGTATAGTAGAGGTGGAAGATATCAAGGAAAGGTAAAAATTGAAATTGAATCATCAAAATATATAATTACTATCATGAATCCAAATGGAACTGTTAGAAATACAATAACAATTGATGAAGAACCTTCAAATATGTATCCAAACAACTTTGGATTTTTCTCAGAACATTATAGTCATGGATGTGATGAAATAGGATATTTTGAGCTTTATAATATAAGAATAAATGGTACTGAAATAAATAAATGGTACTGAAATAAAATAATCAATATAATGATACATTTGAATAAAAACCTAATGCATTTTGAATTTGCATTAGGTTTTTTATTTAAAAAATTTATTTTTGGTTATACTACTTTTAAAGAAGGTAACCAAAATGAGAATTTTTTTAAAAAAAATAGGCGTAAGTCTAATTCTTTCAATATTGCTAATAATTTTAATATATATATGTAATATCGATAATTTACCTAGTAATGTAATTTTATTTGAAGGTGAATCACTATCGTTTAATACAATTCTTGGTATAAACATTGAAACCGAATTTTCAAGCAATCCAAATATAGAAAGAATTGAGAATAAAAAAAACGTTACAGTGAGCACAAATGCAAATGATGAAGGTGAAGTAGATTATACAGGCAAAGTAGAACTTAGTGTAAAACTTTTCGGAACAAAAGTAAAAGAAATCAATGTTGATGTAATTGAAAATACTGAAGTTATTCCAATGGGAAATCTTATCGGGGTCAAGTTATATACAAATGGAGTTTTAGTTGTTGGAATGTCCGAAATCTCAGGAAGTGATAGTAATAAATATAAACCTTATGAAAATTCTGGCATAGAAGAGGGAGATGTCATAGTAGAAATAGATGAAAATCAAATAACAACCACAAATGAGCTTTTAAAAGAAATAAATAATTCGAGTGGAGATAATATGAATATAAAATACATCAGAAATCGGAGAACTTTTATCTACAACAATGAGCGCTGTTAAGGCAACTGATAACACATTTAAAATTGGACTTTGGGTTAGAGATGCAGCGGCAGGAGTTGGAACGGCAAGCTTTTATGAACCTAAATCAGGAAAATTTGCAGCATTAGGTCATGGAATAACAGATATTGACACAGAAAAGTTAATTGATATTTCTTCAGGTGATGTTGTTACAGCAAATATTTTATCAGTAGTAAAAGGAGAAAATGGTGAACCAGGAAAAATCCAAGGCACTATTGAAGGAGAACCTACGATAGGAACAATATATAAAAATACACAATATGGAATATATGGAAACCTAAAAAATGTTGGTGCACTTTTTGTAGACAAAAATAATCTATATAAAATTGCACTTAGAAATGAAATTGAAATTGGAGATGCAAAATTAATTTCAACACTTGAAAATCGGTAAAACAAAGGAGTATGACATTAAAATAGAGAAAATTTTTTTAAATAATAACATAGATAACAAAAGCATGATAATAAAAGTGACTGATAAAGAATTACTTGAAAAGACAGGTGGAATTGTCCAAGGAATGAGTGGAAGCCCTATTATTCAAAATGGTAAAATTGTGCGGAGCCGTTACTCATGTTATGGTAAATGATGTGACTATGGGGTATGCGGTTTTTGCTGAAACAATGATTAAACAAGCTGTAGAATAAAAAATACTTAAAAATCCGCCAAAACTACTGCTTTTGACGGATTTTCTATTATTTTAATAGCATTGGTCCAATATTTGTTACAGTTCCTGCTCCAAGTGTAAGTATAATGTCACCTTTTTTTGCATTTTCTTTTATATATTTAACAATATCATCAAATTTAGGTATATATGTTACAGATTTCCCAAGTGATTCTAATTTATCTACTAAATCTTTAGAAGAGATATTAAACACATTTTTTTCTCTTGCAGCATATACATCTGTAATAATTACATTATCAAAATCAAGTAAACTCTCTGCAAAGTCATCAAGTAAATTTTTAAGTCTACTATATGTATGAGGCTGAAAGATAACCCATGATTTATTAAAACTTTTTCTGTTTAATGCATCAGCTGTTGCTTTTATTTCTGTTGGATGATGTGCATAATCATCATATATATCTATTCCATTAAAAGTACCTTTTAATTCCATTCTACGGTTTGCACCTGTAAATGTTAGAAATGCATCCTTGATAGCACTATTTGGAATACCATATTCGTTGCAAAGTGCAATACATGATAATGAATTTAAAACATTGTGTATTCCAGAAATAGATAATGTAAAACTATCAAAGAAATTGCCATATTTATATACATCAAAGGTTGCATATCCATTATCATCAAATTTAATATTCTTTGCTGTAAAATCCGCTTCAGAATTATTTATACCAAAAGTTAATACTTTGGCATTAGTATTTTTTTCTAATCCAACACTGTTTTCATCATCGGCATTCATGACTAAAAGACCGTCATCAGGCAAAAGTTTTACATATTTTGCAAATGCATTCTTTATATTATCTATATTTTTAAAGTAATCAAGATGGTCGTTATCAATGTTTAAAATTATTTCAGCTTTTGGGTGAAAATGTAAGAAACTTTCAACATATTCACAAGCTTCGAGAATTAGATAATCACTATTTCCAATTCTATAGTTTCCATCTAATTGTTTAAGAATTGCTCCAACTTGAACATTTGGGTCAAAACCAGCTTTTATAAAGCACAAAGAAACAAGAGAGGTGGTAGTTGTTTTTCCATGTGTTCCAGAAATACCAATTGTTTCTTTAAAACTTTCTGTTAATTTACCAAGAAAAACAGCTCTTTCACAAGTTTTAATTCCAAGTCTATTTGCTTCAACAAGTTCAGTATCATTTTTAGGGATAGCAGCAGTATAAACAACTAAATCTGCATTATGTATTTTCTTTAAATCAGAACCTATTGTAACATCAATTCCATGAGAAATAAGCCTATCAGTTATTTCAGATTGTGCCCAATCGCTGCCGAGTAACATGAATTCCAAGATTATTAAGTGTTTCAGCAATACCACTCATGCTTATTCCACCAATTCCAATAAAATGTATTGTTTTGTATTTTTTTATATCATCAATCATTTTTTGCACTTCCTTATAAATATGTATTGTTTGGCTAGTTAGTATTTTCATTTTTAATAAAGATATTATACAATTATTTTACGTTTTATTCAAGTATTTTGTGATAATTTAATTAAGCGATAGTGACTATTCAATGTTTTAAGCACTAATCCAGCCGTGCGAAGGCGTAGCACTTTTCTTTCGAATACGTGGAGAAAGAAAATGTCCTACGCCGATAGAGCTCGGCGGAAATTTTAGTTAAACTATTAAACAATAACTAAATGAAATTTGCAAAATATTACAAAAATATTACAACAATATTACATTTTTGTAATATTTAAAAACTCTATTGCTTTTTTAAATTAAATAGAATAAACTAATTACAAATATTGAAAAAATATAATCAAGGGGGACAAACTTATGAGAGTAATTAAAAAGGATGGTAGTGCAGTTCTATATGAAAGAGGTAAGATTCAATTAGCAATTGAAAATGCTAATAATGATGTTGAAGAAAATGAAAAAGCAAGTGACGCAGAAATTGAAAATATAATGTGTTACATAGAAGATTTAGGTAAAAAAAGAATTCTTGTTGAAGATATACAAGATATTATAGAACAAAAATTAATAGAATATGGAAGAAATGATTTGGCAAGAGAATATGTTGCTTATGGATATTCAGATGCAAAAGCAAATAAGATAGTTCAAATGCGTGCATAAAAATATTTTGTAGAGGCGAGCGTTGCTCGCCTTTTTTGTATATTTTTATATAAAATTCAAATACTAAATTACGGTGATAAATATATGAAAATATCTTGGATCAAAACAAAAAATGATAATAGTAGCTTTAAAATATTCGAGAATTTAGGATTTGATGTATATAGAATAGACAAACCAGAAAATATAGATAATAAAATTAAACAGCTTATAGATGATGATTGCAAAACAATAATTTTATCAAACGAAATAGCTAGTTTTTCAAATGACGTTATAACAAAATATAGAAATTCGGATGATATCAGCATTATAATCGCTTCTGGAGAAAATATTGAACGCGACTAAAAAGATGTGTCAAAAGTGTCCACTTTGACATATCTTTTTTGTATATAATTCATAAAAAAGGAAAAACTTATATATGTATAGGAGGTACATATGAACATAAGTCAAATGAAAAACATAATAGTTTTAAAAGATATTCCATCAAATATTGTTGATGAAGCAATAGTTATTTTAAAAAATAATACGAATATAAAAAAGAAGGAATTTATAGATAATAAAAATTCAAATAAGTTTACTGAAGATTCAAATGGAAAGTATGATTTTGTTATAAACGAAGCAGAAAATGTTATAAAAGATTATATAAAAAATCTTGAAAAGCCGAAAGAGACAAAAGGAAGTATAAATAAAATACTTGTAAAATATAGGAAGCTTCAAATATACAGCTTTTTGCTTGGTATTATCGCAATTATTGGAATAATTGTAAATATAATAAAATAGAACTGTGGGGGGCAATCATTGATCGCCAATTTTACGTAGAACATGCTAATAATTTTTATTCTAAATCTCCATCCTTGGACATATAGTATAAAGAACAAAAGTGATAAGGGGGTACAAATGGAAAGAGCATTAAGCCAGGATGAAAGAATAAGAAGAGCGGAGGAGATATACGCAAGACGACAAAATGTAAGGGAAAGAACAAGTAGAGCTACTGTAAATATTTCATCATCATCAGAACATAAGAGTTTTAAACTATTTAAAAGATTGGCATTGCAATCATTTATTTGCCTTCTTATATATTTTATATTTTATTTAATAAATACAACAAATTATAGCTTTTCAAAAGTTACTCTAGATAAAACAGAAGACTTAATTTCACAGGAAGTTGATTTTATTAGCATATATAATAATATTGCAAATTCAATTATAAGTTACATATCAAGTTTTAATTTAGGTATAAAAAATGATGATAATGCAAGTGCCGCAGAGCAAAACATAATTAATGAAAACACAATTGAAGAATCTAATAACAAAAAAGAAGAAAGCAATGTACAGCAAATAAGTGAAAATATTGTAGTAAATAATATTAGTGAAGTAGTAGAAAGTTCTGGAGTGAATGAAGAACAAAGTCAAGATATAGCTTCAATAGAAAATGATGAAAATGTTGTACAGGAAGAAATAGCAGATGTAGAACTCAGTGAAACAGATAGAATAAAGCAAAAATATTCATTTATTGTTCCAGTTAAACGGTTGGATATCATCTGAATTTGGCGAAAGAGAACCGTCGTCTAGTATAGTATCTGCATATCATAAAGGAATTGATATTGCAGCAAATACTGGAACATCAATAGTCGCTTCAACAGATGGAAAAGTGATTATTTCAAAATATTCCTCTAGCTATGGAAATTATATTATGATAGAAAATGGAGAAGTTAGGACAGTATATGCTCATTGTAGTAAACTTTTAGTTGGCGTACGGAGATGAAGTAAAACAAGGACAAGAGATAGCAAGAGTTGGAGCTACACGGTAATGCTAATGGCGCACATTTGCATTTTGAAATTAGGATAAATGATACGTGCATTAATCCACGAACGATATTGGAATTTTGAAAAGGAGAAAAGTTGTCAATAATTAAATCGCATCTTAACTTAATATTATTTTCAATAATATTATTTGTTTGTAGGGGCGAGCATTGCACGCCTACAATAAATATTTATCTTTTATTAATGTTTTTTGCATTCTTACACGAACTTCGGACATACTATTGTCCGGAGTATTTTTAGGCTTTAAAGTGCAAAGTTTTAAAATTATGCCGCTTGGCTTTATTGTATCATTTAAAATTGATACAAAAAATTATAATAAAAAAATTATGAAAGGAAATTTATTAGTAGTAAAGAAATTAATCATTGCAATTGCAGGTCCACTCACAAATTTAATTCTCATTTTGATTTTAATATTATTAGATAAAGAAACAATCTTAACTATTCCAGCAGACTTACTTATATACTCAAATATTTTAGTCTTTGTATTTAATATGCTTCCTATATATCCACTAGATGGCGGAAGAATTATAAAAAATATATTACAAATCTTCTTTGGTAAAATAGATTCTATAAGAATAATCAACTTAGTCTCAAATATTTTTGCAATTTTTCTAAGCTTTATTACACTTTATATTGTAATCTTATCTAGAAATATTTCATACATGTTTATGCTAGTATATATTTGGACATTAATTATAAGAGAAAATAAAGTATATAAAACTAAAATAAAAATGTATAAAATATTACGAAATTATCTTGCAATAAATCAAGATTAATAGTAAACTATATGTAGAAAAATGATAATAGCGGAGCTACATAAGTGCTCTATAAAGAAAATCATAGGAGGAATACATATGATAAACAATATGAAAAATCAAAGAGGAATTACGCTTGTAACGCTTGTAATAACAATAGTTTTGCTCATCATCATTACAGCAACTATTGCAATAAATTCACATACCTCATTAGAACTTTCAAATCTTACAAAATTAGAAAATGATATACAAGCTTTAAATGATAGAGTAGCTGTATATTATGTAGCAAACGGAACATTACCTGTAACAAACGATACATATATGAAGACAGAAATATCAAAAAGTATAACAAATTTATCACCAAATGATGGAGATACGTATTACAAAATTGATTTATCAAAACTATCAAATATAACATTAAACTATAAAAATAATACATATATAATAAATGAGACAAGCCACAAAATTTATATGATTGAAGGAATAAAGTATGAGGGAGAAACTTATTATACTACAGGAAAGCCTGAAGAAGAAATTATATCATATAAACCTAAATATACAGAGTTATCGGATGGAAACAATGTAAGACATAATAAAATTACAAAATTTGTAGAAGCTACGAATGAAATAAAATATATAAAAAAAGCAACAAAGGAACAATATAATTTAATAAGTGATACTTTAACGAGTGATAATATTGTATCTACAAGTGAATCTGAAACTGAAACATATATGTGGTATGATAATAATGATACATTATATTATTATGCAGATACAAATAAAATATATATGAATCAAGATAGCTCTCTCTTATTTGAAAGCCTTATTGAAGTTGTTGAAATTGATTTGAGTGCTTTTGATACATCTAAAGTTACAAATATGAGTAAGATGTTTGCTTGGGATAAGAAATTAACAAATTTAAATGTAAGTAATTTTGACACCAGCAATGTAACGGATATGAATATGATGTTTACAATGATTGGGGCTACTAATATCGATGTAAGCAATTTTGACACAAGCAAAGTAACTAACATGTCAAAAATTTTTCAATATGATTACAATATAACTACATTGAATGTTACTGGTTGGAATACAACTAATGTAACGGATATGTCATCTATGTTTGAAGGATGTAAAAATCTTGCAAATCTAGATGTTAGTAATTTTAATACAAGTAAAGTTACCAATATGAGTAAAATGTTCCAAAATACTATATCTAATCTAGAGCTAAAAAATTTTGATACATCAAAGGTTACAAATATGGCTGAAATGTTCAGATATAGCAAAGCCAGCATTATTGATGTTAGTGAATTTAAAACAACTTATGTAATTGATATGTCTTATATGTTTGCAAATGCTAATGTTGAAATATTAGATGTAAGCAAATGGGACACATCTAATGTTACAAACATGGATGGTATGTTTCAGTATGATAATTATTTAACAAAGCTAAATGTTACAGATTGGGATACAACTAACGTGACAGATATGTCATCTATGTTTGAAGGATGTAAAAATCTTGCAAATCTAGATGTTAGTAATTTTAATACAAGTAAAGTTACCAATATGAGTAAAATGTTCCAAAATACTATATCTAATCTAGAGCTAAAAAATTTTGATACATCAAAGGTTACAAATATGGCTGAAATGTTCAGATATAGCAAAGCCGACGTTATTGATGTTAGTGAGTTTAAAACATCTAAAGTAACTGACATGTCTTATATGTTTGAGTGGGTTACTAAAGTTAAGATTTTAGATGTGAGCAAATGGGATACATCTAATGTGACTAACATGGAAGGATTTTTTCATGGAATATCTAGTGTAGAAGAACTTGCTTTAGGAGGATTTGATACAAAAAAAGTCACAAACATGAAAAAAATGTTTGAGTCGGTACATATGAAGCAAATCGATGTTTCAAGTTTTGATACAAGCAATGTTACAAACATGGATAATATGTTTAATACATGTTATTCACTAAAAACTATATTTGCAAATGAGAATTTTGATACGTCTAATGTTTCAACATCTGAAGCAATGTTTTATAATACAAAACTTCTTGAAGGAGAAAAAGGTACTAAAACATACCAAAATGATGAACCATTAAATCCAATGGATAAAACATATGCGAGAGTTGATACTAGCGATAATCCTGGATATTTTACTTATAAGGCGACAAATAGTTAGAAGATTTATTGAACATAATATTTTTCACTAAAAACACTTGCATTTTGCATAAAAATATAGTATAATAACATTCGTTAAAAAACGGATGTTATTTATTTTATAAATATTTCCGTTTTATCCTTGCTCATGTAAAGGGGCATGGGCTATAATCCAAAGGGAGGTGAATAGTAATGAACAAATACGAAAGTATAATCATTATTAGTCAAAATGTTGAAGAAGAAGGAATTAAAGCCTTAATTACAAAATTCACAGATTTGATTAATACTGAAGGTAAAGTTTCTGAAGTTAAAGAAATGGGAAAGAAAAAACTTGCTTATGAAATAGGTAAAAACAAAGAAGCATTCTATGTTGAATTTGATTTTGAAGCAAAACCAGAATTAATAGCAGAGCTTGAAAGAAACTACAGAATAACTGACGAAGTTATCAAGTTTATCACAGTAAGATTAGATGAAGAATAATCGTTTATTTTTAGTATTGTTTGTAGTCAATACTTGAATTCCAAGTTAGATATAAAACTTTATTTGGAGTATTTTAAGTAAAATTAGGAGGAATAAAACATGAACAAAGTTATATTAATGGGAAGATTAACAAGAGACCCAGAAGTGAGATATACTCAAACAAGCAATACACTAGTAGCTAGTTTTTCACTTGCAGTAAATAGAAGATTTGTAAGACAAGGAGAAGAAAGACAGGCAGATTTTATAAATATAGTTGCATGGGGAAAACAAGGAGAATTCTGTAGCAAATATTTCAAGAAAGGACAACAAGTTGGAATAATTGGTAGAATTCAAACAAGAACATGGGATGACGATAAAGGTCAAAGACACTATGTGACAGAAGTTGTCGCAGAAGAAGCATATTTTGCAGATAGCAAAAGAGATGGAGCAGGAGATGGCTCTTCAAGCTTTGAAAATACATTTGGAGCAGATATGGCTCAAAATACTAGCGAATTTGAACTTACACCTAGTGATGACTTGCCATTCTAAAATATCTATAGATAGGGGGAAAGATTAAGATGGCTGATAAAAAGCAAAATAATAAAAGAAATAACAGAAATAATAGAAATAATGATGATGATTTCAATCCTAAGTTTAGAAAGCAAAGAAAGAAAGTATGTCCAATGTGTGCTAATAAAGATTTAGTACTTGATTTCAAAAATGCAGATCAATTAAAGAAATTCATCAATGACAAAGGTAAGATATTACCAAGAAGAGCAACAGGAGCTTGTGCAAAGCATCAAAGAGATATAACTCTAGCTGTTAAGAGAGCAAGACATATTGCTATATTACCATATACACAAAACTAATTTGTATTATATATCCGAGACATTTAAAGTCCCGGATTTTTTTAATGGCTGACATTTATTATATTAAAAAAAATCAAATTTCAATCTTGATTTTTATTTCTATGTGATATAAAATACAAATTATGATATAGCAAAAAACGGAGGAGAAATTAAAGTGGAAAACGTTGCAAAGAAGGTAAAAGACGTATTTAAAGATTATGAAGCAAAAGGAAACATACAAGAGTGTGAGATTACAAATATTAGTATGTTTAAAAAGACAAGTAAAATAGTCATAGATTTAAAATCAAATAAAAAGATTCAAATTGGTGAAAAACTTGCCTTTGAGTTTTATTTGAAAAGTAAATTTAGAGTACAAGAAGTTGAGATAAATTTAGACGTTCATGAAGAAGTAAAGACTAAAAAGAAAAAAGATGAAGATGAGGAAGGAGAAAATCAAGAAGAATATACACCTATAATCATAGGAGGAAAAAAAGCACAAATAAAGGACAGACCTGTAAAGATAAAAGATATTGGCATTGATAGTGGAAAAGTTGTAATATGTGGAAAAATTATTAAAAAAGAATTAAGAGAGCTTAAAACAGGCAAATTTCTTTTAATGATAAATGTGTTTGATGGATCATGTACAATAACTTGCAAAGCTTTCTTAAATCCTGAAGATAAAGATAGGGTCATGTCTAGGATAAATTCAGCACCTTGTGTTACAGTATCAGGTAATGCACAGTTTGATCCTTATGCAAAAGAAGTAAATATTATGGCAAATATTGTCTTGGAAGCTGAGGCAAAAGCTGAACATACACGTATGGACAGAGCAGAGGTAAAAAGAGTCGAACTTCACATGCACACACAAATGAGCCAAATGGATGGAGTTACTTCTGCAAAAGATTTGGTAAATAGAGCAAGAAAATGGGGGATGAAATCTATCGCAATTACAGACCACGGCGTTGTACAGGCTTTCCCAGAAGCAAACCATGTTGTACAAGATAATGGAGGAGATATAAAGGTCATTTATGGAGTTGAGGCATATCTTGTTCCAGACGGGCAGACTAATGTGTATGGCTCAAAAGGACAACCTCTTGATACAGAATATTGCGTACTAGATATTGAAACAACAGGACTTTCATATAGAACAGAAAAGATTACAGAATTTGGTGCGATTAAAATTAAAAATGGAGAAGTTATAGATACATTCGAATGCTTTGTAAACCCTGAAAAACCTATACCTTATGAAGTAATAAAAGTTACACATATCACGGATGACATGGTAAGAGATGCAGAGACTATCAAGCAAGTATTGCCAAAATTTTTAGAGTTTATTGGAGATGACGTTTTAGTTGCACATAACGCAAACTTTGATATTGGATTTATAAGACATTTTGCAGAACTTCAAGGATATAAACTTGATAATACATACATAGATACACTTTCACTTGCAAGAGATATGTTCCCAGATTATAAAAAATATAAACTCGGGGTTATAGCAGATAATCTTGGAATAAGAGTAGATGTAGCACATAGAGCCTTAGATGATGTAAAAACATTAGTTAAGGTTTTTGAAGTTATGCTTAAAAATTTAAGAGAAAAGGGAATAACAAATTTAAATGAATTAGATAATGCATACAAAAACAACATAGATTTAAAACACTTGCCAACATATCATGCAGTTATTCTAACTAAGGATTATGTTGGACTAAAAAATCTATATAAACTTATATCGTTTTCACATCTTGATTATTTTTATAAGAAGCCTAAAATACCAAGAAGCCTTTATAAAAAATATAGTGAAGGCTTGATGATCGGAAGTGCGTGTGATAGAGGAGAACTATATCAAGCAATACTTGAAGGAATGTCAGAAGAAAAGATAGAGGAAATTGCGTCTTTTTATGACTATTTGGAAATACAACCTCTTGGAAACAATGAATACCTAATTAGAAATGGTACAATGGAAAATAAAGATGGACTTATTGAAATAAATAGAAAAATAGTAGCTCTTGGAGAAAAGCTAAATAAACCTGTTGTTGCAACATGTGATGTTCATTTTATGGACCCAGAAGATGAAATATATAGAAGAATTTTGATGGCAGGTCAAAAGTATGATGATGCTGATCAACAGGCACCACTTTATTTACGTACAACAGAAGAGATGCTTGAAGAATTTGCTTATTTGGGACATGATAAGGCTTACGAAGTTGTAGTAACAAATACAAATCTTATTTCAGATATGTGTGAAGTCATAAGCCCGATTTCACCAAATAAATGTCCTCCATATATCGAAGGCTGTGAAAAAACAATAGAAGATATAGCTATGAATAGAGCAAAAGAATTATATGGAGACCCACTTCCGGAGATTGTAGAAACAAGGCTTAAGAAAGAACTTGACTCTATTATAAGAAATGGATTTTCTGTAATGTATATTATTGCTCAAAAACTAGTATGGAAGTCAAATGAAGATGGCTATTTGGTTGGCTCAAGAGGTTCTGTCGGTTCATCTCTTGCAGCATATATGACAGGTATAACAGAGGTTAATGCTCTTAAACCACATTATAGATGTCCAAATTGTAAATATTCGGACTTTTCAGACCATGGAGTAAAAAATGGATTTGACTTACCAGACGCAAATTGTCCTAAATGTGGTACAAAGCTTATAAAAGACGGAGTTGATATTCCATTTGAGACCTTCCTTGGATTTAATGGAGATAAGGAGCCTGATATAGACTTAAACTTTTCTGGAGAATATCAGTCTAAGGCACACAAATATGCTGAAGTTATACTTGGAAAAGGTACAACATTTAAGGCAGGTACAATAGGTACAATAGCTGAAAAAACTGCATATGGATATGTTAAGAATTATTTTGAGGAAAGAAATGAACATGTTAGTTCTGCAGAAATAGAAAGATTGGCTCAAGGCTGTACAGGCGTAAAAAGAACAACAGGACAACATCCAGGAGGAGTTATTGTAGTTCCTCAAGGTCATGAAATATACGAATTTTGTCCTGTACAACATCCTGCAGATGATCCAAATTCAGACATAATAACAACACACTTTGATTATCATTCAATAGATAAAAACTTACTTAAATTTGATATGTTAGGTCATGATGATCCAACAGTTATAAGAATGCTTCAGGATATTACTGGAATTGATCCTAAATCAATTCCGCTTGATGATAAGGCGACTATGTCTATTTTTTCTTCAACGGATGCATTAGGAGTTAGACCAGAACAGATTGATTCAAAAGTTGGAACATTTGGTGTACCAGAGTTTGGAACTAGATTTGTTAGAGAGATGCTTGTACAAACTTTACCAAAAACATTTGAGGAACTTATAAGAATATCTGGACTTTCACATGGTACTGATGTGTGGACTAACAATGCACAAGATTTGATTAACGCAGGTACTGCAACACTTGCTGATGCAATATGTACAAGAGATGATATTATGATTTATTTAATTAATGCAGGACTTCCTGCTCAGAATTCATTTAAAATAATGGAATCTGTTCGTAAAGGCAAAGGTTTAAATGAAGAACAAGAGGCATTGATGAGAGAACATAATGTTCCTGATTGGTACATAGATTCATGTAAAAAGATAAAGTACATGTTTCCAAAAGCTCATGCAGTTGCTTATGTTACAATGGCGTTTAGAATTGCTTGGTTTAAAGTACATATGCCACTTGCATATTATGCTACATATTTCTCAATTAGAGCAGATGAATTTGACAGTGAAATAATGATATTTGGTAAGAGCAAAGTCAGAGAAAAAATGGCTGAGATTAAAAAGGCACGGAAATGATGCAACAGCTAAGGATAAGAACATGTATGCAATACTTGAGATTGTTCTTGAAATGTATGAAAGAGGCTTTAACTTTTTACCAATTGACCTGTATAAATCTGATGCAATAAAATTTAAAGTAGAAGATGGAAGCATCAGGCCACCATTAAATAGCATTGCAGGAATGGGACAAGTTGCTGCACTTGGAATACAAGAAGCAAGAGAAAAAGGTGAGTTTATATCAAAACAAGATATAAAGAAAAGAGGGAAAGTAGGAGATTCAACTATTGCTCTTCTTGATAAATTTGGATGCCTTGAGGGAATGAGTGAGACGAATCAGATGAGTTTATTTGATAGTATGTTTTAAAGCTAAGGAGGTAAATAATTTGAAAAAGTATAAAGATACATTTTTAATAATATTTATAATACTATTATCAATATGCTTTGCATTACCATCTATTATTTACTATACTAATAATAAAACAGTATTAAATTTTAATAATGAGCTTGAATTCTGCTTTTTACTTACAAACAATATTGATAGATTTTATCAAGCAGGCACTTTTGCACTTATACTCTTAGCATTTATAATTTGCTATTATTATATAATTAAAAATAAGGAAAGATTATTTAAGAACATTAAAAAAATGTATTTATTAATATTTGCTGTATCCGCAATATTTATACTTGTTTTGCCTTTTTTTAGTTCAGATATTTTTTACTATTTAGGCATAGGCAGATTAAATAGTGCATATGAGCAAAATCCATATTATACAAGTATTAAAGATTATGTTGAAAGCAACGATTTAAATATTGAAAATGATATGGTAATGCAAAAAGGATATAAAAATGTGTGGTCACATACTACAGTTGTTTATGGTGCAATTTGGACAACGATTTGTAGCCTTATTTCCTTTTTCTCGTTTGGTAATTTAGATTTAGGATTATTACTTTTTAAAATAATTAATTTGATTGCTCATATGGGAAATTGCTATTTACTATATAAAATTTCTAAAAAGAAAATCTTTCCATTAATATATGGATTGAATCCATTTATATTGATAGAGGGAATTGCTAATGTACATAATGATATGTTTGTGGTTTTCTTTATATTAATGTCGTTATACATGATAGTTAAAAGAAAAAATATTATTTTATCAATTCTGTTTTTAGCTATAGCAACAGATATTAAGTATTTTACAATTTTATTCTTACCACTTATTATTATCTATCATTATAAAGATGCTAGTGTTAAGATAAGGATTATTAAATGTTTAGAATATGGCGCAATATTTGCACTATTTGTTATAATACCATACTTATTTTATGTAAGAGATTTAAATATATTTACTATAATATTTGAACAACAGAATAAATATTCAAAAGGATTATATAAATTCGTTCTTGAATACTTCAATTATCCTTATCAATTAGTTGATAAGATAAAACTGATTATGATAAGTTTTGTTGGCACTTTATACATTTATACATGCTTATCTCTTTTGATAAAAAAGAAAGAGATTAGATTTTATAGGGAAATGAGAAAACTATTTTGGATTATTTGTGCTTTTATATTTTTAATAATTACTAATTCTCAACCATGGTATCTAATGTGGCTGATACCATTTATAATTTGGCAAAGACCAGAAATTATAAAATTAATCATACAAACGCAAATTATTTCACTAATGACTAATATTGTATTTTTGATTTATTCGGAAGACGCAAAATATGGAATTCCATATTTTGTAATTCTAGTATTTGGAATATTATTATCTATAATTTATAATAAAAACGAAAGATACAATAGATTAATAAAGCAATACCAATTTAAAAGGAGAAAAACATGACAATAAAAAAATTTTTAGAAATAATACCATTAAAATATGTAATAATATACTTGCTCGCAATAAACCTTATAGGTTTTCTTGCTATGTTTATAGACAAGCAAAAGGCTAAAAAAGGCGCTTGGAGAATACCTGAGAAATCTTTATTTATTTTAACTCTTATAGGTGGAGGAGTAGGAACTATTGCAGGAATGTATACTTTTAGACACAAGACAAAAAAACTTTATTTTACAATTGGGTTTCCAGTGATTTTGATTACTGAAATTGCACTTGTAATTTATTGGATTGTTAATAGTTAATACAATAATGTAGTTATGTGAGGTGAAGCACATTTTTTATAAAAAATGTTTTACACCAATAAAACTATGCTAAAATCTATAAATATTACCAAAAAGTCAAATAGAGATAAAGCCAGTATTATGGCTATCTCTATTTATTTTTTGCGAACAAAAGAAAGATACACATAATTTGTTTCAAAATAAAATAAAGAATTCACATAATAACAAAAATTATTTTAACTGAAACAAAGTTCGACCATAAAAAGCATAAAAATAGTTATTCACAAAGTTATCCACATTTTTAATAATTGGGTGGAAAACTAAATAATGTAAACTAAAAAGCACAAAAATACTTTACATAATATATGGTTTTGTAATAAAAAAGAAATAAAATTGTAATATTACTGTAACACAGCTGAAATATATGACATAATATTGAAACATTTAAGGACAAAATGACGAAAAAAATCATATTATACAACAAAGAAATATAAGAAGGTTGGACTAGAAATGAAAATAAAGTATAAATTGAGAAAAGTATGGAGAAAATTTGCAACTAATAATACAAGAAATATTGATTCTATAAGAGAGATAGATTATGAAAATTTAAAGAAACTTATAGAATTTGAAAAAGATTTAAAAATTGTTGATATACGAAGCCCTCAAGAGTTTGAAGAAAGAAGAATAAGATATGCTATAAATATACCTCTTTATGATTTAAATAAAAAAGCAACGTATATGTTACCAGATAAAAATAAGATTATTATATTGTATTGTGGATGCGGAATAAGAAGCAAAAAAGCATACAAAATATTAGAAAAAATGGGGTATACAAATTTGTATTCCCTAAAAGGAGGAATAAGTGACATATAATTGCTAAAATTTTCAAAATTCTATAGACTTTTTGAAGATTTTATTATAAAATAATTCTATGCTTAAGAGATTATAAAAAAATGGAGTAATGTATGAAGAAAAAGAAATTTAAAATAAATAAGAAAAAATTCATACCAAGGATAACTCTCTTAATAGTAATAATTATTTTATTAATTTTAGGAACTAAAGGAATATCAAAAAAAGAGACAAGCTCTATTGTAAAACCAAAACTTATTGTTGATTGTATTGATATTACTGACAAATTGATACATGATATTTACATCGACAAAAACAATATATTATATATGTCTATGGAGGATGTAAAAAATGTATTTGACAAGAATTTGTATTATGAAGAGGAAAATTCAAAGATTATTACAACATTAGGCACGAAAGCAGCAGCTATTGATGTGAATAATAACATTATTGAGATTAATTCAGCAAGCCTACTTTTAGAGAATTCAATAATGAAACTTGAAAATATATTATATATACCAGTTTCAGAAATTAATAATATTTATAATATTGAAGTAATATGTACGAATAATTCCGCTGTAGTTTTATCATTATACAAAGCACTTACAACTGTATCAGCCAATAAGAATATTTCAATAAAAGAAGACACTGGTTTTTTTGCTAAGACAATTCAAAATATTGAAAAAGGACAAGAGCTAGTTTTTATAGAAAATGCAGAAAATGATAAATGGTATAAAGTTATGACTTATGAAGGCAATATAGGCTTTGTAAGTAGAAAAGATGTAAGCGAAAAGAAACAAATAAGAATAAATATGGATGATAGTGATTTTACAAGTAAAGAGCCAGATTTAGATAATGCAATAGAACTAACATATAAATCTATAAATACTGACAACATGAAAGATTTTAGTTCTAGAAAGAAGATTGTAGAAGATACTATTTCTAGTATTATTTCAAAAGAAAAATACACAGTCAAACTAAATTTTAACAAGGTTGAAGTAGAAAATAAATACTTAGAAAGATTTATTATTGAACTTATACCAAGACTTAAAGAAATTGGGTCAAACTTGGTAGTTATAAATAACGAGGATATTTTAAGTGAAAAGTTCTTAAAAAGTATGAATCTAATATAAAAGATTTTGAATTGCTAAATTCAAGTGTATTACATTTCGTATGTAAGCTAAAAAATATTTAACATCGATGTGATTTGATAGAGTTTTAAATTTTAGGGAGGAAAATATGGAAGAGGAAAATAATGAAATAGAACATAAAACTAGACATTCACATGCAGAAAAGAAATCAGGAAGGATAAAAATAATTATAATTGGAGTAGTATTATTACTTTTTATATTAGTAATTTCAGCAGTAGCATGGTATAATATTTCTTTATCTGGCACAGGTACAGCTGAAGATAAAGTTACAATTGAAATTGCAATGGGTTCAGGTCCTAATAAAATTGCAAGCATATTACAACAAAATGGTTTAATAAAAAGTTCAACTGCATTTAAGCTATATACAAAATTAAACAATGTTAATTCATTTCAAGCTGGTAAATATACACTTACAAAAAATATGACAGTTCCGGAGATTGCAGAAGCTTTGCAAACAGGAAAAGTTTTTAAAGACACTGATATAAAGATTACATTTATCGAAGGAAAATCAATGACTTACATTGCAAAGCAAATTGCAAATAACACAAAAAATACTGAAGAAGATGTATTTAATTTGCTTAAAGATGAAGAGTATATAGATGGTCTAATTGATGAATATTGGTTTATTACAGATGAAGTTAAAGATAATGATATTTACTATCCACTTGAAGGATACTTATTTCCAAATACATACTCATTTGATGAAAATGCAACAGTCAAAGATATATTTAAAACTATGTTAGATCAAATGGAAAAAGTTTTAGACAGTTATAAATCAGAAATACAAGAAAGCAAATATACAGCACATGAAATATTATCTGTTGCATCTGTAATTGAAAACGAGGGACTTTTTGATAAAGATAAAAGAAATATATCAAGTGTTATATATAATAGACTGAAAAAAGGTATGAGCCTAGGATGTGATGCTACTACATATTATGCATTTAAAATAGAACTTGGCTCACGTGATTTGTATAAAAGTGAAATAAACAAGTATAATGCATATAATACTCGTGGACCAAATATGGCAGGAAAATTACCAGTCGGGCCAATATGCATGATTAGCAAAGTTTCGCTAGATGCGGCAATTCATCCTGAAACAACTGATTATTTATTCTATGTTACGGATAAGGATGGAAATGCATATTTTACAAAGACAAGTGCAGAACATCAAGCTATGATAAATAAGCTTAAATCAGAAGGTGCATGGGCACAATTTTAATTAATAAAATGAAAGGAAGTAAATATGTGATGAACGAATATAGAACACATAATTGTGGAGAATTAAGAAAAGAAAATGTAGGAGAAACTGTCAAGATTGCAGGTTGGATTCAAAAGTCTAGAAATCTTGGAGGACTTTTATTTATAGATTTAAGAGATCAATATGGAATTACACAAGCTGTTATTTCAGGAGAAAATGAACTTGCAAAAACAGCTTCTCAAATTCCTACTGAGTCTGTGGTTTCTATTGAAGGAAAAGTTAAACTTAGAGGAGAAGGTTTGACAAATGAAAGCATGGCAACAGGTGAAATTGAAGTTTTAATTGAAAAAATAGATATACTTGGAAAAAGGACAAAGGAAATGCCTTTTGAAGTTAATTCAAATATTGAGACAAAGGAAGATTTGAGACTTCAATATAGATTTTTGGATTTAAGAAATGAAAAGTTAAAAGATAATATTTTGTTAAGAGCAAAGATATTGCAGTTCCTAAGAAACCAGATGATTGAAAGAGGTTTTACAGAAGTACAAACACCTATACTTACAAGCTCATCACCAGAGGGAGCAAGAGATTACTTAGTACCAAGTCGTGTACATCCAGGAAGATTTTATGCACTTCCACAAGCACCACAACAATTCAAACAATTGCTTATGGTTTCTGGAATTGATAAATATTTTCAAATTGCACCATGCTTTAGAGATGAAGATGCAAGAGCTGACAGAGCTCCTGGAGAATTCTATCAATTAGATATGGAAATGGCATTTGCAACACAAGAAGATGTGTTTAATGTTATGGAAAAAGTTATGTACAATACATTTACAACATTTTCAAATAGAAGAGTTGCAGAATATCCTTTCCCAAGAATTACATACAAAGATGCTATGCTTAAATATGGTTCAGATAAACCAGATTTAAGAAACCCATTAGTTATAGTTGATGTTACAGAAGTATTTAAAAATACAGAATTTAATGCATTTAAAGACAAAACTATAAGAGTTATTGTAGTTCCAAATGCAGCAAGTGAACCAAGAAGATTTTTCGATGAAATGGGAGAATTTGCAGTAAATGAATGCGGAGCAAAAGGTCTTGCTTGGGTAAAAATGCATGAAGATGGAACACTTCAAGGCTCAATTGCAAAATTCATAACAGAAGACGAGAAAAATGCTCTTGTAGAAAAAGCAAATTTAGTTTCAAATTCAGCTATATTCTTCATTGCTGATGAAGAAGCAAAAGTTGCTGGAATTGCCGGAGAAGTAAGAAAAGAATTAGGAAAGAGATTAGACTTAATAGAAAAAGATATATTTAAGTTCTGTTGGATAATTGATTTCCCAATGTATGAATTAAATGATGAAGGAAAATTAGACTTCTGTCATAACCCATTCTCAATGCCACAAGGCGGAATGGAAGCATTAGAAAATAAAGATCCACTTGATATAGTTGCATATCAATATGATATAGTATGTAACGGAATAGAGCTTTCATCAGGAGCTGTTAGAAATCATGATACAGAAATTATGGTTAAAGCTTTTGAAATTGCTGGATATACAAAGGCAGACATTGAAGAAAAGTTTAGAGCTTTATTTAATGCTTTCCAATATGGTGCCCCACCACATGCAGGAATTGCACCTGGAGTAGATAGAATGATAATGCTTTTAACAGATGAACCAAATATAAGAAGTGTAATTGCATTCCCAATGAATAGCAAAGCGCAAGACTTACTAATGGGCTCACCTGGAAGAGTAACAGAAGAACAACTACGCGATGTACACATAAAGCTAGATGTAAAAGAAAAATAAAAAATATGTAAAAAATGGGGATATCCCTTGCGAAGCAAGAGTGTCCCCTTTATTACATATTTTTTATTTATTTGAATATATAATTCATAGGTGATTATTTGAAAACAATATATATTGATAAAGATAATATTGGAAAGTGGAGAGCTAGAAGAACTGCAAAGAAACTATATAGGCAAAGTAAAAATGATGATATAGTAATTGCACTCAGTAAAAACTTAATGGAACATGAAGTATTAAACAATACTTTAAATGAGTATGGAATTAAAGTGTTAAATGACAGATGGCTATTTAAGTTTCTAATTTTTGATATATTAAATTTTGTGGCAAAAATGAAAGAAGAAAGACTGGAAGTTATAAGTATAGCTATACTTATGGACAAAGCTGACGAGATAATTATGCAACAATTAGTTAGTATTGCAAAAAGTGTAAAAACATTAAAGATTGTTACAAAGTCAAAAATTAGTTATTCATACATAGAAAAAGAACTATTCGAAAAGGATGGAATAGCAATACAAATTACAAATAACAAAGAAAAGAGTTTATTAAATGTAGATATAATTTTAAATTTCGATTTTAACGAAGAAAGAATAAGTGAATATAAAATTAATCATAATGCAATTATAATCAACTTAGGAAAGAAAATAAGATTAAATAAAGATATATTTATTGGAAAAATTATAAATAATTATGAGATAACTTTTAATGAAGAAAATTATGATATAGAAATAAACAAAAACAACTTTGATAAAACAATATTATATGAAAGTTTTATTTATAGGAGAGACACATTTACCAACATACAGAAACAACTAAAAAAGGATGAACTTAAAATTAGGTTGCTAAAGTAGCTATGCTAATGAATTTTGTAGATAACTACAAATAATTACCTTTTTTTCATTGCTATTTTATGTAAAACATGATATAATATTTAACAAGTTAGTGCATTATGGCACATTTACATATATTTCCTTAAGTTTTTACAATATATTTTTGCAACATCAAAATTTTTTTGAAAGGAAGTTGAAAAAATGTTAGCATTAAAAATTATTTTTTGCATCCTTGCCCTTATTGGAGCATTTGGAATCAACATGTGCCTAAGTGAACCATTTGGACGGGTAACCACAATTATTGTAAGTGCAATTACAACGATACTCACAATAGCATTTTGTGTACTTATCATAACTACGCATTGGAACTACTTTGCAATCCCCAAAATACTTTTGCTTCTAACAGTATTAATTGGAATTGTATTCCATGATTTATCTGACTATTATGATGAATTTGGTTGGTTTTATGTAGGTATACTTGTTACAATTATTGCATATATTATTGCTGGGTATATGTGGTTTGATAATTGGGAACATAATATTGAAAATCTTGATACACCGGAAATTACAACAACTTCGCAAGAGATAATGTGTGCAAGAGACAGCTTCGCTGTAAATGGAAGAGTTCAAGGTGGTGTTTTCTATGTTTCAGGTTCGGTATCTGAAAAACCAGTATACAGGTATTACTATCAACTTGATGATGGTGGTGTCAAACTGGGAACTATAGATGCAAATTCAACAACAATTTATTTCATCGAAGAAGATGATGTGCCCCACTTAGACACAGTGGTTTATACATATTATAGAATTGACCACAATGGAGAACCTGCTGTTAAAGAAATAAATAAGACAGAAACAAGATATGAGCTATATGTTCCTAAAGGCTCTGTAATAAGTGTCTACGAATTCGATGCAGAATAATGACTAACAGAATAAATAGTCTCAATTTTAGGGACTATTTATTTTTTTATAACATTTAAAAAATTTGCTTGACAAAGTAAAAAAATAGGAGTATATTTAGTATTAATTTATTATTACTTTTTTGGAGGTAACAAAATGGAAAATAAGGAATTTATTTTAACACAAGAAGGATATGACAATATTGAAAAGGAATTAGAATATTTAAAAACAGAGAAAAGAACTGAAATTGCAGAAAGAATAAAAGTTGCTTTAGGATTTGGAGATTTATCAGAAAACTCTGAATATGACGAAGCAAAAAATGCTCAAGCTCAAAATGAAATAAAAATAGCAGATCTTGAAAATAAATTAAGATATGCTAAGGTTATAAATGAGGATGAAATTGACACAGATACAGTTCAAGTTGGAAATACTGTAAAAGTACACGATATGGATTTTGATGAAGATGTTGAATATACTATTGTTGGTTCAACAGAAGTTGACTTAGCACATAATAAAATTTCTAATGTTTCGCCTATAGGCGCTGCACTTGTTGGAGCAAAGAAAAACCAAGTCGTAGAAGTTCAAGTTCCTGACGGCGTTGCTAAATTTAAGGTCCTTGGTATATCTATTGCAAAATAATGTAAAATTATTAATAAAAAACTCTAGGTTTCTATTCTATTTAATGCTTTAAATACAAAACTAGCCGTGCGAAAGAGATGCACTCCTTGATACGTAGTATCAAGGAATAAAATGTCCATCTACGATAGAGCTCGGCGGAAAATATGTAAAGCAATTAAATAGTTATGAATTTCTAGAGATTTTTTTTAAATACAGTTGAAATTTTCTTAAATTTGTTATACAATCTATATCTGTATGGAGGTACGGAAGATGTTAACACTTGAAGATGTTAGAAATAACGAAGAAGTAAAAGCACTTGTGCAAGGCGCACAGAAGCAGCTCAACAGCTTGGGCTATACAGAACATTCTCTAAGGCATGTTGGAATTGTATCTAAAAGAGCGGGGGACATTCTAGAAGCTCTTGGATATCCGGCAGAGAGAGTAGAACTTGCAAGAATTGCAGGATATTTACATGATATAGGAAATTGTGTAAATAGAAAAGACCATGCTCATTCAGGAGCAATTATGGCATATAACATTCTAAAAGATATGGGAATGAATGTTACAGACAGAACTGAAATTATGATGGCAATTGGAAATCATGATGAAGAAACAGGAACTGCTGTAAGCGATATTTCAGCAGCACTTATACTTGCGGACAAGTCTGATGTTCATAGAGACAGAGTTGTAAATACAAATATAGGAACATTTGACAAACATGACAAAGTAAATTATGCTGTTACAGATGCAAAACTTGAGATAAACAAAGAAGATAGAAAAATTAAATTATCTATCGAAATTGATACAGAGCTTTGCCCAGTACTTGATTATTTTGAAATATTTATTGACAGAATGATTATGAGTAAATACGCAGCAAAGTATTTAAATATTTGGCTTGAATTGATTATTAATGGAACTAAACTTTTATAATTTGAAAAAGAAAGAAGGATTTAACATGGAAAAGAAATTAAAAATTACATTTTGTATTCTTGTAATCGCATTAATTTCAATAATTGCATTTGCTGGAGTATACACAAAAGGACTTGTGTCTTATGAGAGCAAACTACCTGAATACATTTTGGATTCAGAATTAACAGGAAAGAGAGTATCATATTTTAAAGTAAGTGATGCTACAGAAGAAAAAATCTATGATAAAGAAGGAAAAGAAGTTGAGCAAATTCCAGAAGGAGCAAATGAGGCTGATTACAGAAAAGAAACTTTAAAAGTAAATGCAGACGAAGCTTTAACTGAAGAAAACTTCAAAACAGTAAAAACAATATTTGAAAACAGATTAAAAGGTTCAAGTGCAAATGACTATTTGGTAAGAGTAGATAAACAATCAGGAAATGTTGTTGTTGAACTTGCAGATAACGAAAATACAAGTACATTTTTACAATATTTACTATTTAAAGGTGATTTTGCTGTATCAGATACTGAGAATAAAACAGTTCTTTTAAGTAGAAAAGATGTTATAAATTCATCAATTGAATACGAAAATTCAAAAAAAGGAGAAGTTACAGTCTATCTAGATATAAAATTCAACGATGAAGGCTCTAAAAAATTAGAGGAAGTTAGTCAAAAATACTTGAAAGTACAAAATGAAGATGATAAACAAAAAACAGTTGATATAGTAGTTGAAAGTTCAACGATAACTTCAATGTCTTTTGACAATGTCATTAAAGATGGTATATTAAAAATTAAAATGGGTTCAGGAACAGACAATCAAACAATCTATTCATATGCAAATCAAGCCGGATTTATCACTTATATTATCAATAATGGAGAAGTTCCTATAACATATACTATAACTACAAGCGAATTTGTTGCAAGTGAATTAAGTGGAAAAGTATTAAATATGATAATAGCAGTTTTAAGTATAATAGTTTTAATAATTGTTATTTATATGATATTCAAATTTAAGGTGGATGGCGCATTTGCAGGACTATCGCTTATTTCAGGAATAGCAATTTTATTACTTCTAATAAGATATACAAAAACTGCAGTATCCCTAGGAGCATTTGCTGGAATTGTAGTTCTAGTTATTGTAGAAACATACTTCATATTAACAATTTTAAATGCCATTAAGAAGGATTGCAGTATAGATAATGTAATATTTGCAACTACAAAAACATATTTAAAGAAGCTAGATATAATTATAATACTTCTTATTTTAGCAGTTGTATTTACATTCATGAAAGAAGTTAAAATTTATTCAATTGGAATGACATTATTCTATGGAATTATAAGCTTAGCAATTGCAAATCTAGTATTCTTCAGAAGCTTATTAATTGCGAAACATAACTAGAAAGGAGCCTGAGATTTATGAATAAAAAATTAATTATATGTATTATTGGTATAGTAATAATTACAGTTGGCGCTGTTATGGCAAATACTATGGGATTTAATAAGGGAATTGAATACGGAGATTATACCAGAATAATTGTATACATGAATAAAAAATCTAATTTAGATGATGTAAACAGACTTGTAACAGAAGCTTTTGACGGGAAATATGAAATAGCCTATATAGATGAATTTAAAGATACTATTTCTATTAAGGCCCAAGGTATTTCTGAAGAACAGATAACTGAGATTAAGAATAAACTAAAAGAAAAATATGAATTTGACGATAATGAAGAGTTTTTGGTTATATTAGACACAGCAAGTGTTGGAACATACGACTTAATAAAAGATTATATCAAACCAGTTGCAATTTCTTTTATAATAATTCTTGTATACTTTGGATTTGCATATAGAAAGCTAGGAATTATAAAAGGATTAGTAGAACCTGGATTAGGATTAATAATTTTAAATTGTCTATATGTAAGCATTATAGCTATATTTAGAATACCACTAAATGTATTTATAATTCCTTTAGGAGTATTTATATATATAATGAGCATATTGGGCGTTACAATGTATTTGAATAGTAAAAATAAAGCTGAATAAATCCGCGAACTCTCGTCGGAGCTTTTGCTTTCAAATTTTTGAAAACAAAACTTTTGCGTTTCGCTACTTTATTGCTAAAATTAAGGAGGCAATTATTTTATGGTAGAACAAATGGATACAATTGTTAATTTATGCAAAGCAAGAGGATATATTTATGCAGGTTCTGAAATTTACGGAGGAATTGCAAATACATGGGATTATGGACCTCTTGGAGTTGAACTTAAAAACAACATAAAAAATGCATGGAGAAAGAAATTTATACAAGAGAATAAATATAATGTTGGATTAGATGCTGCGATTCTTATGAATCCACAAACTTGGGTTGCATCAGGACACGTTGGTGGATTTAGTGACCCACTGATAGATTGTAAAGAATGTAAAACTCGTCACAGAGCAGATAAGCTAATTGAAGAATGGGCTCATGAAAACGGTAAAGATATGATTGCTGATGGAATGTCAGATGAAGCTATGATTGCATTTATTGATGAAAATAATATTAATTGTCCAAACTGTGGAAAACATAACTTTACAAATATTAGAAAATTTAATCTTATGTTTAAGACATTCCAGGGTGTAACAGAAGATGCTAAATCGGAAATATATCTAAGACCTGAAACAGCACAAGGTATATTTGTAAACTTCAAAAATGTTCTAAGAACCACAAGAAAAAAGTTACCTATGGGAATTGCTCAAATAGGTAAAGCCTTTAGAAACGAAATAACGCCAGGAAATTTTACATTTAGAACAAGAGAATTTGAACAAATGGAACTTGAATTTTTTTGCAAACCTGGAACAGATATGGAATGGTTTGAATTTTGGAGAAATTACTGCAAAAATTGGCTATTAAGTCTTGGAATGAAAGAAGAAAATATCAGACTTAGAGATCATTCTCCTGAAGAACTTGTATTTTATAGCAAAGGAACAACTGATATAGAGTTTGCTTTCCCATTTGGATGGGGAGAATTATGGGGAATAGCAGATAGAACAGACTATGACTTAGGAAGACATATGGAGTGTTCTAATGAAGATTTCACATATCTTGACGAAGAAACTAGAGAAAAATACGTGCCATATTGTATAGAGCCTTCTCTTGGATGCGATAGAGTTGCACTAGCGTTTTTATGCAATGCATATTCAGAAGAGGAAGTGGGAGAAGGAGATACAAGAACAGTATTAAAATTACATCCAGCACTTGCTCCATATAAAGTAGCTGTCCTTCCATTATCTAAGAAATTAAGTGATAAAGCAGAAGAAGTATATAACATGCTATCTAAGAAATTTATGTGTGATTATGATGAAGCAGGAAGCATAGGAAAGAGATATAGAAGAGAAGATGAAATAGGAACTCCATATAGTGTGACAATCGACTTTGATACACTAGAAGATAATACTGTAACAATAAGAGATAGAGACACAATGGAACAGATTAGAGTGAATATAGATGATTTAAGCAATTGGGTTGAAGATAAATTGGAGTTTTAAGGAACACTTAAATAATTTATAAAAATTTATTTGACAAACATATAATATTGTGCTATTATAATTATAGCAATTGCAAAGAAATCTCGCATTGTAAATAAAAAAGACTAGGTGGTTAGACCTAGTCTTTTTCCTTTGCTATTTACTTATGTATTTTACAATATAGTAAAGTATCATAAGTTTTAGCATTTTGTTGAAATCTCGCATTGTAAAACCTCCTTTCTACCTTTTGAGTAAAAAGGTAATATTATAGTATTACAAACTTTCGTTCACGTCAATACACTATCAGTAAATTTATGATAAATTCTTGAAAAATACAATATATTATAGTAAAATTAATTCAAGGTGAGAAATATGGATATTAGTTTATTAAAAGAAAAGTTAGGCGATGAAAATGTTTTTGAAAGTGAACCTATGTCAAAACATACTTCATTTAAGGTTGGAGGACCTGCTGACATTTTTGTTAAAGTTGATAGCATAAAAAAATTACAATATGTTTTAAATTTAGCAACAGAAAATAAAATACATGTATTTATTTTGGGTAATGGAAGCAATATTTTAGCTACAGATAAAGGTATAAGAGGCATTGTTTGCAAAATAGAATTAGATAAATTTGAAATTACAGAAAATGGAGAAGATGTATTTGTAACAGTTGGAAGTGGTATGAAAAATGCGGCACTTGCTCAAAAACTTTTAAATATGGAAGTTACAGGATTTGAATTTGCAGCAGGAATACCAGGAACTATTGGTGGAGCAATAAAGATGAATGCAGGTGCTTATGGAAAAGAAATGAAGGATATTGTTGTTTCTACAAGGTATATGGATCATGTAGGAAATTTATCAGATTTATCTTTAAAAGAACATGAATTTAGTTATAGAAATAGTGTATTTCATAGACAAAACTATATAATAATTGATACAATTCTAAAACTAAAAAAAGGAAGAAAAGAAGAAATACAAAAGCTAATGGAAGAATACAAAAACTCAAGAAAAGAAAAACAACCTTATGATAAGCCATCAGCAGGTAGTACATTTAAAAGAGGAGAAGACTACATAACAGCAAAGCTTATTGATGAGTGTGGACTTAAAGGTAAACAAATCGGCGGTGCAAAAGTTTCAGACAAACACGCAGGTTTTATTATAAATGAAGGAAATGCCACAGCTTCTGATATAATAGAATTAATTAACTTTGTAAAGAAATCAGTATACAAGCAAACAGGAAAGCAGATTGATTTAGAAATTGAAATAATTGGAGAAATTTAGCATAAATCACTTGCATTTATTTCCAAAATGTAGTAAAATATAGAAGTATTAAATACAAATACCTATCTCTTAGCTTTTGGATTAACACCATGCCTTAAGCTCAGAAACAGGCAAATATAATAAATATGGAGGTGTATATTATGACAAAGGAAAGAAAACAAGAAGTTATCGAAGCTTTTAAAAGAGATGAAAAAGACACTGGTTCTCCAGAAGTTCAAGTTGCTCTTTTAACAGAAAGAATTAACGAACTTACAGAACACTTAAAAGTTCATAAAAAAGATAACCATTCTAGACGTGGACTTTTAAAAATGGTTGGTAAAAGAAGAAATCTTTTAACTTATTTAGCTAAAAAAGACGAAGCTAGATATAAAGCAATAGTTGAAAAACTAAATTTAAGAAAATAATTTTTGATTTTTTTGGGGCGTTTGATTTTTAATTAAACGCCTTGAAATATGTATATTAATAATTTTATAAATTTGTTCGATGTAGCTTGAATAATGTGCTACTATTCCGCAGAAAATAGTATATTATTGAAGTTACAAGATTAAATTTATGAATTATTTGTATAAATAAATTTTTTAAAGAAAGAGGTAAAAATTATGTTTAGAACATTTGAAACAGAACTTGCAGGAAGAAAATTAGTAATTGAAAATGGCAAGATAGCAGAACTTGCAAACGGAAGCGTAATGGTAAGATACGGAGAAACAGTCGTAATGGTTAACGTTACAGCTTCAAAAGAACCAAAGGAAGGAATAGACTTTTTCCCATTATCAGTAGATTATGAAGAAAAACTATATTCTGTAGGAAAAATCCCTGGAGGATTTACAAAAAGAGAAGGAAAACCAGCTGACAAAGCAATCCTTACATCAAGAGCAATAGATAGACCTATCAGACCTTTATTTCCAAAGGATTTTAGAAATGATGTATGTGTAGTTGCAACAGTTTTGTCAGTAGAACCTGATAATGCACCAGAAGTTGCAGCGATGATTGGTACATCAGCAGCACTTGCAATATCAGACATACCATTTAATGGACCAACAGCAGCTGTTAATGTTGGATTAGTTGATGGACAAATTGTTATCAATCCAACAGTTGAACAAAGAGCTAAAACAGATTTAGTTTTAACAGTTGCAGGAACACTTGAAAAAGTTACAATGATTGAAGCAGGAGCAAATGAAATTCCAGAAGATACAATGCTTGAAGCAATCAAAAAAGGACATGAAGAAATAAAGAAAATTTGTAACTTTATATCTGAGATTCAAAAAGAAATTGGTAAACCAAAATTTGAATATAAGTCATTTGCAGTGTCAGAAGATTTATTTGAAGAGGTTTCAAATGAATTCAAAGAAAGAATGTACAATGATGTACAAGCTGAAGATAAAGAAGTTAGAGATGCAAATATAGACAAGCTAACAGAAGATATTACAGCATATTTAACAGAAAAGCATGGAGAAGAATTTGTAGAAGAAAGAAAACAAGAAATTGGAGAAATTATATACAAATTAGAGAAAAAATGCGTTAGAAAGATGATTTATGAAGAACATAAAAGACCAGATGGAAGAAAGATAGATGAAATTAGACCACTATCTTGTGAAGTTGGCATTCTTCCAAGAGTTCATGGTAGTGCAATCTTTACAAGAGGACAAACTCAAGTAATGACTATCGCAACACTTGGAATGATGAGCGAAGCTCAAACATTAGACGGACTTGATGAAGAAACAGAAAAGAGATATATGCATCAATATAATATGCCACCATATAGTGTAGGAGAAACTAGAACATCAAGAGGACCAGGAAGAAGAGAAATAGGACATGGAGCTCTTGCAGAAAAAGCCTTAGTTCCAGTATTACCTTCTGTTGAAGAGTTCCCATATGCAATGAGAGTTGTATCTGAAGTATTAAGCTCAAATGGTTCAACATCTCAAGCAAGTATTTGTGGAAGCACATTAGCACTTATGGATGCCGGCGTTCCAATAAAAGCACCTGTTGCAGGTATTTCTACAGGACTTGTTACTGATCCAGAAGATCCATCTAAATATATAATGCTTACAGATATTCAAGGAATTGAAGACTTCTTCGGAGACATGGATTTCAAGGTTGGTGGAACACATAAAGGAATAACTGCTATACAAGTAGATATAAAAATCGATGGTTTGACATATGATATTATAGAAGAAGCTTTTGCTAGAACAAAGAAAGCAAGAGAGTATATTCTAGACGAAGTAATGCTAAAACAAATAGCTAAACCAAGAGAAGAACTATCTAAATATGCACCAAAAATCTCTACAACAAAAATTAAAGTAGAAAAGATAAAAGACGTTATCGGAACTGGTGGAAAAACTATAAATAAGATTATAGAGGAAACTGGTGTTAAAGTTGACATCCAAGAAGATGGAAATGTATTTATCTACTCACAAGATTCAGAAGCTGCTAAGAAAGCATTAGAGATGATTGATGAAATAGTAAGAGAAATTGAAGTGGGCGGAGTATACAACGGTAAAGTTACAAGAATAATGAACTTCGGCGCATTTGTAGACGTTGGAGGAGGAAAAGAAGGATTACTTCATATATCAAAAATTTCTAAAGAAAGAGTGAACAAGGTTGAAGATGTTCTTCATGTTGGTGATACAGTAAAAGTAAAAGTTTATGAAATTGACGACCAAGGAAGAGTAAACCTTACAGCTAAGGATGTAGAATAATAATATTTGCATATTTTGTCAAAATATGGTATAATAAATTTTGGCTTACGGAAATAAACTAAAAGATAAATTTTGTATAAAGGAAAGAAGGAAAAATGGAATATTTATATATCTTACAACAAAGTGTAGTTTGGATAATAACAGTATTTTGGTTATATCAATTATTAATTAGTATATGTTCTTTAGTAAAACTTAAAGACAAACCGCTTCTTGTTGATAAAGAGCATAAATTTATGGCAATAATTCCAGCACATAATGAAGAAGCAGTTGTAAGAAATTTAATAGAAAGTTTAAAAAGACAAAAATATCCTAAAGAATTATTTGATATATATGTAATTGCTGATAACTGTACAGATAATACAGCAAGGATTGCAGAAGACGCAGGAGCAATTGTATATGTTAGAAATAATGAAGAGGGAAAGACAAAAGGTCATGCTCTTCAATGGTTCTTATCTCAAAAGATTGAAGAAAATGCAGATTATGATGCATTCTGTGTATTTGATGCAGATAACATAGTAGATGAAAACTTCATAAAAAATATGAATAAAAAATTATGTCAAGGTGAAGACGTAGTACAAGGATATAGAGATATTAAAAATCCAACAGACAGTTGGGTAGCTTCGGGATATGCAATTTTCTACTGGATGATGAATAGATTTTATCACTTAGCAAGGTATAACTTAGGTTTATCTCCACTAATAAATGGTACAGGATTTATGGTCAGATTTGATGTTGTTAAGCCTAATGGATGGCAAACATATACTTTGACAGAGGATATAGAGTTTTCTCTTCAAAGAATAATTGCTGGAAAGAAACTTGGATGGGCAACAGATGCAATAGTATATGATGAACAACCAGTTGGTTTTAAACAAAGTTGGTCACAACGTTCAAGATGGACAGTTGGCCATATCCAATGTATGGGTAGATACACAAAGGCACTTGCAAATTCAGTTAAAGAGAATAAAACGCTTACAACATTTGATGGACTTCTATATATCGTTGGAAGCATTCCGATGTTTGTAATTACAATTGGATTATTATTTATAAATGCATTAATTTACCTAGGAGATGGAATGACAAAAACGGCTCTTATACAGAATTATTTAATGTATATTATTCCAACATTTATCATGCCAATTTTAATTGGAATGATTATAATGAAGCTTGACAAAAGGCCAATTAAACCTATGATAAAAGGTTTGATTTGCTATCCATTATTCTTAGGAAGTTGGCTTTTAATTAATTTCAAATGTTTATTCAAAAGAGAAACAAATTGGGAAAAGATTGAACATGTTAGAGATATAAAAATAAACGACGTAATATAAGATATAAAGGCGTGTACAACTTACACGTCTTTATATTTAAAATAATTATGGAGGATTTGTATGAATCTTTTTAACAAAATTAAAGTATATGCTTTTGTAGGTCCATCAGGAACTGGAAAAAGCTACAGAGCACAGTATGTCGCTGGAGAAAACAATATAAGTTATATTATAGATGATGGTCTTTTTATAAAAGACAATGAAGTTATTGCTGGTTCTTCTGCAAAAAAGGCTCCAACAAAAATAGAAACTGTAAAACATGCTCTTTTTCAAACAGAAGAAGAGAGAAAAGAGATACAAAATGCTATTAAAAAATATAAGCCAGAGTCAATAATGATACTTGGAACTTCTGATAATATGGTGTATAAAATAGCAGAAAATTTAGGCTTACCAGAGATTTCTAGAATAATACGTATTGATGAAATCGCAACTGAAGAAGAAATGCAGACTGCAAGAAGAATTCGTGTAACTGAAGGTAAACACGTTATACCTGTTCCTACATTTGAGATAAAGAAAGATTTCTCTGGATATATATTAGACCCTCTCCAAATATTTAAATCAAAAGGACTAGGTAAGGATCCTTATGTTTCAGAAAAATCAATTATAAGGCCAACATTTAGCTATATGGGTAATTTTACAATATCAGACCAAGTATTTAGAGAAATAATAGAATATATGGCGTATAAAACACCTGCAATTGATAAACTAGCAAAAATGAGATTAACAAAACATGAAGAAGGCCCAAGTATCTATGCAGAAGTTATTGTGGTATATGGATATAATATAAAGGAAGCTCTTAATGATTTTAGAGACAAATGTATAAAAGAAATTGAGAAACTTACTGCAATGAATGTACAAGGGTTTGATATTATAGCACGTGGTTTAATTGTACCAGAGAATTTAGAAGAAAATAAGGAGTAAAGTATGTCATTTGTCGTAGCAATAGATGGACCTGCAGGAACAGGGAAAGGAACAATTACAAAATTATTAGCAAAAAAATTAAATTTAATAGAAATAGATACAGGAGCAATGTATAGATGTGTTACGCTTGAGTGTATCAAAAAAAATATATCTTCAAAAGATGAAGAAAAAATTGAGAAAGTGTTAGATAACATCGATATTAAGCTTAAACATATTGATGGAGAACAAAAAGTTTTCTTAAATGGAGAAGATGTATCAAGTAAAATAAGAACCCCTGAAGTAGACAACCTAGTTGCCGTATTTGCTGCACTTAAAATTGTAAGAGATAAAGTAACACCAATACAGCGTGAAATGGGAAAAGAAAACGATATTATCATGGAAGGTAGAGATATTGGAACTGTTGTATTTCCAAATGCAGATGTAAAAATATTCCTTGATTGCTCACTAGAAGAAAGAGCCAATAGAAGATATAAGCAAAACCTTGAAAAAGGAATAAACGAAAGCTATGAAGAAGTACTAGCCTCAATAAAAGAAAGGCATAAGCTTGAAACAGAAAGAGAAATTGCACCATTAATAAAAGCAGAAGATGCAATTTTAGTTGACAGTACAAAAATGACGATTGATGAAGTGGTCGAAACAATTGCAAATATAATAACAGAAAAGATAAATAAATAATTTAACTAAAGGAGATAATAATATGCTTAGAGCAATAATAAAATTTGTATTAAGAATTGTAACATTACTTTTATTTAGAGTAAAAATCGTAGGACAAGAAAATATCGAAAAAGGAAAATCCTACATAATATGTCCAAATCATTTAAGCTTTTGGGATGCACCTACACTTGTAGCAGCACTCAAAAGAAATGATATGTACATATTAGCAAAGGAAGAACTTTATAAAAATGGATTTATTAAATGGGTTGCTAAGAAAACAAGAGTATTACCTGTAAAAAGAGGAAGTGGAGATGCAGGAATGCTAAAAGTTTGTTTAAAAGCATTAAAAGAAAAACATATAGTACTTTTATTCCCAGAAGGAACTAGAAATGGAATAGCAAAGTTTGGTAAACTTCATAATGGAGCTGTACTTATGAACATAATGTCAGGAGCTCCAATAATTCCAATAGGATTACAAACAAAGACAAATTACAAACCTTTCACAAAGGTAAAAATAAATATTGGAAAGCCAATGGACTTTTCTGAATATAAAGATAAAAAAAATGACAAAGAAGCATTAAATAATTTAAGTAATACGTTGATGGAAGAAATAATTAGATTAACAAATGAAGCAATATAAATATAGGAGAAAACTATATGGTAGTAAAAAATGAACCTGTAAAAAAAGAAAAATATGTTTATTTAGAAGTACTTAGAATAGTTGCAATGTTTTTTGTGATTTTTAATCATACAGGAGTAGAAGGCTTTTTTCTATATTACAAACAAGATTTAGGAAGTTTTAGTTATTGGATATATTTATTTATATCAATATTTTGTAAATTTTCGGTATCAATATTTTTTATGATTTCTGGAGCTTTAATGCTTGGAAAGGAAGAAGATACTAAAACTCTATGGAAAAAACGAATTTTTAAAATGCTAATAATTTTAATAGGTATATCAACATTTTATTACATTATAGAATTGAGAGTTAAATTTGAAACCTTTAGTTTAAAAAATTATTTAACTATGATTTATACGGGAAAGGGACAAAAATATCATTTATGGTATTTAAATCTTTATATTGCATATTTAATAAGTTTACCGTTTCTTCGTTCAATGGCAAAAAGTTTAAAAAAAGAAAATTATGATTATTTGATTGGCATAGCCATTACGTATCTTGCAATCATACCAATATTAGAAAATTTAATATTTAAAAATGAATATACTTTAAATGAAAATATAAAAGCATCATGGCTTATTAGTAATATTTTCCTTTTCCCTTTAATAGGATATTATTTACATACTAAAATTGATGCAAAAAAAATAAAAAAAATTCTTCCATTAATATTGATTGCAAATATACTATGCATAATAATATCATGTTGTTTAAACTACATAAATACTAAAGAAATAGTATCTATAACAGAAAACCAACTTCAATTATTTCATTCAAATTTTATTTTGGTAAATTGTATAACAATTTTTATAACAATAAAATATTTATTTAATAATATAAAACTTAAAAATTTTGCAAAAAAAGCAATATTGTCTTTAGGAGAGTGTACTTTTGGAATATATTTAATACATATACTGTTTATGGAAAGTAAATATAGCATAGCTTTACTTGAAAAATTGTATAATATTGGGATAAACCAAATGTTAGTTGCTATTATATGGTGTGTGTGTATAATGGCGATAAGCTATATGATAGTATATATTTTTAAAAAAATTATTAAATTTATAAAGTTTATTTTAAAAAATGACAATTTAAAAATAAAATCTTACAAATAAAATAAAAAATTCACAAAAAATTTGTTTACAAATACAACATTTTGTTGTATAATTAATATTTGTGAATAAACAAGAAAAATAAGGAGAAAAAAATGAATAATCCAAATATTAGAAATATAGCAATAATTGCACATGTTGACCACGGTAAAACTACACTTGTTGACGAGCTTTTAAAACAAAGCCATGTATTTAGGGATAATGAGCAGGTAGCAGAAAGAGTAATGGACTCAAATGACCTAGAAAAGGAAAGAGGTATAACAATTCTTTCAAAGAATACATCTGTAATGTACAATGGAATAAAAATAAATATAGTTGACACTCCTGGACATGCTGATTTCGGTGGAGAAGTAGAAAGAGTATTAAAAACAGTTGATGGTGTTTTACTTTTAGTAGATGCATTTGAAGGCGCAATGCCTCAAACAAGAGAAGTTCTAAAAAAATCATTAGCACTCAATTTAAAACCAATCGTTGTAATTAACAAAATAGATAGACCTGGTGCAAATCCAGCAAAGGTTGTTGACGAAGTATTAGAGCTATTTATTGAGCTTAATGCAAATGACGACCAATTAGATTTTCCAGTTGTTTATGCATCAGGAAAGCAAGGAATTGCAAAACTAAACATGAATGACGAAGATGGAACTATGGATGTTCTATTTAAAACAATAATTGACAACATCAGTGCACCAAATTGTGATGAAGAAGGACCACTTCAAATGCTAGTTTCTAATATTGATTATGACGATTATGTTGGAAGAATAGCAGTTGGAAGAATTGAAAGAGGAATTTTAAAGACAGGAATGCAAGTTACTGTTTGTAAAAAAGATGGAAAAACTGTAAATGGAAAGATTACAAAAGTATATACACATGTTGGCTTAAATAAAGTAGAAGTTGAAGAAGCAAAAGCTGGTGATATAGTTGAATTTTCAGGAATAAGCGATATCAATATTGGAGAAACAATCTGTGACCCAGAACATGTTGAAAAAATAGACTTTGTTGATATCGATGAACCAACGGTTACGATGACATTTAGTGTAAATAACGGACCATTCGCAGGAAGAGAAGGAGAATTCGTAACATCTAGACACATTAGAGATAGATTATTTAAAGAACTAGAAAGAAATGTAAGCTTAAGAGTTAAAGAAACAGCACAAGCTGATTCTTTCGAAGTTGCAGGAAGAGGAGAATTACATTTATCAGTTCTTATTGAAACAATGAGAAGAGAAGGATTTGAACTTTTAGTTTCTCGACCAAAAGTTATTATAAAAGAAATAAATGGCGTAAAGTGCGAACCAATCGAAAGACTTGTTGTTAATGTACCTGATGAATTTGTAGGAAATGTTATTGAGAAATTAGGTAAGAGAAAAGCTGAAATGATAAACATGGAACCAGCAGAAGACGGACATACAAAGATAGAATTTAAGATACCTGCAAGAGGACTTATAGGATATCGTTCAGAATTCATGACAGACACAAAAGGAAATGGTACAATGAACCATATCTTTGACTGCTATGAAGAATATAAAGGAGAAATCCAATCAAGATCAAGAGGAACTATCGTAGCATTTGAAAAAGGAAAAGCTGTAACATATGGACTATTTAATGCACAAGAAAAAGGCGATTTATTTATAGGACCTGGTACAGAAGTATATGAAGGAATGATTGTAGGATTAAACTCAAGAGCGGAAGACTTAGCTATAAATGTATGTAAAGAGAAACACTTAACAAATACAAGAGCTTCTGGATCGGATGATGCACTTCATCTTGTTCCACCAATTCAAATGTCACTAGAAAAATCAATTGAATTTTTACAAGATGATGAATTACTTGAAGTTACTCCACAGAATTTAAGATTAAGAAAGAAGATACTTGATACAAAGGAAAGGGAGAGAACTGCAAGAAGAAATAGTGACAACCAATAATTATTTATATTTTGTATTGTAATTATAATAATGTTATGATATAATCATTATGTTAATTTATGCACATTTCCTGTTTTACAGAAAGTCTATGAGCAATTTTTATAAAAATATTTTTTTAAGGAGGCATAATTATGCAAGTAGAAAACAAAATCTTTTGCGATTGGGACCTTGTCCGATTTGTCGATGAGAGGCATCTTCGTTCAGAAGACGGAAAATCTCAGACACTTTCGGTCACTGCAAATGGGAACCTGGAACTGATGATTTTCTTAGGAAAGGATGATTTGAGCCAAGAATTCGAAGCAAAAGTTTATAAGGCAAAGGCCACAGACAAGTATACCCATCACGAGTACGACAATGTAAAGCGCTATGAAGAAAATGATGAGTACGCAACATTCTTCTTTAACGATTTCGATTCTGCAAGAGATTTTGTATATTATCTCGGATATCGTCACGAAGAATATGTTACGCGTCCTGTAAGGAGAATTGAATCCAAATAATTATACTTGCAATAACCCGGCTACATTTTATGTGGCTGGGTTATCTATTAAAGGAGACACAATGAATCAAATAAAATTTCAAGAAATAAAACAAAAAGCATTGAACGAACATATTCCAATAATTATGGATGATACATTAGAGTATTTAGATAATATGTTCAAAAATGCTCATATAGAAAATATTTTAGAAATTGGTACTGCAGTTCGGATATTCTGCTATATGTTTTTCAAAATATCTATCAGAAACAGGGAAGATAGATACGATAGAAAGAGATGAGGAAAGAGCAAAAGAAGCAAAAGAAAATATCAAAGCAATGGAATTATCTGACAAGATAAATATTTATGTTGGAGATGCAGTAGAAATACTTCCTACATTTGATAAAAAATATGATATAATCTTTATAGATGCTGCAAAGGGTAAGTATCCTTTCTTCCTATCAGAAGCTCTTAGAATGTCAAAATCAGGCACAATTATAGTTGCAGATAACATTCTATATAAAGGATATGTAATGAGTGATTACAATAAACATAAACAAAGAACAGCAGTAAGAAACTTAAGAGAATATATAGAAGAAGCATTAGATAATCCTAATCTTGAAACAGAAATTTTAGAAATAGGTGACGGATTAGCAATAAGTAAAGTAAAATAAAAGGAGAATTAGATTTATGAAAATTCCAGAATTACTTGCACCAGCAGGTTCATTTGAAAAAGCAAAAGTAGCATTTTTGTATGGAGCAGATGCAGTTTACTGCGGAACAGCTTCACTTTCACTTCGAAGTAGAGCAGAAGTAGATGACAATGACTTAGAAAAAACAATAATATACGCACATGAAATCGGAAAGAAAGTTTATGCGGCAATAAATATATATGCACCTGATGATACTTATGAAGAAATTGCAAAACAAGCTAGAATGCTAAATAAATTAAGAGTAGATGGTATAATTCTTTCAGATGGTGGGGTATTAGATATTGTTGCAAAAGAAGCACCAGATGTTGATATACATATAAGTACACAAGCAAATGTAATATCTGCACATGCTGCAAACTTTTGGCATAAAAATGGAGCAAAAAGAGTTATTCTAGGAAGAGAATTAAATAAAGAACAAATAAAAGACATTATAAAAAATACACCAGATGAACTAGAAACAGAAATGTTCGTACATGGAGCATTATGCTTTGGATATTCAGGAAGATGCTTCTTAAGTGATTTCTTAGCTTCAAGAAGCGCAAATCTTGGCGACTGTGCTCAAAGCTGTAGATGGGCATATAATGTATTTGTAGAAGAAAGAAATAACCCAGGAAATCTAATGCCTGTTGAATATGATGAAAAAGGCACATATATCTTTTCTTCAAAAGATTTATGCCTTTTAAAGGAAATCCCAGAAATAGTAGAAATGGGAATAGATAGTTTAAAAATAGAAGGAAGACTTAAGACTGAATACTATCTTGCAAGTGTTGTAAATGCATATAGAAACGCAATAGACGATTATATCAAAGATCCAAAAAATTACGATTATACAAAATATTTGAACGAAATAGATAAGGTAAAAACAAGAAGTTTAACAACATTTTATTTCAATGATAAAAATAATAAAGATTTCCAAGAATTTGAAGGAAAACAATATAATCCAAACTTCGAATTTGGAGCAAAAGTAGTAGAGTATAATGAAGATAAATCTGTTATTGAAATTAAGAATAAGCTATTTGTAGGAGATACATTAGAAATACTAATTCCAGGACAAATTGAAGTATATAAATTTAAAATAGAAAAACTATGGGATGTAGAAACTGATGAAGAAATAGACAGCATAAGTCCTGGAAAGAAAGGACAACTTGTAAAAATACACTTACCTATTAAGTGCGAGAAGAATTGGATAATAAGAAGAGAAAAATAATAACAAAACACCACTCGTTTTTTTGAGTGGTGTTTTGTTATTTAAACAATAATTGCTGATATGCTTGACCAAGGAATTAGAACGTGACTTACATCCTTTGTGACAATATGTAGCAATACTATTCCCATAGTATCATATCTAACATAAGAATAGCATTGTTCTACCCCTCTTAAAGTATACCACTCGTTAACATGATAAACGTCCCCATTAATTTGATAAATAGTGAATTTTGAATTATCTAGGTCTGTACTATCAAGCTGTTTTTTCATATGAATTCCTCCAAAATATTTTTTAATAATTTGCTGACAAACTTTTGCAAACACGAGGTTATAAATTAAGGTATATTAACCTTAAACCTTTAATATTATATCATATTTACATAATATTTACAAGGCTTTACTCCTGAAATTCTTTTGCTAGTTTATTTATTGCCTTTGTTTCAATACGAGAAACATAGCTACGACTTATTCCAAGGCTTTTCGCAATTTCATTTTGAGTTTTAGGAGATTTTCCATTTAGTCCATATCTTAGCTCTAAGATAAGTTTTTCTCTATCTTTAAGAACTTCTTTCATTTTTTCAAAAAGCCTTTTTGTCTTAAGCTTCAAGTCAATTTCTTCTTCGATACTTCTATCTTCATTTTCTAGAATTTCAAGAAGAGTTATCTCATTATCATCTTTATCTTTGCCTATTGGCTCATTTAAGTAAACTTCAGCTTTAGTCTTTTTAGATGATCTTAAAAACATCAATATTTCGTTTTCAATGCATCTTGCAACATATGTAGCAAGTCGTATATTTTTATCCATATTAAAGCTATTTATGCCTTTTATAAGGCCAATAGTACCTATTGAAATTAAGTCATCTTGATCTATATTTGTAGAGGCATATTTCTTTGAAACATGGGCGACAAGTCTCAAATTCCTCTCTATTAAAACATTTCTTGCTTCTTCATCACCGCGCTTTAAACCTTAGTAAAAAATCTTTTTCTTCATCAGCACTTAATGGCTCTGGGAAAAGGCTAGAACTTTGTATATATCCAAATGTAAAACATGCACATTTTAAAAAAGCAAAAAATCCAGATAGTGTAAGTGTTCCTATCATAAATTTATGCACCTCCAATTTTCACACAATGAATTATATGAAGACTCTGTCTTGTTCGTTGCATGACCATCTAAAATTTGATTTTTTGACTTTTTCGTAAAATTTTGGTATAATATATATACAATCATATTTTAGGGAGGATAAACCAATGACATTTGATACTTTTGCAGATCCTGTTTTCTTCAACGCAGAAATGGAGTTTGAAAATCTCCTTTCTCAAAGCTTTCCGTCCAAGATTGAGGCACAGATTGCCCTTGCAGGTTTCATCAGAAATGCCAATGCATTTGGCAAGCGCGGAGCATTTGATGCTAATGTCAAAAGGATAAGGCCTAAGCGTAAAAATTCTAGAAATCAGGAAATCAAATACCGCATTGTAGCGGCTTGACTCCCAAAGTCTCTCGAATTATTCGAGAGACTTATATTATGGTAAAATGGATTTACTCTTGTAAAATCTTGAATTATTTTTAAATATCTAATATAATATTAAGCATAGGAGGTTAAAATGATAGACCTTGAAGAAAATAAAAGAAAATTAGAAAGTTTAAAAGAAAGATACTTAAGCCTAGAAAAAACAATAGGGAAGATAGAAGACTTAGAAGCGAAGTTAAAAGAATTAGAAGTAAAAACATTAGAAGAAGGCTTCTGGAATGACACAAAGGTATCTAATGTTGTCTTACAGGAGATAAAAGACTTAAAATCAAAATATACGGGTTTAAAGGGCATTAATAATACATTATCAAGTTTAATTGAAATGAATGACCTTTTATTACTTGAAAATGATGATGATTTGGCTATAGAATTAACAAAGAATACGTATGCTATTGAAAAAGATTTAGAAAAATTAGAAATAAAAATGTTATTATCAGGGAAATATGATAGAAACAATGCAATTATAACACTCCATCCAGGAGCAGGAGGAACAGAATCACAAGATTGGGTAGAGATGTTATATAGAATGTACACAAGATGGGCTACAGCTAATGGATATACTGTTAAAGAAATAGAATATATAGATGGAGATGAAGCTGGAATAAAAAGTGTTACAGCTGTTATCATTGGAGAAAATGCCTATGGATATCTAAAAGGGGAAATGGGTGTACATAGACTTGTTAGAATATCTCCATTTGATGCAGGAGGAAGAAGACATACTTCATTTGCATCAGTAGAAGTTCTTCCTGAAATTTCTGACGATATAGAAATAGAAATAAATCCAGATGATTTAAGAATAGACACATATCGTTCATCAGGAGCAGGAGGTCAACATATTAACAAAACTTCATCAGCAGTTAGAATTACACATATTCCAACTAACATTGTTACATCATGCCAAACAGAACGTTCACAGCTACAAAATAAGGAAACTGCAATGAGAATGCTTAAATCAAAATTATTAGATTTAAAAGAAAAAGAAAATAAAGAAAAGATTGAAGATTTAAAAGGTATTCAAAGAGACATAGCTTGGGGAAGCCAAATAAGGTCTTATGTATTTTGTCCATATACACTTGTAAAAGACCATAGAACTAATTATGAGGCCGGCAATGTAGAAGCAGTTATGAACGGAGAAATTAATGGCTTTATAGAGGCATATTTAAAGAATAATATATAATACTCAAGAGAAAAGAAGAATCAAATATTTTTTACGTAAGGCTTGCTGTCGGCTTCTTCAAACCTTCAGTGTACACTCACTTACGTTCGTTTGAACGCTGCGTGCCTATGCTTAAAAATTATTTATTCTTCTTTTCTTATATAACAATATATTTTTGTTCTAAATGAGACAAGACGTGAATATATATAGTTATATACACATTTAGATAGTAGGGGGAATACTTATGACACTTGAAGAAAGAAGAAATATGTCTCAAACAACAATTCAAAATCTTATTTTAGAAAATAGAGAAAAGCTAAGTATATCGGGGGTTCTTGACGTTCTTAGCTTTGATGATCAAATAGTTATGGTAGAAACTGAACTTCGGACTTTTAACTGTAAAAGGAGAAAATTTGAGAATTAATAAATTAAGTCTTGATACATCAGAAGTGATTGTAGAAGGAGATATAAGTGGTTTAAACTATAGTGAAAAAGATTCTATAAAAGAAAAAGGTGGTAGCTTTATAAGTAAAATATTTAAATAATGAAGCACACTATATTATCAAATCTCATTGTGGTTGGATATTCTCTTTTTTGATACGAAGTATTAAGAAAAAAATGTCCGCTATGTTTGACTTGTTTTGCTATAATTATATTACAAAAAAGGGTGAAGTAAATTTGAATGCTGAAACAATAAATCAGGCATATTTATTTTTAATATTTATCTTAAATGGCGTGTTAATCGGAATAATTTTTGATATTTTTAGGATATTAAGAAAAAGCTTCAAAACACCTAATTTTATAACATATATAGAAGATATATTATTTTGGATAATATCAGCTATAATAATATTATATTCATTATTTATTTTTAATAACGGACAATTTAGAGGATACATATTTATTGGAATTTTTTTCGGAATAGCAATTTATATGTTATTTTTTAGTAAATTTATCATAAATTTTTCAGTAAAAATTATATCTTTTGTAAAGAAAACCATATCTTTTATTTTTAAAATAATATCTTTTCCAATAAAAATAATTTTCAATATAATTAAGAGAATAGTTTTTAAACCTTTTATACAAATTTCTACAAAAATATTTAATTATTCTAAAAAAATATTGAAAAATACCAATAAACATGATAAAATAATACAAAATAAAGAAGGAATTTAAAACTTTTTGTAGAAAAATATAGATAGCTAAAAAGTAAGTATGCGTAAGAAAAAATAACAAGAAAGAGAATACATATGAAAATAAATTTTAAAAAATTGTTAAAAAAAGCAGTATTTATAGCTTTTATAATCTATGTGACAGTTACTATTTTCAATCAACAAAAAACTTTAAATGCATATCAATCTAGTATTGCAACTGTGAAAAGTGATTTAAAGGAAGCAACAGAGTACAAAGAGTCATTAGTATCTTTAAAAGAGAATGCTCATTCTGCTGAATATATAGAAAAGATTGCTAGAGAAAAACTAAATATGTATATGCCTGATGAAAAAGTATATATAGATGTTGGAAGCTAAGATTCATAAAATGCCAAAATTTTATGAATCTTAATATGTTTTATATTCTTTTAAAAAATCCAGTTTTTAATTTTAAATAAAATAAATATTAGTATAATTATAGGGGGCAATTATATGGATAGTAGTATGCAATTAACAGAACTACGTAAACTTGCTAAAGAAAGAGGTTTGAAGAATATTAGTAAATTAAAGAAAGATGAATTATTAGAATTACTAAATAGTGAAGGATCTAATGAAAACTTAGAAGAAAACATTGAACAAATAAACCCACAAGAACAGGGGACAAGCACTGTTTCAGCAAATAATGAAGGATACAAAATTACAAACGAAGATGATGATATAGTGGAAGGTATTTTGGAAGTTTTACCTGATGGATATGGATTTTTAAGAGGTGAAAACTACTTATCTACTGCAAAAGACGTATATATCTCACCAATTCAAATCAAGAGATTCAGATTAAATACAGGTGATAAAGTTAAAGGAATAGCAAGATTTCCTAAGGAAGGAGAAAAATTTCCAGCTTTGATTTTTGTTGGTGATGTAAATGGTGATTCTCCTGATTTTGCAATGAAGAGAAAAAGCTTTGATGATTTAACACCTATTCATCCTGAAGAAAGAATTAGATTAGAAACAACTTCAAATGAAATTGCAATGAGAATGATAGACCTTATTTCTCCTATTGGAAAAGGACAGAGAGGTATGATAGTAGCTCCTCCAAAGGTTGGAAAGACGACTCTTTTGAAAAAAATTGCAAACAGTATAACTACAAATAATCCAGAGATAGAATTAATCGTTTTATTAATTGACGAAAGACCTGAGGAAGTAACAGACATGAAGAGATCTATCAAAGGTGATGTTATATATTCTACATTTGATGAACTTCCTGAGCATCATGCAAAAGTTGCTGAAATGGTTATTGAAAGAGCAAAAAGATTAGTTGAACACGGAAAAGATGTTGTTATTCTTCTTGATAGTATCACAAGACTTGCAAGAGCTTATAACCTAGTTGTTCCAGCTTCAGGAAAAACACTATCAGGAGGTCTTGATCCAACTGCTTTATATAAACCAAAGAGATTTTTTGGAGCAGCAAGAAATATAGAATTTGGTGGAAGTTTAACAATACTTGCAACCGCATTAATAGAAACAGGAAGTAAAATGGATGACATTATTTTTGAAGAATTTAAAGGTACAGGTAATATGGAAGTTCATCTTGATAGAAAGCTTTCTGAAAAACGTATTTTCCCAGCAATAGATATTAATAAATCAGGAACAAGAAGAGAAGAAAAACTTCTTACTCCAAAAGAACTTGAAACTGTATTTGCACTTAGAAAAGCATTAGCAAGTATGCCTACAGCTGATGTTACAGAACAACTTCTAAGTCAAATGGTAATTAGTAAAAACAATGAAGAATTTTTAGATAAAATGGATTTTTTCCTAAAAAATTTCAAAGATTGATCAAATTTACATATAGATTTTTTTACAAAATAGTTTCCTTCTTTCTAAACACTATGTTTAAAAGCATAGTGTTTATTTTTTTGAGTATACTAATTTATATAAGGTAGGTACATATGAAGATATTTAGGTTTATTAATAAATTTACTAAAAAACTAAACGAAGACCACGTTGGTGAATATACAGCCCAATGTGCTTATTTTACGTTTTTATCATTTATACCTTTTATAATACTTCTTTTAAGTTTGATAAAATATATGAATATAGATAGAAAAACACTTGTATATGTACTTGAAGCAATTCTTCCAGCAATGACAAGAAATAGTGTATTAGATATTATTCAGGAAGTATATTCGAAATCAATTCAAACAGTATCGATTTCTGCAATATTTACATTATGGTCTGCAACAAATAGTTTTTATGCATTAAGCCTAGGACTGTCTTCAATATATAAAGGAGAAGAAAAGAGTAAAAATCATATATTACTGAGAATAAGAGGCGTTTTTGGAACAGTAATTACATTGGTTTCTATAATTTTTGTATTAATACTAATAGTTTTTGGAAATAGAATTAATTCAATAATGCAAGAAAATTTTCCTATGATAAGTAAAATAGGCAATTTTATAATACACATTAGGGGAGTTATTGTTTTAATTTCTCTATTTATAATTTTTACTTTAATATATAAATTTGTACCAAATAAAAAGGATAATAGGTTAATAAAACAAATACCAGGAGCAATATTTACAGCTATTGGATGGGTTATAGTTTCATATTTTTTTTCAATATATGTAGATATATTTACAGATTTTTCTGTAATTTATGGAAGTTTGGCAACAATTACATTGATTTTAATGTGGTTATATTCTATAATTTATATTATTTTAATTGGTGCTGAAATTAATGTATTGTTAGAAAAAATTAAATCTTGATTAAAATTTAGTTACTATTTAATTGTTTTATATAATTTTCCGCCGAACTTTATCAGAGTAGGACATTTTTTCTTGCAAGTTTTTCTTTAAAAATGCTACGTCTTCGCACGGCTAATTTACAACTTAAAATATTAAAATGTATCAAAATTTGTGTTATTTTTTAATAAAACATTGCTTTAATAAATAACTATTGATATAATATTAATAAAATAATATAAGGAGCAAGAAATGGGGAATAGTGCAACAAAAATTAAAGAAGATACATATACAATAGAAAACAAAATAAAAAATGGTAAAATAAAGTTATTTGACTGGGGTTGGTTTAAATTTAGCAAATGCTTTCTAGGAGTTTTTCTGTACTCATTAGCTGTTAATTTATTTATAGTTCCAAATCATCTATATACAGGAGGTATATTAGGTTTATCACAAATTATAAGAACTATATTAGTTTCAAATTTTAATTTACAAATAAATTTTGATATTAGTTCAATAATTTACTACATTTTTAATTTGCCATTATTGATTTTAGCATATAAAAAAATTAATAGAGCATTTTTAGTTAGAACCATATATACAGTCACTCTAAACTCTTTGTTTTTATTTATAATACCTATACCAACAGAACCATTAATTCAAAATTTGCTTGCAAATGTAATGATTGGTCGGTATGCTATGTGGATTAGGAGTTGGTATGATATTAAGTACAGGAAGCTCAACAGGAGGAACAGATATAATAGGTATTGTTATAAATAAAAGAATTGATAAAATTTCAGTAGGAAGTTTTGGATTTATGTTTAATATAATAGTTTATTCTATAACAGGTATAAATTATGGTATAGAAACAATGATTTATTCAATAATTTTTTCAGCTTTTGATACAATGACTTTAGATAAAAATCATACTCAGAATATTAAATCAGAAACAATAATTTTTACAAAGAATGATCCAACCGAAATGATACATTTTATTAACTATGAGCTTAATAGAGGAACAACTTATTGGGAAGCATATGGGGGATACACAAATACAAAAACTTATATTGTATATACAGTTTTAAGCAAATATGAAAGAATGAGGCTTGAGCGTCATATGAAAGAATTTGATGAAAAGGCTTTCATGGTAGAAAATGATGGGGTATTAGTAAAAGGAAAATTTGAAAAGTATTTTATTTAATTTTATAACTTAAGCAAATAAAAGATAGCTAAATGCTATCTTTTATTCGTTTTTCTAATTCCTCCATATTATAATAATTTTGTACTTTTATTCTCAAGAGTTTAGTTCCGGCTTGCTCAAATATTTTATTTACAAATTCATCTCTTTGAACTCGGCTTTTTCTCATATGAGAGTTATCATCAAGTTCAATACAACATTTTATTTTGCAATTTTTTTCTGTTATAACGAAATCAATACATTTACTTCTAATCCTATTAAAATCCTTGTGTGACTTGCAATTAATTAATTCATACATAGCAACTTGACAAAATAAGTTTAAATCAAACTTATCAGTAATTTGCTTTAATAATCTATAAAATTTCAATTCATTTTGTGTAAGTAAATAGTCTTTTTTAGAGTAGGAGGTAGGTAACTGTGTATTACTTTCTATATAAGTTTCCATAATTTCAGATTTTTTTCTACATACTTTTCTAATAATAAAACTATAATAACAAAAATTAACGCTAAGTATATCATAAAAATCAACTCCCTTATTAAATTTTTATTATATATGTATAATTATAAAATGTCAAATATAAAAATATATTATGAGATATACAAGAGCTAGAAACTCTAGTAAATATAGGGAATAGATAAATTTTAAGCAAGTACACAAATATATAACATTGCACAAAATCAAAGTTTTGTTCAAAAAAGAGGCGGAAGAAAAACTATATATGTAAAAAAGCTCCTATCTCGCTATATTTTAAGACTTTATCGACATTTACACTAAAACTATTAATGACAAACTATATTACTTTATTATTAAAACTCCTTATAATCGATTCTGATGCTTCGTTTATTTGAAGCTTTTACAGGTTTTTATTTTAATCTTATATAAATTTCATTTCTTTAATTTTTTTCATTATAATTTTTACATTTGTATTTTAAGAATTTTCAAAAATCTCCAAATCCTCTATTTTCAATATTTTGCCACTTTTTATAGACAACAAACTATATGTTCTTTTTATAAAAACGGCTTAAAATCGATTCTCGTGTGTCGCTTTTTTTGCTGTTTTTTAGCAGTTTTTTTAAAATGCTTAATTTATCAATATTTATAGTAATCTAATAAAATATTTATCTGAAATTGTATTATTAAAATTTATAATTCAAATATAACTTTGTTAGGTTTAATATAAAAATGTCTTAAAATTGATTCTAGTGTGTCAGATTTATTAAATAATATTATAAGTCTGATAATTAAATTTCATCTGATAAATTATAAAAGTTTTATTATAATTTTTAAAAAATTCATTTATAACAAATGTTCGGTTTTGAAAATCAGAATTTAACATTGCACAAAATTCAAATCTAATTTTTAGCTCTAAATTATAATTTTATGATTTTGTTTTACAAATTTTTTATAAATTATCTTTTGAAAAATTTTTGTAAGATCTTCTTTAATAAATTTTGATTTTATATTTATTGTAAAAATCTTAAATTTTTCTTAACCCACCTCTCTCCTACTTTATTTTTATCATACTAAAAAGAGCTTAAATTTCAATATATCAATTAAAAATTTAAGCTCTTTTTTTCATTTTTTAATCATCTAATATTTCAATTTGATCAGATCTTATTGTCTCTACCAGTGTTCCTTGCGAAATCCTGTAAAACATTATGTTGGTATTCTTGTCAATTGTTTCTCCAAGAACCCAGCAAGGTCTTTTATCCTCCTTTGAAAAAATAATAACGCCTTTTTTGGGATAACCTTCATCTGGCCAGTATAACGAAGTTAGCCTGTTAATTGCCCATTCAAGAGCTTTTGTTGGATTCGTTTCGGTAAGTTTAATATAGTCATTGAAATGTTTGATTGTTTCATTACTAACAGGAACTTCTAAAAAATTAGATTCGCTCATTTGTATTTTCTCCTTTAATAATTATTTGATGTTTACGTGTTTTATATGCTATGCTCCAAAGGAAATTATAAAATTAAACTTTTAATATTATATCATATTTTTCTTTAAATATCAACTATTAAGGGGTACTATTTCTTCAAGAAAAGGAATATCTCCCCTTTGTCAGTAAATAAAAAAATTGCAATTTTATGTAAAATAATGTATAATATAGTTAGGTATTTTTTAATACTATTATTATTAAGGAGGTTTTTCTATGTTTTTGCCGGAATTAAATTTGGGACAAGCAAAAATTGAAATGCCAAAAATTGAAAATGTTCGGGTGAGTTTTCGTTTTAACGAAACAGTATGTTTAGCTTTTACGCTTGATGGGTACTTTATTGACTTTGATATGGAAGATGTCACTGAAGTTCAACGGTTGGCAAAAATAAAGGAATTTGCGGGTGTACATAATGCCAAGGAGCTTGAGGGCAAAGAACTTCGGTGGATAGGTCTTTATGCTGTAGGACACCCAACGGAAGATAGATTTGTTTGTCTTCACGGTGATACACAGGAATTAACTATGGCTGAACTCCTTCAAAAGTTTAGCTTAACTCTCCATACAGAGACATTCCATTAATTAGGAATGGATGAAAGTTAATAGTTGGGGTAGAAAACTACCCCAACTATTAACTTTTCTTATTAAATTTTCTATAGAGTTACTATTATCAAAGTTTTGTTCAAAAAGAGACGGAAGAAAAACTATATATGTAAAAAAGCTCCCATCTCGCTATATTTTATGTCTTTATCGACATTCACACTAATATCTTTAATAACAAACTATATTATTTATTTATTAAAACTTCTTATAATCGAATTCTCGTGCGTCGCTTTTTTAGCTATTTTTTAAAAATTTTATAAAAGCCTTTAAATATCAATATTTCAATAGATTTATATAATTTTTCTGCAAGTTAGTAATTAAATTTAAAACATATAATTTGTTAAATCAAATATAAAAATGTCTTAAAAATGATTTTGAAACGTTTAATTTATAAGAACCTGGCCCAACATAGCAATCAAAGATTGCAAGTTGTGTGCCCAGAACCTTGTTACTACGCAAAATAAATTTTGCTTCGTAATAAAATAATATAATTAGTTTAATAATTAAATTTGTATATTAAATTTATAAAAACATCTATTATAATATGTAAAATTGTCATTTTAACAAATGTTCGTTTTTTGAAATAGGACTAAACTATAAAATCTAAATATACAAAACTTAAACTTGAAGGTATGCATCTCTCTCCTATTTTTATTAGTTGTCATAATTTTTTCTTGACTTTTCCTAAAAAAGTGCTATAATAAATTTATTCTAATTTTGGAGGTATTACAAAATGAACATTTATGACAAAGTAAAATTACTTCGGAGCCAATATTTAAACGATATTGACTATGAAGTTAAGCTTTCAATTCTTAGCCAAATCTTAGCTGCTGTATTTAAAAACAATGATAACCTACCAAAAGTGATTTCTGTTACGTTTGATTGTAGAATTATTTTAAAAATGCAAAGATCATGGTGTATAGAAGAAATTCCTTATCCATACGATGTTTTAATGCAAGTGTTGTCAGATTTGGAATTAGAATTTAATTTCAATTATTGCCATCGTTGTTCAGGATTTACTTATTTATTTGAAGTGAATTTTTGTAATGCAAAAAAGTCCTATTAATAGGACTTTTTTTATTTGTAAATCAGATTAAATTGATTATATTGAAAATGTTTTGCTATATTGCTTCAAAAATATATTTTAGAATAAATAATACAGAGAAAATGTATATCATAGGCGATGCATCTTTTCTTTTTCCTGATATTAAGCAGGCTATCGTATATGCAATAAATCCAAATTCAATACCCGTTGTTATCGAATATCCAAGTGGCATCATAACTATTACAAAAAATGCTGGTATAGCTATAATTAAATTTTTAAAATCTATTTTACCAATATTCTCTAACATTGATGCTCCTACTAAAATTAAAACCGGAGCAACAGCAGCCATAGGTACACACTGTATAATCGGTGCAAGTACAAGTGATAATATAAATCCAAGTGCTACAAATACTGAAGTAAGTCCTGTCCTACCTCCTGCTTCTATCCCACTACTACTTTCTATATATGTTGTTACATTACTAGTTCCAAGAATCGATGCAAATAATGTACCAAAGCAGTCTGCAAATACTGCTCTTTCTAATTTTGGTGGCATATTTCCATCTTTATCAATTTTAAATATTCCAGATTTTTTTCCTGTTCCAATAAAAACTCCAATAGTATCAAATAAATCTGACATACATAAAGTAAAAATTGTCATTAAAACTATTAAAATGGTTGATTGTGTACTAAATAATCCGGTAAAGTCCATCTGAAAGAATGTTGAAGAAATATTTGGAATTATTGTATAATTCGAAAAATCAGGTAAACTTGTGACTCCCATTGGTATTCCTATTATTGTTGTTGTTATTATACCTATTAAATAAGCTCCTGGTACTTTTTTGATAACTAAAATCATTGTAATAATTAGTCCAATTATTGCTAAAATAACACTTGCACTTGAAAAGTTATTTAAATGAGGAACTACATCATTTGCAATTCCATTTGTTACTCCACTTGCACTAAAGTTTATTATTCCAGCATTAGTAAGACCGATATATGCGATAAATAGGCCTATTCCAACAGTTATTGCTTCTTGTAAAAACTCTGGTATAGCTTTGATAATTTTCTTTCTTATACTTGTAAGAGTTATTAATAAATTTATAATTGCGCATATAAAAATCATTGCTAAAGCCTGCTGCCATGTATATCCTAGTGTACCACAAATTGTATATGTAACTAAACTAGCAAGACCAATACCTGCACTTTGAGCATAAGGAACATTAGCGAATAACCCTAAAAATAATGTACCTAAAGCTGATGCTAAAATTGTTGCTCCATATACTGCATTATAATCCATTCCAGTTTGACTTAATATAGAAGGTATTACAAATATTACATATGACATTGCCATAAATGTTGTTAATCCTGCAATAAACTCTTTTAATAATGTTGTATTATTCTCTTTTAATTTAAATATTTTTTCAAACATATTTCCTCCTTTATTATTTTAAAAATAATTATATGATAATACTTTATCAACTCTAAAATATCATATAATTTGTATAATTTCAATAAAAAAATAAAAAAAAATGATTTTTTTATAACTAGTCATCTAAACAAAGATAAATCAATTCGAAAGATAGAAAAAGAAGGTAGAATTTTCTACCTCCTTTTTAGAAAGAATTTTAAAAGATAATGTCCTCCTTATTCCATCCATCATAAATTTTACAATCAGGTCTGATTACAAAATATTTGGATGTTTCTTTTTTTGCCTTTTGCTCGTTCATACAGTCTTGATCAATTACAACAGAAATTCCGTGCACGGAATATTGCTGATATCCGTATGGTAAAACACCGATTAATCTGCCATTTACTCGTACATACTGTTCAAGAACGGTAAAGAATGAATCATCCACCTTATTCTCATTAATCCACTTGCTTTGATCATTATCGCCAGAAGTATAAAATTTTCTAAATGTCACTTGATCAGCTCCAAGGGCTTTGGACTTTTTGAAAATTCTATCGACGACTTCATATCCAGAAAGATTTTCGCCTCCCGAAACACTTCTGAGCATTTCATTGCTCATGTTAAGGCTCAAACGTAATGTGAAATCATATTTTTTTACAATTTTACATACTTCTTGAATATTTACTTTGAGTATTGCAGGCATTCCCACAATTTCGGCATTTTTCTCATCATCAAAGCTTGACAAAGAAAAAGAAAAAACGCTGACACCTACAGTATTTCTGAGAAATCTTGCATAGTTTTTATCAAATCCAACTGCAGACGTCTGGATTTCAATCCAGTTGAACGAAGAACAACCGCGCTGAGGAAGCACATATTTGTTCATTATTGCTAAGGTTTGAAGAAAATGGCGATTTTGCAATGGCTCGATATCACCAGTAATCATCATAATATTTGCGTCATTTTCCTTAGCATAAATCATCCTCCTCAGATAATCCTCATAATAAAGATCATAGAAAGGAAGATTTTCATCCATCTGATTTTTGTACCAACTAGTATGCATACATGCTACACAAAATTTGCATTTGTTTATACACCGAGGACCAGGGACACAGATGCTAAGACTTTGGACATTTCTTTTCATAATAAATTCCTCCTATAAAAAATTAACATAAATTAATTATGCTCAAATAATATTTTAGCACATTTTTATGTAAATTGCAAATTGAATTAAATAATAATAAAGTTTAGTGCTTGGTCTTAAGATATTTCATATTTATTTAAATTAAAATAATTAAATTATATTGAAATTTATGTTGACTTTTGCTATAATATAATATATGAAGCTTCTTAGGAAGCTAGTAGTTATATAGGAATTCTTTTTTCTGTCTGAGGCTAATAAGCCTACACAACATTTAAGGAGGTAACATCATGAAAAAAGAACTTCGTCGCACACACTCTTTTGGGATGCTTCTCGCATTGCTTTTATGCATTTGTCTTATTGCATCCCTTACTATCACAGCACATGCGGAATGCTATCAAGGCACATCAATTGTGCCTGAAGGCTATCCGCCTGAATTTGCACAGTATTTGTATCCCTACAGCCACACAGGGACAGTCATTTGTTCACAATGCAATTTACGACCCGATGTAACTACAGATTGGAGCTATGGTCAACTGAAAAATGGCGACACATGTGTAATTGTTGGTAAATACGATGATTGGCTTATTATTGACTTAGCGAGTTGTAAAATTGACCAAACAGGCTATGCATTTGTTAAAGAAGACTTAATCAAACAGGATCCTTATTGGATCGTAACAACACAATACACCAATCTTTATGCAACGCCATGGCAAAATGAGATGATGAAAAACGGTGAACAATATAACCGTGTATTCTTAGTTATTGAGGAGCAATACCCATTTTATGCAGTGCAATGTAAAGAATCTTCTGCCGGAACAAGTTTCATCTATCAAAGTGAAATCGGCAAATTTTCTAAAGATGGACAAAACCTATATGTATGTGCCGAAGACAATGTTCCTATCTATGATACCAGATACTGGTATCAAATTGGAACTATAGACAAATTCACAATTGTGGATGTTTATAGTTCTTCCAACGGGTACTACTCTGTAGTAGTAAACGAAGGTGAATGGAATGAATATACTGCGGGAGTTAATTCTCAGTATCTTCAGAAAATCATCAATTAATTTAAAAGGGCCGTGCCAATTGGTGCGGCTCTTTTAAAATGAGAAAATTCCTTTATAAAAAAATGGCTTCGCCACATGTCCGTCGCTTTGCTCGGACGAATCAAGATAACTTTACCTTTTTGTATAGGAAAATATTAAGGTGTTTTTTGCTTTCTTAACGCTTACTAACACGCAAACTAAAAGCAAAAAAATTATTTTTCTATACAATAAAAAATCTTCGAAAACAGTTGTCTTCGAAGATTCAAATTTACTCTTATACCTCTTGTGCGGTCTGTTTGGATTGCTCAGCCAAACGTTTTTTAAATTCAGCTTTAGCCTTATACATTCTTTCATCTGCAATTTTATACACATCCTTTATAGATTTATAATCTACTGCAGAAGAAGGATACTCTAACAAAGAGTAATATAAGCCAAATCCTTGTGAAACGCCATATTTTAACGTTCCATTTTCTTTAGCAATTTCATTTATTCTCTCATCAAGTTTAGCCATTAAGTCCTTAATCATTTTATAATTGTCATAGTTAGCAGTTTTTTTTGTAAGTTCCTCAAGCATATTAGGCTTAAGAATTATACAAAATTCGTCTCCACCAATTCTATAACAATAAGCAATTTTTCCATAAACCTCTAAAATTATTTCTGCAATCTTAGAAAGTGTCCAGTCACCGCTTTGATGTCCATATGTATCATTAATACTCTTAAAATTATTTGCATCAATGATTATCAAAGCAGTACTGTAATTTGTTTTTGCAAGTCTATAGTCAAATGCTCTTCTATTCAATAATGAAGTTAACGAATCAATTTTTAAGTAACGATTGCTAAAATCTAATAAGAAAATAAAATAGCCAAAGCATATACAAAGCCAGTCTGCATTTGACTTATCATTATAAAGCCTTATTACCATACCTAAAACCATGTACAAATAACTCGAGACTAACGTAATATTAACTTTTGTTGCAAGAGTCATATACGAATTATATGCTGAAACAATAAGAAGTATTAGACTAATTAATAAAATGCATATATAAATTTTCGTATATAATGTACGAGTGTAAACGGCTTCTTCACTAATTGTAAAAATGAACGGCTCATAAATTGTAACTAGCTGAGTAATAATGTTGACAGTTAAAAGAATAAAAAAAGAATATTTAATCTTTTTCCAAAATGTTTTTCTAGATACAATACTCGCTAAGAGCATGGGCATCATTGGTGCAATAATAAATTCTAGTATTTTTATACTTTTGTATATTTCAAGATAGTTAACCTTTCCATCTATTTCAAAGGATACTGTATCTAAAACAATTTCTAGAATTATTATTAATGCTAAACCAATAAATTTCTCTTTTTTCCGCTTGGAAAATAGTTCATTTTCAGTTAAGTTAAATATGCCAATGATAAGTGCAATGATGCAGATAACAGATACTGTAATATAATTCATTAAGTTCTCCCCCTATTAAGTAAAATTTTAAATTACAATTTTCTGCTTAAGCTTAGTATAAAAGTAAATTTTAATATAAAAGCATATTTGCTTTATATAAATAAATTATACCACAAAATATCATCTTTTGTCAAACATTATTCGAACTTATATTTGTATTTATTGAAATTAATTATTTTTAATCAATTAAGCATTATCTATAATTTTTAAAATAATTATGAAATATCTTCATTAAATTTGTTTTTTTTGATATAATAAGATTATATTTTCTGAAAGGAATAATATAATTTATGATTAATAATAAAGAAAATCCAGAATTTTTGAACTCGTTTTTACAATACTCTGCAGTTATACTAAACAAATCAAAGAATTCAATAAAAGAATACAACTATGACTTATCAAATTTCCTTAAATTTGAATCAAACCATCTTGGACTATCTTCATCTGATGATTTGAAAGATATTGATATACACAATTTAGATAGTGAATTTTTAAGAATGATTACACTAGAAGATATAAATTCATATCTTTACTATTTAAAGAGTACATATGATAGTAAGCCAGCAACACTTGCCAGAAAAGCTTCTACTATACGTATCTTTTTTAACTATGTAACTCAAGATTTAAAGCTTATTGAAGTAAATCCAGCCCAAAATCTTAAAAATCCAAAGCTTGAAAAAAGACAGCCTAAATATTTAACTCTTGAAGACAGTAAGAAGCTTCTTAACATTACTGCTAATGAAAAAAATAGAAATAGTAAAAGAGATTATGCAATTATAACTTTATTCTTAAACTGCGGAATACGTCTTGCAGAGCTTGTTTCTATTAATATTAAGGATATAAAGTTTAATGAATGTAAAATGACTGTTATTGGTAAAGGAAATAAAGAACGTACTATTTATTTAAATAAAGCTTGTATGTCAGCTATAAACGGATACCTTGATGTTAGACCAAAAGATGGAATTAAACTTGAGGATAAAGATGCCCTATTCTTAAGTGAAAGATTAGAAAGAATAAGTCGTAGAACAGTTCAATACATAGTAGATAAAGAGCTAAAAGCTGCAGGACTTGATACAAGCAAGTATTCTACCCACAAATTAAGACACACTGCTGCAACACTTATGTATCAATATGGTGGAGTTGATATTCGTGCACTTCAAGAATTGCTTGGGCATGAAAGTATTGCAACAACAGAAATATACACTCATGTTGCAAATGAGCAAGTAAGAAATGCAGTTGAAAGCAATCCTTTATCTGATGAAAGCATGTAAGAATAGTATACTAATTTGCTAAAATCAACATAATGTGATATAATACATTTAATGACACTTTTGTCATAAGTACACTTTTATTACATCGCCAAATTTGGCAAGGAGGAAACATCATGATTAATTTCGAAGAAATGCTGGAACAAATGAATGTTGAAGACTTTCGGAAGCTTGAGAAGTTTCATGGGCTTGTTCATGAAGCTTTAGAAGCAGAAAAAATTATCAAAGAAGTATATTCTCCATTGGTAAAAAATATAGTTGGTGATGTACTCTCTGTATATCACTATGAGGCTTATGGAGAATATTATGGGGATGCAACTTTAAGTGCGAGTTTCTTATGGGCGTATCATGACAACTGGTGGGGTGGTCGTGATTGGTATGTTCCGTGTACTGTAGATGGAATATATGAACTTCTTCGCAATGCGTATCTTGAAGAAAACAACCAAAAGATACAAATGTGTAAATTCATCCATCGTAGTACAAATACCACTATATATGATACTGCTGCAAATCATTTCCGGCGTTTTATTGAAGAAACAAGGTCCAAACTTTAAAGATAATGTTTCTTTAAGCAAAAGACGAATCAGATTTTTCTGGTTCGTCTTTTGTATATATAAAATATCTAACTTTCTTTTTAATATGTCGGAATTTCTAATATTTGATTTATTCTTAAACCGGCATTTGATAATCCATTTACTTTCTTTATATCTTGTATAATTTCCCTTACATCTTTTCCATGATAATATGCATTATTTTCTTGTTCCTCTTTTGCAATACTCCATAATGTATCTCCACTTAATACAGCAATTTTTTTATATTCTAACTCTTTATAAGAATAGCTTTTATCTGGTATTAAAAAATTTATAAAAAGTATTAATCCTACTACTAATAATATTGTTCTTACAAATTTTACTTTATTTTTTAATTTCATTTACATCTCCTCTTTTCTACGAACGTTCATTTCTTTTTATGAAATAATTATACACGAACAATAATTCGTTGTCAATACTTTTTTTAAAATATTTTCAAAAAAATGTTTGCAAATTAAAAATTATAATAAAAGTGGCTGTATCTGTTCTTTTTCGAGCGAATACTCTATTGATTTAATTATATATTTTGGCGAAAAAGCTAAAGAAGTTGGCTTTGTTATTGGATTATCTTGTGTAAATGGAATGAAAAAAATATTTTTTTTATTTAACAGTTTTCCAATATTTTCTGAATTTGTACTAAGGCCATCTTTTGTTGCTATTCCCAGAAGTACAGGCATATTTCTTCTTAAATGAGTTTTTGCTGATACTAGTACAGGTGTATCATATATAGAAAGTGCAAATTTTGCTATACTATTTCCGAGAACATGGTGCAATGACGAGTATATCACACTCTACTTCTTCCGCTTCCTGCATAGTATTTATAATTTTCTTCTTAGTAATATCTTCTATTATTTTAATAAACTCATCAGCTTTTCCAAATTTAGTGTCTGTTGTATATGCTCCAATAGACATTATTGGAAAAACTTCTCCTCCCTCTGATACAATCTTCTTTATCTCTGAAATAGTCGCTTTATATGTATAAAAAGAGCTTGTTAATCCAAATGCAATTTTTTTGTTTTTTAACTTCAAGTATATTTGCCTCCTTAAAAAGTACTCGTTATATTTTATGAAATTATGTAAAATTTGCAACAAAATAATTTGTCATTTTATGAATAATTATATTTACAATAATAGATACAAATGATAAAATAATTATTAAAGGGGAATGTTCAAATGAAGAAAAAAATATTACTTACAATTTTTATTTTCTTACTAATTATATTTTTATCAAAATCAATATTTGCAGTTACTATTGTAATTGACCCAGGTCATGGAGGAAAAGATACTGGAGCAATAAATGAAAAATTAGATCTATATGAAAGAAATCAAGTATGGAAAATTGCAAGTTATATACAAGAGTATTTAAAAGAATATTATGATACAAATGTCTATTTGACATGCCCTACTTTTGAAACAACTGGTGAAGCTATTTCAAGAGAAGAACGTGCAGATATTATGAATGTACATGGTGCTAACCTAGCAATTAGCATACATATTGATTCTTCTACAAGTTCTAGGATGCGTGGTGCTACAGCATATATTACAAATCTTCCAAAGTTTAATTCTGATATGACAAAATTATCTAATGAATTACTTACTAACTTAACAAAACTTGGAATTACAAGCAATGGAATTAAAACTAGAAAAACTGAATCAAATGACGGATACTATGACGATGGTACCCCTCTTGATTATTATGGGATAATAAGGCACTCTACCCTACATAATATACCTATTGTTTTATTAGAGCACTGCTATATGAGTAACGAAGATGATTGTAAATTCATTGATTCTGACGAAGATTTAAAAAAAATTGCAAAAGCAGATAGCGATGCAATAGCAAAATATCTAAATCTTACTAAAAAATCAGATATGAAACCTACAGAAGTTACTCAAGATGTTAAAATTGATGGAATTACTTTTAAGGATATTGCCATTTCAAAAGGATATATTACGAATATTTTAGCAGGTCAAACTGTTAAAGATGTTAAATCTAAAATTCAGACAGATTATACCATAACAATCACTGATAAAAATGGAAAAGAATTGTTAGACAGTGATATTATAAAAAACTGCTCAAAAGTAACAATAAAATCTAAAACTAAATCATCTAATAACGAAGTAAATGCTATTTTTAATAATATAAGTAATAATATAATTACAACTAATGACATCAGTAATAATTTGAATATAATTTCTAATGATATAAGCAATTCTATTTTTACAACTGAAGAACAAGAAAAAATAGTTGCTACATATACAATTACAATTTATGGTGATGTAAATTGTGATGGATATATAAATTCAATAGACTTACTTGTTTTGCAAAGGCATATATTAGAAATATCTAAACTAGATGCTATTGCTTTAAAAGCTGGGAATATTTCAAAAGATGGTTCATTCCCTACTTCAATAGATTTACTCAAAATACAAAGACATATATTAGAAATTGAACTAATTAAATAATGGAGGTTTATATGAAAAAAATTGCTATATCAATTTTAAGTTTTATAATTTTAATATTTATGATTTTACAAACAAGTTCTTATGCTACAACTCTAACACTTAGTACATCAAATTCAGAAATTACTGTGCGGAGATACTATATCTGTTACAGTATCCTTTGGGCAAAAAGTTGCATCTGCTGATGTAACTGTATCTTTTGATAATTCGAAATTTTCTTACTCTAGTGTAAGTGTTGGAAATGCAAATAACATAGGCTCTAGTGTAAAAGTATCATACTTTGATTCTACAGGTGGTTCTAATGCAATATCAAGTATTACATTTAAATTCAAATCAAAAGCGACTGGTTCTGCTTCTTTCTCAGCAAAATGTTCTGGAACTGCTGATTCAAATGCGAATCCTGTTAATATTTCAGGTAATCCAACTAAATCTGTAACTGTAAAAGAAAAGGTTGAGCAAAAAGTAGATACAAACACAAAGACAGAAACCAAGACAACAACTAAAAAGGAAACTACAAGGAAAGAAACAACAGTAAAAAAAGAAGAAGTTGTAAAATCAAGTAATGTAAATCTTTCTTCATTAAGTATAGAAAACTTTTCATTTTCTCCTGAATTTAATAAAGAGATTGAAAAATACTTCTTATCTGTAAATCAAGATATAACTTCATTAGAAATAAATACTACAACAGAAGATTCTAAATCTAAAATTGAAATATCCGGAAATGAGAGTCTAGAATTTGGAATAACTCCTATTACTATAAAAGTTACTGCTGAAGACGGAACATATAAAGAATATATAATTGAAGTTAACAAACAAGATACATCACTTGGTCTATCTTCCCTTTCGATTAGTGCTGAAGGGCAAGATTTAAGTTTCTCACCAAAGTTTGATAAAAATACGACAAGTTACACATTAAATACTGAAAACGCTTCAAAATTAGATATTGAGGCTTTAGCAAATTATGAAGATGCAACAATCGAAATTACAGGAAATTCAGAGCTTAAAAATGGAGAAAACACTATAACTATTAAAGTCCAAAAAGATGATGAAGTTAAGACTTATACATTGAATGTTAAAAATACAATAATTAAACAAAGCATAATTGATAAAATTTTTGCATGGTGGAATAGATTTTGGGTTGTTTTTGTTGTTGCTTTTTGTTCAATTATTCAATCATTGATTGCAATTCGCTACTTAATAAAATACTATAAAGTTGCAAAATAAAGGAGATTTTTATGGAAGTTAAAGAAAAAATACTTATTCTAGACTTTTACGGACAATACAATCAACTAATTGCAAGAAGAGTCAGAGAATGTAATGTATACTCTGAAATTGTCCCTTATGACATTAGTATTGAAAAAATTAAGGAAATTAATCCAAAAGGAATTATCTTCACTGGTGGGCCATCCAGTGTTTATGAAGAAAACGCTCCGATTGTTGATAAAAAAATATATGAACTAGGAATTCCAATTCTTGGTATCTGTTACGGTATGCAACTTATTAGTTACTCTCTAGGAGGAAATGTACAAAAAGCTGAAAAAAGAGAATATGGAACGACTTCTGTAAATTTTGATAATACTTCTCCCCTTTTTGCTGGATTCAAAAAACAAAATGATTGTTTAATGAGTCATACTGATTTTGTAGATATACTTCCAAATGGCTTTAAAAATATTGCACATACTTCTCATTGCCCTAATGCAGGAATGGCAAATGATGAAAAGAAAATTTATGGAATTCAGTTTCATCCAGAAGTAAATCATACAAATAACGGAACTAAAATTATCAGCAACTTTATTGATATCTGTGGTTGTTCTAGAAAGTGGAACATGTCTTCATTTGTTGAAGAAACTGTTAAGAAACTTAAAGAAAAAATTGGTGATAAAAAAGCACTTTGTGCCCTATCTGGTGGAGTTGATTCGTCAGTTGCAGCAGTTCTTTTAAATAAAGCAATTGGAAAAAACTTAACATGTATTTTTGTTGATCATGGTTTGCTAAGAAAAAATGAAGGCGATGAAGTTGAAACAATATTTAGAGAACAATATAATATGAATTTAATAAGAGTTAATGCTAAGGATAGATTTTTAGCTAAGCTTGCTGGTGTCACCGATCCTGAAACAAAAAGAAAAATTATTGGTGAAGAATTTATCAGAGTTTTTGAAGAAGAAGCTAAAAAAATTGGAAAAGTTAATTTTCTAGTGCAAGGTACTATCTACCCTGATGTTATAGAAAGCGGTGCACGGAAAAGGACAAACCATTAAAAGTCATCATAATGTTGGTGGACTTCCTGACTATGTGGATTTTGAAGAAATTATTGAACCTTTAAGAGACTTGTTTAAAGATGAAGTAAGAAAAACAGGAATAGAACTTGGTATACCTGAAAATCTTGTATATAGACAACCATTCCCAGGTCCTGGACTTGCTATAAGAATTATTGGAGATATAACTGATAAAAAGCTTGATATTCTTAAGGAAGCAGATTTTATCTTTAGAGAAGAGATTGCAAAAGCAGGTCTTGATATAAAGCTTAATCAATATTTTGCAGTTTTAACAAATTTAAAATCAGTTGGTGTTATGGGTGACGGAAGAACATACGACTTTACTCTCGCCCTTCGTGCAGTTGAAACTTCCGATTTTATGACTGCTACATGGGCAAAAATACCATATGATATTTTAGAAAAGGTTTCTACAAGAATTGTAAATGAAGTAAAAAACGTTAATAGAGTAGTATATGATATAACTTCAAAGCCTCCTGCTACTATCGAATGGGAATAAAAGGAGATTTAAATATGAATGAATTTAGAGAAAAATATAAAGTGGATTTAGATAATGATGATACAAAAGAATATACTGGCGTGAAGTTTAATCCAAATGTCACTGCAAAAGAAATATCAAGGGAACAATTATTAGAATTTGCAGAACTTGTTAAAGGAACATCAAATGAAAACTTAATTGCCTTTAAAGATCCTAAAGTACAAGAGCTTATAGATTATATTATGGCAACAATCATCTTTGAAAATGAAAGACTCAACTCTCCTAATTTTTATCCGATTCAAATCTATAGAAGATATAAATCTGATAATAGTTTAAAAAATAAGATATTAGAATGGGAATCTCGAGAAGAAAAACAAGGATTTGCTATCACCGACTATCTAGGATTTAAAATTATTCCAGAAGCGGAGCATTCAATATTTACCTCAAATGGTGATCCTGTTCTCAAAAAGATGATAGATGAACGTGAAGAAACAAGAAAATTTATTGCTGATATGTATAAAGAATTGTCTGATAGTCAGTTCCTTACTTTTGAAGAGTACTGTCAAAAATGTATTCAAGTATTAAATAAATTAATCTCAGTTTTTCCTAAAGAAGCTGTTACGAGAAAACAATATTATATGGGCTTAATTGACAAGGTTACTTCTGATTCTGAGTCATATAGTAGCATGTTTGAAGATTCAGATACACCTATGCAATTAGATGAAATAATTTCAATGGCAGGTGTTAATATAAAAAGTCTTCTTTCAGAACTAACATTAAATTATCCAAATGAAGTTATATTATATAAATTAAATAAAGATTTAATGAATACTTTTGAAAATAGTGATTTACTTAAAGATCTTCGGAATTTCAATTTCAGATAATCCTCAAAGAACAAAAAGAAAAAGTACTGCAAATGGATACAGGTCAGAATTTATTGGATTAGATTTAGGAATACAGCTTAACGGAAATGAAACACTATCTCTTCCAATAGAATGTCAAATTCAAACTATGGAACAATATAGGGACGGAAATATAGGATTCTCTGCACACAGTAAACTTCCTGAAAAAGGACAAAAACTTAGTACTATTCCTCATATAGGAACTTCCACAAAATATACAGATCCTAAAGGAACATTAAAATATTGTAAAGAATATCTATCTCATATAATGCATATTTCCCCACAATATGCTATAGCTAAAACTACTGGAAATGATTTTGAAAGTGGTCGTATAACAATCACAAAATATGACGCATATGAAGCACTTAGACTAGTTTCAAGAGTTCCAAAGGGAACACCTGCTTTTATACATTATAATTCATATTTTGCAGAACTATATGACAAGCGTGATGAATTACTACCTACCGGAGATTTACCAAAATATATTAGAGTAGAAGAAATCCCTAATAAAGATACTGATCCTGCAAGATACAATTATTTCTTTAATGAACTCAGAAATTCAATTAAATATACTCTTAGAGGCTCGGAAAGATTAATATCTGATGAAAATGATTTAGATGAAAGATAAGAAAAGTGGCTTCGCCACATGTCCGTCGCTTCGCTCGGACGAATCAAGGTAACTTAACCTTTTTGTATAGGAAATAATCAATGTAATTTTTGCTTTCTTAACGCTTGCTAACCCGCAAGCTAAAAGCAAAAAAGAAGATATTTCCTATACAATAAAAATATAGCTCATAGAAAAATCTATGAGCTTTTATATTTAACTCTAATTCTTATATGTGTTATCAATTTCTTTTAGAATTACATCATGTGCTTTTCCCTCTGAAATACTCACATCAGAAACAAGAGTTAATCTTGCTTTTTCATGCAGCTCTGGAATGCTAGTTGCACCACAGTTACACATTGTTGATTTTATCTTTAATACTGTAACATCAAGTGTATCTTTTAGATGACCTGCATAAGGGATATACGAATCAACACCTTCTTCAAATGATAGTTTATCCTTATCTCCTCCTAAATCATATCTTTGCCAATTCTTAGCACGATTAGATCCCTCTCCCCAGTATTCTTTAACATAGTTATTTCCAATTTTTAATACCCTTGTTGGACTTTCATCAAATCTAGCAAAATATCTTCCCATCATTACAAAATCAGCTCCCAGAGCTAGAGCAATTGTTATGTGATGGTCATGTACAATACCTCCATCAGAACAAACAGGAATGTATACACCAGTTTCTTTGAAATATTTATCCCTTTCTTTTACTACATCGATTAAAGCACTTGCTTGTCCTCTACCTATTCCCTTTGTTTCTCTTGTTATACAGATAGAGCCTCCTCCAACTCCTACTTTAATAAAATCTGCTCCTGCTTCTGCTAAGTATCTAAATCCTTCAGCATCGACAACATTTCCTGCGCCTATTTTTACATCGTTTCTATATTTTTCTCTAACAAAATCAATTGTTCTCTTTTGCCAAATAGAATATCCGTCAGAAGAATCCATACATAATAGGTCAACTCCTGCTTCTACTAAAGCAGGGATTCTTTCTTCATAATCTCTTGTATTTATTCCAGCACCTACTATATATCTTTTGTTTTCATCTAATAAAGAATTTGGATTATTCTTAGTTTCTTCATAGTCTTTTCTAAATACTAGATATTTTAGTTTTCCTTCTTCTGTTAAAATAGGAAGGCAGTTTATTTTATTATCCCATATCATATCATTTGCTTCTGATAGTGTAATTCCTTTTCTTGCACATATTGTATCTTTTGCTTTTGTCATATAATTGTCAATTGGAGCATCCAAGTTATCCTTAGATGGCCTATAATCCTTGTCTGTAACTATTCCTAAAAATTTTCCATTTGCAGTTCCATCATCTGTTACAATAACTGTTGAATGTCCTGTTTTTCTAGATAATTCCATAACATCTTGAAGTGATGTTCCGCTTTTTACATTTGAATCACTAATAACAAATCCTGCTTTATGTTTTTTTACGCGATAAACCATTTGTGCTTGATCTTCAATTGATTGTGCTCCATATATAAAGCTAACTCCTCCCTCACGCGCTAGAGCAATACCCATTCTTTCTCCAGAAACTGATTGCATTATAGCAGATACCATTGGAATATTCGCATAATATTTTGGTTCTTCCCCCTTTTTGTATTTAACCAAAGGCGTTCTAAGTGATACATTGTCCGGTATACAATTTTCTGATGTTAGATTTGGTAATAATAAAAACTCATTAAAAGTTCTTGAAATATCAGGTAAAATTTTTGCCATTTTTCTCCTCCTTATGCTTATATTTTACAAAGAAGGATAAATCAAATTACTATTTGATTTATCCTTCTAAATATTCTATTTTACAAGATTCATAGTGTCTCTTGCGATTACTAATTCTTCGTTTGTAGGAATTACAAATACTTTTATCTTTGAATCTGGTGTAGATATTTCAATTTCTTGTCCTCTAGTTGCATTCTTTTCGTCATCAATCTTAACACCCATGAATGCTAAGTTATCGCATATTCCTTTTCTTGTTGAACCAGCATTTTCTCCTATACCTGCTGTAAATACAATTGCATCAATTCCCTGAAGTGTTACTGCATATCTTCCTACATATTGAGCTACTAAATAGTTATAATTGTCAAGTGCAAGTTTTGCTCTTTCATTTCCTTTGTCAGCTTCAATTTCAATATCTCTGAAATCTGGGCTTACTCCTGAAACACCAAATGCTCCTGATTTTTTATTTAATATTGTATCTACTTCAGAAATAGATAAGTTTTCTGTATCCATTAAATATTTAACAATTGCTGGGTCAATGTCTCCACATCTTGTTCCCATTGGGATACCTGCAAGTGGTGTTAATCCCATACTTGTATCTAAGCATTTTCCACCTTTAATTGCTGCAAGTGAAGCTCCTTGTCCTAAGTGGCAAGTAACTATTCTTAAATCATCTCTTTGTCCTCCCATTAATTCAGCTGCTCTTTCAGATACAAATCTGTGAGATGTTCCGTGGAATCCATATTTTCTAATTCCATATTTTTCATAATATTCATATGGTATTGGATAAATATAATGTTCTTTTGGCATTGTTTGATGGAATGCTGTATCAAATACACCAGCCATTGGAGTATTTGGCATTAATCTTCTACAAGCTTCAATCCCAAGTATTCCTGCAGGGTTATGTAAAGGTGCTAAGCTACTGCATTCTTTAACTTTTTCAATTACTTCGTCAGTTATAACTACTGAACTCGCAAATTTTTCTCCGCCATGAACTAATCTATGTCCAACAGCATCAATCTCATTTAAGTCTTTTATTACTCCATATTCCTCGTTTGTAAATTGCTCTAAAACAACTTTGATTGCTTCTTCATGATTTTTTACAGGACATTCTATAAGATGCTTCTCCTCTCCTACTTTGTGAGTTAAGAAAGAATTTCCTTGTCCTATTCTTTCGAAGTTTCCTTTTGCAATAACTTCTTCGTTTGTCATATCAATTAATTGATATTTTAAAGAAGAACTTCCTGAGTTTAAAACTAAAATTTTCATTTTAATCTTCCTTTCTTTTTACCAGAAGTTGGAATTTAGATATTAGAGTTTAGAAAATATGAGAATTTCTAAAAAATAACATCTCTTCTAGTTAATTGTATATTTTATATTGCATTCATAACAATATGTTATATTGCTATGATTGTAACCATTAATAAACTATATGTAATATACTTAATATAATATTATTTACAATTTTGAGCTTGTACACATGTAATTGCAACAACTCCAACTATGTCTTGACTACTACAGCCTCTAGATAAATCATTAACAGGTTTTGCTATTCCCTGACAAAGCGGTCCATAGGCTTCTGCTTTTGCAAGTCTTTGAACTAATTTATATGCAATATTTCCAGTATTTAAATCTGGAAATATAAGTGTATTGGCTTTTCCTGCAACAATACTTCCAGGTGCTTTGCTTTTAGCAACTTCTGGGACAATTGCAGCATCAAGCTGTAATTCTCCGTCAACTGAAATTTGTGGAGCCTTCTCTTTAACAAGTCTTGTTGCTTCTACAACTTTATCTACAAGTTCAGATTTTGCACTTCCATATGTTGAATATGAAAGCATAGCAACATTTGAGTTTGCTCCAACTAGTTGTTCAAAGCTTTTGCTAGATGAAATTGCAATTTCTGATAATTCATCAGCATTTGGATTTTGATTTAATCCACTATCAGCAAATACAAATACTCCATTTTCTCCATACTCGCAATTAGGAACACACATTACAAAAAAAGCTGAAACAAGTTTAGTGCCTGGCGCTGTTTTAAGAATTTGAAGGGCTGGTCTTAATGTATCAGAAGTTGAATGTACAGCACCTGAAACAAGTCCATCTGCCATGTCACATTTTACCATCATCATTCCAAAATAAACAGGGTCAAACATTAAGTCTCTCGCCTTTTCTAGAGTTATTCCTTTTTCTTTTCTTAGTTCATAGAATTTTTGAACAAATTCTTCGTATTCTGGAGAATTTTTAGGATTTATGATTGTAGCATTTGTAATATCTAATTCTTTTGTTTTTGCAAGATTTAATGTTTCAGTTTCATCTCCAATTAAAATGATATTTGCAAATCCTTCTTTTAAAATAGTATGTGTTGCTTCTAATGTTCTAATATCGTTAGTTTCTGGTAACACTATAGTTTTTATATCTTTCTTTGCAATATTTTTTATATTTTCTATAAATGACATTTTATCTTGCCTCCTCAAAAACATTTATATTATATATGAAAACTAGAAAAATTTCAATATAAATGTGCTTATTTTTATAATCTAATTACTATTCATTCTCTTTTTCACTATTCACTGCGATACGAAGTATCGCACATTTCTTGGTGTGGGCAATGGGACTTCCCCACTTTTTTTGGTGTGGGCAATGGGACTTGAACCCATATGCTTTTCGCACACGCTTCTGAGACGTGCCTGTCTGCCAATTCCAGCATGCCCACATTTACACTTTAAGTATTTTATCATATTTTCTCATGAAAATAAAGATTTTTTTATGAAAATATTGTATAATTAGGTAAAGATAAGGAGTATTTATGGATTTAAAATATACTATTATAAATAATGACTATTCAAATATTAAACAAGTTTTAAGAGAAAAATTTAATATTTCCTCTCGCCTTTTTTTAAGGCTTAGAAATGAAGGTCATATATTTTTAAATGGAAATATTGCTTCATATAAAGAAGATTTATATTTAAATGATACTATTGAGGTTGATTTAAATTTTGTAGAAGATAATTCCAATATTGTTGCTACAAAAATGGATTTAGATATTTTATATGAAGATAAATATATGCTTATTGTAAATAAGCCTGCTGGTATTGCTGTACATCCATCAATACTTCATTATGATACTAGCCTTTCAAATGGTGTAAAATATTATTTTGATAGTATAGATTTACATAGAAAAATAAGAATAGTAAATAGGCTTGATAGAGATACATCTGGAATTGTAATTTTTGCAAAAAATGAATATGTACAAGAATGCTTAACTTATCAAATGAAAATTAAAATATTTAAAAAGGAATATGTTGGTATTTTAGAGGGAATACTTGATAAAAAATGTGGAACTATAAATGCGCCTATAGCAAGAAAAGAACGGAAGCATTATAGAAAGATGTATTGATGAAAATGGTCAAAAATCTATTACACATTATGATGTAATAAAAGAAATAAATGATTTAAGTGTTGTACATTTTATTCTAGAAACTGGAAGGACACATCAAATAAGAGTTCATTCGAAATATATTGGACATCCTATTCTTCGGAGATACATTATATGGTAATGCATCAGACTTAATTTCAAGACAAGCTCTTCATGCCTGGAAAGTAAGTTTTATTCATCCAATAACTAAAGATGAAATTATTATAGAAGCGGATTTGCCAGAAGATATGAAAAAGTTGTCATAAATTTATGACAACTTTTTTAGATTAACATTTAACCTTTTAACTCCTGAACCAGAATATTGAATACGTCCCAATACGAACCGTGCCAGTATTCGAAATCACTTTTGTCGTATTTTCTCAACGTATACTTGTTGTCCACACAAGACAAACGAATTCCACTATATGGCTCACTAGAATCTAATAAATGAATCTTACCACATACTTTGCATTTGAAAAGATACCCCTCATATGTCCGGCTCATAAAAATACCTCCTCAAAAAATTATTTTTAATGGAGCTAATTTATACAATAACTATTACTAATTCCAGTCAACAGACTTTGAATTATAGTAACATATTTATGGCAAAAAGTCAAGTTTATGTATATTATACTAAAGATTAAAAAACTGTGTGATAGAATCCTATCACACAGGAAAATGTAAATATTTTTAGAAATATGCAAGTTACTATTCAAAGCTTAAGTTTACCTGCTTTGCTATTATAATCAGAAACTTCGATCTTCACAGCCTGATTACGTTGAAAAACAGCCTTCTTGTCTTGAAAATCAGCACGCGATATTTCATCAAAACAATAATTTGGAATAGGTCGTTTCTTTTTAATGTTGGCTTTTCCTGCTTTAGGGTCAGTCATATTTCCACCTCATTTCTTTTTATTAAACTGATACCGTGCGAATGCAAATGTCATAATGAATCATCTCATTTGATAAGTGAAAAAAATAATATACTCAACCTCCCTTATATATTGTTTACATTTTGCTTATATTTCACATAAATCAATGTGAAAATAAAAAAAGATGATAGAAAAATTATATCATCTTTTTTATGTTAAATCAAGTGCAGAAAAATATGTATGTAAAGTATTGAATTTATGATACGAAGTATCGCACATTTGGTGCGAGTAATGGGACTTTTCTGCGGGCCGCGTCGGAAAAATAGTCCTCCGGACTATTTTTGCCTTAGTTTCGGACTAACCTTGTTAGTCCAAAACTAGGCAACCTCCTTTTCAAGTCCCATTTATCTCTATTTAAAATAAAAAACAATATTTCAAAAATACTGCTTTTTTGGTGCGAGTAATGGGACTTGAACCCATACGCTTGCGCACACGCCCCTCAAACGTGCCTGTCTGCCAGTTCCAGCATACTCGCATAAAATAAATAGAGTAAATCTATAAGCCGGGTTCTGTCGTGAATAGTCATTTATCTCGAATATATATTACTATATATCTCTAGCCGCAATTCTGGAAAAAAGCGAGCAACTTATCTTCCAAGCCTGCGTTGCTCCGGGTGGGGTTTACACTGACCCAGTATGTCACCATACCAGCGGTGAGCTCTTACCTCGCCTTTTCACACTTACCTCGCCTAAACAAGGCGTTTATTTTCTGTTGCACTTTCCTTAAGGTTTCCCTCACTGGACGTTATCCAGCACCCTGCTCTATGGAGCCCGGACTTTCCTCATATGCACATGCATACGCGACTATTTAATTTACTCTATTTATTATTTTAAACTAAATTTATTGAATTGTCAATTAATTCTTCTACAATTTGAATTGCATTTGTTGCTGCACCTTTTCTAAGGTTATCTGCTACAACCCACATATGTATTCCATTTTCTACACTAAAATCTCTTCTAATTCTTCCTACAAATACTTCATCATGTCCGCTAGCTTCTGCTGCAAGTGGATATATATCATTTTGCACATCATCTTGAACTACAATACCTTTTGCATTTTTTAATTCATTTATAAGTTCATCTAAATCAAAGCTATTTTCAAATTCTACATTTATAGATTCGCTATGGGAATTAATTACAGGTACTCTAACTGTTGTAGCAGTAATTTTTAAATCTGGTCTGCCTAAAATTTTTATTGTTTCATTTATCATCTTTTCTTCTTCTTTTGTATAACCATTTTCTAGAAAAACATCTATATGTGGCAAGCAATTATTTATTATTGGGTGTGCAAATTTTTGAAGTTCATATCCTTCTTCATTTCCATGCTCTAAATCATTTATTCCTTTTATTCCTGCACCTGATACAGCTTGATATGTAGAATATACTATTCTTTTAATTTTATATTTATCATCAAGAACTTTAAGCGGAACAACCGCCTGAATTGTAGAACAATTTGGATTTGCAATAATACCATTATTATTCTTTATTTCTTTACTGTTTACTTCAGGAACAACCAACGGTACTTCTTTATTCATTCTCCACGCACTACTATTATCTACAACAATGCACCCTTTTGAAGCAGCAATAGGTGCGTATTTTTTAGATGTTTCTCCTCCTGCCGAAAATATTGCAAAATCAAATCCTTCATCAAAAGAATCTTCTTTAAGTTCTCTAACAATATATTCTTTTCCCATAAATTCTATCTTACTTCCAGCTGACTTACAAGATGCAAAAAAAACATATTCATAAATTGGTAATTTTCTTTCTTCCAATACTTGTCTTGCAACTCTTCCAACAACTCCCGTAGCTCCAACAAGAGCTAATTTATACTTTTTCATAACATACCTCCAAAATTCAAATAGATCACTAACTAGCCAAACGCAGGAGTTTTGTTTACTGTTTTGCAAAAAGTAGCCGTGCGAAGGAAATGCACTTTTCTTGCGAAAACGTCCATCTCCGATAGAGCTCGGCGGAAACTTATATGCAAGACACAAAACAAAAATTCCGACGAGATTTAGTGAAAATTAAAAGAACAGATTATGCATACAATTCACACAAGAATTTATTTCGTTACTTTGAACTGCCATACAAATCTCCATATTATTGTAGTTTAGATTATCATAATTAAAATGATTCTCATTTAATGCCTCTGTAACTTTATCCATAGTACTCAAATCAATATTTGTTCCAATTATAGATACAATGTTATCACAAGATGTAACTCCTGTTATTTTTGGTATTTTAAAAATATCACGATAATTTGTAATAATCGTACCTTCTTCATTTGACATGCTAGATCTTACAACAAGCTTTATATCATTATCTTTTGCAATTTTAACACATTTATTATGAAGAACTCCTGCTCCGTGATTAGAAAATTCCAACATTTCATCATAAGAAACATTATCAAGTTTTACTGCATTTTTTACTACTCTAGGGTCAGCACTATATACACCGTCAACATCAGTATAAATTTCACATAAATCCGCGTTAAGAGCAGCTGCTAATGCGACAGCTGTAGTATCTGAGCCACCGCGTCCTAATGTAGTATAGTTATTACTTTCATCAACGCCTTGAAAACCAGTAACTATAACTATTTTGTTTTCTGCAAGCTCTTTTTCTATTCTGTTAGTTTCAATATGAGTAATTTTTGCATCTCCGTAATTACTATCAGTATAAATACCAACCTGAAAAGCATTTAGAGATATGGCAGGTATGCCAAGACTTTCAAAAGCCATAGCCATTAGAGATACTGAAATTTGTTCACCAACTGTATATAACATATCCATTTCTCTTTTTGACTTATCGCTATTAATTTGATTTGCAAGGGATATTAAATCATCTGTAAATTTTCCCATTGCAGAAAGAACTAAAACAATCTTATTTCCTTTCTTGTAATCTTCAGCACATCTATTTGCAACATTAAAAATTCTGTTCTTGTCAGCAACAGATGTACCACCAAATTTTTTAACCATTAACATTTTAGGTCAACTCTCTTTTTTACTACGATATACATATTATTAAATATTGTATATATTTTTATTTGTTTAGGAATTTCTATAACTTGAAGCAATTATGCTCCGATTTAATTTGAAATTCAAATAATTCTAGTCTGTATATAAATTATATGTAAATAACTAGAATTTGTTTCATGAATATTATATATAAATTAATGTTTATTTGTCAAGTAGTATAAAAAGAAAACATGATAAAAAATCATGTTTTCTTTGGATAAATTTTAATCTTCCTTATTCTCACGAATAATTTCTTTTAAAGAAGAAACAGCCATACATATTATACAAAAGCCAAGAACACTCAATAACAATGTACAGATTATGCTGATGAAAAAAGGCAGTTCCCATAAAAGGCAAAAGTATCCAGCCGCAATCATTCCTATGCCTATAATTAAAAAAACTAAAAAAATTATGATATTTAGCCAATTCATTTTCCTCATGTAAACTTCCTCCTTAAGTCAAATTCGTGAAATACTTGGTACTAAAAATTATCCTCCTTATAACAGATTTAGCTTATTAGCCATTGTTACCATAATATTTTATCATATTTTATTTGAAATTTCAACCTTATTTTGTCGATATATGTATATTTTCAACACTTGCATTAAGTTCTCTTGAAATAATATTTTGTATTTGTGCTATTTCATTTGGAGTAAGTTCCGATTTTCCAATTATGATATTTATACTATCCCCATTTACAAATATTATACTATCAGTAAATCCCTTTGTAGCAAGTAAATTTTCAGCAATCATAATAGAATTTTGTAAATTATTTATTTTATCAATCTCTTGCTGTGCAATTGCCTTTTGTTCACTCTCAGTATTTGAACTTTCAAGCATTTTTTGATACCTTTCTATCATTTGCGAATACATTATATTTCTCTCTAATTTGGATGTTACAAAATAATCTTTTCCATTATTATTTGTATCAGATTTTATCTGCGCAGATGTTTCTTCTGTGATTGAAATTGTATTTAAAGAATTAGTATTTTCTTCCACATTATATGTAACAGAGCTTGCAACACTATTTTCATCCACAACATTTGCATTAACAAGTTTTGCATCACCTATACTTGCAATATCCAAAACATTTGTAGAAGTTTCCTCTGTCCTTCCTCTTATTGTAGAATCATAATTTAAATACCCAGCAGTAATAAGCATTAAAGAAATAACTAAAATAGCTAATTGATTTTTTTTAATAATTTTCATAATAAATCTTCCTTTCAAATAAATTTAATATATATTTCCAAAAGATAGGCTGACTGTAGTATATTAATTTACACTAAATACCTGTATCTTGTGTGTCGGAACACCCGTAACAGCTTCAACCGCAGAAATTATATTTGTTTTCACACTCACATCGTTTGCCCCTTCTGCTGTAACAATAACCCCTTCAACTTTAGGACTAACAATAGTCTGTGTCATTGGTACACTCGAGCCGTCCTTCATCTGTAAAAATAACTTCCTTTTTCTTATTCTCCTCCTCTACTTTTCTATTTCCCCCAGAAGAATCAATTTCTGTTGTTACTTTAGCCGAATTATTTTCATTATACATTGCGACAACTTCACTTGACTGAGAATATGTAACTAAAACATTTACCTTACCGTACACCTGACATTGTACTAAGTATATGTTCAATTCTATTTTCTAATTCATCAGAATTATAACTTTTACTAGTACTCACGCCTGTTTCTGTGGCAAGTTCTTTATATAAGCTATCTTTTGTTTCATTCTTATTCTTCTCATCACCATTTAGAATTGTATTTATTACTATAAGTGTAACAATAAGTATAATCAAAAATACTACCAGATTTTCCATTTTCTTTTTATTAAATCTTCCACTTCTTTCTTCGCAAGTATTTCTCACGATTAAAGCTTTAATCTTATTCATTTGTTCCTTAAACATTTGCCTTCCTCCTAAATTGAATTTATTCTAATTTCTTCATAATCTATACTATAGTTTTCTTGCAAAGTTTTCTTTATCTTTTCAATCTCTTGTCTTGTTAAATTGTTTTCTTCTTGTTTCTTAATTGCATTTCCTATTTCAATCTTATCTATAGTTATTGTATTTGTGTACTCTTCTTTAAAATCAACAGAAACATTTAAATTTGTTATTTTTCCAGTTTCTAAATCAATATCAAAATTTATATTTGAAGCGGATAGTTTTAAATCATTTATAGTTTTCTTTATTTGTTTCCTAATTTCTTCTTTATATGTATTCTCGATATACTTGTTTTGTTTTTCCTTAAAATTGCTCTCAGTCGATTTATATTCGTCTGAGGTACTAAAATATTTGTCATATATATCATAATCTATCTTTAACTCATGTCCAGCGACTGTAGTTATAACTGGTGAAATTATGACATAAAGAATATACACACCAATAACAGTTTTTATATACTTTTTAGAATTTCCCTTAGGCAAAATCATTTCAAGTATTGTTCCGAATAATTACTGCAATAATAACTTGTTCCGCCCATGAACTTATATTACTTATCATCTGTACATCATCCCACTATTTGTAATTTTAATAACCAAAGTTAATCCAATGATTAGCATTACTGAAAGTGTAGACAGCATTCCAAGAAGAACTTTGAATGTATCTCCCATCTGTTCTAAAACAGATACAATCTTTTTGTCTGCAATAGGCTCACTTAAAGCTGCACACAAGTTAAAAGAAATCGTCATTATTGCAAGTTTTATAATTGGCATTATACAAATTGCTATTACTACAAATATTCCGCACAAATCCAACTGCATTTTTAAGTATATTTGCGCTTCCAAGTATTGCATCAACAGTTTCTCCTAGCAATTTACCTACAACAGGTATGCTTGATGTAACAACAGCTTTCGTTGTTTTTGCTGTAATTCCGATCAACTGAACTTGTAAGAGTTCCTTCTAGTGACAAAACTCCGTACAAATATTGTAAGAACAATTCCTAAAGCCCAAACAACACTTGATTTAAACATTTTAGATAGCTTGTTTATTTGAATTTTATCAGATATCTTTGATATTATTCCAAGTGATGTTCCAACCAAAATAAGTGGTATAAACACTGATGATATCATATTGCCGTACGAAAGTTATAATCATTAAAAGTATTGGTTCAACTGTTGAAGCAGTAACTAGATTTCCAGTCGTAATCATAAGTGCTATTAGAATTGGAAGAAGTGAATTTAGAAATCCTACCAAATTACTTACAGTATCTTTTATGAGTACTATAATATCTGAGAAATTTGTCATAATAAGAGTTACAATTAGTATGTATTGTACATAGTAAGTTATTTCCCCTATCTCCCCATTACCCAATCCTTCACTTATATTTTTTATAATGCTGTGTACTATTACAATGATTAAAATATATCCTAATGTCTTTATAGTATTTTGAACTTCTCTCCCTGCAATTTTAAATGCACTATTTAAAATACCTTTTGTATTTATATTTCCTGATATAGCATTTTTATACATATCCCTTAAGTCAATATCTTGAAATGTATCTTTTGTATAACTACTAGCCTCTGTTATGAAATCAGAAATTTGTAAAGTTTCTTCTTGTTCTTTTAAAGCATCATTTGTATTTCCTGCATATACAGTTTTAGCATAAATAATTGCAAGTAAGAAAAATATTATAAATGTAAGCTTTTTCATATGTTCCTCTCTTTTTAAGGTAAAATCTTTAGTATAGTCTCAAGCATTGAAGAAATTATCGGAATCGACATTGTGACAATAATTACTTTTCCACCCAAATCGACCTTTGAGCCAATAGCGCTTTCACCAGCATCTTTACAAATGCTTACTGCAAATTCAGTTAAAAAAGCAATTCCTGTAATTTTAATTAGAATTTTTAGGAACTCTGAAGTGCCATTCATTCTACTGGCAAGATTACTAAGTAATTCTACAATTCCTGATAATTTATCCAAAAGTAAAAACAATATTAATGCACTTGCAATAAGTGATATGTACACAGCAAATTCTGGCTTGTACTGTTTTAATACGATAACAATGATAACAGATGTTAGAGCTATACCTATTATTTTTATAATTTCCACATGATTGCCTCCTTTATTAAGAGCAAAGTCAAAGTAGCCATGCGAAGGAGTTGCACTTTTTGTCCGAAAGCTTGAAGGACAAAAAAGTCCAACTCCGATAGAGCTTGGCGAACACATCTGCTATAAATCAAATATGGTTCTAACAGTATTAAAAAGCGTACTAATCTCCTGTATCACCATTGTAAGTACAATTACAAGCCCTGCAAGTGTAGTCATAAGTGCTTGATCATCTCTTCCAGCTTTTGACAATACTTGATGAAGCACAGCAACAAGAATTCCTATTCCTGCAATTTTAAATAATAAATCTATGCTCAAAGTCTAAATACCTCCATTTATTATATTAGTCAAATCTCATCGGTGGAGTACTTTTTCTTCTCCATACTTTCGGAAGAAAAGTACTTTACCTGCGTTTAACTACTCTATTCTTTAGATTTAAATTATTACACTAATATTATTACCAAAGCAAGTCCAACAGTCATCCCTAAATTTTTATATAGCTTTTCATTTTTACTTTGTTCTTCTTCAGCTTTCTTTATTTGTGTTTCAATAAAATTCTTCATAAGTTCTAGTTCACTTAGTTGTCCTTCTACATCAGTCTTTCCAAGCATTTTATCAAGACTTTTTAGTATTGATAAGTCCTCTTCACTCATATTCGTTGAAGAATTTTCAATAGCATATTTCCACGCTTCTCCCGCTGATGTTTGTTTCATCTTGTCCTTTGCAACTTTAAAAATTATACCAATTCCATTTTGAAACTTTTTAGATAAATCCTCAAATATCAATGGAAGTGGCTCATATGTATATTTTATTTTTGTTTCAATTATGTTTAAAATGCTTCTAATTGTCTTTAAATCTTTTACTCTTTCTTTAAACTTGTTTGCCATCATAAGTCCTAAAAATGTCGTTATTCCAAAAACAGCAACAAGCATCATTACTTTTATAATCATCATAATGTTTTACCTTGTCCTTTTATCTATATATAAATATATATGCACGATTTGCTATTTTAGAACTGAATTTTTTTGACTTTATGTTGATTATGTGTTATAATATTATTATCACTTTATAAGGAGGCATTTTTTATGCAGAAAAATGCAAAAGCTGATTTAAACAAATGGTTGAATCAGCATCGTTCCAAGTTGGACGTAAACGAATCCATTCTTGCAAAATGGTTTGCAAAATACGATATGCGTTTGCGGATAGCTCTGGATAATGGAGAAAAGTATCTTTCTCCTATGCTCGTTGATAACTTCAAGGATATGAAAATTCATGTGATCTTTGCAGATGATGTGTTAGGACCTGGCACAAACAGATTTCTTACATTTTCATATCGTGAGCCAATTATCAACGCAGAATCTGGTGATCCTCTTCCTCCTGCCATCATCATCAGCGAGGTAGAAAAACGCCAGTAACTAAAAAAGGAAGAATGCAATTGTTGTATTCTTCCTTTTTTAGTTAGTAATATTACTATAAACATTATCAATTTTTCCTCTATTTTTTGTATCAAGAAATATAATTTTATCAAATAAATTCAAATCAAACATCTTGCTAAAAATAGGATTTAGTTTTAGACATTCAAAATCACTTCCATGAGCTGTAAAAATACCTTTTACACCTGAGCAAATTGCATAATTTATAGCTTTTATATCTTCCTCATTTCCTATTTCATCACATACTATTACTTTTGGTGCCATACTTCTAATAAGCATTTCAATTCCTAAACTTTTCCTTATATTATTTAATACATCAGTCCTAATTCCTAAATCATTTTGAACTTGTCCCTTATACATTGCAGAAATTTCTCCTCTTTCATCTACTACTCCAACTGTAATTCCGCTTAAAACTAAATGCATCTATTCCATTACTAATTTTCTTAACTAAATCTTTTAATATAGTTGTTTTACCTGTTCCAGGAGTTCCTACAATTAAAGTATTGTATATGATATTATTTGAAATATCTAAGATATGTTGTAATAAATTAATAGATGCATCTTCTATTTGCTTTGCAATTCTAAAATTCAAGCTATGTATATACGAAATATTCTTAATTTTTCCATTTTCAACAACAACTTCCCCTGTTATTCCAACTCTATGTCCACCTCTTACCGTAATAAAACCTTGACAAATATGATTTTGGTATGCATATATAGAATTATCACATATAATCTGCAGAATTCTAAGTATTTCTTCACTTGTTATATTATGAGGTATAACTATTTCACTATTTGAAAATTCAAGAATAATCGGCTTTCCGTACTCTAATTCGAATTTCTTCAAGGCTTTGAAAATTGTTAGATATATTATTATAAATCAACTCAGAAATATTGCTTGGAAAAAAATTTAAAAAATCTTGCATAAAACTTGTCCTTTTCCTTCTCAATATAATAACTATTGTATGCAAAAAATGTGTGGTTTAGAACTATAAAATAGCAAGATTTAATCTATAGAGTAGCGAAACGCAGGGGTAGTACTTTTCTTCCGAAAGCTTGGAGGAAGAAAATGTCCTACCCCGATGAGATTTCGCGGATATAAAAATAAGCTAGCATACAACTAGCTTATTACATCCTCTTCTATTCATTCCAGTTATGGAAAATTTCAGAAACATCATCAAGTTCGTCTAGTCTTTCAATTAGTCTTTCCATTTTTTCTGCACCTTTTTCATCTAGGTCAACATATGTTGTTGGTACCATTTGAATATCAGCTTCTGCAAAAGTTAATCCTTTTGCTTCTAAGGCTTCTCTAACAGATGAAAAATCTTCTGGAGATGTTGTTATCTCATAATATTCATCTTCTGAAGAGAAATCTTCTGCTCCACATTCTAGTGCAAGCATCATCAAATCATCTTCTGACATTGATGTAGCAGTTCTTTCAATTACAATTATACCTTTTCTATTAAACATATATGATACACAACCTGTTGTTCCTAAACTTCCTCCAGCTTTATCAAATACATGTCTTACATCTGCTGCTGTTCTATTTCTATTATCTGTTGTAGCATTAACGATAACAGCTACACCATTTGGACCATATCCTTCATATGTAATTTCTTCATAATTTTCATTATTTCCAGCACCAGCTGCTCTTTTTATAGCGCCATTTATTGTATCATTTGGCATGTTTGCTGCCTTACATTTTGCTATAACATCTTTTAATTTTGAATTACCAGCGGGGTCAGGTCCTCCTTGTTTAACTGCTATTAATAATTCTCTTCCAAGCTTTGTAAATACTTTTCCTCTTGCTGCATCTGCTTTTCCTTTTTTTGCTTGAATATTGTGCCATTTACTATGTCCTGACATAATTTATTCCCCCTTTAAATAATTTTACTATAATATTTTAACACATTTTATTTGATTTGTATATAATTTGTATATAATTATTATTTAATATCCTTTAATTCCTCATTCACTACTTTTCTATTTACAGATACAAGTGCAAATGGTCCTATAACAATTGGAAAATAATAAGTATATAATCTCCAAAATAATATTGCCATATTTAGTCCTATTTTATATATTTCATTAAAGAATAATCCAAATATTCCTTCTGCTCCAAGTCCAGAGCCTGGTGTTGGTATAAATGACATTGTTAATAATAAAACAGATTGAACCATTATAACTTCCAGATATGATACCCCTGTATTTCCAAATGCTCTATATATCATATATGTTATTGAAAAGTATGACAAAAGCTGTACCATTCCTACTATATACATTTTTAGCAAATTACGTCTTTGTTTTCTCATTTCATTAAACTGGTTGCTGTAATTTGACACACTATCTTCTGCATGTTTTATTGCAGCATCCAAGTCTTTAATTAAATGTCTTTGACCAAATTTTATCTTTGCTGCTAATCTTATTATTGGTTTTGCAATTTTTAATATTACTTTTTTATTAACACCTGCAACTAAAATAAATGAAACTGCTATCAAGTTCATTATAAATCCAAGCACAATTAATGGCATATGGCCACCTAATGTCTTATTGAAAAACTCAAAATTCACTCCAATTAGTATAAACACCCATGAAATCAAGCATGTTTCATAAACAATAAATTTCATCATTAGAACTGAAAATGTATCACTCATTTTTAGGCCATATTTTGTAAGTATATATGCTTGAAATGGTTGTCCTCCAGAGCTAAATGGTGTTACATTGTTAAAAAACTTTCCTACTAAATTTGATTTATATGAAATAATAAATTTATGCTTGGGATACATTTTTTTTAATGGTATGTGTATTCCTAATGCTTCAAATATCCATTCTGACATTAAGCATAAAAATCCGGAGTCCTATCCATCTATAATCCGCATTAGATAAAATCTCATTTATTTTATCAATTCCATCAACATTGATTGTATATATGATAAATCCAAAGAATACAGCACAAATAAAGAGATAGCTTAGAATCTTAGACTTAACACTTCTTGGATTTGCATCATTTAAAGCCTTAAGCTCTTTTTTCATTCTTTCTTTTCTTAGTGCCTTTATTCTTTTTCCTCTAGCAATTACTTCTGGTGTTCGTTTCCTAATCAATAGCTCATCCTCCACTTTCTTTAATCTATTTATATTATTGTGTAAAACTCAATTCTTTATTAAAATCTTTTTTATTAATTAATCCTGCGATATCCTCTTCTTCAAAAGAATAAGTTAATTTCTTGCCATATGCTTTTTCATAGGCTTCCTTTTTTTGATTATAATCCTTTTCCATCATAATTATACTATTTTCTTTTGGTGATAATTCTGGATCTGGATAAATTGCTGGTAATACATGTAAAACATATTTTACTTTGTAAAATTCCTCACTATCTTCTTCATCTGTGTCAATCATTTCTGTAAAGCACGAAATAACTGGCACATTGTTTCTAGCGGCAAAATAATATGCGCCCGGTTTTAAAGTCCTTGGTTTTCTATAATTAAACCACATTTCTTCTTCAGGATAAATTAAAATGAATTGTTTTTTATTTAATCTTTCCTTTATTATATTTGGAAAATGTCTTCCCATATAATTTGCTTGGTTTTTATCTATTGGAATTGTATCTGAATAATTCATCATAAAGCCTACAACTCCATCCATAGCAAGATTTGTAACCTGAGTTACAATATATAGCTTTCTTTTTCCAAGTTTTTTAATTAGTTTCTGTATAATTGTTGTATCTAGAGGATTAAAGTGATTGCTTGTAATTATTGCACCTGTTTTTATATTTTTAACATTTTCTAATCCAATAATTTCGGTATCCTTATGTAATGCCTTTGTTGCAACAGCAATTATTCCCCTGGCAATTTCATTTTTTGATTTGTACGAAATCTTTTTATGATCCTCTAAATATTCCTTAATGATTTCTTCCTGTTCTTCTGCACTTAAATTTGGATCGTCAACTTCAACTTTTCTATTTAAATCTCCATCAATCAATGCTTGTCTTATGTTTTGTATAACTTTATCCTTATTATCTCCTATTATCATATGCTTATCTTTTCTCCCATTTCTGATATTTTTTTGAAAGTTATTTTGCTATTTGGTATCTCTATTGCTTTCTTTAATAATAAATTAAGTCCTTCACTATCTGCTTTCTTTTTTTCATCAGAATAATTATTTTTGAATTTAACAATTTCATCATATAAATCTGTCATTTTTGCATATTTCCAAAAATATTCTTCATATTGAATATTATCATACTGCCAAGGTTTGTCATTCAAATTATAATGTATGATTTTTGGATTTTTAATCAGTTCTCTTCCTTCTGCTGGCATTGCATCCCAAGCCTCATCTAAATAAACTACTCTATCCTTACAAATAGCGTTTAAATAGTCTTGGTCAGGTGCAACGCAATCGAAATGAAATTTATCAAGTAATTCAAAAAATTTATTACTAAATCCTCTATCTCTAAGCTCTTTTAAATTCATAAGTAATACTCCAGAGTTGAAATACTTATATTTGCTAACTCCAACTGCATTTTCTACATAATCAGTAAAAGTCTTAATATTTAGAATTGAAATATCATTACATACGCCAAGAAGATTATTTCCAAGTTCCGTATTATATAATTCAGAGATATCACCTGGAACAACTACATCACTATCAATGTATATTCCTTTTTCATATTCTGGAAACATGTCAGGAATTAATAATCTAAAAAATATTGTAAGTGTAAAATAATCAAGTCTGACGTAGCAGTTTTCTATTCTATTCGTTATTAATTTAAATTCGTCTTTCATATAGATAAAGTCAATTTTAAATTTTTCATTTGATATTTTTGATATTCTATTCATATTTTCTATTGTTAAGTCTTGATATAGTATTACTATTCTATAATTATATTCTTTTGATGCGTTTTCTATTATAGATTTTATTGCGACAGTAACAAATGGTGCATAGGTATCATCAATTGTAAAAAATATAGGTATTTCTTTGTTCATTTAATTTCTCCTTTTTCCGCCAAATCTCGACGGAGCTTCTGTAGTTTTGTATAGATGTCCTCCGAGCTCTACATCGGTATGACATTTTCTTACTGCATGTTTTCGCAAGAAAAGTGCTACGCCTTCGCGCGGCTACTTTTTACTCAAATTTCTATGATTCCATTTCATCTTTAACTTTCAAATATTCTTCAAATAAATCATCATATTCATAAATATGCATTTTTCTATGTACTTTTTCTATTTCCCAAGGTTTGACTGTAAATGTATGGAATACTGGGAATAGTCTAAAACTTGTTGTAAAATGTTGTATTACTGTATCGTCATGTAATTTTCTTTGTTCATTATATTGTCTTGGCCAAAACTTTTTTGAAATTGCTATTTTGTTAAGTGCAGATTGATCAGGCATAAGCATGTTTCTCTTTCTACATCTTTCTCTAGATTTCTTAAATAGTCCTGTTTCTTTTATCTTATTTAAATTAAGTAATAAAACTCCTGAATTTATATAATCAAACTTAAAGAAGTTATTTCTAAAAAACCATCTTCCATAATGGTCTAGTACTCCTGCAAATTCATACTCTTCTATGTCTTGATAATAAAAATCCGTGATATCTTTTCTACATATTATATCAATATCAAGATATAATAATTTATCAGGCATTCCTGGCACTTCATCTGCAAAGAGTCTCAGCATACAGTATGGTGTAAAAAAAGTTCTCAAGTTTCTTTTTGGTGGTTCTTTCATAAACAAATCTGTAATATCGATTTTCTTTACGAAATTGTCTTTATTTTCTTTTTTTACCATTTTGTCAAGATAATCTATGCTTGAATCTGAAATTCCTTTATATTCTTTTTTAGGGCTTTTATATTCCATTGTGTAAACGTAAATATTTAGCTCTTCTTTTACAGTTCTAAGTAGTGAAAGTATAGAAATTATTAAGCCATTTCTCATATTTGCGTCTCCGCAATATAGGATATTCAAATATAATCATTCCTTCCTTTGGTATAAATAATCGATAAAATAGCCAAACGTAGGAGTTTTGTTTTCAAAAAATTCTCAATTCATCATTTTGAGAATTTTTTAAAACAAAAGCTCCGACGAGATTTGGCGGAAATTATTTATTATTTAAATCTCTTTATACTTATATTTTATATATTCATAATTACTTTTTTTACTTCTACGATTCATACATTCATGTATTTCTCTTGAAAGCTTTTCTACTTGTTCTTTTTTATTTAAGGTTTCATCTGCCATAAATGGTCCATCTACAAAAACTTTTATACCAGGTTTCTTTCCATATTTTCTTTTATAATAAGTTGTTGTAATACAAAACGCAGGTACATTTTGATTTACTTGAAATTTAAATGCTCCATCATTAAATGGTCTTATCTTTGTATAATATGGCCATACATGAGATTCTGGATAAATCACAACACACTTTTTTTGATTTATTCTTGTTTCTATTGCTTGAATAAATTCTTTCATATTTTTAATAGAGTTTGGTATTGGAAGTGCTCCTAGCATTGGAAGTATCTTTCCAAGTCCTACAACTCCTAAATTTGCTTGACTAACAACAACATATATTCTCTTTGGTGAGCATACAAAAGCTGGAATAAATACATCTCCAATAGGCTGTGTATGGTTTCCATATAGGAAATATCCTTGCTTGCTATATTTTTTTAGTATCTTTTTATTTTCAATTTTTACATGTAATCCTAGCTTTATATATAAATATCCGTATTATGAAGAAGATAAAATATACAATGCAAGAGCAAAGCTTATATATAATATTTTCTTTTATCCATTTATAATTTTCTTTTAATTTATATTCTTGCTCTTTACTTTGTACTACATCATCCTCAAATGACTTGTAATAATACGTTTTCTTCATATTCTCCTCTACAAATTATGGCATTACAATATATATTTTACCACTTTTGTCTTTTTTTGTCTATATTTGTGATAAAAATTAAGGAAACTCTTTTATAGTCTATGTTTTAGCAACTGTAGCAAATTTTGCGACAGTTGCTTGAAATTAACATAAATATATAGTATAATTTATATATCTTGCATAATGCAAGTGTAGCTATTCCCTATAATAATTTATAAGGAGGTTTGCAAAAAAATGTCTAAGTATGCACGAGATTCGAATAATAATTCAAATCTTTCCCGGCTAACACGTCAAAAATATTGGTGGCGTACTCCTGATGAAAAAACAATTATTCCCGATATGGAAACAAGATGTGACAGAAAGTATTCTGATGGAAGTGGAATCGCATTACCTCCAGCATATCGTGGAAAGAAGCGTGACCCACGCGATTTCTGGTAAGTCTTTAAGAGTGTACTGCGCCATCAGAGAAAAGTAAAATTTGCAAACTAAAATCGAGTAATCTTTATGATTGCTCGATTTTTTAACTTTATCTTTTTATCTTATTTGTTGTTGTCTTTATAAACTCTTCTTTTCTTATTTCAATTTCTGCTATCTTCTTGTATAATGGAAGTTCTCTTGTTGCATCATTTATATCTTGTTTTAATCTCTTTTGTAAATCTACTTTTCCAAGTGCTTCTACTGCTTCTTTATTTAAGAATACTTCTGCAATTAAAGCAACTTCTTGTCCAAGTTCATTCTTCTTTCCTTTTACTATTGCTTCTTGAACATAAGGAATTGATAAAATGTAATTTTCTATCTCTTCTGGATAGACATTTTTTCCATTATCTAATACAATTAAGTTTTTCTTTCTTCCGTTTATAACAAGTTGTCCTTTTTTATTAATGTGACCATAGTCTTCTGTGTTAAACCATCCATTTTTCAAAACTCTATCTGTCTTTTCTTTTTCTTTATAATAACCTTTCATTACAATATCGCCTTTGACACAAATTTCCCCATCACCGTCTTCATTGACATTTTCAAATTTTACTTCACAGCATGGAAGTACCACTCCAACTGTTGAACTATCATTAAACTTAAGCCTATTAACACTAACAAGTGGAGAACATTCTGTTATTCCATATCCATTTAATAACACAATTCCAATGTCATTAAAGAATTTTCCTATCTCAGGTCTAATTGGTGCACCGCCACATACAATCTCTCTTAAATTTCCACCAAAAGCTTGATGTATTGATTTAAAGAATACTCCCCTTAAATCTATTCCAACTTTTCTTAAAGCATTGCTTATTGGAATAATGATTTTTAATGCTTTATCTTTTCCAGTTTCTCTAGCATTTTTCCATATATTTTTATAAAATACTTCTGTAAATGCAGGAACAAGATATATATAATCTGGTTTAAATAATTGTAAATTTTTAAGTACATTTTTTAGACTATCATTTATGCAAATACATGAGTGTTTGTGAAGTGCAACAAGTATACCTGCAACAGCTTCATAAGTATGATGATATGGCAAAACTGATAAACATTTTGTTTTGATATCTGCAACTTGAAGTCCATATACAACAACACTTAAAAGATTATGCTCTGTAAGCATAACACCCTTTGGCTCTCCTGTTGTTCCTGAAGTATAAACCAGAAGTTTTAAATTATTTACATCATCTTTTAAATCTAAATATGTAGTATTTCCATTATCAAGCTCTTTTCTTCCCATTTCTTTGAGTTTGTCATAAGATAACACATCCTCTGATTTATCTTCTTTATCAAATAGTCCAACAAAATATTTTATATTTGGTAAAGCTTTTTTAATATTTTCTATCCAATTTTCATATTTTGCTGAATAAAATAACATTTCACTTTCACTATGTCTTAAAACATTTATAACTTGTTCACATGTAAGTTCTTTATCAACTGGAACAAATACTCCTGTGCTTTTTAGCATTGTCAAATAGCATGTTAGCCATTTATAGCTATTTTCTCCGATTATTGCAACATGTTTATCATGCATATTTAATTTTGCAAGAGCAGTTCCAAGTTCTTCCGTATCTCTTACAAACTCCTTATATGTAACTTTTATAACCTTGTCTCCATCTTTATATTGAAAAGCATCGCTGTCTCCTACTTCTTTAACTGCAAGTTCTAACATTTCCTTAATTGAATTTACCATAACAACGTCATTCCACTTTTGTTTCTTACTCATCTTTAATCCCCCTATATATTTAAAATATATATTTCCTTATATTGTTACAAAATTTTTAAATTAATTCTTCTTCTTTTTTTACTTGTCCTTCAAGTATTTCAGGATGCATTAAATATTTTGTAAGTTGTCTAAAAGAATATGCAAAATAATATCCATCACAAATTCTTTCATCACCAACAAATCCAATGTTTATACATTTTTCTTTATTGATTTCATCATCTTCATAAATATATGATTTTTTCTTTTTACCTATTGCAAGGAACATACTTGTTGTTCCAAAATTATATAAATGATGATAAATAGAATTGATTCCAAGTGATCCAACATTTGTTATAAAGCAACTTGTATGAAATGGGCTTACGTTAATAACTGACCTTGGCATATATCCATGCTTGTCCAAAAATTTTAAGAAGCCAACAGCTATTTTAAGTATGCCTGTTGGAGTTTTTGCAAGAGCTCCTGCGAGCTTGTCTGTTCCATTTTCCGTTTCTATTTTCTTATTTTCTTCTATCATATCTTGAATTCTTTTTGTAACTTCAAAGATATTTTCTTTTCCAGTAAATGGAATCTTTAGGGTTGTCTCTTCTCCATCGTCAGACATAGATTTTTTTACAGCTATAGAAATCGTAATCTCGTTTCTATTATATATTCTTCCATTTATTGCAAAACGATTAAGCTGTGGTCTTTCTCCAATAATTCTAACAACTGCCGCAAATACAATATCCATAATTGTAATCTTTATGCCTTCTTCTGCCTTTTTGCTAATGTAATCTTCCATTGCAGTTATAACTACATCTTGATTAAAGAATACTTGCGAATCACTTCTTTCCTTCATTATACAAGGTATTATTCTAAAAATCGCTGGTGCGTCTTTTATTTCTTTTCCATCTTTTCTTCTTCCAAACATTATAGCTTTTACACTCCTTTTTACTGCTTCTATTTTATATAAAATATTCTATTTTGTCAAATGATTTTGAGCATAAATTAAAAGCCCCAGAAAAACTGAGGCTTTTATCATTCAATTAAAAAATGGCAGTCTGTCGATAATTCCGTATATAACAATTGTAATAAGTATTGTGGAAAGAATAATAAAACTAGCGTAGTAAACTCTAAACAAAGTAAATTTAAGTGGACTTTTCACTTTAATTCTATATATCAGAGATAATATAAAGAATATAATAGCTACAACTATTTTTATAGCAATATTTGTATTTGTTGCTACAGAAGACATTATAGTTATTGCTATTCCACATAAAATTAATGATTTTATAAAGTCTACTCTTTGCTTTTTGCTTTTCCATTCATCACCTTTACTTGCTATGACACACACACATAAAAGACATATTGCAAATGTAAGATTAGTAATAATTTCTACCCAATCATTAACTGTCCAATCCATTTTTTTCATCCTTTCAAAAATTATTTTGTATTTTAACTAGCGTTGCTAAGTAATAAAGGAATATATATTAAAGGTACTTGACCTAATTATGTTTAATATTGTATCATAATTTCCATAATTTTGCAATATTTATCTATTCAAAAGATAAATTGCTAAATTCAAATATGCTGCAAATAATAGCCATATTAGATATGGTATTTGTAAAAGTCCAGAAGCTTTATCTCTTGCATAGAATTCTCTTATCATAGCAATTACAGCGATTATTAATGCAATTATCCAAAAGAATGAGAATAATCTCCATTCTAAGCTAAAGAAGAATATTGACCATAACGCATTTATTACAAGCTGTAAGTAATATACTTGATTTACCTTTTCATCTGTTAATCCTTTTGTCTTAAGTATTCCATAAGATACTCCCATTAGTGTATAAAGAATTGTCCAGACTATTGGAAACAGTATTGCTGGTGGAGCTAGTGGTGGCTTTTGTAGCATCCCAAATTCAGCCATTGCTCCTGATGTGATAAAGCCGAATTACTGCTCCAACTATCACCGGAACTAAAATTGATTTTACATATGTAGTGATGTTATTCAAATTTTATCTCCTCCTTTTCCGCCAAACTCGAAAGGAGTTTTTGTTTTACAGATTTGTATAAATTTCCGCCGAGCTCTATCGGTGTAGGACATTTTTTCCTTGCAAGTTTTCAGGAAAAAAGTGCTACACCTTCGCACGGCTACTTTGTAAAAAAATCAAACAAAACACCTATGTTTGGCTAATTTGTGCCTTAGTACTAATTTATATTTTTTTAATTAAAAATTATGCGTCATATTTATTATATTTTTCTAATTTTTGTTAATAATAAAAGCAAATATATTTTGGAGGTTATAAAATGGAAAATCAAAATTTAAACATTTTAGATGAGGTTAACAAAGGTACAACAATGGGAATGGAAGCAATAGATATTATTAAAGAAAAAGTTACTGACAATACTTTTAAGGAAGTCTTAAACACCGAGTATGGAAAATATGAAAAAATTTATGATAGAATTAATGACCTATATGCTCAGTATAGTGATAAAGACCCACATGAACCAGGTGCAATGACTAAAATGATGACTTGGTATGGAATCCAAATGAGAACAATTACAGATGATACAACATCTAAGTTGTCTGAACTTTTAATGCAAGGTACAAATATGGGAATTATTGAAGGAAGACGTCTTTTAAATCATAATGAACACGCTGCACCTGATGTAAAAAGTATTCTAAATGATTTTGTTTGTATGCAAGAGGACAGTGTAGAGACATTGAAAAAATATTTGTAAAGTCACTAAAGTCCGCCAAGCTCTATCGGAGTTGGACATTTTCTTCCTCCAAGTTTTCGGAAGAAAAGTACAACTCCTTCGCATGGCTACTTTATACATTACATCAAGCAATACTCCTGTGTTTCGCTACTACGTTCTTCTTATTTATTCAACATACTATGCTTCAAATCATACAACTTTTGAGACAAATCTACATAGTACTTTTGTGGATTATTAAGTCTCTTTACTTCATCCCAGATTGAAGATAATTCTTTTTTGCAATATTCTGCTATTTCTTTTAAACTTGGAGATTTGTATATAAGTTTTCCATTTTCAAAAATCTTTTCTTGTAGCTCTCTTACATAGTAATTATTAAGTTTCTTTTTCTTCCACGTGCTATGTTCATCAAATATCTCATATTCATTTTCTGGTACAACTTCATCTTTTAGCATTACAACATCAGCAAGTGCATATCCGGTTTCTTTTGAATAAAATCTACACACTTTTTTAAAACTAGGATTTGTTATTTTTTCAACATTTTCACTTATCTTTATTTTTGGAATAATCTTTCCATCTCTTTCAAGAGCAACTAATTTATATACCCCTCCAAATACTGCATCACTTTTTGCTGTTATAAGGTTCTCTCCTACGCCAAATGAATCAACTTTTGCATCTTGTTCTAATAATGATGTAATTAAAAATTCATCTAATGAATTTGTTACACAAATTTTACAATCTGGATATCCTGCATCATCTAGTATTTTTCTTACCTCTTTAGATAAGTATGCTAAATCTCCACTATCCAATCTTACAGCTACTGGTCTTATTCCCTGTGGTTTTAAAACTTCATCAAATACTTTTATAGCATTTGGAAGTCCGCTTTTTAATGTATCATATGTATCAATTAAAAATGTACATCCATGTGGATATAATTCAGCATAAGCCTTAAAAGCTTCATATTCATTGTCAAAACTTTGTATCCAACTGTGTGCCATTGTTCCAGATGCTGGTACATCAAATTCTTTCGCTGTTAATGTACATGATGTTCCGACTGCTCCTCCAATAATTGCTGCTCTTGCTCCAAAAATTGCAGCGCTTGTTCCATGAGCACGTCTTGCACCAAATTCCATAACTGGTCTACCTTTTGCTGCTCTAACAATTCTTGCTGATTTTGTTGCTATTAAGCTTTCATGATTGAACATAGCTAAAAGGAATGTCTCTAAAAGTTGTGCTTCCACTATAGGTGCTTTTACAGTTATGATTGGTTCATAAGGGAATATAACAGTTCCCTCTGGAATAGCCCAAATATCTCCTGTAAATTTAAAATTTGATAAATACTCTAGATATTCTTCTGAGAATATTTTTTGACTTCTTAGATATTTTATATCTTCTTTATCAAAGCTTAAATTCTGAATAAATTCTATAATTTGCTCTAATCCAGCATTTATTGCATATCCTCCCTTATCTGGGATTTTCCTAAAGAAAACATCAAAGTATGCTATATCTGTGTTACCTTTTACAAAATATCCATTTGACATTGTAAATTCATAAAAATCTGCTAATAGCTCAAATTTATCTTGTTTCATATACTTTTTCCTCACTTCAAATAAAAATAATACTAGCGAAACGCAGGAGTTTTGTTTTCAAATTTTTAAAACAAAAGCTCCGACGAGATTTCGCGGTCACTTAATCGATATTTTTAAATTTAATAAATAATTCTTTCTCTCAAACTTATAATTTGGCACAAGCTGCCTTTTATGCATTGACGCTTTATATCTTCTTATAATTTCTTTTTTTGCTTCTTCATCTGTATTACCTGTTTCTATCATTTCTGCAATTTGAGAATATTTTATTCCCATCTTTTCTTCATCTGTTTGTCCGTCCGTAAGCCATCATTTGGTGCTTTACTAAGTATTTTTTCAGGCACTCCAAGTATCTTTCCAATAGCTAATACTTCATCAACTGTAAAATTTCCTATAGGATTAAAATCACTGCTACTATCTCCCCATTTTGTTGTATAGCCAACCATTATCTCACATAGATTTCCTGTTCCAATAACTAAGTAGCCCAATGTTTGTGCTATGCTATATAGAGTTGTCATTCTAAGTCTTGGTTTCATGTTGATTTTAGCTTCGTTAATTAGATTTTCAACTCCCACATTCTTGATTTCATTTTCGATAGATTGTTCCATTGCGTCATAGCTTTTTGTTAAGTCAATATTGAGAAATCTAACTTCGAAAGTATTAGCAACTAGCTTTGCATCTTCTAAATCAGCATTATTAGAATTACATGGCATTGCAACTGTTAAAACATTTTCTTTTCCTAGTGCTTTTGTTGCCATTGCAATAACTGTTGCTGAATCTTTACCTCCGCTATTTCCTATCACAACACCTTTTGCACCTGATTTTTTAACATATTCTTGTATCCATTTTATTGCATTTTCAGCTTCTTGTATTAATTTTTCTCTTTCTAACATAATTACTCCATTTTATTTATCTAAATTAACTAATTCATAGAATGTTGTGCCAAGTTCCAAAGTTACAGCATGTTCTATCGTATGAGCACCATGTCTTGTTTCTACTCTCTCTAAGAAGTGGTCTCTTCCTGGATCTTGCGATTTATATATTAAATCCAATGAAGCTCTATCTATTGCAACAGGGTCAAGTGATGCAGTAATTCCTATATCTTTCATACATGGTGTCTCTGGGTCTGAATCGCAGTCACAGTCGACTGATAGATTATTTATAACATTAATATAAACAATACCACCTTTTTTATCGAAATAATCTACAACAGCTGTGCAAGCTTCTGCCATTGACTCTAAGAAATCGTCTTGAGGTGGTAAATGTGACCAAACGTATCCTTGTTCCTGGTTTTCAGCACCTGCAGAATGTATATTTAATTTTCCTCTTGTTGAAGCCATACCAATAGACATATTCTTTAAAGCTCCACCAAATCCTCCCATAGCATGGCCTTTAAAATGTGAAAGCATAAGTATTGAATCATAGTTTTCTGTATGAGATCCAACTATATCTTCTTTCAAATGTTTGCTTCCTTCTCTTGTTGGAATTGAAAATTCTCCATCTGCATCTAATATATCAACTTTTGCAATTTTAGTAAACCCATGGTCTTCTACGCATTTTAAGTGGTCACTTAAAGCTTGTCTCTTACCTCCATAAGCTGTACAATTTTCTACGATTGTTCCATTTAATTTATTAACTAAATTTTTTATAAGCTCTGGTTTTAAATAATTATGTCCTCCAGGTTCTCCTGTAGAAATCTTAACTCCAACATTTCCAGGAAGTTCTCTTCCTACAGCATTAAAAATTTTAACTAAACTTTCTGGAGTAATCTCCTTTGTAAAATATACTTTTGAACTTTCCACAACAAATCTTCCTTTCGCTTTTTTATTTGTAATATTTTTAATAATCTTATCAACTATGCTCATATAGTATTTTCTCCTTAATATCACTTTTGTATTCAATATTACTGACTGTATTGTATAATAGAATTAAAAAAATTGCAAGTATCCTTATGCTTCTTTTAAATTTGGAAGTTATTCTTAACTAAGATACAGAAATATTCATAATAAACGGAATTTTGAATTGCAGTGAAACAATGTATGAAATACTTTCTTTTTAGCAATTTAGAGACCTCTCGGAAGCGCAGTGAACGTTAGAGGAGTGTCTGAAATTGCTAAAAAGATTAGTATTTTTGCATTGTTGAACAATTTCAAAATGGAGTGCATTATGACTATTTCTGTATCTTTAATTCTATATTAAAAATTACACTTCTTTCTCATCTGGTAAAAGAAGATTTAATAATATTCCAACTATTGCAGCAAGGCTCATTCCTGAAATTGATAGAGAAAAGTCTCCTGATACTATTGATATTGCAGCTCCTCCAAGTCCTAGAACTAGCATTGTTGATGCAATTATTATGTTTTTATTCTTTCCAAAGTCTATTTTATTTTCAATTAAGACTTTCAAACCATTTACAGCTATAAAACCATATAGAAGAAGTGATACACCTCCAAGTACTGGATTTGGTATTGTACTTACTATTGCAGTAAATTTTCCTAAGAAACCAAGTACTATTGCAAATATAGCTGCAAGTCCTATTACCCAAACTGATGCAATTTTTGTCATTCCTACTACTGATGTGTTTTCTCCATAAGTTGTATTTGCAGGTCCTCCTAAAAATCCTGCTACAAATGTTGCAAGACCATCTCCAAGAAGTGTTCTATCAAGTCCTGGTTCTTTAAGTAAATCTTTTCCGATAATTGTACTTAATGCTGTATGGTCTCCAATATGTTCAGCCATTGTAACAAGTGCTATTGGAACAATTGATAGAAGTCCTAAAGCATTTGGTGTATAGTGTACAAATGGTATTTGAAAGTTTGGAAGTTGGAAGAAAGATGCTGTTCCAACTGCTGTAAAATCTACAAGTCCAAAGCATATTGCTGCTATGTATCCAGCTATTATTCCAATTAAAAATGGTATAATCTTTAAAAATCCTTTTGCTCTGACCATTACAATTGCTGTTGCAAGGAATGTAATTAGAGCTACAACTACTCCCTTCCATTCTATTGCAGCTTCTGTCGTAAGTCCTATTTGTCCAACTGCTGATGGTGCAAGTCCAAGCCCTATTATCATAATCATTGGTCCAATTACTACTGGTGGTAATACTTTTTTTATCCAGTCTTTTCCTACAAATTTTATAATTAATGATACTATCATATATACAAGTCCCACTGCCATAATTCCTGTCATAGCTCCTGCTATTCCACCTTTTAAGTATCCTGCTGTTATTGGTACTATGAAAGCGAATGAGCTTCCTAAATATACTGGTGATTTTCCTCTTGTACAAAGAATATAAAGTAATGTTCCTATTCCTGATGTTACTAATGCTACAGGAATTGTTAATACTTCTGCTCCTGCTGCAGAATTTACTAGTATTGGAACAAGTATTGTTGCTCCAAACATAGCGAAAACGTGTTGAAAAGCAAGTATAATCCATTTTGCAATACCTGGCTTTTCATTTACATCTAAAAGAATTTTTTTGTTAGATGTTTCTTCCATTTTTTCTCCTCCTTTTGAAGACTTTGGTCTTCATTAAAAAAATATATATTTAATATATAAATCTTGACGTCAAAGATTTATATAAAAATATCGGTGTTTATAATATATTTATATTCTAAATCTTCCGCCGAGCTCTATCGGAGTTGGACATTTTCTTGCTCCACGTTTTCGCAAGAAAAGTGCAACTCCTACGCACGGCTGATTTTTTATAAAATTTATAGTCTTTTGTGTCAAATGGGGATATCCTTTGCGTAGCAAAAGTGTCCCCTTTGACACAAATTGCACAATAAAAAATACTAGAAATAGAATTTCTAGTATTTAATAAATATATTATATAAATTGAAAACAGAAACAATAGGAAAAGCTGATTTTCCTTTTATTTTAGCTGTATTTAGTTCGTTATCTTCTATTAAACTTTTCATTTTTATCCTCTTCTGTTTTTGTTATCTTGAATATAATACTACATTATTTTACAAAATGCAAGTGTTTTTTTGAAAAAATTTTTAAATTTTTATTCTGTTCTAAGTGCAATAACCGGATCCTTTTTAGAAGCTGCTCTTGCAGGTATCAGTCCGCCTATTAATGTTAAAATTACGCTTAATATTACAAGTATAACTGCGTTTGTAAAATAGAATGTTGCATTAAGTGGTATGTTTCCTGTGAATGCGTGTAGCACAGAGTTTATTATTGGAATTAGTGCATATGTTATTCCTATCCCAAATAATCCAGATAAAAGTCCTATTATAAATGTTTCCGCATTAAATATTGAAGATATATTATGCTTTGATGCCCCTATTGCGCGAAGTATACCTATCTCCTTTGTTCTTTCATATACAGAAATATATGTTATTATTCCTATCATAATCGAAGAAACCACAAGAGAAATTGATATAAATGCTATAAGTACGTATGTTACTGCATTTACTATAGTTTTTACAGAGCCCATAAGAATTCCTGTTGTGTCTGTATAATTTATCTCCTTGTCATCTTCACCATCTGCCTTGACTTTTTCATTGTATCTATCTATAAAATCCATAAATCTTTCTTTTCCATCAAAGCTTTTGAAATAAAATGAAATATATGCCGGTTCCTCTTTGTCTTTATATCCAAGAGCAATAAGATTTGTCTCAGCATTTGTTTCATTTTTTGTAACCATTGCAGTAATTATTCTCGTTATTTCCTCTTGGGACATTTTTAATTTAAATGAACTTGCTATTTTGTTTTGGTCTACATTAAATGCAGAAGCAAATGTACCTGTTAAACTACTTGTTAATTCTCCAACCTTTGTTAAAATTGTTTTCTTCATAACTGCTTCTGTCATAGCTTTTGCCATTTCATTAGCTGTTTGTTCGATTGCTGGATTTGATGTGTATGTTTTTAATGTACCAGTTATAATATCCGGAATAACTATTGCTGTAGGGTTTTCTGGCACTTCTGTTAGAGACTTATCTATTGCATAATATGAATTTATATACACTTGAAGTAAACCTGTAAGAAGTCCTGCATATGTTGTTTTAAATACATCTTTAGGAATAACATATTTTTCTTCAAGTGAAGATATTGCCTTTGCAGGTTCTGCACTTTCTAAATATTTATATACTGTATCATCAATATCAGCAACACTTATTTTCCCAGAGATACTATCAAATACACCTTTAGCAAATTTATTCAAATTATCTTTAAATGCTTTTTTAGCTGATGTTGTATCTGTTGTAACTGCATCTGAGATTTCGTTCATATATCCTGATGTTTCTTTTTGTATAGAATTTTGATCAACTTTAACATTAAAAGCACTTTGTAGCTTTTTGCTATCTACACTTATTAAGTCTGCAAAATCCATATTCACTTTATTTTTTTCATCAAATCTTTTTCCCGAAATTACATCTACATCAGCATTTTCAATTTGTTTTTTTACGATCTCTGTATCTTTTGAATAATCTATTATATAATCTATTAAGTCACTTGTATATGATACACCTGGATTTAATGCCATTGAAGTAACGCCTTCTTTTGCAGTTACAACACCTACTATTTTTAATCTTATTGCATCATCATAAAGTTCTTTCATGTAATCTTCATTTTCTGTCATGTCTTCATATATTTCATATTTTTCATTATATTTGTATTTATCAGCTGGCATTATAAGTTTTAATTCAATATTCATTAAGTCCTCATAGCTTAAAGTCATTGACTCATTATTTATTTCTGCCTTTTCTCCGCTCATTATCTTTTTAACTATATCAGATAATTCTTCTGTATCTCTTAATCCTAATGAGTAAATTAAGAAATCGGAAATACTTCCTCTTTCTGATAAAACTATTATCATTTCATCATACTTTTCTGGCCAACGTCCTGCCAATATATCATAAGAATTATTTAGAAGTTCTTTATCATCTATCATTTGAGAATACGTAGATGTTGAAGTAGAGAAAGAGCCCATCATACTTGAACTTCCTCCAAAGGCTGATGAAAACAAGTTACTTGGATTAAGTTTTGCAATTTTTTCTGTTGCATCAATAGCATATATATTTGGCTCAATACCATATGAATATTTAATAGAAGAAATATCTTTATTAATTTCTCCGTAAATTTTCTTCTAAATGTTTCTTAAAGCTTCTTAAATCATTTGTACTAAGACTTGCAAGCATTTTTGAGATATATTGTTCTTCTTCAAGTTTTCCTGTATCATCTATTTCTTTTTCATCTGAGGTCATTGCAAGTAAAACACTTGCAATATCAGAAGTTTCACTCATTATTGTAAGTGGATATGAGGTTAAAGTTTCTTCTTGTATATGGTCAACATAGGCTTGAAATCCGTTCGACACTGACTGTACTAATGCTATTCCGAATTATTCCAATAGATCCAGCAAATGCAACAAGTATTGTTCTCCCTTTCTTAGTCAAAAGATTATTTAAACTTAATCTAAATGCAGTCCAAAATCTCATAGCTGTTCTTCCAATTTTAGAAGTATCTTTTGTTTCAACACGTTCATTTTCTTTTATTGGATTTGAATCTTCAGTAATTACACCATCAAGTATTTTTATAATTCTGCTAGAATATTTTTCTGCAAGTTCAGGGTTATGTGTAACCATTATAATTAACTTATCTTTTGAAATCTCTTTTAGTATTTCCATTACTTGTACGCTTGTTTTTGTATCAAGTGCTCCAGTTGGCTCATCTGCCAAGATAATATCTGGGTTATTTACAAGTGCTCTTGCTATTGCAACTCTTTGCATTTGTCCACCTGAAAGTTGATTTGGCTTTTTATGAATTTGATCTTTTAATCCCACTTGTTCTAACGCTTTTATTGCTCTATGTTTTCTTTCTCTTTTTGAAATACCTCCTATTGTTAAGGCAAGTTCAACATTTGATAATACTGTTTGATGAGATATTAGATTATAGCTTTGAAAAACAAATCCAATTTTATAATTTCTATATGCATCCCAATCTCTATCTTTAAAATCCTTTGTTGACTTTCCGATTTATTATGAGGTCTCCTGATGTATATCTATCAAGTCCTCCAATAATGTTTAATAGAGTGGTTTTTCCACAGCCACTCTGTCCTAAAATAGAAACAAATTCAGACTCTCTAAATTCTATATTTATGCCCTTTAGAGCCTCTACCTTATCATCTCCACTTTTATATACTTTTCTAATATTTTTTAGTTTAAGCATAAATTCAATTTCCTTTCGGAAATATTATATGTGTTTTTATTGAAAAAATCAAGGATTTTTGTTCAGTAAATAAAAAAAATTACTGTTTAATATTTTATGAACAAAGTAGCCATGCGAAGAGGTAGCACTTTTCTTCCGAAAACTTGTAGGGACAAAATGTCCTACCCCAATAGATCTTAGCGGATACTTATGCCAAAATATTAAATAGTAATATATTAAAATCTATGTATTGTTTCCCTTGCACTGCATATTTTATCTGCTATACATACAATTATTGCTTCGATTGATTTTGGTATCTTTGTTATTGTAAGGGGCCACATGTGAGTCTCTATAATCAACTTTTCTTTGTTACTTATATCATAATATTTTTGTGCATTTTCGCTCGCAATAGCTGGATGTTTAAATCCATGCAATTTTGGGCATGTTTCTGAGTCGTGCCAATCATACAAAAAGAAATCATGAAACATAGCTCCTACAATTAATACATCATAATTAATCTTTATTCCTAATTTTCTTTCACAAAATTTTGCAATTTTATAACTGAAATATGCAACATTTCTTGAATGTGTGTACACACTTGTTTTTCCATGTTGTATATAACAGCCTAGCATTTCTTGTAATTTAACTTGACTTTTTATTTCGTGTATATATGTAACAAATTCCTTCATCATAGTATTTCTATTATTTTCAATTCTATACTTTTTAATTATTGTTTCCATATTTATATTATACAATAAAATTATTTAAATGCCAATTAAAAATTATATTTTTCAAAAATTTTCCATCTATCTTGAATAATTTAACATAATGTAGTATAATAAATATATATTGCTGTTAAGAGATTTCTTCTTTCAGTAAATGTAGGATTTTGAAATTAACAATTGCTTTTTTATGGAGGTTAAAATGAGAATTTTAATTATTTTTGAAGAAGCCCAGAAAATTGGTGAAACTCGGTCTATGTTTCTTCAAAAAAAATTTGAAGAGGCATATGAATGCTCTCGTTCAAGCCACTGTGAAGTATTTGTTGAAGGATATTTCTATCACTCTGATATAACAATCGTTCATCAGATTGCACAGGGTATATGGCCGATAACCAAAATTCCTGTTGGGAATGCTAAATATAGGGTTGTATATATGATATCTGCATTTCCAACATAATCAAAAAGAGTTTTTTTACAAATTAAAGATTCTAATCATATTTCAAATTCTTACTACATAAAGCTAGTTGCTTTATAATAAAAACACGCAATCAAATACTGTTATTTCAGTATTGATTGCGTGTTTTATTGTATAAGAAAAAAGCACATTAATGTTTTCCTATACAATAAGGTTAAGTTTCCTTGATTCATCCGGGCTAAGTGCTTGATACATGACGAAGCCATTTTTTTATTTACTTTTCTAATATAATAGTAACTGGTCCATCATTTAAAAGTTCAACCTTCATATCTGCTCCAAATTCCCCATGTTCCGTATTAATTCCTGATTCTTTACATTTTTCTATAAAATATTCATAAAGATCATTTGCATATTCTGGCTTTGCTGCATTTGTAAATGATGGTCTATTTCCAGACGTTGTATCCGCATATAAAGTAAATTGTGATACAATAAGTATTTCACCATTTATATCTTTAACTGATAAATTCATTTTATTATTATTATCTTTAAATATTCTCAAATTAATTAGCCTTTTAACTAAATAATCCACGTTTTCCTTGGTATCATCATGAGTTACACCAAGTAATACTAAAAGTCCATTTTTTATCTCACCAACAGTTTTACCGTTCTACTGTAACACTTGCATTTTTAACTCTTTGAATAACAAGTTTCATTTTCTCACCTTAATTCTTATCTGACTTTGATTTTCTTTTTGACTTTACTTTTTCCTCAATAAATCCATTCACCGTTCTTTTTATTTCATTAGCTCTTTCTAGCTGCGTATTTTTATATTCATTCAAGTATTCCTCTATCTTTTTTACGTTATTACTTATTGCAAAGACAAATGAGTATTTTTCTTTATTTTTTGTAGCATAATCAAATATGCTTGTTTTGAATTCTTCGTATTTAACTATAAGATCCTTTTCTTTTGCAAACTTACGTATTTTAACAATTAACTGTGTACTATATACAAGATCTATTGTAATTATTCCAAAGAAAAAACCTATAACAAATGAAAATGCTAAATTATTTTCTAACCACACTACTACTCCTAATATTAATTCATGTACAAAGTAATAGTATATTGTTCCCAATATAGCCCAAATAAGCATATATAGTGGACATATTAAGCCTTTTATATTTCCCCAGTTGTTAGAATAATCCCATAGTTTAACTCCCATTCCCTTTATAAAGATTATTCCTGCTACATATTCAATTAAAGTAACCATTGCTGTCATTATTAAAATAACTAATGGACCTGGAAGTTGTATATGTGATAATAAATAAAAAGTGCAAAGTCCAAATCCATATAACGGTAAATAAGGTCCAACTAGAAATCCTGGGTTTATCCATTTGCCTTTTGATATGATTCTTCTATAAAATAGTTCTAATACCCATCCTCCCATACTTCCAATGAAGAATAAGAAGGCAAGCGCTAAAAATACATTCATAAGTTTGTCTCCTAAAATAAATATGTACTATTATACATCAAATATTATTTATTTTCAAGGCTTAAAACTATTAATTACTGATATCCGCCGAGCTCTATCTCGATAGGACGTTTTTTTCTTGCAAATTTTCAGAAAAAATGCTACGCCTTCGCACAACTAGTTGGTATATAAATTTAATATTATACGCATATTTTATATATTTTTGGAAAATACTACTATTAAGAAATTTTTAGAAAGGACTGATTTTAATGACAAGTAAAGAATTATTGTATGTTGAAGATGCCTTAGGACACGAAGCTTTTATGAAAACATGTAGTAAAAAAACATCTACACAGCTTAAAGACAATGTTTTATCTACATGTGTTGCTGAGCTTGAGCAAAAGCATAATGAATTATTAAACAAATTTAAAAGTTTACTTTAAATTTTAACAATGATAGCAATTTGGCGTTGTCCGTTATCTAGAGAAAATCCTCAATGTACATTCGTATATTCCCGGTATTTCTCTCTCGAACGCCTAGCCAAATAGCAATTCTTGTTCATATTAATTTAACTATTAAGAAAGGTGTTGAATTTATAATGGAAGACAGAGATTTAATGGAAAGTGAATTACTAACTATAAAAGGTGCATGTGATTTATATCTTCACGGTTCACTAGAATCTACAACCGCCGAAGTTCATCAAGCATTTGAAGACGCACTTAATACTTCAATTGATATCCAAAATAAAATATATAACTTAATGGCTGAAAGAGGTTGGTATAAAACAGATACAGCAGAGCAACAAAAAATTGATACACTTAAGCAAAAATATTGCAATAACTAAAAGCAAGAGTGAGGTTTAGCCTCACTCTTGTGCTTTTGTGGAATTTTAAAAAGTGTAAATAAAATTACTGATGCAAATAAGTAATGCTGCAAGAAGTGCAATAAGTACGATTACACCAATAACCACTCCTCTAGTCTTCTTTGCCTCATTTAATCTGCTGATTTCAGGAACTATAGTCGTAACCTCCCAAATTATCAGCACAGAGATTGCAAAATAGACCGCTCTTAAAAATACCACAATATCTTCCCCTTTCATTATAATGCAATTCTTTTATTTGGTTTGCTGAAAAAGGATGCTTTAAGCAATTACAAATAAGTATTTGCTTTTTTAACAAAGTTTCCTTTGATAATTTCAATTATAACACTAATTTACATAATTGTCAATTTGTGGTTGTTTTAAAATATACTTTAAAACATGTGTCACAAGGTCTATCATTCTTATCAAGATAGCAATTAATGTTCCTATTGCCACTCCTATTATTCCTAGTTTCCAAACTAATTCAAATGATATAATAATATTAGAAATCGCCTCTATCCATGCTCCTATTTGTGTTTGTTTAAAATGTCCTGCGACCTTTACAAGATTTGCAAATGGTTGTCTTATTACACATATAAGTTCTGCTGCAATCATAATATACGCAAATGTTGGTCTGATATAATTTGTATCCTCTATTCCATGCATGTATAATTTTATAAATGGAATTATTAGAATTGCGGTTATAATAAAAGCACATATCGAAATAATTGTAAACATTATATAGTATTTTTTAAAACTTCTTTTTAATTCTTTATAATCACCCTTTGCTAGCATATTTCCAAAAGTATCATTAACACCATTATTGAATGATAATAAAAGGTTTTTTACCCCATTTATAACAAGCATATACACAGAATAAACAGATACTTCCTTAATATCAGTAAAAAGAGTTAGCAAAACAACATCTGTATTTTTGTGTATAATATAGGCAATATGTTGTGCTAGTCCGTCCCATTTTTGTTTTATTTGATATGAATTATCAATTTTTTTTAAATCAATACTATATTTTTTCTTGATATATATGTTTTGCAAAATTGGTCTAAGTATAAATATAAATGCTGTACAAAGCTTTACGATTTGAATACTTGCCCCTAATTTTATTAATACCAAAGTAAAAACTGTATTTAAAATTATTGTGCCTATTCCGTATCCATGAAACTATATATAATTTCTGTTCTGCCTCTAAATATAACCTATATGTCATGCCAAAATAATATTCTGCAAAAGTGCTAATAGATATTATTATAATTAGTGAAATTGTAAATGATGAGTCAAATTCATTATTTACTGTTAATGGTAGTAATATACTCAAAATAATTATGTATCCAATAAATATATAAGCTATTACCCTGAAAAATTTTTCAGATGCTTTTAATATTTGTTCGATAGTTTTTTTATCTTTATTTACTATAGGCTTATATAAAAGTGATTTAACAACAGGTCCAACTCCCGATTCTAGTAATGATATATATGCTAAGAATTGAGTTATTGATACAACAAGTCCATTAACATTAGAGCCATAACTTTCAATAATTAGCCTAGGTACAATAAATCCACAAATTATAGTAATAATTTGCAATAATACAGATGAAATTATATTTTTTTGTACTTTTGTATCTTTCATTTTACTCCTTCAAAACTATATTTTATGTAATTTTCTTAGTCTCATTTTTCTTAAAATAATTAGAACAGTCCTATTATTTCATTCTTTTTTGACATTCATTAAATTCAACTACATTCTTTAATAATTGCATGTCATATTGATTTGCAATAGCAGGTACATCTTTATTCAAACAATGGCTATTCCAATAAGGAGTATCTTCAAATACAAATGTATGTGATGGATTAACTCTTGGATCTAAAATAAATAGTTCTCTTAATTCGCTATAATTTAGATTTTCTTGTTCACATACATTATAAAAAGACTGACAAAAGCTTACTTTAGTTGCCAAAAAAGAATTTTCCATAAATTTTGATAATTCAGCAAGTTTTGGCTCTACAATTCTGAAACTGTGTCTTCCATCATAACAAGGTAATAAAAGCTGAACAACATCCTCGCAATCCTTTTTATTTCCACCTAAAACAGTATAATCGTATGTATAATTATTGCAGTTTTTGGTTCCTCCATAGTACTCTGGACTAAATACTATTCTTTTTCCAGTTTTTTCAGTCAAATACTCCACTGTGCCAACAGGACATGTTGATTTTATGCAATAAATCTCACAGTCATATTCATTTATACAATTTGCAACTTCACAAATATCTAACGATTTATCTTCTTTTATTGGAGTATCAACACATATAAATCCTACATCATAATGTATATCTCTTATTGTATTTACTTCCTTTTTATATTTATCTACTATATCAGGATTCAAATCCTTTAATTCTTTTGATAAATTATGGCCTACTATTCCATATCCTATTATTAAAACATTTTTGTTATTCATTTTTTTATTCTCCTATTATCATAGAATTATTTCTATTATTTTATATCATTTATTTTTTCTAACTTCTCAAGTTCATTTCTAATATATTCTTCATTAACCTTTATCCCATCTCTTTTAAATACTACAGCAAAACTTTTTAGCAGTATGCTCATGTCTAATTTAAGACTTATATGTTCTATATAGTATAAATCATAATCTATCTTCTCTATAATACTTATCTTATTTCTGCCATTAACTTGAGCTAGTCCTACAAGTCCTGGTCTCTCCTTATTTCTATTTTTCTGTTTTTCACTAAATCTTTCATAATAATCTGGAATCCATGGTCTAGGGCCTACAATGGACATATCTCCCTTTAAAACATTATATAATTGTGGCAGTTCATCTAATGATGTATCTTTCAAAAACTTTCCTAATTTAGTTGTCTGCCCATTTTTCATTGTTTTAAATTTATATATATTAAATATCTTTCCACACTTTCCAGTTCTTTTCTGTATGTATAATACATTATCTCTATCTATCAATTTTATACAAATACCTATGAATAAATATATTGGAAATAAAATTAATAATATTATAATTGATACTATTATATCTAAAATTCTTTTTATATATTTTTTGTACATTTTTTATTCCTTCATGTTTATTTTACTACATTTTATATTCATATTTAATACTTCTATATTTTTTTGCAAATACCTTGTACAGTTTAGGATGTATTAAAAACAGTAATATTTTCACTTTTTCTTTAATTCCTATATTAGTTATAAAAATTTTAAAATTAAACAAATCTTTAAATTTTTTATATATTCTCTGTTCTTTAAAAAATTCTTGAGCATCTTTATTTTCTGTAAGATAAACTTTTAAAATTGCTCTAATTAAACCTATATCGTTTTCTAAAAAATTTGGATATAATTTTTTTACATAGTTATATCTTTCAATTGAAACATTATAAACATCTATTGTTCTATCATAATTTTTGAGAGTTACATCATCTTTTACAGTTATAGCATTTTTATGCTTTAAATAAAAATATTTTATCTGATTGCTAAATGCAATTTTTTCTGCCTCTATTACTAATTTATGTGTTACTGCTTTATCATTTATTATCCTATTCTCAAATCTTATATTATCAAACAATTCTTTTTCATACAACTTATTCCAAGTAGCAACTGTATATTCTTTTGAAAGCAATACTTTTTTTAGCATTTCATAACTTGTAAGTATATCTACTCTTTCCTTCTTGTTTGGGACATTATAATTATAATCATAAATTGTAAGTGCCATACACGTTGACATCTTAGTATTGTATTTTTTACACAAGTTATATAAATATTCTATAACATCACATTCTACAAAGTCATCACTATCTATAAAGTATAAATACTTACCATTTGCATTCTCAATTCCAACGTTTCTTGCCTTTGAGAGTCCTGTGTTTTCTTGATTTATTATTCTTATTCTTTTATCTTGGTATTTCTCACATAGCTTAAGTGTATTATCAGTTGATCCATCATTAATTACTAATATCTCTAGATTTCTATATGATTGGTTTATAATACTATCTAAGCATTTTACTATAAATTTTTCACCATTATATACATTTATAATTACCGTAATTAAGTCTTCCATTTTTTCTCCTCGTGATTCTATTCCTATAAACTCATTCTTCTCTTTGTTGCATTAAAAGCATAACAAATAAAGCAATATATTCTTTGTATATAGTTTAAATTTTCTCTCTTAAATAACTTCCATGTCCTTTTAATTGCTTTAATCTTGTTTGATGACAAAGAAGAGTGTTCCCCTACTCTGTAAATAGAAAGTATATCTCTTATGCCATATGCCGTAATGCCTTTTTTTAAAATTTTCCACCATGTAGCCATATCTTGCCCACTTTTTATATCTGGCATATAAATATCTTCTTTTTTTAATTTTTCCATATTTAACATTACTGTTGATGTAAATATAGTATGATTTTTTAGTAATTGTTTATATGTTAATGATTTCGGTACTTTTGCCTCTCGCATTTTTCCATTTTTTAAATATGCATACCCTCCATAGATGAAAGTGTAGTTATTTTTTTGTATAAACTGCACTTGCTTTTCTAATTTATCTTGCATCCAATAATCATCCGCGTCTAGAAAACAAATATAATCTCCGCTTAGCTTCTTCTATTCCTTTATTTCTAGTTTTTGCTGCTCCAACATTTTGTTTTAACTCTATAATTTTAATTCTATCATCTTTTATTCTTTTAACTTTTTCAATACTGTTATCTTCACTTTTATCGTCAACAACTATTATTTCAATATTGTTATATGTTTGATATATAACGCTATCTATACATTCTTCTATATGTTTAGTACTGTTATGCATTGGTATTACCACACTTATTTTTTTCATATTATATCTTCCCATTTAAAATATAAATATTATTCAAATATTATTGTTTAAAATGTTATAATAAATATTTTCAATATTTTTAAAACATTTGTAATATTCGTATTTTTCTAATACATATTTTCTTCCATTTATTCCCATTTCTTTTCTTTTTTTAGGATTATCATATAATTTTATAATTGCATCTGCGAGTTCAGATGCATTATTTTTATTTACTATAATACTTGTTTTCTCTGGTATAGTTGTTTCCATCAATCCCGGCGTATTAGTCACAATTACAGGTATACCACAAGCTTCAGCTTCAATAGTAGCTACTCCAAAAGAATCAGAATCTTCTATTGATGGAAATATAGCAATATTCATATTAGCAAACTCATATGCTACATCATTTTGTGTAATAAAGCCAAGCCATTTGATATCAATTTTTTTTTCTAATGCTAATTTTTTATATTCTTCTTCTTTACTTCCTATACCTGCTATTTTTAATACTATATTAATATCTGGTCTTTTTTTATTAATTAAATATATAGCTTCAATTAAATTATTGATTCCATACCTTTTTTCTATAGACTTTGCAGTTCCTACAACAAATTGTTCATTTTTTTCTTTACTTTTTTTATTTGGATTAAATAAATCCATCTTTACTCCAAAAGGTGTCACATATATTTTTTTATTTGTATATTTATTTATCTCTTTTCCCATAGAAGAACTTGTGGAAAAAATGTATTTAGCTTTTTTGAATACAAATTTTAAATATAATTTATGTAAAAGGCTCCTTTGGGGAAATATGTATATATCACTCCCCCATACAGAGCAAATAAATCTATTTGGTGCTGCTAATGCGCCAATCATCCCATAACTTGTAGCATAATGAGAATGTATGATGTCTGGATTTATCTTGTCTATTATTCTTTTTACAGCCCTATATTTAAATAAATATCTAATTTTTCTTATATCTGTATCCTTCGCATCTACATTACAATCGATATAGTGTACCTTTACTCCTTTAATATTGTCTTTAATAAATGAAATCACTTCAACTTCGTGCCCATTACTCGTGAAATATTCACACCATTTTTTAGTGTGGTAATTATTAGCTGGAGCTAAAAAACATATTTTCATATTTATTTTCCTCTTATTTTTTAATACTTTATATATTAATACTTAATTTTTACGCTTTTGTTTTTTATTTAAATTATTTATATAACTGATTATAATAATAAATATATACTTTTTTTACTAGTGAATACTTATTTTTTGTAAATAACCTTTATAGGTTTTTATATATTCATCACTTCTCTCTTTAGTAATGTTATTTCTTTCAAAGTCAGTTAAAATTACTTTGTTTTCTTTATATTCTTTTATTATCTGTTCTTTAAGTTTATTAGAATACGTATGCATATTTATTTGTTCTAGTTTTAGTGCCACATCTGTCATTATTTCAGCTCTTCTCATTATCATATTAAAACTCATTTTATTCTCGTTTTCTATTTTTGTAAATGTATTTACACCAAATTGGATATATTCTTGAATTTCTTCATTCGATAATTTATCAATATTTTCAAATATGATATTCCAGTATCTCTTATAAATATCATTTTGAGAATCATATGGTTCTCTCTCTATAAATCTTTTTATTTTTGGTAATAAATCTATTTCGTCTCTTTCTTGTTTAAAATAATTCAACTGATAAATTGCCACATAACTACTCATTTCTGCTTTTCCTTTTTTATCATCTAGCAGATATCTTGCTATATTTGTTTTTACTAAAACTATGAATATTATTAAAAAGCATAATATTACGCCATAATCAACTGTATTTTTTACATATTTATTAATTTCTATTTCATCATTGTTATCAAATTGCAATATTGCAATGTAACCAAATACGGTGAGTATTATAACAATAAATGACATATTAAAGTCAAAACTTAAGGTATGCAGTAGCATAGCAACTAATCCTATTAAAATACTTAGTTTTTTCTTTCTTTTCTCCTTGTCTTTCAGGATTACTTTTATAGTTGTAATTAGAAGTAATATTATAATTGCAAAGAAAGAACATACTCCTATTATTCCATAACTAATTAAAAGTTCAAAGAAATAACTATGAGCTTCTTTTACATAAAACGGAAACTCTTGATAAACATGACATAACTTTTTCCAAGTATTTCCTCCCTGTCCTAAAATTAAATGCCCTTTTGACATATTTAAACATGTTTTATAAAAATGCATTCTATCTACAATGCTTTTATCTTTAAAAGATAGAGTCTGCACTATACTATATATAAATTTTGGCATATATTTACTTTCAAATACATACTCTTTATCATTTATATAACATTTTTTAATTGTTATTTGCTTATCATTCCTATTAATAACTCTTAATTCCAAATAATAAATGCTTTCTGTTGGAATAAATTTAATAATGTTATTTTGTACTACATCTTCTATTTCTTCACTTGCTAAAACAGTTTCCTTTGAGTATTTATTAATTTCTACCAATTGTATCATAGTTTTCTTATCACTTGTTGTTTCTGCATCTATAAATTCTAAATCAAGGTACATAATATTTTCTTCATTCGAATTAAATTCAGTTGTTATTCTTCTTGCTTTTGTTAAATCCCCTTCTTTTGAATATTTTGATGCAATATTTACATATATTATAAATCCAATCAATATAATAGCAGTACATAATAAAATTATTATTAATGCTTTTTTATTTTGCTTAATTTTGTTATAATATTTTATTAGTAAAAATACAAGAATTGAAGCCATTAATAATAGAGCAACAAATCTTGAAAGTGTTAAATCTAATATATAAAGTGCTAATAGAATGTATAATGCGTAAAATATTCTTTTCTTATTGCTTTGACTATTTTCTATCCTATTTATTGCAAGAAATATACAAAACACCATATATATTGCCACAGTGTTTGCATAACCAAATGTAGATGAAAAACTTCTATCTGCAGTATAACCCAAATCTAAATATCTTATCATCCCTGAAAAAATATTGCCGTGCATTAAATCTAAACCTAATACTATTATTATTAGTGATGAAATAATAGTTGTTGTAATTATAATATTTGATTTTTTATCTGTATTAACAATATTTCTTATAAGTAAATAAAAACTATATACAAAAAAATATTTTATTATAAATTCTATCGTGCCTTGGTATGTAGAATATGTATTAAATATAAGTGGCAAGCATAAACTTATCATAAAAAATAATACTGCAATATCTACTTTGCTTTTTATGACAATATTATCTTTTTGAATAATCTTTTTTGTCAAAAGAATAGCAATATTTATACCCATCAATATGCAGATAGGTAAGATTTGTAAAGCTTTTTCATTTCCACCTATTAGTAAATTAAATGTTATTATTGTTATAATAATTGATGCCATTCCTAAAAAATTTATTATCTTTTTTATCATTTTTTCCTCTTTATTTTTTAATTAACTAATCATATTTTATAACATATATATTTAGAAAGCAAGAAATTTTTAATTTCTTGCTTTCTATTTTTTATAATATATTTTTTATTTGTTTTACTGTGCTGATCTTGGTACTATAACACTTCCGTCACTTATTCCCCAGGCTTCATAATATGTTCCACTGCCTACTAAGTTTGATGGAATTGATAGTCTCTGTAAGCTACAGCTGCTAAATGCTCCTTCTTCAATACTTGTAATAGTATCTGGAAGAGTAAGATTACTTACGCTTGATAAACTTGACATAATGCTAGATGTAATTGTTGTTCCACTAGTAATAATAAGATTCTCTACATTAAATGAACTGTTAATTAAATTTAATGGTGCAGTGATTGTATTGCAAGAAAAAGCATAATCACCAACACTTTGAACTGTACTAGGTATTGTTATACTTGTTAGTTCGCTACAACCATCAAAAGCATAATCGCCAATACTTCTCACACTACTAAGTATTGATATACTTGTTAAACCACTATATTGAAATGCATAATCACCAATACTTGTAATATTATCATTTAATGTTATGCTTGTTAGGTTACTACATCCGCTAAACTCATAGCTTCCTATACTTGTTCCGCCATTTATAGTAAATGAGCTAACACTACTTGGCCAACTTGAATACGAAATTCCAACAGGTGCTGTAATGTTTGTTAAGTTTGAGCAACTTTCAAACGCATTCTCTCCAATACTTGTAACAGTACTTGGTACTGTTATGCTTGTTAAACCACTACTTTGAAATGCATAGTCACCAATACTTGTAATATTATCATTTAATGTTATGCTTGTTAAATTGCTACATCCGCTGAACTCATTGCTTCCTATACTTGTTCCGCCATTTATAGTAAATGAGCTAACACTACTTGGCCAACTAGATTCACTAATCCCAACTGGTGCAGTAATGCTTGTTAATCTATCACAGTTTTCAAAAGCCCCATAACCAATACTTGTAATTGTACTTGGTATTGTTATGCTTGTTAAATTACTGCATCCGCTGAACTCATAGCTTCCTATACTTGTTCCGCCATTTATAGTAAATGTTTCTATGCTGCTTGGCCAACTAGAGCCGGCATCCAACTGGTGCAGTAATGCTTGTTAATCTATAACAGTTATTAAAAGCATCGCTTCCTATACTTTGTACAGTACTAGGTAATGTTATACTTGTTAAATATTCACAATCACTGAACATATACTCATTTATACTTTGCATATTACTTGGTAAACTAATAGTATTTAAAGATGAACGAAATTCAAAGTTACTTCCAAATGTAACATTTTCTGGAAATATAATATTCATTCCTAAATCAGGATTTTTCCATAGATATTCTACATCACTACTACCAGTTCCCCATATCTGTACAGTTTCGCCTTCTGAACCTGGTTTTGTTACATTTTTTTCCTTATAATCTGGTGTGAATAAATCATCTATTTGTGTTATTTTATATTTTTTATTATTTAATGTAACTTCTGCTGGTATAACTAACTTGCTTACATATGGTTTCATTGCATTTATATATTGACTATTACTTCCACTGCTTGAATCACTTGAAAAAGATGGCCATTCATTTTGATTTTGTCCAAACGCCTGTGTAAATACATATTCTAGGTTTATTCCTGCAATCTTAGCTGTTCCAGATGTTGATGTTTCACCAAGCCTTAATGGTGTTGTTGATGCAATCTCTGTTCCTGTTTTATATCCTGTTGCAGGTTCTGATAATATATCATAAAAATAGAGTTCTTGATTTGCTTCACTTGCTGTTGCCTGTCCTCTGTATATGTCATTTGAATCTGTTCCTGTATTTTCTCCAGTACTGCTTTCAGATCCTGTGTTTCCTCCTGTGCTGCTTCCACCACTTCCGCCATTTCCACCTTGTATTTCTTTAAGTTTAGCTAATGCACTGTCTATTGTATTTCCAGTATTTCCAAGCATTTCATTTTCTTCTTTTGCTTTTGTTGAATAATCTTGTGATCCATTTATAGCATGTCCTACGATGCCCATGTTGTATACTGCTCTTATTGATACTGCTGCGAGTATTACCAAGATAATAATAGTGATAATTAAGGCAATGAGTGTTATACCTCTATCACTCTTTTTGCTTTGACTTTTGATGAAATTTTTTAGATTTTTCAATCTAATCACCTTTCCTTTCTTTCGTCTTTTGTTGACCTTTAAGATTGTTCTTTTGAGCATTGGGGCAAATGTGGATTCTTGCCCCTACAGTTGATGTAATTGGTAAAACAAATTATTTTCCATACATATTTATTCTTTTTGGTCATAAAAAACATATTTTATTTTAATATGAACGTATTCTACCAAATTTATACTAACTTGTCAATATACGGTTATGTTGATATATATATGTTTATTTGCATATAAATTTGCAATTGCAATGCTTTGCTGTTTTATTACAATTTTATTACATTTTTGTTACATTTTTGTCATAAAATGAACGGTTCTATATATTTCATTGTTCCTTGAAACGATTAGAACCGTCCCCATTGTTTCACTCAAGTTCAAACGCCCCAGTATATAACTGATAATACGTTCCTTTTTGTGCTAATAGTTCCTCGTGGTCGCCTCTTTCTATTATTTTTCCATGGTCAAGTACTATAATTGCTTTAGAATTTCTTACAGTTGAAAGTCTATGTGCAATTACAAATACTGTTCTTCCTTCCATAAGTTTATCCATTCCATCTTGCACTATTTTTTCTGTTCTTGTATCAATGCTTGATGTTGCCTCATCAAGTATCATAACAGGTGGATTGCATATTGCAGCTCTTGCTATTGATAGGAGTTGTCTTTGTCCTTGTGATAAGCTTCCTCCATCACCTGAGAGTTCTGTATCATATCCTTTTGGAAGTCTCATAATAAAATCATGTGCATTTGCAAGTTTTGCTGCATTTATAACTTCCTCGTCAGATGCTTCTGGTTTTCCATATCTTATATTTTCCTTAATAGTTCCTGTAAATAAATTTACATCTTGAAGTACCATTCCAAGCGATCGTCTTAAGTCATCCTTTTTTATTTTATTTATATTTATTCCATCATATCTGATTTTTCCGTCTTCTATATCATAAAATCTATTCAAAAGATTTGTGATTGTTGTTTTTCCAGCACCTGTTGCACCTACAAATGCAATTTTTTGCCCTGGTTTTGCATATATACTAATATCATGTAAAACTGGTTTTCCCTCTTCATATCCAAAGTCAACATCAAATAGCTCTATATGTCCTTTTAATTCTACATATTCTAATCTGCCATCATAATGTGGATGTTTCCAAGCCCAAGTTCCTGTTTCTTCTTCTGTTTCAGTAAGCACTCCATCTATATATTTTGCATTTACTAAAGTTACATATCCATCATCTTTTTCAGGTTCAGTATCCATTAATTCAAATATTCTATTTGCTCCTGCAAGTGCCATTACTACCGAATTTAATTGCTGCGAAATTTGTCCTATTGGTCTTGTAAATGTTTTACTTAATTGTAAAAATGCAACGATAAGTCCAACTGAAATATTTCCAACTCCATTTAAAGCAAATATACCACCTGCAATTGCAACCAAAACATATTGTATATTTCCAAGTGCCACAAGTGTTGGCATTAATACATTTGCAAATTTATTTGCAAGATATGTATGTTCATATAGTTCGTCGTTGATTTTATCAAAGCCTTCTTTTGTTTTATCTTCATGGCAGAATACTTTAACAACTTTTTGTCCATTTATCATTTCTTCTATATATCCATTAACTTTTCCAACAGCCTTTTGTCTTTGGATAAAGTATTTAGCACTATTTCCTGCTATTCTCTTAGTTATATTTAGCATTACAAAAAGTGATACCAATACAACTCCTGTCAGATATATATTAGATGTAAGCATTGCAAAAAATGTTGTTACAATTGTTATAGTCGATGCAAAAAATTGTGGCAAGCTTTGAGATATCATTTGGCTTAATGCATCTGTATCATTTGTATAACGACTCATGATATCTCCATGTGTATGTGTGTCAAAATACTTTATTGGAAGTCTTTGCATTTTAACAAACATCTCATCGCGAATAGTTTTAAGTACTCCTTCTGAAACTGTTACCATTATTCTTGATGATACAAATATAGTTATAACTCCTGTTAAATATATTGTTCCCATTATTGCTACAGCTTTAAATAGTTCTGTATATATTGGATTTTCTATTCCAATTAATGGTGTTATATAATCATCTATTAAAGTTTGCAAAAATAACGAAGCTGCAACATTTGCAATGGTGTTAAGTATAATCGCAACAAATGCTATTACAATATGTTTTTTGTAGTTCTTTGTCATATATGATAAAACGCGTTTTATGGTTTTCATATCAAATTTGTTTTTTTCCATATTCTTCTCCTAATATAAATATTAGAGTAGCGAAACGCAGGAGTTTTGTTTTCAAAAAATTGAAAAAATGAGGAATTGAAAGTAATCGAGTTAGAAATTTTTACTATTTGTAACGGAAATCGTTTGCTGAAATTTGCAAAAGGGTGCCGTTATGAATAGTTAAAATTTCTACGAAGATTAACTTTCTTGATGCATTTTTGAGATTTTTTAAAACAAAAACTCCGACGAGATTTCGCGACTATAATTTATGTTTTTATTCATTGTTCTTTGTTTGAGATGTATACACCTCTCTATAAATCTCGTTATTTGCCAGAAGTTCATCATGAGTTCCTACGCCATTTATTTTTCCATTATCTAAAACAATAATTTTATCAGCATCTTGTACTGATGAAATTCTTTGAGCAATAATAAGCTTCGTAATATCAGGAAGTTCTTCTTTGAAGGCTTTTCTAATTAAACTATCTGTTTTTGTATCAACTGCACTTGTTGAATCATCTAAAATAAGTATTTTAGGCTTCTTTAAAAGTGCTCTTGCTATACATAATCTTTGCTTTTGTCCACCTGATACATTAGTTCCGCCTTCTTCTATGTATGTATCATATCCATCTGGGAAGCTTCTTATAAATTCATCTGCTTGTGCTTGTTTGCAAGCTTTTATAATCTCTTCATCTGTTGCATTTTCATCTCCCCAACGCATATTCTCTTTAATTGTTCCTGAAAACAATACATTTTTTTGAAGAACCATTGCTACTTGATTTCTTAAAGTTTCGATATCATAATCTCTTACATCAATTCCTCCAACTTTGATAGAACCTTCTGTTACATCAAATAATCTTGGAATTAGCTGTACAAATGTAGTTTTCGAACTTCCAGTACCACCAATTATTCCAATTGTATCGCCTGATTTTATTTGAACATTTATATCTTTTAAACATTCTTTATCTTTATTTCCTGTATAACTAAAGCAAACATTTTCAAAAGAAATACTTCCGTCTTTTACTTCCATAATTGGATTTTCTTTGTTCTTTAAATCACTTTCTTCGTTTAAAATTTCTACAATTCTTTCTGCTGAAGCTCTTGAAATCATTATCATAACAAAAATCATAGAAATCATCATAAGTGACATAAGTATTTGCATAGCATAAGAAATCAAGCTTGTTAGCTCTCCAGTTGTAAGACTTGTATTAATAATAAAAATACCACCAATTAATGATATTAATATAATAACAATATCTGCTGAGAATTGCATAAGTGGGTTATTTAATGCTACAAGCTTTTCTGCTTTAGAGAAATTATCATATATTTCTTTTGAAACATTGTTAAATTTATTTATTTCTTCATCTTCTGTAACATATGATTTAACAACTCTAATTCCTTTTATATTTTCCTGAGTTATTTCATTTAATTTATCATAAATTTTAAAGGTATATTCAAATATCGGATGTGCTTTTTTTATAATAAAATACAATCCAACTGCTAAAAATGGTACCATTACTAAAAATATAAGCGATAATTTTGCGTTAACGGTGAACGCCATAATAAGTGAGAAAATTAAGAGAAGTGGCATCTTAAATGCAACTCTTATAATCATTTGAAATGCCATTTGTACATTTGTTATATCCGTTGTATGCCTTGTAATAATACTTGCTGCACTAAATTTATCTATATTTGAGAAAGAAAAGTTTTGTACATTATAGAACATGCTCTTTCTTAAGTTTTTTGCAAAACCTGCGGAAGCTCTTGCAGAATACTTGCCTGAGAGTATTCCAAACACAAGAGATAATACAGCACATAATACTAAAAGACCGCCTATTCTATAAATTGCTCCCATATCATTTTTATTTATTCCATCATCAATCAAATAAGCCATTAAAAATGGAATAAGTACCTCCATTACTGTTTCAAGTGCTACAAAAACTGGCGATAATATTGTATCTTTTTTATATTCTTTAATTTGTTTTGCAAGTGTTTTTATAATCGACATATATTTCTCCTCTCTTGGCCTACTAAAAAAGGCTAGGATAGTATTATATACTATTACTAGCCTCTTGTCAATGTCACTGTAAAATTAAATGCTCAATTAAAATCTTTATTCCAATTATAATCAAAACAATTCCTCCTATAAACTTTGCTTTTTTTCCATACGTTCCTCTAAACTTATTTCCAATAATAACTCCAAAACATGAAATTATAAATGTTATAGTTCCAATTAAAAATGCTGATAAAATAATATCTGCTTGCAAAAATGCAAATGTAATTCCAATTGCAAAAGCATCTATACTTGTTGCAATTGCAAGTGGAAGCATTGTTTTTAAATCCAGATTATCGTTTATATCTTCTTTCTCTTTACTAAGCGCTTCTCTTATCATATTAGCTCCAATATATCCTAAAAGAACAAATGTAATCCAATGATCAATTAATATAACATATCCTTCAAAGTTTTTTCCTAAAAAATATCCTAAAACTGGCATTAATGCCTGAAATATTCCAAAATATAATCCAATAATTAATATACTCTTTTTATTTAATTCTTTTAAAGACAAACCTTTGCAAATAGATACAGCAAATGCATCCATTGCAAGACCTATTGCTATCATGATTATTTCAATAATCACCATAAATAAAACACCCTATTTATTTTTATTAAATAAGGTGCATATATATTCTTTTTATTATGCTTCATATTTATATTCCACTTCCTCCATAAATGGATAAATCTCGTTTAAATACTTTCTTGTAACCATCTGTTGCTTTGCAGGCGGATTCTTTTGTCCACATAAAATAAGTTTTTGTGTATAACAGTTTTTAGCTGACTTAAAAAGTAAAAATCTATTTTTTAAATATGTAAAATATACTTGATATCCATCATCAAGTATTTTTTCAAATTCGTCAAACGTGTAATTTTCCATATAATACCTTTCTATTTAAGTCCACCAAACTCGAAAGGAGCTTTTGTTTTAAAAAAACTCCTACGTTTGGCTACTTATTATATAAATTAAATTATGATTTATTAATTAATCATATTTTCAAAATCTAATTCCGAGATAACAGCTACTCCAAGAGATTGAGCCTTTGTAAGTTTACTTCCTGCTTCTTCTCCTACAAGTACATAACTTGTCTTTTTTGATACAGAACCTGATGTTTTTCCTCCAAATTTTTCTATTATCTTTGAAGCTTCATCCCTTGTATATTTTTGTAAACTTCCAGTAAGTACAAACGTCATTCCTTCAAACCTTGTGTCATCTGATTTTTCTTCAAGTGACTTCATATTCACACCTGCTTTTACTAGCTTTTGTATTAAATCAATTGTCTGATCTTGTCTAAAGAAATCATAAACACTCTTTGCTGTAACAGGTCCAACATCTTCTATGAGACTTAAACTTTCCTCACTTGCATTCATAAGATTATTCATTGTTTCAAATTTTCTTGCAAGTATTTTAGCAGATTTTGTTCCTATATTTCTTATTCCAAGTGCACTGATTAACAGGCTCAGGTCATTGTTCTTGCTCTCATTTATTGCATTTATTAAATTTGTTGCAAATTTATCTCCATTTTTCTTAAGTGATGCAATATCTTCTTTCTTCAAATAATATATATCCGCAATGTTCTCTATTAAATTATTATCAACTAGTTGTTTAACAATTGCATATCCAAGTCCATTTATATCCATTCCAGCATCTGATGCAAAGTGAGCTATATTTCTTAGTTTTCTTGCACTACATTCAATTCCTATGCATCTTTTTATAGCTTCTCCGTTTTCTCTAATTGCAGGTGCACCACAAACAGGGCATACATCCGGCATTACAAAATCTTTTTCTTGACCAGTTCTTTTTCCTTTAACAACTTCTACAACTTCAGGAATTACGTCTCCTGCTTTTTGTATTATGACATGATCTCCAATTTTCAAGTCTTTAGCTATGATGAAATCCTCATTATGAAGTGTTGTTTTTGATATAGTTGAGCCAGCAAGTCTAACTGGTTCAAGTATCGCCATAGGTGTAATTGCTCCTGTTCTTCCAACTTGACAAATAATATCTTTTAGAATTGTTTCTTTTCTCTCAGGTGGATATTTATATGCTATAGCCCATCTTGGTGTCTTAAAGTTTGTTCCAAGTTTTTCTCTAAGTTCAAGATTGTCCACTTTAATAACTGCACCATCAGTTCCAAATCCTAAACTATCTCTTATTGTTCCAATTCTTTCTACTTCTTTTATTGCTGCATTTATACCTATGCACTTTTTCTTTACTGGATTAACGTTAAATCCAAGTTTTTCAAGATATACAAGCTGTTCATAATGTGAATTAAAAGTATTTCCTTCTAGTCTTTGAATATTGAAAATATATATATCTAATGGTCTTTTTGCAGTTTTTCTACTATCTAGTTGTCTTAAAGAACCTGCTGCTGCATTTCTAGCATTTGCAAAAGTTTTCTCTTCAAGAATTTCTTGTTCTTCATTCATCTTTTCAAAATCTTCTTTAGATATAAAAACTTCTCCACGAACTATCACATTAACATTTTCTTTAAGCTCCTTTGGAATATTCTTTATAGTTTTAAGATTATCTGTTACATCTTCTCCTATTTGTCCGTCTCCACGAGTTGCACCTTTTACAAATTTTCCATCTACATATTCAAGTGCAACAGATAATCCGTCTATCTTTGCTTCTACTGTATATTCCATTTCGTTAAGTCCTGTTTCTTTTGTCACTCTTGCATCAAATTGGCTTAATTCTTCAATTGAAAAAACATCTTGTAAGCTTTGAAGCGGAACCTCATGTTCTACCTTATCAAAACCTTCTTTAACATGTCCTCCTACTTTTTGAGTAAGCGAGTCTCTATCTATAAATTCAGGATACTCAGCTTCTAGGTTTCTAAGTTCTACCATAAGCATATCATATTCAAAATCTGATATTTCTGGTGCATCATCATCATAGTATTTATTTGCATAATATTGTGTTAAATCTCTAAGCTCTAATATTCTTTTTTGTGCTTGTGATTTATTCATAATTTAAACCTTCTTTTTATTGTCAGCCGTTTGGTGGCTTCTATATTTAATTTCGAATGCAACGCGCAGGGAAGCTCCCCGAGTAGGAATGACCCTAGGCGAATTTCACATTCCTTCTTTACCGCGAGGGAGGAAATGGAAGGAATGTGAAGGTAAGGAGCAGAGAAAATTAAATATAGAACCACCAAAGGTAGGCTGACAGAATATAATTTTTATTTCTCAGAAAATAATAAATCTTTGCCATCTTTAACATATTCCCATCCTGAGAATATAGTTGCAATAACAGATATTATCATCATCACTGAAGTTAGCATATTTACAACAAATTCTATTCCTGTAAGTCTACCATTTATAAAGCCTAAGAATATGTTTGTTCCATTTATATTTATAAATGCAAGAATTATTGCAATCATCTGAGTTACTGTTTTGAGTTTACCCCATTTTGAAGCCGCAATAACTTTTCCACCTTGTTCTACTGCAACTAATCTATATGCAGATACAACAAATTCACGAGTTAATACAATAATCGGAATCCATGCTGGTAGATTTCCTGCTTCTACTAAGATTAACATAGCAGCAAGTACAAGTATTTTGTCTGCAATTGGATCTAAAAACTTTCCGAAGTTTGTAATTAGGTTTCTGGAACGTGCAATGCTTCCATCCAGCTTGTCTGTTATAGATGCGATAATGAAAATAAAGTCCATTAGTAAGTATGATATAGGTATACTTAATAATGTTCCTTCTATTCCTATAAATGGGATTATAACCATAACTGGTACAAGTAAAATTCTTAAAATTGTAAGTTTATTTGGTAGATTCATAATATATTTCTCCATTCTTTTTCTTTTGTATAATTATATATAATATTTCAAAAAAAATAAAGAGTATTTTATAAAATTACTCTTTATTTTATAAAAATTTGCAATGAGGACGAAAAATACTGCACATTTTCATAAATTATTTCTTGTCAAATATAGTCTTAACAATTCCCTTATCTATCAATGTTTCAAAAATTGGCTTGATGATTATTAACACAATTGGGCCAAGCAACATTCCAAAAAACCCTATTGCCTTGTATCCTGTGTACATTGCAACAAGTGTGAATATTGGGTGTATTCCAATATGTTTGCTTACCATCTTTGGTTCTAATATTTGTCTCACAATTGAAATTATTACATAAAGCACAATAAGAGCTATTGCAAGTTTCAAATCTCCTTGTATGCTACTAATTATTGCCCAAGGTATCATTACAGTTCCAGAGCCAAGTATTGGAAGTGCGTCTGAGAATGCAATACCAAGTGCAATTAGTAATGGGTAACCAACATTTAATCCAAACATTTTAAATAAGCATAAACCGAATAAGCACAAGTATAAAATTTATTCCAACAAGTGTTGCTTCTGCCTTAAGATAACCTCCAAGAAGTGTTACAATTTTCTTAATATTTTTGCTTAGCTTCTTTACCCAATCTCGTGGGAAATGATGTTCTAATTGATCTAAGATATACATTCTATCCGCACAAATAAAATATGTTGCAAGTATCGTAATAATTGTATAAATTCCAACATTTCCAAGTGATGACGCCCATGCAATAACCGATGTTAAGAAATTTGATATCCAGCTAGAAATATTTGTTAAAAGACTTGACATAGAATTTTTTAGTAGTGTTTGTGCTTCTTCAGAAAAATTAAATTCTTCAAAATTTAATCTGTCTATATATCCTGAAATTATTTTGTAACCTTCATCAATGTAAATATTTAATGATGAAAGAAGATTAGATCCTTCATTGATAATTGATGCAATTCCCCAGATAAGAAGTCCAACTATTATAATAAACACAATAACAAGTACCATTATAGCACTTGTTTTTCTTGTAAGATTTGTTTTAGCATGCACTTTTCTTATAATAGGTTCAACTAAAAGAGAAATAATAAACGCAATCAAAAATGGCATGTAAAATACAGCCATTTTGAATGAAAAATATATTGCTACTATGGTTACCGTTAATGTAAGTATTCTTTTAATAACTTTTTTCCAATATCCAATATCAACGACCATAGTTTCTCCTAATTATAATTATATTTTTATTTTTAGTAATTATTCTTTGCATTTGTTCCAGATTTACAAATGTTTTCTACTGTATCTGACACTTCTTTTGCCGATACATTTTTGTTATTTGCAAGGTCTCCTAAAGTCAACATGCCTACTAATCTGTCTTTTTCTATTACCGGTATTCTCCTAACTTGCATATCTGACATAAGCTTTGTTGCATCCTGTATATCTGTATCACTCTTACAGCAACATACACTAGTTGTCATTATTTCGCTTGTTGGAGTTGTATTTGTATCTTTTCCAATAGCTACACATCTTAAAGTTATATCTCTATCAGTTATAATGCCAACAACATTTTTACTTTCATCACATACAGGTATACTTCCTACATGATATTCGTTCATCTTCTTTGCAACATCAGTTACAGTATCACTTGGCATGCAACTACAAATATCTAAACTCATTATTTCTCTTACCTTCATAAACTTTCCTTTCCGTTTGAAAAATAAGAACCCCACCCACCTACACAAGCAGAGCTTGTGGGTGGTTACCCAGGAACTTTTTTGCTTACGCAATAATCAGCATCTTGCATCGTTACACTCAATCGATTTTCATTCAACGTACACTAGTACATCTCATAGAATATCTCCATCGTGAACCTTTCAATCTACTAATTTTTTTCTAAACTAATTAATTTAGTCATCAAATTCTTCATGTTCGTCTGTATCATAATTATCTTCTTCTGGTGGAACTTCATTATATTCATATTCATATGTGTCATTATTCTTTATTTTATTTCTTCTTGGTCTAATTCTGCTTGTTATATTTGATTTTTCAATTTTTGTATCTTTAGCAGCAGTTGTTTGTTCTTTTTGTTTTTCTTCTTTCTTATTTTGCATCTGTTTATTTACAAATGTATTTACCTTATCCATTGCTTCTGGCATATAGTCTAAAAGCTTGTCTACAGCTGAAGAATGATTTACTGGTAATAGCTTAACATTATTAGCTTGTACAACTAAAAAAGCTACTGGATTAATGTTAACTCCTGCTCCACTTCCTCCACCAAATGGTAATCTGTATTGTACTTGTTCTTCCTCTTCTTTTCTAGAGTATTCGTTGATTGTTTCTCCCTTAAATTCACTTCCCCCTGCTGCAAAACCAAAAGATACTTTAGAAATTGGAATTATTATTACGTTATTGCTTGTCTCAATAGGCTCTCCAATAATTGTATTTACATCTATCATATCTTGAATACTATTCATAGCTGTAATCATAAGACCTTCTATTGGATGTTCGCTCATTTTTAATCACTTTCCCTTCCTTAATTAATTGAATTATTATATGGATAATATGTACCATTTTTACCGAAATTATACAATTAAAGTGTAAATTTACAGAATTTCCAAATTGGTAAAGTGGCATAACTTTATAATTAACTTTCTTCCTATCAGAATTTATAAATATTATACTTAAAATAGTAGAAATAAATGTTATAGCAAATACAGTTGCCATCACTTCTTCTGTTCCTAATTGTAAATCAAATTTTGCTTCTTTAAATTCTAAATTTTTTATATTATCAAATATTTTTAAATCTTTTAAATTTTTTATATCCTTTGTTATATTTTTTTCTATATTCATTTTACTATATGAATTTTTATCTATATTTATTTTTAGTATTGGTACCTTTCCAAAAAGATATAACTCAAAAAATATAACTATTTCTTTTTTTAAATTATCTAATTTTGTTCCATTTTCGAAATTACTTATATTAAGCTTTTTCACATTTAGTCTTAATGTTGATAATGATAGAAGCAAGATTATAAATAAAATTAATGCAAAAATTGCACAAAAAAATAGTAAAACCCATTTCATAACTTTTCATCTCTTTTCATTATGATATGAGTTTTACCATATTTTGTAAAAATTATTCATGAAACGATTTGGACAGTTCCAGTCGTTTCATCTCTTTTTTCTTTCCACCATTATATCTCCAAATAATTCATCTTGTTCTGTAATAACTTTGTTTCTTCTTGACATTTCCAAAAGACCTGTAAATGCAGTTACAACTTCAACTTTATTGCACTTTGATAAAGTATACATTTTGTTAAATACAAATCTAGGTTTTCTTATAAGCTCTCTAAACATTTCCTTTACTTTACTTCCAACTGTGTATGTATCTTTTATAGCAATTCTCTCTATATTTTGAGCATTAATATTCTTTTTATTTTCAAATCTTTCTATTGCATTTTTATATAGCTCAATTATTACTTCTTTTTCATAATTTTTCTCTAAATTTTGTTTAGGTAGTTCTATATTTTCTTGTATTCTGAAAATTCTATCTGAATACATATCATACATTTCTCTAAGTTTCGATGTTATCTCTTTGTATTTCTTATACTCAATAATCCTTCTAATTAATTCTTCCTCTGTGAGTTCTTCCTCACCATCACTATCTGAATTTGGAAGAAGACCTTTTGATTTTATAAGAAGAAGTGTTGAAGCCATTATCAAAAATTCAGAACTTACAGCTAATTTTTCCCTTTCCATTTGATTTATATATTCTATGTATTGGTCTGTAATTTCATTTAAATTAATATCATATATATTCATCTTGTTTTTGTCGATTAAATGACACAATAAATCAAGTGGCCCTTCAAAATTATCTATTCTAATTTGTATTTTGTTGGTTTCTAGTTGTAACACTGCCATAAATTTGGTTTCCTTTCCAATGTTTAAATATGCATCAAAATCGAAAGAGAATTGTTATTTGGCTAGGCGCTCGAGAGAGAAACACCGGAGGCGTACTGGTGTACGTTGAGGATTTTCTCTCGATGAGCAACAACGCCAAATGGCGATTATCTTTTGATTTTGGAAATTATATCTGGGTCGAAGCCTCGATTTAAAAGATACGCCATCAGCTTTTGTGGTTCCATTGTTCTTTTCTTTTTGTCTACTATTTTCTTTATAGATTCTAATTCATATTCTTCTAATGCTTCTTTGTTTTCACTTATATATTCTTCTATATAGTCTACATATACACCTTTTGCATATACCTTTTTTTTCATTTCTCTGATTGACATAGACTTTAAATTCATATATTCATTAAATAATTTTTTTACATATTCGCTGTCATTTATATATCCAGCTTCTTTTACGTACTCTATTATATCATCAAGCATATCTTCTTCTATTGTACTGACAAACTTTTTTCTCACTTCGTATTCAGTTCTTTTTTTATATAGAATATATGACATAACCTTTGTCTTGTTCTCATCAAATTCCTCTACTGTATACATGTATTATTCTTCCTCTTCTTCGAAATCTTCTTCGTTTTCCTCGTTTTCTTTTACTTCACCTTCAGTTAAGCTGTTTTCAAAAGCTTTCTTCATGTTTTCTCTGATTTTTGCTTCAATTTCATCCATAACTTTTGGGTTATCTGTTAAGTATTTTTTAACGTTTTCTCTACCTTGTCCAATTCTATCTCCTTTGTAACTAAACCATGATCCACTCTTCTCTATTATGTCTAAGTTTACAGCTATGTCAAGGATATTTCCTTCTTTTGATATTCCTTTTCCATAAAGTATATCAAATTCAGCCTCTCTAAATGGTGGAGCAACTTTGTTCTTTACAACTTTAACTCTTGCTCTATTTCCTATGATTTCTCCATCAACTTTGATATTTTCTACTTTTCTAATATCCATTCTAACTGAAGCATAGAATTTTAACGCTCTACCACCAGTTGTTGTTTCTGGGTTACCGAACATTACTCCTACTTTTTCTCTTAATTGATTAATGAAGATTATAACTGTTTTAGACTTGTTAACAGCTCCTGCAAGTTTTCTTAAAGCTTGTGACATAAGTCTTGCTTGAAGACCAATGTGAGAATCTCCCATATCCCCATCAATTTCTGCTTTTGGAACTAATGCTGCAACAGAGTCTACAACTATTACATCTAAAGCTCCACTTCTAATTAAAGATTCTGCAATCTCTAATGCTTGCTCTCCTGTGTCTGGCTGTGATACTATTAAGTTATTTATATCTACTCCTAAATTTTTAGCATAAACAGGATCTAATGCATGTTCTGCATCTATAAATGCTACTTCTCCATTTTCTTTTTGAGCTTCAGCTATTATATGTAGTGCTAAAGTTGTTTTTCCTGAACTTTCAGGACCATATATTTCTATAATTCTTCCTCTAGGAACTCCTCCTATACCTAAAGCTATATCTAAGCTTAAAGCTCCTGTCGGAATAGCTTCTACATTCATTGCCTTAAATTCTCCAAGTTTCATTACTGAACCTTTACCAAATTGTTTTTCAATTTGTCCCATTGCCATTTCTAGTGCTGCTCTTTTTTCATTCTTTTCATTTGCCATAATTTTTAACTCCTTTTCATTTTAAACGTTTGTTTGTGATAATTATACACATAAAAATTTTTAATGTCAAGTATTTGTTTTAATTTTTTTTAATTTTTTATTCCGTATCCAATTATATACGAAACAAATTTATTTATCAATATATAAATTTAAAAAATTGATTTTACTTAGGAGATTTCCTAAAGATTTGTTGATAGTTTCTATAATTAAAAAAGCTAAGATAATGTAAATTTACACTATCTTAGTTATACACTACAATTTCCAATTTGTCAATCGAATTTTATCGACAAAATTCGACTTTCATATTATTTCTTTCTATACCATGTTTCTATATTATTAAATAAATTATACCAAGTTGGGCTTATTGTACCCATTAAATTCTTACTATATATTGTTGTTACTTTATTAAAATAAAGCCCTATATATGCTCTATCTTCTAAATAAATACTTTGAAGTCTATTATATTTTTCTTTAAGTAAATTTATATCTGAAATATTATTAATTTCTTTTAATATGTTTTTTGCCTCTTCATTTGCATAATTTGCTAAATTATCTTCCCCAAAATATCTATTTAAATTTGGACTAAGTCCAACTGTCACTCCAGTTAAAAACATATCATAATCTCTATTTTCAACGTATTTATCAAACTTTTTATCTTTGGCAGATATAACATTTACTTGTATGCCTATATTTTCCAAGTTTTCTTTTATTTTATTTGCTGTATCTACTCTTTTACTATTATGTGAATTTACAAGCAAATTTAGTTTTAATCTTACATAGCTATATCCTATTTTCTTTTGCCAATATTTATTTGTAAATTGCCATCCATTATCATTTAAAATTTGTTTTGCTCTGTCAGGATTATATTCATAATTACTACTTTCTTTATTGAATAAATAACTTCCATAAGAAAGAGGATAATCAGCCTGAATATACTTTCCATTATATACAGAATTTATAATGTCCTGTTTGTCAATTGCATAATTTATAGCTTGTCTTACTTCTTTATTAGAAATAGTATTTGTTTCTGTATTTAATATTAAATAATCAAATTCTCTTCCATAGATTTCTCTAGTATTATATCCTAATGTTCCTATGTTATCTTCTATATTATTTGTTTTTGTTGTCAACATATCAATACTTCCAAGCTTATATGCATTATATACCTCTGATATTGATGAATATATTTTAACTATTATTTTCTCTAATCTAGTTTTCGTATTTTGTATATTCCACCATCCTGTATTTGCTCTTAACTCAATTTGATTACTTAAATCTACAGAATTGATTTTATACATTCCTGTTCCCATTGGGATCTTATTTCTTTCTGTATTTCTAATATCATCGTCTCTAAAAAATGACTCACAAATTATTGGAAATGTTAAGTTATATTCAAAAAATGGTTCCTCCTCAAATAAATATATTTTTATTATATTATTTCCTACTATTTCTACTTTTCGAATATTTTCTACGTTAAAAAAATATATAGAATCAGTTCCTAATTCTCTTAATTTTTCTATTGTATATTTTACATCTTTTGCTACAAAACTATTTCCATTGTGCCATTTAACATTTTCTCTTAATTTAATTAAATACGAACCATCACCCGCCTTTGACCACTCAGTTGCAAGGCAATTTTCTAATCTATAATCTTCTGTTACAGTTAGAAGTGGTTCATAAATTAATTTTAATATATCTTGTACATTTTGATTTGTACTCAGTATTGGATTTAAATTATCTAAATTCGAAATTCCTAGTCTAATGTTCGTCATTTCTTCTGCCTTTATCTCTATAACACTATTTGTCTCATTTGAAGAAGTATCATTGTCTTTTTTATTTAAATAATATGCTGCAAAAACAACTAGTCCGAATTCCTATAACTACGAATATTACTCTAAATAAATTACTTTTCATATTACTCCTCCATAAATATTCTTAACATTACTACATATTTTTAATCTTATTTTGCGCTAATTTATATATTAATTCCATATTATCATCTTCTGCGACCTTATTTTTTCTGATTTGGCCACACTTTTTGCATTTAAATACAATAACATATCCTTTTTTGGAATTTATCTCAATATCTATTGGTTCTAGTAATCCATGACAAGTCTCTTCTCTATCTCCCGGATTAATATCTACATGTTTTGAATGAAGGCAATATGGGCAGTGATTTCTACAAGAATATCCAAGTTTTGAAACAGCTTTGCCACAATTCTCACATATAAATTCTTCATCAATTTCCGTAAATTTTGCACCCATATTTTTAATTATCCCTTCTTAAAATAAATTCTATTTTTAAAGATTTAACAAAAGAATATAACATTTCAAACATATTTGCAAGTAATCTGACTTTAAAAAATAATAGAATGTATATTTGATTATTATGTTAATTATGTGTTATAAAACTCATTTCCCCCACTACACATTTTCATGCAGTGGGGGAAATTTACTCGTATAAAACGAGGGCTTATGGTAGCTTACTGAAGAATAAGAGTCAGTCCATTTTCGCTGGTATTGCCACCGCGGACCAGATACTTAACGCCCTCGATAAAAATCGATTTGACGTTGGTACTGGATATCTTATGCATCCAGCCGTTCATGTCCACGAATTTGGGCATTCCTCTTTCATCAGAAGAGATTGTTCCCTTCATAATTTTCTCGCCTATCTGGCAGATTGCGGGTACGTTCTCTTTGATTGTAAATTCCATGTTGTGCTTTGCCACCTTTCAAAAATATATATAGGCTTATTTGCCTATGTTAATACTATTTTACCAAATTTTTAAAGAAAAGTCAAATTTGCATAAGCAATAACAGCGCATAGTTCAAATTTTTTAGATCTAATAGCTGAATGCACTTCCTCCAATAAATTCACGTATAATTGAACTTTCTGGTATATACTCTGTTCCAATTGGTTTAAAATACTTAAGTAATGTTATAAGTCTCTTTGCTTCGGCGTACTCTGGTTCAGAACTATCTATTTCTTGTAAAATTGGTAATGCATATTCCCTTAAAACTCCAAGTTCATAAATTATTGATGTATTAAACATTATATCCGCATCCTCTTGAAATGGGAAAATATATTTCTTTTCCCCTCTATTTACAGATTCCCATCTTTGAATTGTGTCCTTTGCCGAATAATGTCTATATCTATAATCTCTTACTATTCTTCTAATTAATCTTGTATCTGTTGTCGATATTCTATTATAATAATCAATATTTAATACAGTCAGCGCACTTATATAAATCTTAAACTTTTGATCTTTTGGTATGCTTTCTGTTAATTTATCATTTAAACAATGTATTCCCTCTATAACCAAAACTTCATTTTCTTCTAATTTCATTTTTGTTCCATCATACATTTTATGTCCAGTTTTAAAATCAAATGTTGGAATCTCTACTTCTTCTCCTGAAAGTAATCGTAATATGTGTTCATTGAATAATCTTAAATCGACAGCTTCTATACATTCAAAATCAAGTTTTCCTTCTTCATCCACTGGGTTTTGTTCTCTTTCCACAAAGTAATTATCTACTGAAAGAGTTTTTGGTTGTAAACCATTTAATTTTAATTGTATTCCAAGTCTTTTTGCAAATGTTGTTTTACCTGAAGATGAAGGACCTGCTATAAGTATCATTTTAACCTTTTTATTATTTGCGATTTTATCAGCTATATCAGAAATTTTCTTTTCATGTAATGCTTCTGCAAGAAGTATTGTTTCTTTTCCACCATCTTCTTCAATTTTATTATTTAATCTATATATTGTGTTAAGTTTTAAAACTTTATAAATATTTTCGTACTCTTGTAATGTTGCAAGTAACTTTTTGTTTTCCTTAAAAGGCGTTAATTCCTTTGGTGTTCTTTTACTTGGGTACCTAACAAGTAAACCATTTGCATATTTAACCACATCAAATACCTTCATATATCCAGTAGATATTGGCATTACTCCATAAAAATAATTATAATAATCATTGCAATAATATAAAGATACTTGTTCTCTATCTTCTACATCAATTTGAAGTTTTCCTCTTATTATTTGCTCTCTATTATAAAATTCTTCTGCTTCATCTTGTGTCATTGTAACTTTAGTTATAGGTAAATCATCATCTATAATTTCATGCATTTTTTTCTTAACATTTTCAATAACTTCATCTGTTACCTCAAAATTATCAAATGTACAATACATAGAATTATCTAATTGATAATTTATAGTTATAAGAGCTTGAGGATAAAGCATATTAAATGCCATTGATAATACATACATTATACCTCTTACATAAACTCTCTTTCCTTCTGTTTCTGTATAATCTATTAATTCAACTTTTCCGTCTTCATCTGGTTTATAATTAAGGCTCTTAATCTCATTATTAAAATTACATGTGATTATTTCATTATCACATTTTTCGATTTCCTCTCTTAAAACCTCTCCTATAGTTTGCCCTTCGTTAATCTTAAATTCTTTATCATTACAAATAATTTTCATTTTTTTCTCCATTTCTTTAAATTTACTTTAAGAACCGCAAAATCACATCGGAGTGTTTGTTTTAAAAAATTTGAAAACAAAACTCCTGCGTTTGGCTACTTTGAGCATAAATTAATCTTCGTCAAGTTTTAGTACAGAAAGAAAAGCCTCCTGTGGCATCTCCACATTACCTACTTGTCTCATTTTCTTTTTACCTTTTTTCTGTTTTTCTAGTAGTTTCTTCTTTCTTGTAATATCTCCTCCGTAACATTTAGCAAGGACGTCTTTTCTCATTGCAGAAATTGTCTCTCTTGCAATAATCTTTCCACCTACTACTGCTTGAAGTGGTATTGCAAATAACTGTCTTGGTATAACTGTTTTAAGTTTTTCTACCATTTTCTTTCCTCTAGTGTACGCACTATCCTTGTGAACTATAAAAGATAATGCATCAACAGCTTCTCCATTAACATGTATATCAAGTCTAACTAAATCTGCTCTTCTATATTCTTTAAACTCATAATCAAAAGATGCATATCCTTTTGTTTTTGATTTTAATATATCAAAGAAATCATATATTATCTCATTTAAAGGTAATTCGTAAACAAGTGTCACTCTATTTGCATCTAAATACTTCATGTCAATATATACGCCTCGCCTATTTTGGCATATTTCCATTATTCCTCCAACATAATCTTTTGGAGTTAATATCTCTGCCTTTACAATTGGTTCTTCAATATATGATATCTCTTGAGGTACTGGCAAATCTGTTGGATTATATAGTTCTATCATAGTTCCATCTGTTTTGTGAACTTTATATATAACTGATGGAGATGTTGTAATTAGGCTTAAATCAAATTCTCTATCTAGTCTTTCTTCTATTATCTCTAAGTGTAATAATCCTAAGAATCCACATCTAAATCCAAATCCTAAAGCAGCTGATGTTTCTGCCTCATATTGAAGTGATGCATCATTTAATTTTAGCTTTTCTAGTGCTACTTTTAAGTTTTCATAGTCACTTCCATCTATTGGATAAAGTCCACAATATACCATTGGATTTACCTTTTTATATCCAGGAAGTCTGTCTAATGCAGGGTTGTCCCTTAGTGTTACAGTATCTCCAACATGTATATCTGATAAATTCTTTATACTTGCTGCAATATATCCGAACTTCTCCTGCAGATATTTCTTCACATGGTACATAAGTTCCTGGTTCAAAATATCCGAACTTCTGCTACAGTAAATGTCTTCCCTGCAGCCATAAGTTCTATTTCATCTCCTACTTTTACTTTTCCTTCTACAACTCTTACATGTGCTATCGCACCTTTATAGTTGTCGTAGTATGAGTCAAATATTAAACATCTTGTAGGTTTATTTTCATCACCTGTTGGAGCTGGGATTTTCTCTACTATTTGCTCTAAAACTTGATCAACATTTAATCCAGACTTTGCAGAAATAAGCGGTGCATCTGATGTGTCAAGTCCTATTATATCTTCTATTTCTTTCTTTACTTCATCAGGTCTTGCATTTGGAAGATCTACTTTATTAATTACTGGTATTATTTCTAGGTTATTATCCAATGCCAAATACACATTTGCAAGTGTTTGAGCCTCTACTCCTTGTGAGGCATCCACAACAAGAATAGCTCCATCACATGCAGCTAAACTCCTTGATACTTCATAGTTAAAATCTACATGACCCGGGGTATCTATTAGATTTAATATATACTCATTGCCATCTTTTGCTTTATATTTCATTCTAACAGCCTGAGATTTTATTGTAATGCCTCTTTCTCTCTCAAGTTCCATATTGTCTAAAACCTGCGACTCCATTTCACGGCTAGATAGAACTCCTGTCATTTCTATAAGTCTATCTGCAAGTGTGGATTTTCCATGATCTATATGTGCAATTATACTAAAATTTCTAATGTAATCTTGTTTCCTACTCATTAATTCCTCCGGAATATATTATCTTTCATCTTCATCCCTATAAGTTTGTGCTTTGCCAATTTTTTTAGTTTCCTCCTGTTGTTCATCCATAAGTAATTTAAATTCTTTTTGAACATCATGTTCTGCTCTTAATCCTTCTTGTCCAATCTCTTTATATGTTCTTGATAGACTTCTAGCCTGTTCTTCTGTTATCATTCCTGTATTTTTTAATAAATTAAATATTTCAAAATCATTTAATTTAGACAAATATCTTGCTCCTATTTCTAGTGCAATTTTATAATCAAAGCCATGTCCATTGGTTTCAAGTTCTTCCTTGGCAAGCTCATTTTCTACATCATCAAGTATACTCTGTTCTGGATATTTGTCTGTTATTCCCATGTTTTTATATTTTTCTATATATTTTCTTATTCTTTCATCTCTTTTTTCAAAGCCTTTTTCTTCTTTAAAATCTTTTTTGCCAAATACAATTTGTCTTGCTATTTCTTGTTCTCTACTAATAGTCTGTTTTCTAGCATGATAAAGCATTTCTTCTGTAAAAATATAATCATCATGTGTAATACTTATCATATATCTTGCAAAATCCTCATATTGTGTCTTATCTAATTCAGACATAAAACTCTTAGCTGATTCATTACTAATCTCACCATATTCGAGTTCTTCTAGTAGCCCACTTCTAATTATATAATCTGCAAATTGTTCCATTAAAGTTCTAATCGCTTTAGGATAGATTTCATTATCTTCTGCTAAAATATTATACTCTATAATTCTTCGATTATTTATGTTTCTTAGTTCATGTAAATGCTTTGAAGTTTCTTCAGACATTCTAATTACTGAAGATGTACTATTTTTTATAACATCCTTTGTTAAACTAATCTGAAGTTTTCTTATAATTAAATCATAATTCTTTCTTTCATTACATCTTTTTATTTCTTCTTCAGTTATACCTAAGGCTGTAAGAGTTGGAATATAATCTTCATCTATCTTATCAATAAATCCTTCTCTAATTCCATCTACCATGTCATAAGGTATATATGATATCTTATCGCAAAGTCTTATTAGACATCCTTCCATTGTCGCAGGAACTATTGTCTTATCATAATTTTTTATAGTAAAACAATTTGTAAGTTCTCTGATAAATTGATCATTATTCTTTCCTCTATTTGGTTTGAATTCCGTTTCTGTTTTTTCTCCGTTATGTGAGTTTATTCCATCAAATATTAACCACAAACTCTTTCTTATTCTTAATAATTCCTTACGTGTAATGTCAGGATTAAATTCTTTTATTCTATCTAAAATTTCATCATATATTTTTCTATGATATATTAACTCTTGTGGTCCTAAAGCGTTATGACTATAAAATCCGATTCCTAAATCTTCCTTTATATCAGATAACCATCTCTCACCGGCATGTCCAAAAAAAGTATGTCCAATATCATGATGTCTTGCAATTACTCTAGTTGCTCCCACACATAAGCCAAGTTTTTTTGCAATTTCAACTGCTATTCCTTCCATATTTTCCACATGTGTTTTTCTCGTTGTTGTTTCTTGTGAGGATCTTCTTATACTTGAAACCATCATTGTTTCTTCTGCAGATTTTCTATTATATGGTGTAAGTGCCGAATCTATTTCATTAGCATATTCGTCTAAAACTTCAATTAATTCATCCGAATAATTATCTAATCTTTTTATTTGTACAGAACTGGTTGATAATCTGTTTTTATACTTTTCATCGCCATTTTTATTTATACCAAATATTCTTTTAACATCCATTATTATCTATGTCCCCCTTATGTCGTTTATCATTATATTATATCAAATGTAATTTGTCAATTTTATTTAAAACAAATGAAACGATTTGAACCGTCCCAATCGTTTCACTTCATAACTTCATCAAATACTTTTGCTAAATATTTCATACTATTTAAACATTCATCCATTGTATTTCCGCGTTGCTCCAACTTCTATTATTGTAGTAGCCTTTGTCAAATGTTGATTATATCTAGAATTTCGGAGTATTATTGGTCTAAATAATCCGCGGATACATTTCATTTGCTTTTTCTTGAACCATTATTGCATATTTTAAATTTTCTCTCCAATTTGGATGATACAGTCCTGAGCCATCTGAGCCGATTACAAACATAACCTGTGCGCATACTTCATCTCCAATTTTCACAGTAGGTCCATATGTATTACTGCTTCCTACTGCGTCTCTATGTAAATCTATTGTAATTTCTGCATCTTTATTGTTTTCCAATACTCCTGTCATTGTTTTAAGCGACCTTCCATATGAACCGTTATATGCTGGATAATCATGGTATGTTTTGTCATGCACTACTTTCTTTCCATAGTCTATTAGATATTTTTCAAGTTCGTCTCCAACTCTTGAAACAGTAAAGTTTAAATCTGTTGTCCTATATACTCCTGTCATTTCATAATTATATGCATCACTAGGAGTGTAGCTTTCACAGGTATGTGTGTGATATATAATTACTTTATCTTTATTTGTTAATTCATAATTAGCATTTGCAAAAATATCGTTTAAATCATAACTTGTTTGATTATTTATTTGTACACTATTTGTTGTATCTGTATATCTTGCATTAATATTGTTTTGAGAAATTATCTGTGTCTCTGCCTTTTCAGGTACATTCTCTTTAATTAATTCTACATCTTCTTTTTTATTTTCTTCTGTACCTTCTATCTCTTTTATATCTGAATTTTCAACTAGTCCTTCTTCTAATTCGTCTATCTCTACATCTTGTAAATTATGTATCATCGCAAGTTGTGTACTTAATATACTCTCCGACATATTTGCTTTGCTAACTTCTTTCTTTTCATCATAAATTGAAAAAAGAGGAAGTTCTGTTGTTAGTACATGTAAAAGAGAAGATTTTTTTATACTATCCAAAGCATCTTCTTCTATTTTTCCAAATTCTTCTGGAATATTTTGCTTTTTTAATACATTTATTGCAACAATAAATATAGCTAGTACAAGTATAAAACTTATCGCGTATTTTATTATATCTTTTAAATTAATTACAGCTATGTTCATATTCTTCTCCTCGTCCATTAATTATATGTAGATGTTTATAGGAATATGAACAAATTAAGCCACAACAGAATTTATAAATTCTATTGTGGCTAGTATTTTTTATTTGTTATAAAAAAAATAATATCATCTCTAGTGCCTTTTTAATAATTATTTTCATTAATTATCTTTTCTACTTTTTCTTTTAAAAGTTTTGCAATTTTACATATTTCTTCTATTTTATGTAATAATGTGCAAGCTGTTTTTTGAACGCGTCCCTAAAATGTTTATCGCTATAAGCACACAGACCTACAAATAAAGTGTGGGGCGAAAAGTATAGTACTTGTTGCTGCCCGCCGCACGGCGGTTGACACGAGCGGCTGTGTAGCCGTTGGTGCTGTCGTAGTAACCTCCTCTATTGACACAAGGGAAAGCGTAACTGCTAGTCTGGCTCGTAGAATACTCTGTGGTCCACTCATAATCATTTGATGCCATATCATTGATTTTACATACCTCATCATCATTTACACCTGTATTACTTGGTCCGCTTGTGTTTCTTGATGTTTGATATGAATATGGTGTAGTTGTATCTACTCTATCATCAAATATTTGCATGAATACAATAGCTGTATCCCATGCATAACCATTCATAAGATCTGAATTTATTCCGCTATATAAGTTTTGGCAAAATCCAGCTGCATCTATTTCTGATACAAAATTCCATAACTGGCCATTATCATCTGCCGTTCTTGTTCTTGAAGATGTAATTGGTGTTCCACTTGATACTCTCGATTTAACTTTGTTTCCTTCCCACCAGCTTGCTTCATATCTTGCTATATAATAGCCATGGTTTGTTGCAACACTGTTTGCAAAACTCGATAGGCTGGTTGCTGTTCTATTTAGTCCATCTGTTCCTGAAGATGCAACTCCTTCTCTATAAGTTGATAATTCTTGATAATATGAACCTATTGTTACAGTATTTTCATAATTTGTTAGACTTTGTTTTAATATTGGTGTTCCTTTTGCTGGAGGTGTTGTTGTGGTTGTTCCTGCTTCATTTGTGTAGTTACTTGATCCATCTGCAAATTCATATCTTCCTGCTATTATCGTTTTTGCATTTGCTGGTGTCATTGCTGTATCTGTATAGATTGTACCTGTTGGAATCCACACATATTGGTTTCCTCTTTGATTTCCATTTCCATCTGTTTGTACATCATTATCCTCAATTACTATACCTTTTGTTACATCTGCTCCTGAATCACTTGCTACTTTAAATCCTACTGGTATTTTTATAGGGTTACCATATCTATCTTCTCCGTCTAATGGTTTTGTTCCTGTAACATAGTCTGACACTGTTTCACTATTTACTAGTGGCTTTCCTGTTGGGCCAACTGAACCCGAAACCACTGGTGCATTTACTGTTATTTCACATGTTCCTGTTATTCCACTTCCATCTACTGCTGTTGCTGTTATTGTTGCACTTCCTGCTCCTTTTGCTGTTACTTTTCCATTACTATCTACTGTTGCAACTGATGAATCTGATGAACTCCATGTTACATTTTTATTTGTAGCATCATCTGGTGCTACCGTAGCACTTAGTGTTAAAGTTTCTCCTACATTTAATGTCTTTGTTGTTTCATTTAAAGTTATACTACTTACTAGTCTTGGATTTACCATTATTGCACATGTTGCATTATATCCACTTCCGTCATTTGCTGTTGCTGTTATTGTTGCACTTCCTGCTCCTACTGCTGTTACTACTCCGTTTGCTACTGTTGCCACATTGCTATCACTCGTACTCCATGTTACTCCTTGATTTGATGCTGTACTTGGTGTTACTGTTGCAGTTAGTGTTAAAGTTTGTCCTATATCTAGTGTTCCCGTTGTTGCATTTAATTCTACATTTGTTACAGGCTCTGTTATTACTTCTACTTCACATGTTGCACTATATTCTTTTCCATTACTTGTTACTTTTGCTGTTATTGTTGTTTTTCCTACTGCCACTGCTGTAACTGTTCCATCATTTCCTACTGTCGCAACTTCTGGGTTAGATGTTGTCCACTCTATATTCCCTGTTATTTTTAGTAAAGTTGCTGTTAGCTTTTCACTTACTGTTTGTCCACTTATTAATTGTAAGCCCATTTTTGATTTGTTTAGTGCTATTCCTTCTCCTGCTTGTATCTCCTTTATCTTGCTTACTGCATTGTCAATTAAGCTTCCTATGTCTCCAAACATTTTATTCTCTGCTTTTGCACCTTCTGCATATTGCTGTGTTCCATTTATTGCATGCCCTACTATGCCCATGTTGTACACTGCACGTATTGACACTGCTGCTAAAATCACAAGAATTATAATTGTGATAATTAAGGCAATTAATGTAATACCTTTTTGATTTGTGAATCTTTGATTCATTTGTTTCTCCTCCTTATTTTTTCTTGTGTGATTATATATCTCACTCATGAACAAATAATACCATAACCTAAAATTATTTACAAGTATTTTTATAAATTGTAATATAAATGTAATATTATTATAAACATTATTCTATAGTAATACACAACAGATTTATATAAGATACTAGATATAATTTTCTTTTTCTTCACCAATTATTCCAGGCATTCCATGTCCTGGATAAATCATAGTATCCTCTGGAAGTACTAATAATTTATTTTTTATAGAATTCATAATTTCTTCTTCACTTCCGAGTTGCTAAATCTGTTCTGCCATATGTACCTTTAAATAATGTGTCTCCTGTAAATACAAGTTTTTCTTCTGAAGAATAAAGCGAAGTGCCACCGCTTGTATGACCTGGCGTATGCAAAACTTTAAATTCTATATTTCCTATATGTAATAAATCGCCATCATCTACTCTTGCATCTGCATCAATTTCAACATTATTTATTCCAAGATTTGCAGTCAAATTAACCTCTGGGTTCCTTAAATTCTCACTCTCAATTCTATGTATTAAAAATGTTGCACCAGTTTTTTCTCTTAACTCTTCTAAAGCACCAATATGATCAGCATGGCAATGTGTCAAATAAATATATTTGAGTTTCATATCCAAAACTTCTAACATATCAATTATTCTATCGCAGTCTCCTGCTGGATCTATACACATAGCCTCTTTTTTTACTTCATCACCAATTATATAACAATTTGTAGCAGTTCCAAGAGTATTTTCAATTCTAAGTTCTTTAAGTATCATTTTAAAATCTCCTTTCTTTCGTTTTATAGCACAAAGTAGCCAAACTCAGAAATTTTTTAAAACAAAATCTCCGATGAGATTTAGCGGAAATTTGTGCTATTTACGTCTTGTAACCTCATAAACACTATCAATTTTCCTTAGTGCCTTCAGTACCTTATTAAGTTCATCAAGATTTTCAACCTCAAGCGTAAGCTCAGTTATAACAATCCTTTCCTTATTTACTTTTGAATTAATCATAAGCATTATAGCCTTAGAATTATTGATTTCTTTTGCAATATCTGAAACAAGTCCATCTCTATCATTCGAATGAATTTCAACATCAACCTTATATGATGCCTTTTCTGTTTCAGACCATTCTACATCTATTATTCTTTCTTCATCTTCAAATAATTCCTTTATATTTATACAATCTTTTCTATGAACTGATACGCCTCTACCTTTTGTAATATATCCAATAATTTCATCTCCTGGTACAGGGTTACAGCACTTAGAAAACTTAACTAAGCAATTATCTATTCCTTTTACAATTATTCCAGATTTAGGGTTCTTTTTAGGTAATCTTTTCTTCTTTGCAAGCTCCTCTATCTTTTCTTCAATATTTGCTTCTTCATGGTCTTTTCTGTATTCATATAATAATTTTGAAATAATCTTTCCGGCAGAAATTGCACCAAATCCAACAGAAGCATACATTTCGTTTATATTTGGATATTTATATCTGTCCATCATTGCATTAATATATTCTTGCTTAAATAGGTCGTTTTCATTCATTCCAATTCTTTTTATTTCTCTTTGAATCAGTTCTTTTCCTTTTTCAATGTTTTCTTCTCTTTCAGCTTTTTTGAACCATTGTAAGATTTTATTCTTAGCACTTGAGCTTTGAACAAACTTAAGCCAATCTCTGCTTGGACCTTTTGCATTTTCCGTTGTTATTATCTCAACTATATCTCCATTGTTTAGCTTTGTTATAATAGGCATCATTTTACCATTTATTTTAGCTCCTGTCATTTTATGTCCAATTTCAGTGTGTATATTATATGCAAAATCAATAGGTGTTGCCCCTTTAGGCAAAACTTTTATATCTCCACTCCTAGTAAAAACATATACCTCATCTTCAAAAAGTTCTGTCTTAAGTGTGTTTAGGAACTCTTGTGGATCTTGCATATCTTTTTGCCATTCTAATGATTCTCTAAGCCAAGCTAGCTTATCCTCCTCAACCTTTACTGTTGTTTTCTTTGTTTTATTGGCTTCTTTATATGCCCAGTGTGCAGCAATACCAAATTCTGCAATCCTATGCATATCCCATGTACGTATTTGTACTTCAAAAGGAACACCTTTTGGTCCAATAAGTGTACTGTGTAAAGATTGATACATATTTGCTTTTGGAAGAGCTATGTAATCTTTAAATCTTCCAGGCATTGGATTGTATAAATCATGTACTACACCAAGAGCAGCATAGCAATCTTTTACTGAATTAGTTATTATTCTAAGTGCAAACAAATCATAAACTTGATCTAATGTTATATTGTCTCTTTGCATTTTTCTGTAAATACTATATATATGTTTTGCTCTACCTGTAATTTCAGCATCTATTCTCTGATATTTTAATTCATGTCTTATTTGTTCTTTAATTTTCTCGATAAAAGCAAGCCTTGCTTCTCTTTTTTCATCTAGTCCTTCTACTATCTCTCTATATTCTTCAGGCTCTAGATACTTAAAAGCTAAATCTTCAAGTTCCCATTTCAAAGAATACATACCAAGCCTATTTGCAAGAGGTGCATATAAATCCATTGTTTCTTGTGCATTTGCAATTTGTCTATCTCTTTTTAGATATTTTAATGTTCTCATATTGTGAAGTCTATCTGCTAGCTTGATAAGAATAACTCTTATGTCTTTTCCCATTGCTAGAAACATTTTTCTATAGTTTTCTACTTGTTCCTCTTCTCTTGTTGTATACTGAAGTTTACTTAGTTTTGTAACACCATCTACAATATTTGCGATTTCTTCTCCGAACTCTTTAATTAAATCTTCATGAGTTATTTTTGTATCTTCAACAACATCATGTAAAAGAGCTGCACATATAGTTTCATCATCAAGCTCTATATCTGACAATATATTTGCAACATTAAGAGGGTGAATTATATAATCTTCACCTGAATTTCTTTTCTGACCATTATGATTTTCATTTGCAAAGTTATATGCTTTTAGAATAAGCTTTGTATTAACTTTTCTTCTCTTCTTCTTTAATGTATTTATTATATCGTGAATTGTTGGTTCTTCATGTTCATTCATAAGTATCACTTCCTTATATAGATTTAACAATATCTTTTAGATTCATCTGTACACTATCCGTCCCATTAAATGAGTTTACCTCAAGATTTCCTAAAATGTCAACCTTATCTCCTAATTTATAAAATTCTGTAAGTTCTCCCATGTTAAATCCTATTGCATCTATTATATATTTATCATCTTTTAATCTTAACTTTAAATGTTTTCCATCTGTTAATGCTCTTATAGAATCAATTCTTAGATTTTTTATAGCAAAAATTGGCATTCTATTTGCTTCACCAAAAGGCTCAAGCTTTTTTAATTCATTTATATCATTAACGTTTATATCTTTTAAATTAACACACATATCTATTTCAAATACTTGTTGTTGTTCATCTAAATTTAAGCTTTTTATATATTCATTTATATTCTTTTTAAATGATTCTAGCTTTTCTTTTTTTAGGCTTAAACCAATCGCCATTGCGTGTCCGCCATATTTTTCTAAGTCATTGCTTGTAGCACATAATGCTTCATGTAAGTCAAGTCCAGGAACACTTCTTCCTGAGCCCTTACAAATTCCATCCTCTTCGCATAAAAGTATACTAGGCTTAAAATACATATCTGTAATCTTTGATGCTACAATTCCAATTACTCCGTGATGCCAACCTTTGCCAGAAAGTACTATTATATCATTTTCTAGTTCATTATTTTCCTCAATTTTCTTTACTGCTTCTTCAAAAATTGCTTTTTCCTTATCTTGTCTTTCTTTATTGAACTCGTTTAATTTTGCTGTCTTATTTTGTATTTCTTGTAAATTGTCACTCAAGAACAATTTTAATGCTTCATCAGCGTAACCCATTCTTCCACACGCATTAACTCTTGGAGCTACTCCAAATGAAATAGTTGTAGAAGTTATAGTTTTATATCCAGATAAAAGAATTATAGTTTTAAGTGCAGGATTTCTTCCAGTTTCAATTAGTTTTAGTCCAAGCTTTGCAATTACTCTATTTTCATCAATTAATGGAACTATATCTGCAATTGTACCTAAACAAACAATATCTAAATATTTTAGATTTTCTTTTTCATCTAGTCCAAGTTTTATCGATATAGCTTGTATTAATTTGAATACAACTCCTACGCCTGCTAATTGATTAAATGGATAAACATTATCTTTTCTTTTTGCGTCAACAACAGCCAAAGCATTAGGTAATATTTCTAAAGGTTCATGGTGATCAGTTACTATAACATCCATTCCCATGCTTTTTGCATATTCAACTTCATCAATACCAGATATTCCACAATCTACTGTTATCATAAGGTTTGTTCCATCATCTGCTATTTGCTTAATTGCATTTTTATTTAAGCCATATCCTTCTTTAAGTCTATTTGGAATATAATATCCTACATTAATGCTTCTTTCTTCCAAGAATCTTTTTAGTACTGTTGTACTTGTAATGCCATCAACATCATAATCACCATATATTACAATCTTTTCTTTATTTTTAATTGCTTGTATAATTCTATCTACTGCAAATTCCATATCTGGCATTAAGAAAGGATTATAAAAATTACTTCTTGTAGGCTCTAAAAAAACTTTTATTTGTTCATCATCTAATTTTTTATTAGCCAATATTTGTGCTGTTATATTACTTATATTAAATTTTTTTGAAATTTCATTTGCTCTAATTGTATCATTTTCTATATTCTGCCACTTTTTGTTCATCATACATTCTCCTAAAAATACCCCAGAGACTCTGGGGGCAATCAGTTTTTATATTAAGACGTCTTGGACAGCTTCCGCAATAATCTTATTAACATCAGCAAGAAGTACATTGAATTTTAGTTCTGCATCAAAATATTTTCTAGCAAACTCATTTTGTATAAGTTCAGCATATATCTTTTGAGTCTCCTCCATCTTTGCTTTCTGTCCCTCTTCACCTTTTAATGCTTCAAGTTGTACATCATATCTTGCTTTCTCAAAATCTTTCATTTTTTCTTTTATATCAGGATTTTGATTTAATTCTTCTTTTAATTTTTTATATTCTAAATATTCAGGCGAACTTCTTAATTCACTTGCTAATTTGTTTGCAGTATCGTAAACATTCATTTTTATATAGCTCCTTTCATCTTTTTGATTTGAATAAAAATTGTTATTCAAATCACGCTAAAGCTTCGCGTCCACGGAACGCAATAAGTGTTCCTCTCGTCTTTTCTTTCTTTGCAGCTTTTGCTTTTTCTTGAGCAATTTGATGTTTCTGTCTTTCTGCCATTGTTTGGCATATTGCCTTTTGATATATAAAATGTGTATCTTGAGCAATTTTATTCCAATTATATGTATTTTTTACTTTAATTTTTGCATTTTTTACAACATTATCTGCAAGTTGGTGATCATATAAAAGTGCTAAAACTGAATCTGCTATAGAATTTGGATTTCCTGCATAGCTCTTCATTCCATCTACACCATGTTCTATAATTTCATTTAATCCACCGATATCTGATACAACCGTTGGAACTCCTGCATACATTGCCTCAATTGCAACCATTCCAAAAGGTTCATATGTACTTGGGAATACTGCAACATCTGCTATTTTATACATCTTACACAATTCTTTATAACTTAATTGTCCTGTAAAATATACTTTATTGCTTATTCCTAAATAATCAGCTTGAGCTTTTAATTCATCAAGCATTCCACCTTTTCCTGAAATTATAAATTTAGTATCATGATATCCTTCAAGAATCTTAGGTGCAGCTGCAATTAAATGTTGAAAGCCTTTTTCATAAACTAATCTTCCCGCACACATTACTATTTTTTCATTATCAGAAGCGAATCTTCTTCTAAAATCATAGTCTTTCTCAATTCCGTTATACATATTCATATTAAGTCCATTTGGTATTACATTAATTTTTTCAAATGGTAGTCCAAATATTCTTTGTAATTCTCTTTTCATATAGTTACTATTTACTATAACTTCTATAGCTTCATATGTTAACATCCATTCTGTATCATTTATATATCTTTGAGTATCATCATGTATTCCGCTGTTTCTTCCATTTTCAGTTGCATGTATTGTAGCACACATTGGAATATCATATGCATCTTTTAATGCTTTTGCGGCATTTGCAACTAACCAATCATGTGCATGTATTACATCAAATTTGCCTTCTTTTGAAATAATTTCAGTGGCCTTAGCCATCATATTAAAATTAAGCTGTAGTATCCAATCAATAAAATTATTTGGATTAATCATATAATTATCTACTCTATAAACTTTTACACCTTTATCAATTTCAAAATATGGTGCATTACCTTCTCTATATGTAACTACTGTGACTTCATGTCCGATCTTTTATAAGTCTTCCTGATAAGTCATATACAACCCTTGATATTCCACCAACTATTCTTGGTGGGTATTCCCATGTAAGCATTAAAATTTTCATGAGAAAGTCCCCCTTTTATATTCTTTAGTTTTCCTTTTCTATTTTATATTAACTTTCGATAAAAGTAAACAGAAAATTACAATTTTTTTAAAGTTTTTTGTGACTAATTAATGATTTTTTGCATATATGTTCGCCGAGCTCTCTCGGCGTAGGACATTTTTTCTTGCAAATATTCAGAAAAAAAGTACTACACCTTCGCACGGCTATGTTTTGTGATTAAAGTATTAACTATTCCTGTAAATTTGAACAAAGTGCCTAGGCACCCTTTTTTCTTAACAATTTAAGTTTTACGAATAAAGTGAAGAAAATGGAAGCTTAAAATTTTAAGCTTCCATTTTTCTTTTTAGGTACTGGAAATAAACTTTCTGCTCACCACCAGAGGAACTGTGCAGCCTGCTGTTTCTTCAGCAAGGTACTGAGTGTTCATCATATGCGTCGCAGATGCTCTCTTTTTGTCAGCATCACTAGATGCACCATAAACTTTGTAAAGTCCAGGATACTGCGTTCTAACAGCCCGGTAGGAACGAGCCCGGTCAGGATTATTGCAAACAGTTTCCCATCCTTCATTCTGAATCCGCTGAGCCCATTCAAGAGTCTGCTCGATGTAGTCAGCCTCGTCATCGCCGATAATCTTGGCGATTTCACGGAGATATACAAAGGTCTTGCCCATATATTTCTCCCAAAGGCGGTAGGGATACATCGTTTTGAAGGGTTTGAGGTAAACCTCAGGCTTTTTCCTCATTTCGGTGAAAGCCTTCAGAATCTCTTTTCTCACCCTTTCCTGCTCGAAATCATCCCTTACTTCTTCGAACAGAGTCTGGTCAATCTTTTCAGGATTGACAACATACCAGTTGCCCTCGGTGGGAGTTGCCGTTACCAACGGAGTAATGTCAGATTCGAAATACTTCCGCTCAAAGTGTTCCTCCAGGATGGAAGCAATCTCTCTTTCCGTGAACTCTCTTACTTTCCCGTGTACCATAATCTTCATGTCTCGTGTCCTCCAAGTAATAATAAATTTAAAGCTATTTGCTTTATACTTTAATTTTAACACATTTTAGCAAATTTTTCAAGTTTTATGTAAAATTCTTAAATATAAAGAGAAATATACATAAATTAATATATATTTCTCTTTATCATTTTTGTCATAAATATTTTTTATTCTTTAACTTTTTCAATTATATTTCTTGCTGTTAGTCCAAAATACGCTAAAAGTTCTTCAGCTTTTCCAGATTTTCCAAAGGTATCTTTAATACCCATTCTAATTACCTTTGTTGGATAATCTGTACTTAAAACCTCGCATACAGCTGAACCAAGTCCTCCGATTATGCTGTGGTCCTCAATTGTAATAATTTTCTTTGTTTCTTTTGCACACTTGATAATAAGTTCTTTATCAATAGGTTTAATTGTGTGCATATCTATAACTCGTATATTTATTCCTTCTTTTTTAAGTTCTTCTTGAGCTTTAATTGCTTCTGAAACACAAACCCCTGTTGCAATTACTGTCCCATCTGTTCCTTCTCCGATTTGTATACCTTTTCCAATTTCAAAGCTTTGTCCTTCTTCATAAATCATAGGTGTTGCAAATCTACATAACCTTAAATATACAGGACCATCAATCTTTGAGATTTCTTCTACTGCCCATCTAGTTTCTATATCATCTGATGTACACATAACCGTCATATTAGGAAGCCCTCTCATTAATCCTAAATCTTCTAGCATTTGATGTGTTGCTCCATCTTCTCCAACAGTTATTCCAGCATGTGTTGCACAAATTTTCACATTTTGTTTTGGATAACAAATGCTGTTTCTAATTTGATCATATGCTCTTCCTGCTGCAAACACAGCAAAAGAACTTACATATGGTACTTGTCCTGCAGATGCAAGACCTGCAGCCGTAGACATCATATCTTGTTCTGAAATACCCATATCAAAGAATCTTTTTGGAAACTTTTTAGCAAATATATTTGTTTTTGTAGCTTCTGATAAATCAGCATCTAGTACAACTATTCTATTATCTTTTTCTCCTAATACAGCTAAAGCTTCACCATAGCTTGCTCTTGTAGCAATCTTTTTCTCTAAATTCATAGTCTCCTCCTAACTTCTTTTTTTTAATTCTTTTAGAGCCTCTTTATATTCAGTGTCATTTGGTGCTTTTCCATGCCATCCCACTTGACTTTCCATAAAAGATACACCTTTCCCCTTTATTGTCTTTGCTATTATTGCAGTTGGTTTTCCTTTAACAGTTTTTGCTGTATCAAAAGCCTTAATTAATTCTTCAATGTTGTGCCCATCTACATTTATAACATTAAATCCAAAGCTTTTAAATTTGCTATCAATAGGATATGGACTCATTACATCTCCTATGTGTCCATCTATTTGTAAATCATTATTATCAACTATAACACAAAGGTTATCTAGTTTATAATGACTTGCTGTCATTGCTGCTTCCCAAACTTGACCTTCTTGTATCTCTCCGTCTCCTAATAAACAATAAACTCTTATTCCTCTGCTATTTAATTTAGAACTCATAGCGATACCATTTGCAATTGACAATCCTTGTCCTAAAGAGCCAGTATTCATATCAACTCCTGGAACTTTATTCATATCTGGATGTCCTTGTAAATTACTATCTATATGTCTTAAATTGCATAAATCATCAATGCAAAAGTATCCGCGATTTGCTAAAACACTGTATAGTGCAGGTGCAGCATGTCCTTTTGATAGTATAAATCTATCTCTTGCTTCATCATGTGGCTTTGCAGGGTCTATATGCATCTGATTAAAATAAAGAACCGTAAGAATGTCTGCACAAGAAAGTGAACCTCCTGGATGTCCGGATTTTCCACCATATACAGCTTCAATAATTCCAATTCTTACATCATTTGCTTTTTTCTTTAAATCATCTATATAAGTAATCTTCAAATTTCTTCCTCCTTAAACTGTTCCGAATATTCTGTCTCCTGCGTCTCCAAGTCCTGGAACAATATATCCTATATCATTTAAGTGATCATCAACTGCAGCACAGTAAATTTGAACGTCTGGATGAGCTTCTTGCATTGCTTTAAGTCCTTCTGGTGCAGCTATTATGCATAAGAATCTAATATCTTTAACTCCATCTTCTTTAAGAAGAGTTATTGCATCTATTCCTGAACCACCTGTAGCAAGCATAGGGTCAATAATAAATGCTCTCTTATCTTCAATTCCCTTTGGCATTTTATAATAATATCTTACAGGTTTTAATGTCTCTTCATTTCTATATAATCCGATATGTCCTATTTTTGCATTTGGTATCATTTTTACAATACCATCTATCATTCCAGTTCCTGCTCTTAAAATTGGTACAAAGCAAAATTCTTTTTCATTGATTTTATTTGCTTTTGTAACTCCCATTGGTGTCTCAACTTCAACCTCATGAAGTTTTACATCTTTCATTGCTTCATAACATAAAAATACTGTAATCTCAGAAATTAATTCTCTAAACTCCTTTGTACCTGTTTTTTTGTCTCTTAAAATTGCAAGTTTGTGCTCAATTAATGGATGTGTTAATACTATTGGTTCCATTTTCCAATTCCTCCCTTTGTTCAAAAAACAAACTTCGTCTTGCGTTGTTGCTCTCAGTCGATTTCCGTTCAACGTACACAAGTACGCCTCACGGAATATATTCTTCGTGCGCCTAGCAGTACTCGTTTCTTTTCCGAACTTAAAATTTATAATATTTTTATATTTATACTATAGTTCTAACTATCAAAGTTACAACTATTAATATACCAAAGACAACTCTATATATTGCAAAGCCTTTGAAGCTTCTTTTTTTTAAATATTCCATTAAGAATTTTATTACAAATACACCAACTATAAAACTTGAAATAACTCCTGCAAAGAATGCTCCATCGAAAACGAAATCTTTAACTTTGACAAGTACTGCAGCTAGCGTTATTGGTGTTGCGAGTAGAAATGAGAATTTTGCAGCACTTTCTCTATCAATTTTTAGAGCTCTTGCAACTGTCATTGTTATTCCTGAACGAGATACGCCAGGAAATGCTGCTGCTATTGCTTGAGACATACCTACAAGTAATGCTTGTTTAAGTGAAATTTCTTCATATTTTGTTTTAACTTTTGCTTTTTTATCTACTACATATAAAACTATACCCATGATGATTAAAGCTGCTGCTATCCAAATCATCTGAATATTTAAATCTTCTCCGACAATTTTGTCACTTAATTTGTCTAATACAAGGCTTAATATTCCTGCTGGAATTGTAGCAAGTACTAGGTACCAAAAGATTTTTCCTTCTGTCGAATCTTCTTTTTTTACAATTTTTCTATATCCACCTTTAAATAGATTTATCCAATCTTTAAAGAAGAATATTATAAGTGCAAGTAATGTTCCTAAATGTAATGCAACATCAAATGAATCTGGCATAAGTTCCCATCCAAATAACCATGGAAATACATTTAAGTGTCCTGAGCTTGATATTGGTAAGAACTCTGTAAGTCCTTGTACGATTCCTAAAATTATACTTTGTATTATATTCATATTTAATCTCCTCTTTTTTGTTTGAATAATAATCAATATGTTTTTATTCAAACCATATTTTATTAAATTCTATTTTTCTCTTTCATTTTCATAATCATATTGATTTTTCATTTCTAAATCTTCTTGTTTTCTTGCTTTAATATTTGGTTTTAATTTAAATATATTAAGTTTTTCTGTAACCGTATATGTTTTGTCCAAATGTTCTTTTACTTTCTGTTCTTTCTTTGTAAGGGTTGTTTCTCTTGGCTTAATATCTTCTTCATCAATTATAGGCATTTGGAATTTACTCTTAACTGGTATAAATATTGGTTCTTGATTTGCAATTTTTATAAGATTATTATCAAGTTCTATCGCTAGATTCACAAATTTAACTGCATTATCATAGTCTCCTCTTAACATATATATTTTTCCAAGTTTATAATATGCTTCTGGTTCATGTTCTTTACTTTCAGTACATTTTGTAAAATATCTTTCTGCTTCATCTAAATCCATTTCAATTAAATTTATTTGTCCTAAACTATAGCATACATGATACATTAAAGTATTAATTGATGCGGCTTTTTCATAACAAAGTTTTGCATTAGGGAAGTCATTTAGCATTGTGTATACAATACCCATATTATAATATAAATCGTAATTATTTGGTGAATATTTAAGTCCTGCAGTATAAACATTTAATGCTTCTTTATATCTTTCTTGTACAGATAAAATATCTCCTAAAAGCATTGTAGCATCTATGTATTCCGGTTTCTTACTAAGTAAGTTGTTGAGCATTACTATTGCATCATCTGGTTTATCTAATTCATTTAACAAATACGATATTCTATAATATGAATCATAGTCTTTTTTGTCCAAATCTACTGCTATAACATATTCATCTATCGCCTTTCTCATTCCGCCTTCTTTTTCGTAAACCTCTGCAAGCATTCTGTGTGCCGAATGACTTTCTGGATATTTGTCTATTATAGAAAGCAAAACTTCTTTACATTTTTTGGTATTTCCGTGTGAATTTATAGAAATTTACAAGTCCTAAATAAATCAGTTCTGAAAAGTTTTTGCCTTTTCTCTCTAAATATATGATTATTATTGGAATTATAATTGCTAGTAAATAGATTATATTTTTTACAATAATATTAAAACTTATTGTAAATATAATTTCGACAAAACTTAGAGTGATTCCAATTGCTTCTAATACAAGTATGGCAATATATGTTGCATCTATTTTTTTTATCATTTTAAAAAACATTAATAAGAATAAATAAAACGCTAAAATACTGAATATTATTTTTTCAATAATCATACTTTGAGTCCTCCTTTTCTTTTAGCTTTTTCTTAAACTATTTTATATCATTTTTACATAAAAGTCTACAATTATTGAAAAGATTTTTAAGAAAAATTCTTGCATTTATATCATAATTATTATATAATTTGCATATAATAAAATTTTGCGAAGACATCTAGTCTTAGAATGGAGGTTTTTATGGCATTAATTAGACCATGTGCAGATTTAAGAAATAACTATAATGAGATTTCAAAAATCTGCCACGAAACAAATCAACCAATTTATATAACAAAAAATGGTTATAATGATTTGGTTATTTTAAGTAATGAGGCTTATGAGAAATTTGAAGAAGAAAGAGTAGACAAACTTGTTTCTAAATATTTTGATAATAAGTTCTCTGATTTTGAGTCATTCAAAAAAGATTTTTATGAAAAAATTATGCAAGGGCTAAAAGACATCGAGCAAGGGCACTATGTTGCAGCTAATCAATTTTTTCGAGAAATGGAGGAAAAATACGATATAAATGAATGAATATTTTATACACACTACCTCGCAGTTTAATGAGGAGTTTGATAGAATATATCATTATATTAATTTCTATCTTCACTCCCCTCGAGCGGCAAATAAGTTTTATTTTAAGATTAAGAAATCTATTTTAAGTTTAAATTTCTTTCCGGAACGCTTCCCTAAAGTTCCAAGTGTTAATTATCAAAATCATAATTTAAGAAAATTGATTATTGACAAATACATTATCATATATGAAGTTCAAAACAATTCTAATGAAGTTTTTATTCTACATATATTCCATGGTAGTCAAAATTATTTAACTAGATTATAAATTGATTATTGCGAAAAAAAATAGAACCATGTTATATTACATGATTCTATTTTTTTGGTGCTCCTTCAAGGGCTCGAACCTTGGACCTACCGGTTATGAGCCGGTTGCTCTAACCAACTGAGCTAAAGGAGCATCTTATTAAAAAAATTCATCCTTGAAATAAGGATGGATTTTGTGGAGCAGGTAGCGGGAATCGAACCCGCGTCATCAGCTTGGAAGGCTGAGGTTCTACCATTGAACTACACCTGCATTTCCTCCAACAATTATGTATTATACTTGTTATTTTATAATTTGTCAATAGGTTTTTAAAAAAATTTTAAAAAATATTTTTGAATTTTTATTTTAATTATTTTAGAATAGTTTTCAATTAAATCAAAAATACACCTACCTTTGCAGTATATTACTGCTTTAGTAGGTGGTTGTAATCTATATTTATACCATGTTTCTAGTACGCGTCCCTAAAAACATCCCTAAAAACATATTAATAAATTAAATCAAGTTTTTTATTATTTTCTAACATAAGTTACATAGTCATATACGAAAGGATTTTTTTCATCTGTTAAGCCTTTTTCCCTTGATACTTCTTGCCATTCTTCTTTGTCTATCTTTGGGAAATATACATCTCCGTCAAACTCTTTATCTATTTCTGTGACATACATTTTACTACAATATGGCATAAGTTGTTTGTACATAGATGCTCCACCAATTACAAAATTTTCTTCTTCCGTCTCTTGGTATTTTTTTATATCATCCATGCTATATATAAATTCTACTTGGTCACTATCACAGATTTCTTCTTTATCTGTAAGAACAATATGTTTTCTATTAGGCAACACTCTTCCTAAAGATTCAAAAGTTCTACTTCCCATTATTATTGTATGTCCTGTTGTAAGTTCTTTAAATCTTTTTAAATCCTCTGGTAAATGCCATAAAAGCTTGTTATCTTTTCCAATTGCATAATTCTTTGCAATTGCAACTATTATACTTAACATTTATATTACCTCCTATACAGCTACAGGCATTTCGATTTTGCCAAGATGTTTATAATCTATCAATTTTATATCATCAATAGTAAAATCATAGAAATCTTTTATTTCTGGGTTTATCCATAATTTTGGTGCAGGAAGCGCCTGACTTCTTCTTGATAATTGTTCTTTTATTCCATCTATTTGATTTTCATATATATGCGCATTATTTATACATACTGTTAAAAGTCCCACTTTAAATCCTGTAACTTGTGCAAGCATATGTACTAAAACTGCATACTGAGCTACATTAAATGGATTGCCTAGTGGCAAATCATTTGAACGTATTGTTAACATACAGTTAAGCTTTCCATCTGTTACATCCCAACAACTATTATATACACATGGATATAAAGCTCCTGTATCAAGATAAGGTATTTGCCATAAATTGATTAGCATTCTTCTATCTTGTGGATTTGTTTTAAGTTTGTGAATAAGTGTATCTATCTGTTTAAACTCTCTTACAACCCATCCGTAAGCTGTTCCAATTGTTCCATCTTCCATTTCCCATTCGTCCCAAATATGAACATTTTCTGCTTGTAATTCTTTTACACTATTTGACTGTTTTTGGAATATCCATAGAAGTTCTTTCACCGCAGTTTTAAATGCAACAAATTTTGTTGTAAGAATTGGAAATTCTTCACTTAAATCAAATTGCATTATCTGGTGTGGCAATTTATATGTTGCAATTCCTGTTCTATTTTGGTCATAGTATCCTTCTTTTAAAATCTTTTCACATAAATCAAGATATAAGTCATCAAATTTACTCATAAATTTTCTTCTCCTTTATTATCTATAATGTTTTCTTGTGTTTTATATTTATTACCATAACGTAAAATTTCACGTATCATTAAAATATAAAATATCATAAATATGATTGAAATTGTCGCTATCCATGGTAGTTCTTCAAAAAAATATCCTATTACTCCTATATTTTCGTCCGTTACTGAATATACTCTTTCTGTGTGTGTAACAGCTCGCATTATATCAGATGCATGATATGAAGCAAAACTAAGGGCAATCGTACATAAACCATAAAAAAAAGATTTTCCTTTATCAATATTTTTAAACATAAAAAATAATAATACTATCAAATAAATGATTAAAACTAAAGTATATGAATGTATCAATCCATTCATCACCCATATAAACCATCCAATAAAATATATAAGTAATTTTATTAATAAGAAAATTGTTTCGAATAAATTCATATATATTCTTCTCTCCTTACAATAATAGGACCAATATAACTTGGTCCTATATTTATTTAATATTAACAAGAATTACTCTCCTCTACCTTCTGGAAGCGCATCCTGAACTGTAAGTCTTAGTCTAAATACTACACTTAAAGCTCTCGCAACTTTACTTTGTTTAATTCTTTGCCATAAAGAAGGTTTAACATCAACTCTTGTATCAGCAAGATATTGTTCTTGCTCAGCAAATGTTTTTTGTTCTTCTTCAACAATTTCAACTGGCGTTGGTATTCCTTTTAATGCGTCTGCAACTTCAATGCCTATATAGCTTAGTGCCTTAGATCTATCTTCTATTCTTTCCATATCTATTTCAATATGTAAATTTGATTCAAGATTGTTTATTCTTGCATTGATTAATTTTAGCGCATCATTATAATTATCAGAAGTGTTTGTTTTTGCTCTTCCGATAATGTTTAAAGCTTCTGTTATATCTTCTCCAAATAGTTTTGCATTATTTTTAACATTTGATTTCCAGTCTTTTTCTTTATTTTCAACTGTATTTAATAATTCCTTTAAATTAGCAGATAATGCAATATTAGACTCTCTTTGTCTAATTAACTCCTCAATTCGTTTTGTATTTTCTTCAAATTGATTTGTTGCATACTCAACTAACCCATATGCTGCTTTATATACAGATGCTGGGAAATTCTTCTTTTTTGGATATTCAATTAAATACATTTTTATTGACTCTATCAAATCTTTAAAATATGCATCATCCTCTAATTGAATTATTTGTTTTTTACTATTTGGATTAATTAATTTTTGAACCTTGTCTATATTTGATAAGATTTTTTCTTCGGTTATTACCATTCTTATGTTTACTATGCCAGTTTTTCTTCTTCCGATTCCAAGCATTGTAAACCTCCCTCCTTTGTTCCAATGTTATACTGTATTTATATTATATAACATTCACAAAATAATTTGCAATAGAATTTGATAAATTAAATTATTAAATTTCTGTTACAATTGTATTACAATTATATTACAAATGTCAACATTTTTTTGAAAATTTTACAAGAATTTTACAAAATTTTTGCAAGCTCTTCGTGGCGCTTGATTTTGGCTGTTGTTGTTTTTATTAGTGGCTCTGTTGTAATCATTATTTCTCTTATATATTTGTATGCTGGCATTGTTTTGTTGATTTCCTTTATTTTTTTAGAAATTATTTCATAAATTTCTTTTTCATCTTCTGTTTTATACATTTCTTTCATTACTTCTTTATTGTATACAACTTTTATGCAAACCTTTGTATCTCCGTCATCCTCTGGTCTTCCAAATACCATACTTTCAGAAATACCTTCGATTCTATTTACCAAGTTTTCTATTTCTTCTGGAAACACGTTTTTACCATTCTTTAATACAATAACACTTTTTTGTCTTCCTGATATAAATAAGAATCCTTCATCATCTATGTATCCTAAATCCCCAGTTCTAAACCATCCATCTTCAAAAGCTTCTTTATTAGCTTCATCATTTTTGTAATATCCAAGCATTACACTTGGTCCTTTTACTTGTATCTCACCTATTCCATCTTCATCAGGATATGCAATTCTAACTTCTAGGCTTGGAAATATAGGTCCAACAGAACCTATTTTTACTTTCTTATCTGTTGATGCAGCAATTATTGGTGCTGTCTCTGTTAAGCCATATCCTTGTGCGACTCTAAATCCCAGCTCATTATATCCTCTTTCTACTTCAGGGTCTAATGCTGCAGCACCACTTATAAATAGTCTTTGTTTTCCTCCTAAAGCGTCATGAACTTCTTTAAATAATTTTCTTCTTACATCAATGTGTAATTTAGATAACGCATTACTTATTTTTACACCTTTTTTTAGTTTTTCTAGTTTTCCTTGTTTTTCTATTGTCTTGAGTAATCTTTTATACATAGCTTCATATAATGCCGGAACTGAAATCATACAAGTCACTTGATATTCTTTCAAATTTTGTGCCATATGTTTAATTCCTTCGCAAAATACAATTTCTGTTCCTTTATACATTGGATATAAAAATCCTGCTGTACATTCAAACGCATGATGCATTGGTAAAAAAGATAGCATTGTATCATGTTCGTTTACGTCAAGAACTGATGCTATATCCATAAGATTTGTACAAATTATCTTATGCGATAGCATAACAGCTTTCGCAGCTGAGGTTGTTCCAGAAGTAAATAAAAGCATTCCCATTTCTTCTGCATTTACTTTAGCATCTAAAAAACTTCTATCTCCTTGCTCTATTAATACTTTTCCTCTTTCTACTAGTTCTTTTAGAGAATATACTCCATCTTGGTGTGATTCTAAATCCATACAAATTAATGTTTTTAATTTGCCAATTCCTTGTGTTTTGAATTTTCTAATCTCTTCATCATATTTTTTAGAATAACATATTGCTTCTACTTCTGAACGTTCTATTAGGCTTTTTAATTCATTTTCAGGTAAAGCTTTGTCAAGTGGAACTACAACTCCTGTACCGCAAGCTGTAGCTAAATATGCTAGTCCCCATTCATATCTATTTTCTGAAATTACTGCTATTCTTTTTCCTTGCAATCCAAGTTTTATGAAAGATGTTCCAAGTCCATCTACCATTTCTCTATATTCTTTATGAGTTATAATCTTAAATTTTCCAGGTGTTTCTGTCTTAAATCTATATGCTGGTCTATCTCCATAAAGCTCCCCTGATTTTTTAAGCATATCTTTTAAATCAGTTATTTCAACTATTTTGTGTATTCTTTCTTCCATCTAAATCTCATTCCTTCCAAAGATTTTTTTGTTTTAAATTTTTAACAAATTATATTATATAAAAAAATAAAAAAATATGCAAGTTTTTTTATCAACTTGCATATTTTTGATTTTTGTATTTCATTATTTATTTTATTATATTATATACTTATTATTGTATTTTACTGTTGATCATTTTGTATTTTTTCTTTTTCTCTCATACATTTTACTATACATATAGAAAAATCTGTAGTAATAACTATAACCAATAGTAAATAAAATGTTTCTTTCTTTATCTTTTCTTTTATCTCTTCTTTTCGTATATCGTAAGACCATGCACTGTGCGAAGTTCCCCATATTTCTTTTCCTTCATCAGTATAAAAGTCAATTGTATATGCGTCTGTTTGAAACCCTGATTTAATATAATACCCATCACCTTGATATTCTTTTTTTGGAAGAGGAATCACAATTCCATTATTCTTTTTAGAAGCGTTGTTTGTTTTCTTTTCTTCTACTCGTTTTGCATATTTGTATCCTTTTCCCTTTTCTAAGTATACAATATCTTCTATCAATTCATTATAGTTCAATTTGTTTTTTTCTTCATCAGATAATTTTATAGATTCTTCGACTTCTTTTTTTATAACATTCGTTGAATATATATCTCTTGCAAAAATCATAGTTGAAATAATTAATACTCCAATAATTACACTTTTTACAATAATTATTACCATTTTCTTATTTATTCCAAATTTTTTTAGCATATTTATTCTCCCTATTTACAAATAAATTATAAATACCTTATACATAAATTATACACTATTGTACCGAAAAAAGCAATATTTCTCTATTAATATTATATTTTCATTTTACTATTTAATACTTTAAATGCCTAACTAGCCATGCGAAGAAGTTTTGTTTTTGAAAAAATTTGCACATAGTAGCCATGCGAAGGCGTAGCACTTTTCTTCCGAAAGCTTGGAGGAAGAAAATGTCCTTCACCGATAGAGCTTGGCGGACCTTTATGCAAATATTCAAAACAAAATCTTCTTGCAAGCTCGGTGGCAATTTACTTTATCTTACATTACATCACATACAACACTATACACAAAAAGTGTAGTAAACTTCCTAAACAGATAAATAAATGAAAAATCGAGTGCATCCACTTATGCTTTCTTCCTAAGCCATAAAGTATTGCTCCTATTGTGTAGATTACTCCTCCTGCAACAAGTAATACAAATCCAGGAATTCCAAGTAATGCTGGAAGGACATTGATTTTAGCTATAATACACCATCCCATTGCCAAGTAGCATATCATTGAAAAAACATTGTATTTTTTTAAATCTATCGAATTTAACACAATCCCAAGTATTGCCATACCCCAGATTATTCCAAAAATTAGCCATCCGAGTTAATGGGTCGTATTCTCTTAATGTACAAAGTGAAAATGGTGTATATGAACCTGCAATTAGTAAAAAGATTGAGCAATGGTCTAATATTTGAAGTACCTTTTTCCCTGTTGTATTTGGTCTAAGTCCATGATATACACTTGACATTGTATAAAGAATTATCATAGTTACGCCAAAAATTGCACCACTTACAATTCCATAGACATTACCACGAATTGCTGCTACAACAATGCAAAGTATAGTTGCAATAACTCCTATTGCTCCCCCAACTATGTGAGAAGTCATATTAAATATCTCTTCTCCCTTTGAATATGTAGGAAGTATTCTATCTTTTAATTTAATTCTTTTTGACATTGTATCATCTCCAATCTAGTTTTCAATACTAGATTATCATATATTTAAAAACTTGTCAATGATATTTTATAGATTTTTATTTTTCTAGACAAATATACATAATCATGTTACAATACTAAACATCAACTGAATTTTGTTTTTTCATTTTGCGGCTATAGCTCAAAATGGCGAGAGCGCTCACATGGGTGTGAGAGGTTCTGGGTTCGATTCCTAGTAGCTGCGCCAAAAGAAAGCTAGATAATCTAGCTTTCTTTTTTTACATATTGTATTCATTTTATATGGAAATACTATTCAATATTTATTACTTCATATCCTAAATTTTCTATCAGCTCTTTTAAAACTTCATTGCTTATATCTTTACTTAGTTCCACTTCAGCCTTTTTTTCATCTAAGTCTACATTGACATCCTTTACGCCTTCAAAATCAAGCAAAGCATTTTCTACTCTGTTTTTGCAATGCTCACACATCATTCCTTCAATACATATAATCTTCTTCATAATAACCATCCCTTTAAAACTTTATCCTTCATTTATATCGATCAATGAGAACAATTCTTTATTGTTATTAAGTTCCACTATATTCATTACAACACCTTCTCCTACTACTTTTCCGCCTAAAGATTCTATTGTGTTTTTGATTGCATTCATAGTATTTCCAGTTGCATAGATATCATCAATAATATAGAAATTATTTCCTTCGTAGCTCTCATTTACAAGTTTTGGAAGTTCTAATACATCTTTTCCATATTCTTTCTCATATTCAAACTGTGCTTCTACTGTTGTTGGTGGAAGCTTTCCCTTTTTTCTAACTGGAACACATCCTACATTAAGTTTATTTGCAACTGCTGTTCCAAATAAAAAACCTCTTGCTTCTGGTGCTACAATATAGTCTATCTTTTTTTCTTTTAATTCTTCAAAAAACTTTTCTGTTATCTCTTTTAGAACTTTTTTCTGCAATATCAATGGTGTAATATCTATAAATTCTACTCCTTTTACAGGATAATCTTTTTCTGTTCTTATATTTAATTCATTTATTAATTCATTTTTTAATATTTTCATTTTTTTCTCCTTTAATCACTAATATCTGCATCTAGAATAATCACAAAACTATATTCCGAGAATTTTTCTTTTAATTTTGAAATAATTTCATCACGTATTTTTTCATGGTCTTCTGCTTCAAAGTCTATTATCAAATCAAAATATACATTTTTATTAACTTTATCTACATAGAAACCATGTACTTGATTTATCTCTGGATACTCTTTTATAACATTTCCAAGTTCTTTCTTAATATCTGCAAATTCCGCGTTGTCATTTGCTGCATATATACCTATAGTCATAATAATTCCAAATTCGTTATAAATATCTATAGTCATCTGCTTTGTGAGTCTGTGTATTTCTTCTGCTGTCATATTATCTCTAACTTGTATATGTACTGTTCCTATAATCTTTGAAGGTCCATAGTTATGAAGTGTTAGATCATAAGCTCCTTGAACTTCAGAATATGAGCAAACCTTTCCTTTTAATTTATCAGTAAGTTCTTTATCTGCTCTCTCTCCAATAAGTGTATTTAATGTTTCTTTAAGCATTTCAATAGCCGACTTTATAATAAACAAACCTATTATAACACCAAGGTAACCTTCTAAGCTCAAATGCCAAATAAAGTTTATTATTGCTGCAACAAGTGTTGTAAAAGATAATACCGCATCCATAAATGCATCTTGACCTGAAGCAACTAAACTTTGTGAGTTAACTTCTTTTCCAACCTTTTTTACATATTTTCCAAATACAAATTTAACAACAACTGCAACCGCGATAATAATTAGTGAAGCAAGTGAATAATCTGTTTCTCCTGGATTTATTATCTTTTCTGCTGATTCTTTTATAGCAGTAACTCCGTGCAATTAAAACTATTGTTGCTATTATAACTGATGTGAAGTATTCTATTCTTCCATGTCCATATGGATGCTTTTTGTCTGGAGCTTTGTTTGCAAGCTTTGTTCCTATTATTGTAATTATAGAAGAAAGCGCATCTGTTAAGTTATTTACAGCATCCAAAATAATCGCAATAGAATTTACAATAAAACCTATCGTAGCTTTAAATATAACTAATATGATATTTACAACTATACCTAATATACTTGTCTTAATTATCTTCTTCTCTCTATCCACTTTATCCTCCAAATATAAAATTTCTACTTCATAATTATATATAATTGTTCATTATTATTCAAGAAAAAAGCGAAAGCTTTTTAGATAAGTTTTCGCTTTCGATAGTTTTATGTTTTCTCTTCTTGTCCTTTCTTAACCATAGTTAAGCTTATTGCCATTGCAACTATATATAGGACAAGTGTTACAATTAAGATATAGTCATAAGTTCTATTTGTAAGGCTTAGTATAAGTTCAGACATGTTATTTCCTGTAATTCCTGCTACTGCCCAAGCTGAAAGTGATAGCCCATGTATTTTACTTATTTTATCCATTCCAAATCTTGAAGATAGAAGTGCTGGAAGTGTTGAGAAACCTCCTCCATATCCTGCATTTACTATTATAAGTAAAGCAATTACTATTATTCCAAACACTATCGAATTTGATCCATTTGAAATTGAAAATGGTATTAATGCAATTAAAGTTACTACAATTGAACTTGCAAATATTATCTTATATATAGTGTTTCTATCTTTTAATTTATCTGATATTGTAGAATATCCTATTCTACCTAAAGCGTTAAATGCAGCAGTTATAGATGGTATTATGCTAATCATAGCCCCTGCAACTGCCATTCCAGCAAATGTTACACCTAATATTTGTTTTTCATAAGTAATTAAAGCTAGTCCACAGTGTATGTTTATAAAGAACATTAGCCAAATTCCAAGGAATGTTTTATTTTTAAACATACTAAGTGGTTTGAATTCATTTTTAACATCTTCTGGTTCAACCCAGCCTTCTGGTTTTTTAAGTAATAAATGTCCAATAAACATCATTACAAAATATACTGCACCTAAAATATAGAACATTTCTGCAATTCCTATGTTGTTTTGAATTGCTTCCATAATTGGTGTTGCAATCGCCTTTGCAAGTCCAAATCCCATTATTGAGATACCTGTTGCAAGTCCTTTTTGCTCCGAAAACCAAAGCATAAGCGTTTTTACAGGTGTAAGATATCCTATTCCAAGACCAATGCCCATGATACATCCATAGCACAAAAAAATTCCGATTAGTGCAATAATTCCACTTGTAAATTGTATAAATAGACCTGTTCCAATCATTCCTAAAGTAAAGCATATACAAGAAATAAGTGATGATTTATGTATGTTTTTTTCAACCATCTTTCCTGCAAACGCTGCTGACATTCCTAAGAAAAATATGGCAAGTGAAAATGCCCATCCAACTGAAAATGTGCTCATCCCGATTTTGTTTGCAATTGCTTCTTTAAAAGTTGACCAGCAATAAACAGTACCTATAGAGCAGTGTATTAAAAGTGCTGGTATTGCTGCTCTAAGCCATTTGTTATTAAGTTTCATTTCTACATTTATGATAATTTATCTTATCATATCCTCCATTCTTTATATATTTAAAATGAGTATAGCATTAGTTATTTTTTTAGTCAATATATTTTAAAAAATTTCTTTTTTTGTCAAGAAATGTCTCTACATAAAAATTCGCAATCTCATTTGAGACTGCGAATCCATTTCATTGCATCCTCTTTGCTTTTGCGTGCATCAGATTTTTTCTTAACATATTGGTATTTCCTTTTCCAATTCCAATATTTAAAATATTGAGGATTAGTTAAAAATTCGTACCTATCATGAATTTTTCTTGCGAGAGACAGTATAGAACTATACTCTACAATCAAGCCATATCCAATAGCAAGTATAGATATAACCTTCAACAGAAAAGCTTCAAACCTGTTCACACCATCAATCCATTTTGCAATATTGCTTCTTCTAACCAATCTTTCCTTTTCTACAATTGCCTTTTCATGCTGCTGAGTCAGTTCATCAGTCCAATGCTGAACATATAGGTTCTTCCAATCATAGACTTTGCCCTTCTTGGCTTTTTTTTCGATTTTTGCAATTTTATGTGTTATCGAGGTGTAGCTATGATACTTGCTAATGTAGTTTGCAGAAAATCCAATGCCAAAAGCACTGATGCTCATAATCATAACAATGATTATAATATTGAGCTTCCGAATAAATCTGTATTGTTTCTTGATGATTTTCTTCATTTTTATTCTCTCCTCTTCAAAGTATAAGCGTATTAGCTATTTTATAACTTAATTATACCACTAAACACTATATTTTGCAAATTGCGTATTATTTATGTTAACACGTGCTAATCATTCTTGATACTTTCATATTCATATACGCATACAATCTTAGTTTTAACATTCATGTCATCAATTTCTTGATTTATTCTAAATAATCTTTGCTTTTTTAATTCTAGTTTTAGCTTACTCATATCTGCTATAACTTTATCTGATATATCCATTCCAATTGGTAATGTTCTATTCTTATTATCATAATACGCTATATTTGTTAAAACTATTGCTTTTGAATCTTCTTTTAACTTAATTCTATATAGATTTATTCTATCATAATTCTTAATCTCTTCTAATGCATTTTTAGGATTAATGTATAAAATGTCATAGTCTGTATTGTTTAAAACACCTGCACTCGCATAAAATGTATTTATATTATATCCAAACTTTGCTTTGTCTAATGCAGTATCAAGTGTTTTTGTTATTTCCTTGATTTTTTCTACATATTGTTCGTTTTGAGTATTTTTAGTTATATCTAATATTCTAAATTTATTCTTTTTTATCTCTCTATGTTTTGTATTTCCAAGCGTACTAATTTTAGTTTTATCTTCAGACATTCCACCAAATATATCAAAATCTTGTGATGTAAATAATATTTCTGTTTTTAAAGCCTCTTCTTTAAGTTTATTTATACTTTCTTCGAAATTTTCCTTCTCCGAATTTCTTAAAGCATTTATATCATCAAGTATCTCTGTACTAGCAATAAATACACTATCAAGTTCTTCTTTTGAATATGTTTCCCTATTCTTTTTGTCAAATTTCTTTCCTAAATCTTCTATATCTTCTTCATAATCAAAAGTCTTTTCAATTTCTTGATGTTTTACTTCCTCAGTTTCACCTTCATTAAGTGCAAGAACATTGTCTTTATTTACAAAACTCCAAAATTCAAAAATACTCTTCTTATGCTCTTCTATTTCATCTATATATCTTTTTGCATTTTGTATTCTTTTACTTAATCTTTCTATTACCGCTTCTTTAGCTTTAATATCTGATTTTATATTTCTAATCTCAGTTATTACTCTTTCTAATATCTTTGTAATACCTATTAGGTCTTCAATAGTATAATATTCCTTTGTATCATATATATCTTCTTGTTCTTTTTCCTTATTTTCTTTTATATCTGTTGTAGCTTCTCTATTTTTTATATTTCTTATATCCTTTTTACCTCTAAAATAGTATCTTATCCTTCCGAAAAAACTCTTTCTACATTCTAAATACATTGTAACTTGTTTTTGCCTCATACGGTATTCATCTTCTTTGTCTTTTTCAATAAGTTTAAGTTCTTCTAATCTATTATTTAGTTTAATTATATCTTGATTTTGTTCCTCATACTCTGCTTTATTTTTTAAGAATTCTTCTTTGATAAACTTTGTTAAACTATCATATTCTATCACTTTAGAATTAAATAAAAATTCTAATCCACCATTTTCTGCAATTTTAACATTAAACGTATATCTATTTGAAAATTCTGTTTCAAGAATAAATAAAGCTTTTAGAAGCTTATAAAATTTAGTTGCATTTTCTTCCGTCTCAAGTTTTATCTTATATACACTATTTACATTTTCATAAACTTCTGTATTTCCTACTATTTGGAAACTCATATTTTCATTTTTATCATATACTTCATACATTAATGGCCAATCTTTTGTAAATTGCCATAAATATTTTTCTATATCTGAAATTTCTGATTTTGTATAATACTTTCGTGAATAATCCAAATAACTTATTGGTACAAATATTTCTTTATCTTGATTTGTTTTTGTATATTCTATTTGTTCTTTTATTAAGTAAAAAAGACATGAATAATCTAAGTCTTCGATTGGTGCTAACATATAATAATTTTTAGAATATTCTGAATAGTATATCTGCCATAAATAATTTTCACTATATTTGACTTTAAACGGTATTTCTTCATTTAATCTTTGTTGTTCCGCTTCTATGTTTTTTATCTCATCAATATTAACATTTTCAAGCATCTTTAAGAACATAGTATGCCTAAGTATTCCTTCTTCGTCTTCCGGTACAAGATATGCATGAAGTGGTGCTGACATTTTCCATTTTTCTTGTATAGTATTTAATCTATTAGCACGAGTTAAAAGAATTTTTATCTTGCTAATTGGTACATATTTATATACTTTAAACTTTTTTTCCTCATAATTTCTTGCCGGAAGCATTTCTGATTCCATTCTCTCTAGCAAAATCTCTGGTATATTGTTTAAATCTAAGTTTAAATAGTTTAAATTTGATTCAATTTCATTAGTTCTTTCCAAAGTTTTTTTCCTCCCTTGTTTTACATTTTATATTCTACTATAATGAGAAAAAGAAATCAAGAGAAAGTTATATAAAAAAAGAAAAAGAGATACCTACCAAAAACGTATTGTAATTTTGATAGGTGTCCTTTTATTTGCTGTTTTAGGGACGCGTCCCCAAAATGCTTTTTATTTCTTTATACTTATACACTGTCTTTCCAAATATCACTTCATTTAATTTCTTTTGTAGTTCCATAATGGCGATTGGTGCTATTGATATAAGAGTTACATATAGCCATTGAATGCCATTCAAGCTAACAAGGCTGAATACTTCTCTTGCTACTGGTATAAATACTATTCCTGCTTGCATAATTAAGCCTATTACAAACGCTCCGCACTAAATACTTGTTATGAAATAATCCTACTTTAAATATCGATTCTTCACTTCTTATATTAAAGCTATGTACTAATTCTATTAGGCCTAAGCTAACAAATGCCATTGTTCTTGCAATATCTATTCCATATAGTTTATTTCCTAAGCTAAATATAAATAAAGTAAGTACTCCTATCATAGCTCCTTCAACAATAATTTTATTCCATAGTCCATCTGAGAATATTCCTGATTTTGCATCTTTTGGCTTTCTATTCATTATGTCTTTATCCTCTGGTTCAAGTCCTAAGGCTATTGCAGGAATAGAGTCTGTAACTAAATTTATCCATAGAAGTTGTATTGCAAGAAGTGGCGAGTTCATTCCAAGAATTAGTCCTAAAAAAATTGTTACAATTTCTCCTATATTAGTAGAAATCAAGAAATGTACTGCTTTTCTGATGTTATCATATATGCTTCTTCCTTGTCTTACTGCTTCCACAATAGTTACAAAATTATCATCCGTAAGTATCATATCTGACGCATTTTTTGCAACATCCGTGCCATTTAATCCCATTGATATTCCAATATCTGCATTTTTTAAAGCAGGTGCATCATTTACACCGGTCTCCAGTCATTGCTACTATTTTACCTGTGCTCCTAAATGCCTTTACAATTCTTACTTTATGTTCTGGAGAAACTCTTGCAAATACACTATATTTCATAATATCTCTTTCTAATATGTTTTGTGGAATTTTATCCAATTCTTTTCCAGTGACTGCAAGTGAGTTTTCACTTAATATTCCTAATTCTCTTGCAATTGCTTTTGCAGTAAGTAAGTGATCTCCTGTTATCATTACAGTTTTTATTCCAGCATTTTTGCATGTTCTTATTGCTTCTTTTACTCCTTCTCTTGGTGGGTCGATCATTCCTACAAGTCCGTACAAATGTAAGTCCATTTTCTATGTTTTCACTATCTATTTTTCTTGGAAGTCTGTCCAAATCTTTATATGCAACTCCTAAAACACGCAAAGCTTTATCTGCCATATTTGTATTCTTACTCAGTATCTCTTCTGTATAGTGTGAATTTATCCTTTTTATTTCTCCATCTTTATATATCCTTTCACATCTATTTAAAAGAATATCTACTGCTCCTTTTGTTATTATCCTATATCTATCTCCTATTTTATGAATTGTTGTCATAAGCTTTCTATTTGAATCAAATGGAATTTCATTTATTCTTTGCATAGATGAATATAGCTTATCTTTATATATACCATATTGCATAGCCTTGTTTACTATAGCTGTTTCAGTAGGATCACCTGTTATTTCTCCATCTTTTGTTATCTCACAATCTGTACACATTGTGCCAAGTTCAAGCACAAATTCCTTATCCCCATAATTATCTACAACCTGCATTTTGTTTTGCGTAAGAGTTCCTGTTTTGTCTGAGCAAATTACACTACTACTTCCAAGCGTTTCAACTGCTGCAAGTTTACGAATAATTGCATTTCTTTTTGCCATTTTTGTAACGCCTATCGATAGCATTATAGTAACAATTGCTGGCAAGCCTTCTGGTATTGCAGCTACTGCAAGTCCTATTGATGTCATAAACATTTCTTTTATAGGGATTTTCTTGAATATTCCTATTATAAATATTGAAAAGCAAATAGCTAAGCATACAATTCCTAATGTTTTTCCTACATCTTCAAGTTTCTTTTGTATAGGTGTTTGTGGTGCTTTGTCCTCTATGATTATTTTTGCAATACTACCAACTCTAGTCTGCATTCCGGTCTTTGTTACAATTCCTTTTGCATGTCCATTTACTACAATTGTTGTTGCAAATGCCATATTTAACATATCAGCTTCATTTACATTTTGCATAATACTTGCTTCTGTATCTTTCAATACCGGAACTGTCTCTCCTGTTAAAATAGATTCGTCTATTTTTAGATTAAAGCTTTCAATCAATCTACAGTCTGCTGGTACATAGTTTCCGTGCCTCAAGTACTACAACATCTCCGAATAACTACATCTTCTCCCGGAATTATTTCCTGCTTTCCGTCACGAATTACTTTGCAAGTTGGAGCAGACATCTTTTGAAGAGCTTCCAAAGATTTTTCTGCTTTGTTTTCCTGAACTAGTCCCATAATAGCATTTAGTATAACTATTGCAATTATGATTATTGATTCCATATAGTCGCCTGATCCATCTATCTTTGCCATTATAGCTGAAATCGCCGATGCAACTATTAGTATGATTATCATAAAATCATTGAATTGCTTTATAAATTTTATAATCAAACTCTCCTTTTTCTTATCTTCTAATTTATTTTTTCCATATTTTTTTAGTCTTTCTTTTGCTTCATCATTTGTTAAACCAGTATTAAAATTACTCTTTAGCTTTCTCCTTAATTCTTCTTTTGAAATTACATGTTCCATGTGTATTCTTCTCCTCTCTTAAGTACAGTTTGAAAAATAATTCTTTTCCTAACCTAGTTAATTATATGCTTGTACAAAAGTAATATGACAAACTAAACATTTCTACTTTATTATTTCTTAATTTTCCATTTATTAGTACTACTTCATTCTTACTTACTTTTCTATAGCAAAAATCCGCTTTATCATTGTATGCCACAGCCTATATCTTTATTTTTTTCCCAAAAAAAAAGTACAAATTCAAAAATTTTACTTTTTGAATTTGTACTTTTCCTTATACTTTCTACCAATTTGCACTTTGCTTATCAAATCGGAAGAATAAAAATTTTGCCTATCTTGCGTGTAAACTCGCAAGATAGTACTTGCAAATTTCATATTCTGTTGCTTTGCCTCTGGCATGAGGCATTCCATGTGCATCGCTATTAGCACACAGACCTACATTTACATAAAATAGCAAGGCTATTTTATGTAAAGTGTGGACCTCGAACCGACGTAAGCGTTGTTGTTGCCCGGAAGGTTGTAGTCGCGATAACTTGCTGAATCGCTGTTGAGGCAATAGCCACCACGAAAGATACGAGTGCTGGTGCGCGTCGCTTCTGTTGTCCATTCTCTTACATTTCCTTCTAGGTCATAGATATTATTTGCTATATCTTTATACTCTTTTGTTGCTCCACTTGGATATGCTGTATTTCCTGTAGGATATACATTACTTATTCCTTCTGATGAACCATGGGCAACTTGTCCTTTTGTTGTTACACTATAGTTTGTATCTGTATCTGCAAACTTTAACATTTGGTCAAAGGCAGCACCCTGTATCATTCCTCCTAGCATACCTCTATTTTCTGCATATTTCTTTTGCTGTGCATACATTCTATACCAGTTAACCTTACTTATGTTTGCATTTGTTGTATTATCTGACCCTGCTACTATTTTTATATTTCCTACTGTATTTGAACTTGCCATTCCACTTGTTTCATATCTTCCTACCCAAAAGCCTTCATTTTCATATACACTTTTTACTATTGCATTATATTCATTTTGTAGGGTTATTAGGAAATTAGCTGCACTATCATATTTTTCATTTGGGTCTGTTCCCGTTCCGAGTATTGTACTTATTTGACTTAGGTTTGTCATAGTTCCATTTGATGTAGCTCCATCATATTTTGTTCCTGTGCCTGTATCATTTCCTGTTACTATTGCTGGTTCTCTTAATCCACTGTTTGCATTATATGTTTGTGTGGTTAAGCTTGCATTGAATTTTTCTCCAGTTTCTTTAGCATATAGTCTTCCTGCCATTTTTGTATTATTTGTACTATGGTTCTTACAATATGGCTCTCCATTTGCATCTAAGGCTATATCACATTCTGTATCTGCTGTTTTTCCTTGACACATAAACATTTTATTGATATTTGCTCTTGGAATTGGTATCCACACAAATTGGTCATAAGTCTTACGCAAGTTTTCTGTTACAGTACTATCTGTCCAATCTATTGCTGCTATTTGTTCGTCTGTCATTGCTCCTTCACCTGTTTCTGGTATGAAGTAGATAACTAGTCCTGTATCTATGGTTGTTTCATCTCCTACTTTTGTTGTAGGGTCTCCTGTTTTTCCTGATACTGTCCATCCTGCTGGGATTACTGCTGTTTTATTATCTACTGTATAATTCGTTTTTGTTGCTACTCTTTCTCCTGCTCCCACTGATTGTGCTACTGGTGCATTTACTGTTATTTCACATGTTCCTGTTATTCCACTTCCATCTGCTGCTGTTGCTGTTATTGTTGCACTTTCTGCTCCTTTTGCTGTTACTTTTCCATTATTATCTACTGTTGCAACTGATGAATCTGATGTACTCCATGTTACATTTTTATTTGTAGCATCATTTGGTTCTACTGATGCTGTTAATGTTAATGTGTCTCCTACATTTAATGTCTTTGTTGTTTCATTTAAAGTTATACTACTTACTAGTCTTGGATTTACTGTTATTGCACATGTTGCATTATATCCACTTCCATCATTTGCTGTTGCTGTTATTGTTGCACTTCCTGCTCCTACTGCTGTTACTACTCCATTTTCTACTGTTGCTACATTAGTATCTGATGAACTCCAGGTTACTCCTTGATTTGAGGCTGTACTTGGTGTTACTGTTGCAGTTAGTGTTAGATTTTGTCCTATATCTAAGGTTCCTGTGGTTGCGCTTAATTCTACATTTGTTACTGGCTCTGTTGTTACTTCTACTTCACAACTTGCGCTATATTCTTTTTCATTACTTGTTACTTTTGCTGTTATTGTTGTTTTTCCTACTGCCACTGCTGTAACTGTTCCATCATTTGATACTGTTGCAGCTGCTGTATTCGATGATGTCCACGCTATATTTCCTGTTATTTTTAGTAAAGTTGCTGTTAGCTTTTCACTTACTGTTTGTCCACTTATTAATTGTAAGCCCATTTTTGATTTGTTTAGTGCTATTCCTTCTCCTGCTTGTATCTCCTTTATCTTACTTACTGCATTATCAATTAAGCTTCCTATGTCTCCAAGCATTTTATTCTCTGCTTTTGCACCTTCTGCATATTGTTGAGTTCCATTTATTGCATGCCCTACTATTCCCATGTTGTACACTGCACGTATTGACACTGCTGCTAGGATAACAAGGATAATAATTGTGATAATAAGGGCTATCAAAGTGATACCTGTGTTGCTCTTAAAATTTTCTTTCATTTGTTTCCTCCATTTCCGTTCGACAATTTGGGACACTTTTGCCTTTGGCAAAGGATATCCTTGTTTGTCTCACTTTTCACTTCGTAAAATTGGTCCATTTTTGCCTCTGGCAAAAACATCCCCATTTTACTCGCTTTTTTTCTTAATTTTTATCGTGTAATTCTTTTACTCTAAATACATAATAGTACACTAAAAAATATCACTTTTAGCTATCTTTAGCTCTTTTACGGTTATTTGATTTTCAATGTACTATTATGCTTTTTATCATATTAAAATTACTATGGGTTTATTTTATACTATTTACAATTTTATTTCAATAGGTTCTGAAAAATTTTTTTATCTTTATGATGAATACTTTTTAAGAAAAATATTGGACACTTTTTAAAAATTCAAAAGTAACTTCACCACATGTCCGTCACATCGCTATGACTAATCTTGACAGCTTAAGCCTTGCTTTGTATAAAAAATAATCAATGTAATTTTTGCTTTCTTAACACTTGCTAATTCGTAAACTAAAAACAAAAATGGAGATATTTCCTATACACAAAAACTGCTGATGCTTAAAATAAGCATCAGCAGTTGGAGTTTAAGTCTTACCTAGAAAACTTGAGCCGAATCACACCATCATGGCCCATTCTTCTCTTGGTGAAGACATCTTCTTCATCAAAGGGTACTTTGAAGAAGTTCAAGATATCTGCGAAGTCATGAGGTCCAGTTCCACCATAGCCTACAGATAGGTTGTAGATCTGGACATCATAGATTTCTTTTTCACCCACAAGGTAGGCCTTAAAAGGCCATTTTTTTGTGTCCTTTTCATCAGGCAAGCCTCTTTGGCAGTCATACTCCATGGTAATTTCCACAGACTTGAAGTTTACTCCCCGAAAGAACCGTCTGATTAAATTCAAGTTTTCGTAGCTTGCGTTTTTTATGATATTAACGTATACCATAAGTAAGCATCCTCCGTTTTAATAAAATACCCTAAAAGGGTTTTCTATTTAAATTATACCATATTTGTAAGTTTTTTTCAATGTATTCGGAAGAAAAGTGCTACTCTTTCGTGTAGGTTAGTCAATCATATGTCACACTTTTTTGAAAAATATATAGTTTGAGTACCCTATATTGTTGCAAGTGATTCTTCTTGACTTTTATACTTTTTTATGAATTCATTTGGGCTCAACCATCCTA